>Ga0209807_1001640_pt1 | contig 10708 bp, 7 predicted proteins | sample GraSoiAngelo_154_FD_186168 | JGI IMG/M metagenome (GOLD analysis project Ga0209807, IMG submission 186168) | Grasslands soil microbial communities from the Angelo Coastal Reserve, California, USA - 14_1009_13_20cm (SPAdes) (version 2) | ecosystem: Environmental > Terrestrial > Soil > Grasslands ... | reverse complement strand
CAGCAGCGTCAGCCATCTCGCCGTGCTGAAGACCGCGACCGCGCCGGCGACCGCGAGCATCCCACCGGGCACGATGCGTCCGAAGAGGTTGATCCGAAGCACGTTGCCGCCGTGTAGCGGAAGGACGGTGTTGGCGAGGGAGCCGCATCCGAACCGCGCGCACGCCTGCACGACCGAGACGCCGTCCGGGAGGAGCGCCCGCCAGCCGCCTGCGCTGAAGGCGAGTGCGGCGGCGAAGCAGACGCCCGCGAGGACGAGGCTCATCCTCGGAGCGGATTCCCCGCCGCGGCCGGGACTCCCCGGCCTCGGGCCGGATCGCTACCGGTCCGTCACCAGCCGGCGACCGGCCGCCGTCGCCTCGCGCAGCCGGTCTGCGAGCGCGCCCGTCAGCCGGCGGCGCTCGTAGCGCCACTGCCAGTTGCCGTAGACGACGCCTGGATGGTTCATCCGCGCTTCGCTGCCGAGGCCGAGCACGTCCTGCAACGGCACCATCGCCAGGCGCGCGCGCGACGCCATCGCGATCCCGATCAGGCTCCAGTGCGGCTCCGTCGGGTCGAGGCCGGTTGCGGCGCGCTGCCGCCGGTTCAGGCTCTCGAACCAGCCGACGGTCGTGTCGGTGTCGTGCGTGCTCGTGTACACGACCGCGTTCTCGGGATGGTTCTTCGGCGCGTGTAGGTTCGTCGGAGCGCCGCCGAAGGCCCAGTGGAGCACGACCATGCCCGGCAGCGCGAGCTCGTCGCGCAGGGCGTACACACGCGGGGTGATCACGCCGAGGTCCTCGGCGATCAGCGGCAGGTCGCCGAGCGCGTCGTCGATCGCGTGGAAGAGCTCGAGCCCCGGCGCGCGGCGCCAGTGCCCCCGGCGCGCGGTCTTGTGCCCGGGCGGGATCGCCCAGTACGCGACGAAGCCGCGGAAGTGGTCGACGCGCGCCATGTCGACATGGTCGAACGTGCGCCGAAAGCGCTCGATCCACCAGCGGAATCCGGTCGCGCGGTGTTGAGGCCAGTCGTACAGCGGGTTGCCCCAGAGCTGGCCGTTCGCGTTCAGCGGGTCGGGCGGCGCGCCCGCCACCTCGCCGTGCGCGAACAGCTCCGGCCACGCGGCGACGTCCATGCCTGCGTCGGAGACGTAGATGGGGACGTCGCCGATGAGCCGCACGCCGCGGTCGCGTGCGTATGTCCGCAGCGCGCTCCACTCCCGCTCGAAGCGAACCTGGTCCGCGAGCGCGCGCCCACCGGCGAAGCCCGCCCACTGCGCCGACCAGTACGGACGCGTGGCGACGAACTCCTCGATCTCGTCGGCCGACACCGGCGCATTCGGCTGCGCGAGCAGGGCGGGCGAGGCCGCGAACGCCGAGGTCGTCCGGTAGGGCGATCCGAACTCGTCCGGCGGTCCGAGCGGCAGCATCTGCCACCAGGCCTGCCCCGCTTCCGCGAGCCAGTCGACGAAGCGGTACGCCTCGTCGCCGAGCCGTCCGCCGGGAAGCGACGTGGGGTGGAGCAGGATTCCGGACGAACGCACGAGGTCCACGCAGTGATCCTCCCCGATCCGTGAGACTTCCGGCGACGTGCCACTGCCGAAGACGACGACGCCGCCTCCGCGCATCCAGATCCTCGAGGTGAAGCCGCAGGTCGACTGCGGACGCTTCCCCGTGAAGCGAATCGTCGGCGAGCGCGTGGACGTGTCGGCGCGCATCTTTCGCGACGGGCACGACGCGCTCGGCGCAGCCGTCCGCTACCGCCCGGCCGGGACGACGCGCTGGCAGGAAGTGCCCCTCGAGCCGCTCGGGAACGACCACTGGTCGGGTTCGTTCACCGTCGACCGACCCGGCACGTGGTCCTTCCGCGTCGGGGCGTGGACCGACCGCATCGCGTCGTACCAGGACGAGATCCGCCGCAAGGTGGAAGGCGGGCAGGCGGACCTGACCGGGGAGCTCACGGAGGGCGCGGCGCTGCTCGGGCGCGCGTCGCTGACGGTGGAGGAGGCGCTCGCGGCGGAAGCGGGCGACCGCTCGGGCATCGCGTCGTCGGAGGTGTACGAGGTCGACGTCGACCGTGAGCTCGCGCGCTTCGGCTCGTGGTACGAGCTCTTCCCGCGTTCGTGGGGCGGCTTCGAGGGTGTCCGCGAGCTGTTGCCGCGCTTCGCCCAGCTCGGCTTCGACGTCATCTATCTGCCGCCGATCCATCCGATCGGGACGACGAACCGCAAGGGGCGCAACAACTCGCTCACCGCGGCACCGAGCGACCCGGGGAGCCCGTGGGCGATCGGGAGCGACGAGGGCGGCCACGAGGCGATCCATCCCGAGCTCGGCACCGTCGCCGAGTTCGAGCGCCTCGTCGCGGACGCGCGCGATCACGGCATCGAGATCGCGATCGACTTCGCCATCCAGTGCTCGCCCGATCACCCGTGGCTGAAGGAGCATCCGGAATGGTTCAACCGTCGTCCGGACGGGACGCTGAAGTACGCGGAGAACCCGCCCAAGAAGTATCAGGACATCTACAACGTCAACTTCGAGAGCGAGGACTGGAAGGCGTTGTGGGCGGACCTGCGCGACGTCGTCCTCCTCTGGGTCGAGCGCGGCGTCACCGTCTTCCGCGTCGACAACCCGCACACGAAGCCGGTGCCGTTCTGGGAGTGGCTCATCGACGAGGTCCGTCGCGAGGATCCGGAGGTGATCTTCCTCGCGGAGGCGTTCACGCGCCCGGCGATGATGACGACGCTCGCGAAGGCCGGCTTCGCGCAGAGCTACACGTACTTCACGTGGAAGAACACGCGCTGGGAGCTGCTCGAGTTCATGGGCCAGCTGCTCGAGTGGTCGGATGTCTACCGGCCGAACGTGTTCGCGAACACGCCTGACATCCTGCACGAGTACCTCCAGCGCGGCGGCCCGCCGGCGTTCGAGGCGCGGCTCGTGCTCGCGGCGACGCTGTCGCCGGCGTACGGCATCTACTCCGGCTTCGAGAGCTTCGAGAACGTTCCCGTGCGCGACGGGAGCGAGGAGTACCTCGACTCGGAGAAGTACGAGGTGAAGCGGCGCAGCCTCGACGGGCCGCTGTTGCCGCTCGTCGCGACGCTCAACAGGGCGCGGCGCGAGAACCCGGCGCTGCAGCGCCTCGACGACATCACCTTCCTCGAGACCGAGAACGAGCAGCTGTTCGCATACATGAAGCGCGTGCCCGGCAACGACGTGGTCGTCATCGTCAATCTCGACCCGGTAGCGACCCAGCAGGGCGTGTGCATCGTCCCCGTCGCCACCGGGCTGCCGCCGGCGTACCGCGTCCGCGACCTGCTCGCGGGTGCGGAGTGGACGTGGCACATCGGCCGCAACTTCGTCGAGCTCGCGCCGGGGAAGAGCCACGTGCTGGCAGTCGTGCGGTGACGTGTGTGTTCTGTGAGATCGTTGCGGGTCGTGCGCCTGCGAGTGTCGTCTTCGAGGACGAGGGAACGATGACGTTCCTCGACCACCGGCCCGTGACGCCCGGGCACCTGCTCGTCGTGCCGCGCCGGCACAGCGCCTACCTGGCCGATCTGGATCCCGAGGACGGTGCGCAGCTCTTCCGCGTCGGCATGCGCGGGGCGGCCGCGCTGCGCGAGTCGCCCTTGCGCTGCGAGGGTGTGAACTTCCACCTGGCCGACGGAGAAGTCGCGGGGCAGGAGGTGTTCCACGTTCATCTGCACGTGATCGCCCGTTTCGCCGGCGACGGCTTCGGCCTGCGCCTCCCGCTCGACTATCGCGTGCGCGAGCGCACCGAGCTCGACGACGCGGCCGCGATGGTCCGAGGAGCATGGGATGTCTGAACAGTGGTTCGAGCGAGACCCGCTGTGGTTCAAGCGGGCCGTCTTCTACGAGGTCCACATCCGCGGCTTCTTCGACGGCAACGACGACGGCGCCGGCGACTTCCGCGGCCTGATCGAGAAGCTCGACTACCTGCAGTGGCTTGGCGTCGACTGCATCTGGCTCCTGCCGATGTACCCGTCGCCGCTGCGTGACGGCGGCTACGACATCGCCGACTTCTTCGGGATCCACCCCGACTACGGGACCGTCGACAACTTCAAGGAGTTCGTCGAGCAGGCGCACCAGCGCGGCATCCGCGTCATCGCCGACCTCGTCATGAACCACACGTCCGCCGACCATCCGTGGTTCCAGGAGTCGCGGACCGATCCGACCGGCCCGCGCGGCGACTGGTACGTCTGGGCGGACACAGACGAGGCCTACAAGGACGCGCGCGTCATCTTCGTCGACACCGAGCCGTCGAACTGGACGTTCGACCCGGTGCGCGGCCAGTACTACTGGCACCGCTTCTTCAGCCACCAGCCGGACCTGAACTACGACAACCCGGACGTGCAGGAGGCGATGCTGAACGTCCTCCGCTTCTGGCTCGACCTCGGCATCGACGGCTTCCGGCTCGACGCCGTGCCCTACCTGTACGAGCGCGAGGGGACGAACGGGGAGAACCTCTCCGAGACGCACGAGTACCTGAGGCGCGTCCGCGCCGAGGTGGACGCGCGCTATCCCGACCGGGTGCTGCTCGCGGAGGCGAACCAGTGGCCGGCCGACGTCGTCCAATACTTCGGCGACGGCGACGAGTGCCACATGGCCTTCCACTTCCCGGTGATGCCGCGCATGTTCATGGCCGCGCGCCGCGAGGACGCGGCGCCGATCTACGAGATCCTGGACAGCACCCCGGCGATTCCCGGCAACTGCCAGTGGGGCCTGTTCCTCCGCAACCACGACGAGCTCACGCTCGAGATGGTCACCGACGACGAGCGCGACTACATGTATGCCGAGTACGCGAAGGACCCGCGGATGAAGCTCAATCTCGGGATCCGTCGCCGTCTGGCGCCGCTGCTGGACGGGAGCCGGGACGACATCGAGCTCCTCCACGCGATCATGTTCTCGCTGCCAGGTTCACCCGTTCTCTATTACGGGGACGAGATCGCCATGGGCGACAACGTCTACCTCGGCGATCGCGACGGGGTGCGCACGCCGATGCAGTGGACGGGCGACCGGAACGCCGGCTTTTCGCGCGCCGACTGGGCACAGCTCTACCTCCAGCCGCTCATGGATCCCGTCTACGGCTACCAGGCGGTGAACGTCGAGGCGCAGCTCCGCTCTCCGACCTCGTTCCTCCGCTGGCTCCACCGGTTCATCGCCCTGCGCAAGGAGCACCCGGTCTTCGGGCTCGGTACCTACGAGCCGCTCGGCTCCGACAATCCGCGGATCTTCGCCCACATCCGGCGGTGGGAGGAGGACGTGATCCTGTGCGTTCACAACCTCGCACGGTCGGCCCAGCCCGTCCAGCTCGACCTCTCCCGGTATGCGGGTATGGTCCCCGAGGAGATGTTCGGCAGGACGAGCTTCCCGCCGATCGGGGAGCTGCCGTACCTGTTGACGCTCGCGCCAAGGGGGTTTTTCTGGTTCCGCTTGAGGCAGCAGGCATGATCGATGAGTCCGAGCTCATCGAGCACGTGAAGCATCAGCGCTGGTACGGCGCCAAGTCGCGGGACGTCGCACACGCACAGGTCGTCGACTCGGTCGCGCTGCGGACGGCGGACCCGCAGTACGCGCTCGCCCTCGCGGAGCTCCGGTACGACACCGGCGCTCACGACATCTACCAGCTGCTCTTCCCGGAGGAGGAGACCTTCGGGGTCGCGCGCGAGCTCGTCAGCGCAATGCGCTCCGGCCTCACGCTGCAGGGTGACGAAGGCATCGTCGAGTTCCGTCCGGTGCAGGGCTTCGCCGGGCTCGGACGCGAGCTGATCGACGCACGCGACGTCGGCGCGGAGCAGTCGAACACGTCGGTCGTCTTCGACGACGAGCTCATCCTCAAGGTGTTTCGCCGCCTCGAGCCGGGCATCAACCCCGAGCTCGAGGTGCTCCGCTTCCTCACCGAGCACGACTTCCCCAACATCGCGGCGCTCGGGGGCTGGTACTCGTACTCGGGCGGGCCGCTGGCGGCGACGCTCGGAATCCTGCAGGAGTACGTGCGCGGGGGCCTCGACGGCTGGGAGCTCGCGCTCGACGAGCTGGCGGAAGACCCGGAGCGGTTCCTCAGCCGGCTGCACCGGCTCGGCGAGGTCACCGGCGAGATGCACCGTGTGCTCGCGTCCGACCAGTCGGATCCGGCGTTCTGCCCGGAGACGCCGAGCGTCGAGGCGCTCGGCCTGCTCACCGCGACGGTCGACGAGGAGATCGAACGCGTCTTCCTCGCATTGCCCGACGACGACGAGAACGTCTCGCCGATCGCGGGCCGCGGCGAGGAGGTGCGCGACCTGTTGCGCCAGATGACGCATGCGGGCGCCGCGGGCCAGTTCATCCGCACACACGGGGACTACCACCTCGGTCAGACCATGTGGGCCGGCGACGACTGGGTGATCCTCGACTTCGAGGGCGAGCCGGCGCGGTCTCTCGCCGAGCGGCGTCGGAAGCGATCGGCGCTGCGCGACGTCGCCGGCATGCTGCGCTCCTTCGCGTACGCCGCGAGCGCGGTCTCGCTCCTGCGCGGAACCGATCCGCCGGAGAACTGGGAGGAGCAGGCGCGCGCGCGGTTCCTCGAGGGCTACGTCGACACCGTCGATCCGAGCCTCTTGCCCGCAGGGCACGCGGCGATCGACCGGTTGCTCTCCGTCTTCGAGCTCGAGAAAGCGGTGTACGAGCTCCAGTACGAGCTGGACAACCGGCCGGAGTGGGTCGGCATCCCCGTGCGCGGCATCCAGCGTCTGCTCGAGGAGACGAACACCCCGGCGTGATCGAACTGCTGGGCGCCGATCCGCACGCGATCCTCGGCGCGCACGAGGCCGACGGAGGCGTGGTCGTGCGCGCCTACCGGCCCGAGGCGCAGGCGGTTCGCGTCCAGCCTGCAGGTGTCGAGGCGAAGCTGAAGGACCCCGCCGGGCTGTGGGAGGCGATGCTGCCGAAGGCGCGGCTGCCGCTCGAGTACCAGCTCGAGGTCGAGTACGCGAACGGCGACACGTACACGCTGCGCGACCCCTATGCGTTCCTACCGACGCTCGGCGACCTCGACCTCCACCTCGCGCTGGAGGGACGTCACGAGCAGCTGTACGAGAAGCTCGGCGCACACGTGCGGGAGATCGACGGCGTCGTCGGCACCGCGTTCGCAGTATGGGCGCCGAACGCGCGCACCGTCTCCGTCGTCGGCGACTTCAACTCGTGGGACGGGCGAATCCACCCGATGCGATCGCTCGGGTCGGCCGGGATCTGGGAGCTCTTCGTCCCAGGCGTCGACCTCGGCACGAACTACAAGTACGAGATCCGCACACAGGATGGGCGCCTGCGCCTGAAGGCGGACCCGGTCGCGTTCTACGCCGAGGTCCCGCCCGGCAACGCGTCGCGCGTCTTCCGGTCCGAGCACGCGTGGGGAGATGACGCGTGGATCGAGCGCCGCGCGCTGGCCGACCAGCTGCACGAGCCCGTCTCCATCTACGAGGTGCATCTCGGGTCGTGGCGACGCAGCCCGTTCGAGGAGAACCGGCCGCTCTCGTACCGCGAGCTCGCGGACGAGCTCGCCGACTACGTCTCCGACCTCGGCTTCACGCACGTGGAGCTGCTGCCGGTGATGGAGCATCCGTTCTCCGGCTCGTGGGGCTACCAGGTCACGGGCTACTTCGCCCCGACGTCGCGCTTCGGCGATCCCGACGACTTCCGCCTGTTCGTCGACCGTCTCCACCAGCGCGGCATCGGCGTCATCCTCGATTGGGTCCCCGCGCACTTTCCCCGCGACGACTGGGCGCTCGCACTCTTCGACGGCACGCATCTGTACGAGCACGCCGACCCGCGTCGCGGCGCGCATCCCGACTGGGGCACGCTCGTCTTCAACCTAGGCCGCAGCGAGGTGAAGAACTTCCTTCTGTCGAACGCGCTGTACTGGCTGCGCGAGCACCATGCGGACGGCATCCGTGTCGACGCGGTCGCGTCGATGCTCTACCTCGACTACTCGCGCAAGGCAGGCGAGTGGATCCCGAACCAGTTCGGCGGGCGGGAGGACCTGGACGCGGTCGCGTTCCTGAAGGAGCTGAACGAGACGCTCTTCGCACGCGTGCCCGGCGTGATCTCCGCGGCGGAGGAATCGACCGCGTGGCCGGGCGTGTCGCGGCCGACGTACCTCGGCGGGCTCGGCTTCGGCTTCAAGTGGAACATGGGTTGGATGCACGACACGCTCGTGTACTTCCAGAAGGAACCCGTCCATCGGCAGTTCCACCACCACACGCTGACGTTCTCGCTCCTGTACGCGTTCAGCGAGAACTTCATCCTCCCGCTCTCGCACGACGAGGTCGTGCACGGGAAGCGGTCGCTGTTGGACAAGATGCCGGGCGACCGGTGGCAGAAGTTCGCGAACCTGCGCGCGCTGTACGCGTACATGTGGGCGCATCCTGGCAAGAAGCTTCTCTTCATGGGGGGCGAGCTCGGCGAGTGGGAGGAGTGGAGCTCGGAGGGATCGCTGCACTGGAACCTGCTCGAGTACGCGGAGCACGCCGGCATCCAGTCGCTCGTGCGCGATCTCAACCGCACGTATCGCGACACGCCGGCGCTGTGGGAGCTCGACTTCGAGCCGGGCGGGTTCCGCTGGCTCGAGGCGAACGACGCCGCCAACAACGTGCTCGCGTTCGCGCGAGTCGACAATGCCGGTGAGCGGCCGCTCGTCTGTGTGCTCAATCTGTCGCCCGTTCCCCGGTACGACTATCGCGTCGGGATGCCCATCTGCTGCCGCTGGCGCGAGGTGTTGAACACCGACTCGCCGTTCTACGGCGGATCCGGGGTCGGCAACCTGGGCGGCGTGGAGGCCGAGCCTCTGGGCTGGCACGACCAGCCGTATTCGGCTGCACTGACGCTGCCGCCTCTCGGCGCCGTCTGGCTCGTTCCCGAGTAGATAGACACTGTTGACAGCGAATCTGCCCGGCCGTCTGGAGCGTTGTGCCCATGATGCGCAGGTCCCTAGTGCTGGGGTTCGTCGCGACGTTCACGGTCGCATCGGTCGCGCTGGCGGCAACGGGCGCGAAGGCGCCGCACGCCACGCTCGGCCAGGCGGTGTATCGCACGACCCACGCGCCGTCGATGCGCTACTCGATGACGATCGCGGTCACGCGCAGGAACCATCCCGCCGTACAGCTCCGGATTCACGGCACGCGCTCCGCCGAATCGCTGTTCATCCACGTGAAGGCGTTCTCGACCGTGCTCGGCGGCGGGACCGCACTCCCGGGGCCGCAGCAGTCTGTGCTTCTCGACGGGCCGTTCCTGTACGAGGGGTCGCCGAACGGCGTCGCCATCGCCGGCAAGATCCGCTGGCTCCGATTCCCCGTCGCGCGCGTCGGCCGGACCTCGAAGGCGATCACGACGATGCACAACCTCAGCCCGGCCCCGCTCCTGCGTCTCCTCGACGAGTGGTCGAAGGTGCACACGCACGCGGCCCACGGTGTGTTCCACGGCAAGGTCGCGTACGACGACCGGATCGTCCTCACCGCGCTGTCGGGGATGACGGGCGGGATCGAGTTCCGCGACGTCGCGTTCACCGCGCGCATCGGTGACGACGGATACGTGCACGCGATCTCCGTGACGGGAACGACCGCCGACGGCAGCAGGACGCTGCTCGTCAAAGCGCGCATGTTCGGTTTCGGGCGCCCCGTCCGCGTCGCCATCCCGGGCGAAGGGACGTTCGTAGATCAGAAGACCATCGCGCTGGCCGAGTAAGGAAACCACTATCGTCCGCGGGCGTGTTCACCACGCGCCCCGAGCTTCGCGGCACCTTCGGCATGGTCGCGTCGACGCACTGGCTCGCGTCCGCTGCGGGAATGGCCGTGCTCGAGCAGGGCGGCAACGCGTTCGACGCCGCCGTTGCAGCCGGCTTCACGCTGCAGGTCGTCGAGCCGCACCTGAACGGCCCCGGCGGAGACCTGCCCGCGATCCTCTGGCCGGCGTCGAGTGGCGAGCCGCTCGTCCTGTGCGCGCAGGGCCCTGCGCCGCAGGCGGCGACGATCGAGCGCTATCGCGACGAGCTCGGGCTCGATCTCGTGCCCGGGACGGGCCCGCTGTCCGCCGTCGTCCCGGGCGCCTTCGGCGGCTGGATCGCGTTGTTGCGCGACTACGGCACGCTGCCGCTCGCGGAGGTGCTGCGCTTCGCGATCGGCTACGCCGAGCACGGGTATCCGGTCGTGCCGCGCATCACCGGTGCGATCCGCAACGTGGAAGCGCTGTTCCGCGACGAGTGGACGTCGTCCGCGGAGGTCTACTTCCCGGCGCTGAGCGAATCGCTCCACCGCAACCCGCGGCTCGCGGAGGCGTACCGCCGGCTGGCGGCCGCGGCCGATCCGATGGAGGAGTGGTACGCGGGCTTCGTCGCGGAGGCGATCGTCGCCTTCCAGCAGCGTGAGTGGATGGACAGCTCCGGTGTCAGACACCGGGGACTGCTGTCCGAGGACGATCTGCGCGAGTGGCGGCCCGCGTACGAGCAGCCGCTCTCGGTCGACTATCACGGGCTCACGGTGCTGAAGGTGGGACCGTGGAGCCAGGCCCCCGTCTTCCTCCAGCAGCTGCGCCTGCTCGAGGGCTTCGACCTCGAGCGGATGGGACATGCGAGCGCGGAGTACGTCCACACGGTGACCGAGTGCGCGAAGCTCGCGTTCGCCGACCGCGAGGCGTGGTACGGCGACCCCGACTTCGTCGACGTCCCGGTCGACATGCTCCTATCGCGTG
>Ga0209807_1001634_pt1 | contig 10720 bp, 9 predicted proteins | sample GraSoiAngelo_154_FD_186168 | JGI IMG/M metagenome (GOLD analysis project Ga0209807, IMG submission 186168) | Grasslands soil microbial communities from the Angelo Coastal Reserve, California, USA - 14_1009_13_20cm (SPAdes) (version 2) | ecosystem: Environmental > Terrestrial > Soil > Grasslands ... | reverse complement strand
CATCCCTGGAGGAAGCTGCTGCAGACAAAACCGCGCCTCCCCACGAACGTTTTCTGGAAGCCTTTCGCTGGATGCTGCTGGCACGTGCACTTGAGGAAAAGCTCGTTAGTCTCTATCGCGGCGGTCAGATCACAGGCGGCGTTTACATCGGTAAGGGCCAGGAAGCGGTTAGCGTCGCATGCGGTTTGTTTTTAGAAAAAGGCGACATTTTTGCGCCGCTGATTCGTGACCAGGCTGGGCGATCTGCGTTTGGCGAACCGCTAGTTGACGTCACGCGCACATATCTCGGTTCGCGCCTGGGTCCGATGCGTGGGCGCGACGGCAATATTCATCGAGGGCATCCACGCGACAACGAACTGGCGATGATCAGTCATCTGGGCGCGATGGTTTCAGTTACCGTCGGCACATTAATGGCGAAGCGATTTCGAGGAGAGAAAGACTTCGTAGGCCTGTCGTGTATCGGCGAAGGCGGGATGCAAACCGGTGCGTTTCACGAAGGAATGAATATAGCCGCTGTGGAACAGGTGCCACTTGTGGTGGTCGCGACAAATAATCATTACGCGTACTCAACGCCTAACGACCGCGAATTCGCGTGCGATGACTTGGTGGAGCGCGCAATCGGATACGGGTTCGAAGGGTACAGTCTGGACGGCACCGATCTTGCAGCGTGCTTGGATGTAATTGGAGGCGCGGTCAAACGCGCGCGTGCAGGGCGTCCGCCACAGTTAGTGGTCGCCTCGGTGCTGCGCCTTTCCGGTCATGGTGAACACGATGACGCCAGCTACGTACCCGAAGATATGAAGGGTCAGCCCTTTGCGCGGGACTGTTTGAAGCTCGCCGAGCAAACGATTATCGAATCCAATCTGCTGGATCCGAATGCGCTGGCCGAATGGCGCAAAGACGCCGTCGCGCAAGTAGATGACGCAGTTGCCACTGCTCAAAAAGAAGCCGTGCCAGAAGCTGACAAAGAAGATTGGTGCGCGTTATCCACACGCGATCTTGTTGACCACGTGGGCGAGGACGAATGACGAATCTCATCAACCTGATCCGTTACACCGTTACAACGTCAGATCGGAATTCCGATTAACGATTCACGTGGTACAGCCATGAGCATCACTTATCTCGAAGCGATCCGAGAAGCGCAGGCAAGATTGTTGCGCCACGACGATCGCGTTTTCATTTACGGACAGGATGTCGGTGGGACATTTGGCGGCGCCTTCAAGGCAACGAAAGGCTTAGCGAAGGAATTTCCGAAGCGCGTGTTGAACACACCGATCAGTGAAGATGCGATCGTCGGTACTGCCATTGGCGCTGCGATGCAGGGAATGCGGCCGATTGTGGAAATGCAATTTGCGGATTTCTCAAGCATCGCCCTGAACCAGATCCTAAACAACGCAGGTACGCATTACTGGCGAACAGGCGTGCCGGTGCCGATCACGGTGCGTTTGCCCTGTGGCGGAACGAAGGGAAGCGGTCCGTTTCACAGCCAAACGATGGAATCGCTTTACGCGCATTATCCGGGTCTCATAGTGATGACACCGGCCACGGTAGAAGACGCTTACACGATGTTGATCGAAGCTGTGACCATCGATGACCCTGTCGTTTACTGCGAGCACAAATATCTTTATTACCATCTCAAGGCCGACAAATTGCCGGACAAAGGTTTGCCAATTGGACGTGCGCGCATTGCGCGGGAGGGGCGCGATCTCACGATCGTGAGTTACAGCGCAATGACGCAGGAATCTCTAGCCGCTGCGGAGGAACTCGCGCGTGAAGGTTTCGAGCTTGAGGTTATCGACCTGCGCACGGTCAAGCCATTGGACACCGATGCCGTGCTTGCTTCTGTCGCGCGCACCGGCCGCTTGCTTTGCGTCGGCGAATCATTTCCCTGGGGCGGCACGACTGCAGAGGTTATCGCACGGGTCACTAACCAAGGCTTTCATCTGCTCGATGCCGCGCCCCAACGTCTCAACGCGAAGGACACACCGATTCCATATCATCCAAATCTCTGGAGCGCACACCGGCCAAACGCAAAAAGTATTGTCGCAAAAGCGCGGGCGTTGCTCCGCGAATAAAATCCATGCCGCAAGTCCCGATCATCATGCCGCAGCTCGGCGAATCAATTGCCGAAGCCACCATCGTCGATATCAAGATCAAACCTGGCGACGAAGTTGTGGACGATCAGGAAATCATCGACGTCGAGACGAACAAAGCGGTCATGGGCGTAACCACGCCTTGCAAGGGCAAGATTGAGCGAATCACCGTGCAATTGACGGAGACTTATCCCGTGGGCGCAGTACTCGGTTACGTTGAAGCAAACGAACAAGACGCTGCACGGTTCGCCAAACACGCGCCACCAGCTTCACCGCAGAAGGAAGTCGCGGAAGAGATTCCTGTGCGCGCCGATCAAGAAGTTGCTCCGGCGCGGGGGAAGAAGATCGGTGCACGCGACGGCGACCGGGCCGACGGTCTGCCCGTTCCAGCGATTACGAAAGGCGCAACCTTCATGTCCCCGCGCGTACGCGCGCGCATGGCTGAATTGCAGCTGACAACTGCCGATCTCGCAGGGATCATGGGAACCGGCACCGGCAATCGCGTCACGATCAAAGACCTCGAAAGTTTTCTGCACAACATCGACGACCAGACAGCGCATGAAGCTTCAAAGATTCGTGCCGGCGTGGCCGATGCAATGCGTCGGAGTTGGACACGTCCTCTTTCAACGATCGGTTCATCGGTGAATCTCGATCCGATGTTAAAAGATCGGCAATCGCGCGATCCGAAGCCCGGCCTCGGCCTTTACGCGCTGCGTGCGCTTGCGCTTGCGCTGGCGGAAAATCCAGCCGCGGCGGCGAAATTCTTCGGGAATCGCATGGTGCAATCAAACTCGATTGACATTGGAATTGCCGTCGAAGCTGAAGACGGAATCATGGTGCCCGTCATTCGCGGCGCCGACAAAACGTCGCTTGCCGATCTCACCACAAAATACAAGGAACTGATCGAGCTCGCGCGACAGCGACGGATTTCGCCTGACATGCAGACCGGCGGCATCGCCACGGTTTCCAACTTCGGGATTTTCGGAATGGAATGGGGCACGCCGATTCCCCTCCCCGATCAAACCTTGCTGCTCGGCCTCGGCGTCGGCAAAAAGGTTCCGTCGTGGGAAGAAACCAAAAACGAATTCGTACCCAAAACCGAAGCGCAAATCACCTTAAGCTTCGATCATCGAAGCATCGACGGCGGCGGCGCCAGCCGTTTGCTCAAACGCGTGATCGAATTGCTCGAACATCCCAAGGAACTCTAAGCGCCGTGCTGCTATAAACGCGCCGTCTTAACGCCGCCTTACGTGAGATCGCGCCTTCCTTATTCATACGGGATTTGCGAAGTGCGGAAGTGCGAGCATTCGCACTGCGATTTTCCAGAATTTTCGCAACCTACAGAAGGATAATGTTTTGTTTTTCATAAAAACTTAAGGATTGCGGAAACGGCTGCCGATCTCATCGGCACGCCGATTTGGTGTCTTGAGCAGGCGAGGAAGCATTCCGAAAACCTCACGCGAAGACTCAACGCCGAAATTGCACCTCTGTTAAAGCGAAAAGGACATCAGCTTGCGATCCCGAGCGCCGAAAAGCTGACTAATCCCGGAATGGCCGATCTATTGGCAGGACTCGACAGCCAATGTGACGTGTCGGTAATTTTTTACCTTCGGCCTCAACTTCAATGGATACCGTCGGCTTGGAAGCAATGGGGGCTGAAAACGGGAGCGTCGCTCAGCGATTTTGTTGCTCAATGTCTGGACAGCCGTACACCAGCCTTCAAGCGCGACATTGAAACGTGGAAATCCACGCTCCCAGCGGCAAACATCCACGTCCGATTTTTAATTACCGGAATTGCTAGCCGGCGGAAATCCTGCTCAGGATTGTTTCAATCTGCTCGGCCTTTCACGGAAAGAGTACAGGTTTTGAAAGCGAAGCCCGAAATCCCAGTCTCGACGTCTCGATCCTGCACGTTCTGTCGAAAATCCCTATCTTTTCTCTGATATTCACGACAACCGGCTGATGCTGGCCCTGACGCGCGCGCTCCCAAAGGAGTTTCGATCAACCAACATTGAAATGCTTTCTCCAGAGGACGAAGGCAGGATCGAGGGATGTTTCCGCGGCGAAAACCGGTGACTCTTGAGTACGTATTGCAGCGATGCGGACGTGAATGGAATTTACCGCACGCATTTCATGCCGAGCAAGGGTGACGCCAGATATTCCGACATGACTGAGTCTCAGCGAATTTGCCGTTGTCTCGGAATCATCCTGGCATAATTGCATCCAGCGGCGGCGAAAGCAACGAGGCAAAAATAGAAATCAGGAACACGATTCCGTTCCACTCGAACAAGAGTAGCGCCACGCGGCGATAATGCCGAGGAGGACGATCAATCCTGAAACGACAGCCAAGCACCCTCCCCACAGCAACCAAGCTGGTCTATACTCAACCGTGAGGCGGCCATGTGTGCCCGCTCGAACTTCCAAAATTGGAAATAATCCGCGATAAGACGTCAGGGCGAGTTTCTGACTTCCAATTCTGGCTTTGTATCCGAGGAAATATGGGCGCGAAAAAGTCAAAAGCGCTGACCGATCACCCGCTGGGACGTCAATATCTGCGTTAAGGAAATTTCGGGATTCATTAACCTGTGAGATCGTCGCCAGCACAAATTGGTCCTTCGGCCGCGAATCGATTGAGGTAACCGAGCGCACGCGTGAGAACGGCGCGCGGCGCCGATGAAAAACCTTTCCTTCATCAGTTGAAACGACCAGTTCCCATTCAGAACTCGGCTGGGGCGTAATACTCACCTCTTGCGCAACGACGACGCCGTCCACGCCCATCAGAGCCAGCTCGCCATCTCTGCCGGCTTGATGATTGAGTAAATGGCTTCCTACTTCAGGATTAATTTCACCGTGGATGCTGGTTGCGAATTCACGCGCCACGCCTGCGGCGCGGATCGGGCTGTAGCCATTGACGAATCGCAAGCCGGCCCACATCGAGGTGCTTCCCGGCCGTAGAGTTTGGCCGACCGGCTGCGGCTTGTTTGTCATAGCATAGGTAAGTTCCGCCCATGGATACACGCTGAGATAAAGGCGCTGCGCATCGAGCGGTTCAGGTTTAACCAGTTCTTGAGAAAAATTATATCGCGGCACTCTGCAGTTTGTCGGGAGGCAAAGATACGTGGCAACTAGGGCGCAAAATGTAATTGCCACGGGCACCCAAAAATGAAAAGCGGAGCTGCGTAGCAGGAATTCCAAACAAACCCAAACCGCAGCCAATCCAATAAAAATCAAAGTGAGCGGAAAAGCGTACGAACCAGTTGTATGGAAGATCAATGCGGCGAGGCTTGTCAAAACGACGAGTCCAAGCGCCGCGACTGCCGGGGCCGGTGAGCGCGGCGTTAAATGCAAAGCCTCCGCCGAACAAACCGCTAATACGAGATGAAAAAATGGCAGCCAGCGAAAACTCCATCGGAACATACCGGCAGTTGGAATCATGCAGAGCAAGAGCACTAGCAAGAGCAATACGAGCTCCCATTTGATTTGCCTAACGAGCTGGCGTGCACGCCAGAGTAGTCCGGCAATAAGCCCGGAAAGAGCGACCAACCCGCAAGCCAATTCCGCTGCCATATGCGGACGACCTCGGGTAGAAAAATCGGTCCAGTTCACCGTCCACGATGGGAGAATTAATCCCGGCAGCGCCGCAGGCGGAACGCGCCACTGCCAATGTGCTGCAGACGACTGCAACTCGCGCGCCGAACCCTGAACCAGACCAAGCAGCGCCAGCCACGCAGGTGCGGAAAGACCGAAACCCAGGGCTACGCCGACGAGCAGCGGCAGTGTCGAGAAAATGTTGCGAGTTTGGACCAGTGACTTGAGCGACAACCACGCAACGAGGAGCAGCAGCATTACAACGGTGTAGGGAAATCCGCCCGTGACGAGCAGATAGACGAATGGCGCCGGCCAAAGGAAGCGCCACTTCGTTCGGCGCGCATCGAGCGCGCGCTCCGCGCCCCACCACGCCCATGGCAGCCAGGTGAACGCACCGAGCGCACCGAACCAATCGCTGGCGCCCCAGCAAATAATCCAACCGTTTAACGAGGCGATCAGCGCGACAAAGATGGATAAGGAGACCGAAAAACCGCGATCGCGCGCGAGCAAGAATGCGCCAATCGCGAGTACAAAAAGGTGCGCGATTGAAAGTGCAGCCGCCTGTTGTGGAAAGGTGAGCGGAAATTTCCAGATCAAAACGACCGCCGCATTCACAAAAACCGAAAACGTGCCGTACTGAAATTCGCCCGCGAGATTGCCGCACACCCAGGAATACGGAGTCAGGATCGGCCAATGACCTTCGGACCAACTGCGCGCCACGTCAGCGAACACCGGCAGCACCGATAGTTCATAATCGTCGTTCCAAAAAACGAGCGGATTGTGCCACAGTAAGGTTAGGCAGAAGAGAACGACGATTATGCCGGCTGAAAATGCGCCGAGATAATTTCGCCACTGATTAACACGGATTTTCACAGACGCGGAAAAGGCAATCGGTGAATCCGTGTTTCATCTGCGTTCATCCGTGGCGAGCAAAAATTTCACAGCACCACCGGCTTGCCCTCGGTCATGAGGAGCACTTTTTGCTCGATTCCCTGCGCGCGTGCTGCTGCAAGCAATCGCTGCGGTGGTTCGTGAAGCGGCTCGAAACCGAGAGGGAATGTCCCGTAATGCATGGGAATTAAAGTCTTGGCGCCCAATTCGAGAAAGGCTTTTACTGCCTCTTCGGGATTCATGTGAACTTCACGGCCTGTAGGTGCATCGTAGCCGCCGATGGGAAGCAACGCCAGGTCGACGCTGAACCGGTCGCCAATTTCTTTAAACCCCGGGAAATAAGCTGTGTCGCCACAATGAAAAATCGTGCGGCCATTCGACGCGATCACAAACCCACCGAAATCGCGGTGCGAATCCGCAAGAAACCGGGCTCCCCAGTGGTGACACGGCGTGAGCGAAATCCTAAGCGGGCCAAGTTCGACGGTCTGCCAGTAGTCGAGTTCGTGCACGATGTGAAACCCGAGGTCGTGGACCAGACTTCCCACGCCCGTTGGAACTACGATAGGTTGATTCGCGGCTACGCGCCGCAACGTGCGCCGGTCGAGGTGATCAAAATGGGCATGGGTCACGAGTACGAAGTCAATCGAAGGCAGATGATGGATTTCGAACCCAGGCTGTTTCAATCGTTTGATGACCTTGAGCCATTTCGACCAAATCGGATCGATCAAGATGTTTACCTCGTGCGTTTGGATGAGAAATGAAGCATGGCCAATCCACGTAATGCAGATCTCGCCTTCACGAACCTTCGGAAATTGCGGCGGCGCGTATTCGCCGGATCGCTTTACGAACAGCGATGGAATCAAAACGCTGGTCAGGAAATTGCGTTTGTGCCAGTCGGAGCGCGGACGCAGTCGGACGCGGGTGGAATGCCGCAGTGGAACAGGAGTATCATCGTCGGGCGCTTGACGAACAATATTTCGCCGATTGTTTTTCGGAAAGCGAATTGGCACGGTCTTAGAAGGATATGAGACAGTCACAAAGTGGAAAGCGTTAAAACGTTACAAACTTCACACGCGGCGTAGACCGAGCGCTTCACGTCTAAGCGTCTAATCTTTTTGACCTTGTAACTTTCTACATCCCGCGTTCAGTTACATCTCTTCACATGCGGAGCTGGAAGGTCTGCGTCATACTGTCTTTGATTTGTTCAGCCGGGATGGCGTCCGAATCTCGCTTGCCATTCGGCACTGTGTTCAAGGGACAGGACCAATTCAACGGGCTGGCTGGCAAGGCGAAAGCAGAGAATTGGAAATCACTACCCATCGGTGATCGAACTGCGGCGGTTGGAAAAGCGCTGGTCGGCACCCGCTACAAACATTTCACTCTGGAGATCGATAACCGCATTGAATCGCCTTCGGTGAATTTCTACGGGATGGACTGCTGGACGTTTTTCGAAACGGCACTTGGGTTTGCGCGAATGTTAAACGAACCGGAATCAAATTGGACTCCAGAGCGTTTGCTGTATCACATCGAGACGGACCGTTATCGCAGCGGCCAATGCACGGGCGATTATCTTTCCCGGCTGCATTACCTGGAAGATTGGCTTTACGATAATGATCGCCGCGGTTTGGTGGAAGATGTGACGCGCCAGCTTGGCGGGCACAGCGTCCCGCATTCTGCTCGCGAGATGAGCGTTGGCTGGCGGCACTATCGTTATCTTGCCGCCAACCGCTCGTTGCTCGGGCCGCTGGCGCGCATGGAAGCGAATGTATCGTCGCGGCCGCTCTATGAAATTCCAAAAAGCCAAGTCGCGAAGATCGAGCCGAAATTGCGCAGCGGCGACGTCATTGGCGTGATTTCGCGCGAGCGAAACGGACTCCATTCGACCGCACATGTGGGACTGTCACTGCGCGCGAGTGACGGTGTTTTACATTTCATGCACGCTTCGTCCCCCAGCAATTACGGCAAAGTAGTCGTAGACGACGAGCTCTCGAAATACCTTTATCGCTATGGCTCCGATAGCGGAATTCTAGTCGCAAGACCTCTGCGTTAGGATTCGTCGAACTTATCCAATTCGCCGAGCAAGTTTCGTAGGCGCTCCACGGCCTCCTCAGCATCAACACCGTGTGCTTCGAGCGTTGCATTAGCTCCGCAATCGAGGTTGGCGCGTAGAACCTCGATCAAGCTTGAAGCCGAGTACCGGCCGTGGGCGGTGACAAGCCAGATTTCGGACCGAAAAGTCCTCACGTGTTTTACAAAGTGAGCGGCAGGCCGCGCGTGTAATCCCAGCTTATTGCTAATGCGCACCTCGCGGCGCGCGGACACAGGCGCTCGCTTTTGACCAAAGCTCATGCCTGACTCGTACCCCAACGGCGATGCAGAAATTTTTCAATCGGCGAGAAGAAAACTTTATCGGCCAGTAAACCAATGACGACGATGACAATCATGATGCCGACCACCTGCTCCATCGCGCTTAATTCACGGCCGTAGTGCAGAAGTTGTCCCAGCCCGAAACCGGTCAGTATCGTCACGAAAATCTCCGCAGCCATAAGTGAACGCCACGCAAACGCCCAACCTTGTTTCATCCCGCTAACGATAAACGGAAGCGTCGCGGGCAGGATAACCTTGAACCACATGTGCAGACGCTTTGAGCCCATGGTCAAAGCAGCGCGACGGTAGATTGGCGGCACATTGCGCACGCCAGTTTCGGTTGCGATCACTACCGACCAGAGCGTGCCCATTACTACCACGAAAAGCATAGCGGCTTCCGTTTGTCCGAACCACAACAACGCAAGCGGGACCCAGCAGACACTCGGCAATGTCTGGAGACCGAGGGCTAGCGTTCCAATGGTGTCTTGCCACACCTTCCAACGCGCGGTCAATAATCCCAACGGCAGCCCTACAACGAGCCCAATGATGTAGCCTATCACCAATCGACGCATCGTAACAATCGTTGCCTTTAGCAAAGTTCCATCTACGGCAGCGCCCTCCAAATAGGCTGCCACTTGGCGCGGCGAAGGCACGAGGACAGGCGACCAAATCTTTGCACGAAACAGCGCCTCCCAAATGAGTAGGAGAACGGCAAAGAAAAGCGCCGCCAAAAGAAATCGTTTCATTATGCCGCTGCGACCTCCATTTGGCTATGACTCTTGAGCGCTTTGGTAATCTCCGTGGCGTGAACGGCGAGATCGACACTGTTGATGTCGCGCGGCCGAGGCAGGTCCACAGCGAATTCTTCTCGAATGCGACCGGGACGGGGCGAAAAAACTATTACCCGGTCGCCGAGACATGCGGCCTCTCGGACGTTGTGCGTAACAAACACGATTGTTTTGTTCCGCGCTTTCCAGATTCGCTGAAGATCCCCATAGAGTTGCTCACGAGTCAGCGCATCAAGAGCCGCGAACGGCTCATCCATGAGAAGCATGCGCGGATTGGGAGCCAGCGCGCGGGCAAGCGAGACCCGCTGTTTCATTCCACCAGATAGCTCGTGAATATTGGCGCGCTCGAACCGGCTCAGACCGACCAGTTCCAGATAGTACTTGGCTACGTCTTGCCGATCTTTTTTAGTCAGATTCGGTTTGAGCTTGAGTCCAAACAGAACGTTCCCAAACACGTTCAGCCACGGGAACAGCGCTGGTTCCTGGAACATGACGAGGCGCTCACGGCCTGGTCCAGTGACCGGTCTGCCATCAGCGCATACCGTTCCGCTGTCGGGTTTTTCCAAGCCGGCAATCATGTTGAGTAATGTCGTTTTGCCGCAGCCGCTCGCGCCCACAAGACAAACGAATTCTCCCTCAGCAACATTGAGACTCACCCTATCCAAAGCGAGGACAGAGCCGGATCCACCTTTGAAGCTTTTCGACACATTCTCGATCGCGAGCTTCGAGGGTGCGATGACTTGGAGCTCCTCGGTGGCTGAGGAGTGGTGGCGGTGAGCTAGATGCATTTTACGGAGTTTCGATTAGCTTCGACGTGTCTGTCGAGCCCTTCAAAAAACCCGCATCTTTTCCATCCTGCACCGATTTGGCGATCAAGTCGCGAGATACGTCGCTTGTGAATTGAATCCGATTCCATGCCTGCGCGACGGCATCTGGTGCGAAATCAGCCCGCGTTTCGGCTTTCAGTTCCTCAATGAGTAACTTTTGCGCCTG
>Ga0209807_1001631_pt1 | contig 10746 bp, 10 predicted proteins | sample GraSoiAngelo_154_FD_186168 | JGI IMG/M metagenome (GOLD analysis project Ga0209807, IMG submission 186168) | Grasslands soil microbial communities from the Angelo Coastal Reserve, California, USA - 14_1009_13_20cm (SPAdes) (version 2) | ecosystem: Environmental > Terrestrial > Soil > Grasslands ... | reverse complement strand
TCGACCACTGGGGTGCCGCGAAAGTGCGGGCTCCAACTTGGCGAGATCGGACGAGCCTTTACACAGCCTGCCCATCCAAGGGGGCAGCGCGAGTCGGCACGTCGATCAAATTCATCTCTACTTATTTACAGCCGATTGCGTACCTGTCCAGCGCGCCAGCACCGTTTCCGTCATAAGTCCCTATCGTAGAACGATAAGTGATTATGAATATTTTAGATAGCGATGCTCAATTTTCCGGGTCGGGCGAGTTGCTTCATTTATGAGACAAGGCTGCCGTGGCGGAGGCGTGATAGGGTTGTTGAGGGTTGAGGCAAAAGGCCTAAGAATATTCCCGAATGGAAGTCCCCGATTGGGCAGCATTGACTGACGAGCAGTTGCTCGAGCGCCGGATTTCCAAGCTCGGGTTGGAGCTCGAGACGACACCGCTCGAGCCGTTGATCCAGCAACTTTACGCTGAGCTTTCGGCCACGGGACTCGCGTTTCATCCGCCGACGCATGTCGGCGATGAATGGTTCGTGCCGATCGGTGTTCCGGCGATTTTCGTTCCGTTTTTCCTTGTGCACGATCGTCTCCGCGCGCTGGAGCGGTCGATGATGCTCGAGGTCGAAGGCGAGACGCCGGAATGGTTCATGAAATTGATCCGGCACGAGGCCGGTCACGCTTACATGTACGCCTATCGCCTGACCCGGAAAAAACGGTGGCAGGAGATGTTTGGGCAAACGTCTGACGAAGAGACGCCAAGTTTTTATCGGCCGCGCCCGTTCAGTCGGAGTTATGTGACGCACCTGGACGATTGGTACGCGCAGGCGCATCCGGACGAAGATTTCGCGGAGACGTTCGCGATCTGGCTGACGCCGGATTTCGACTGGCGCAAGCGTTACGCCGGTTGGAAAGCGCTGCAAAAACTCGAATACGTCGATGAACTGATGCGATCGCTCGCCGGCAAGCCGCCGGTGCACTCGCCGAAATATCGGGTGGCGGATTACAATTTTCTCAACGTCAAACTCAAGACCTATTACGCGCGGAAACGGAAACTCTACGAAGAAATGTATCCCGGCTTCTACGATGCCGATCTTCGGCAGTTGTTTTCAGCGCCGACCGGGATCAAGGCGAGCAGCTATCTGCGCCAACGCCGGCGGCGATTGATGAACTCGGTGACCCAGTGGACAAACGAGAAAAAATTCCGGGTAAACAAACTGCTCACCCGATTGATCGATCGCAGCGATGAGCTTGGCCTGCGGGTGCAGAACGACGATCCGCAGCAGGATTTTCGCGTCGCCTCTTACATCACGACGCTGGTGATGAATTATCTTTTCACCGGCAAGTTCAAGCGCACCAAATAACGAGCGTGAAAAAGAGACTCAAAGTCCTGGTCCTGTTCGACGGCGTCCGCCCGACCAAGATCGACGAGGACTTGAGCAAGGAGATGAAGACGGAAGATTGGAAAACCGAGGCGAACGTGATGGCCGCGCTGGGCGAGCTCGGTCACACCGCGGAGCATCTCGCCATCTTCGACGATGTCGATCTTGTCCGGCAAAAGATGGAAAGCTTCGAGCCGGACGTTCTTTTCAACCTGGTCGAACAATTCAAAAACAATCCGGGATTCGATCAGAACATCGTTTCACTGCTCGAAATGCAAGGCGTGCCGTTTACCGGTTGCGGTGCGACCGGCCTGACGCTTTGCAAACACAAAGGCATCTCGAAAAAAATTCTCGGGCATCACGGAATCCCGACCCCGAACTTCGTGGTCATCCCGCGCGGACAGCGGATCGGAGGTCCGCGGCAACTGAAATTCCCAATTTTAGTGAAGCCGGTGAAAGAGGAGGCGTCCTATGGAATTTCGCGCGCGTCGTTCGTCCAGAACGAGGAGCAGTTTCGCGAACGAATCGCGTTCGTTCACGAGAAACACAACACCGACGCGATCGCCGAGGAATACATCGACGGGCGCGAGCTTTATGTGAGCGTGATGGGCAATACGCGGTTGACTGTTTTCCCAATCCGCGAGCTGGTGTTTCGCGAAGTACCGCCGAACGAACCGAAGATCGCGACTTACAAGGCGAAGTGGAACGAGGAATATCGCAAACGATGGGGCCTGGATGGCCGGTTCGCCGAAGATCTCGAGCCGACGCTGGTGGCGGAGATCGAGCAGATATGCAAAGACATTTATCGTTTGCTCACGATCGACGGCTACGCGCGGATCGATCTGCGGCTCGCGCCGGACAATAAAATTTATTTCATCGAAGCGAACCCGAACCCGCATCTCGCGGCCGACGAAGACTTCGCACAATCAGCCGTGAAAGCGGGCTTGAAGTATCCGCAGTTGATCCAAGCGATTATCCGGCTCGGGATGACTCCGAGCCGGAGTGGCACTTAACAAGCGCCCAAGCCAGTTGTTCTGACAAGTACGCACCTCACAAATGGGTAATCTCTCATTGCAAGTCGGTCCAAGAAATTGGACTTCGGTATTAGACGTTCGCCAAGCGAGCGACGTCAGTGCAAGACGCGATTGCCGCCGTGAACGTAGAACTCCACCGGCACTTCGACAGGTCCGCGAGTTCCGGGCTGAAACCGCCATTGCAAGAGAGCTTTGGCGGCCAATTCGTTCAGGGTCTTGTAGCCACAGCTTTTTACGATTTTGACTTCATCCACTTCGCCGCTCCTGGGGTTTATTGTAAGCCGAAAAAGACCTCTGCCCTCGGCCATGTGCAACACGACGCCGGGAGGATACTCGGGTTCGACCTTTTTGATCAAACCGGGCGGCGTTCCTGTCTGTACTTGTGCCTCCAAGCCGCGCCGCTGCGCTTGTGTAGACGACAAGCCAGCTTGCAGCGCAATTAAGCTGATTACGGTGACCTTCAGCCAGTGATCGGTAACCATGCTTAAAAATTAGCTGACGCGCTCGGATCTGTCTCGCAAATTATTTAACTCAGGCTGGTGCGCGCTCGCCGGCGTTTCCATAAAATAGAACAAAAACGTGATCGGGAAATTCCGCATTTGTGGAGATTTGCAATGTTACAAAAATCGGCATTTGGGGGCGTCCGAATCCCTAAGAAAAGTCTCGCGCAACTCATCTACCGTCCCGATTGTTAATATAGTGCCGATTGGGCTGTCCCCGGTATGGAAGACACCACATTCTTTAAGCATTACCGCGTCTGCACGAGCGAAGATGACTCGGCCGATGAGGTAAGCCGGACCGGCGCGGCGATTAATTACAAGGCGATCGACACCCGCTCGAAGGAACCGGTCCAGCTCCAACTGATTCCGGTCGCGACAGTCGAGCCAACGAAACTCCAGCAGTTGAAAGAGCGCGCAGAAACGGCGGAGAAGCTCGATCACGTTAACATTGCCAAAACGTTCGCGGTCGGCGTTGAGCACGATTACCTCGCATTGGTCTCGGAACATTTTGAAGGCGAAACGGCCGATTCCTGGATCGTCGCGCACGGGCCGATGCCGGCGGACGCGGCTTTGCGTGTTGGGCTGCAAGTGGTCAGAGCGATCGGCGCCGCCGCGTTCTTCAATTTAACCCATCGCGCTATTCAGCCGTCGAATCTCATGATCGTGCCAGGGCAATCGCCCGACGGGGGCTGGCCGTTCGTGAAACTTTTGAATCTCGGTCTCGCCGGACTCGAATTGCATTCAGACAGCAGTGAAGCACGCGAGCTAGCTCCTTCGATTTCGCCGCAGTTCGCCAGTCCCGAGCAGCTGCTCAATCGCGAGATCGATTTCAGATCGGAAATGTATTCCCTCGGCGCGACAATGTGTTTTCTTCTCACCGGCGCGGCGCCGCTGGCAGTCAGCGGAATGAAAGCGCGTTTGCGGATCCGGCGTTTGCCCGAACTGCGCCGTGCGCCAAAAGTGTTGCACAATCTCCTCGTCTACCTGCTCCGCGAAAATCCGGAAAACCGGCCGCAAGATCCCGTCGCGCTCGAGCACCAGATGCGCGATTGCCTGACCAAAATCGAACGGCGTCAGGCCATCGGTCGCAAATTGGGAATTCCGTTGGCGGCGGTCATTCCAAAGAAATCGAAACAACCGGCAACGCCGCTTGCTCAAGTGTTCCGTGGATTCATCGCATTCGCTGTTTTCATCCTGGCGGCGGCAGCGGCAGCGGAATTTTTCTTTCCGGACAAGATTCCATTCTTCCATCGAAGCGGGAAAGTCGGCGTTCCGATCGGCGTTCCCGACGCGTCGCGATTCGCTTCCGCGCCGGCTCAACCGAACAACGTCGCGCTGGTACCGCCGAACCAACCGAAATCGAATGCGTCGCCGGCAATCGCAGCTGCAAACCAAAACGCATCGCCTGAAGGTAGCCAAACCTCGAAGGCGTCAGCACCGGGAACGGCTACAACTCCCGTGACTACGAGTACTGCCGCGCAAATTGCTTCAGTCTCCCAGCAACCGGAACCAACGCCACCGGTGGCAGGATCAAATAAACCACCGTCCGCGGCGGAAAATTCCGAGCAATCCTCATCGACGCAATCCAGTGAATCCACTGTGCGAAGCAAAAAGAAAACGGTTGCGTCGAATCGAACGTCGACGTCGAGAAGCGCGCGGATCAATCGCGCCTTGCCGTACGAAGATGAGTATGGCCGAGGACCGAATTACCAAGGTCGGCCGCACGTTGCCCGAGTAATCGGCAACACGCCCGATGGTAGAATGATTGTGCGTTTATCGTCGGGCCGGATCGTGACTCTGCCGCGCCTAAACGACGACGACATTTACACACCGCGGCCTCGGCGACGCGTTCCCGGCGAACGGCCGGACGACTTTGTGCCTCCGTCGCAGCCGTTTTACGCACCCGATTACCCTAACGATTAGGCCACGCCGGACTGACGTTTAACAGCTCCCGTTGTATCTCATCTCAGTCGTGGCGATGAATCCGAGTCGTTCGTAAAGAGCGCGACCTTCGTCGGAAGCATGGAGCACGAGGGAATAGATTCCTTCCTGGCGGGTCTAATCGACGATCCTCTTTATTAAGAGGGCCGCCAGCCCGCGCCTCCGCCACTCCGGTTCGGTGAACACATTTTGGATGATGGCCTGGCGGCCGGAGACGATGTCGATCTTACCGTTCGCGTTGGTTTGCGGATGTGGTGGAACTTCGCGCAATTGCACACCCGCGCCGGCGACGATCCGTTCCGGTTCATTTTCGGGACTGGCGAGCCAGCCGAAGTAATTTTCTCGCTCAAACATTTGCCGAAGCGCATCCCGAGATTGGATCCGAAAGGATTCAAACAAATCCAGCGGCAGCTCGCCCATGTCCTGAAACATGCGGGCGCGATGCCAGCTGATGAGATCGACATCGGCAGAGGTCGCGAGGCGAAGCTGAAAAGCATCAGACATCGAAGCAATCCATATCAATAATTGCGAGGAGCCCGAGTCATTCGCAAATCGAGCGCCGCCTTGAGGCCATCGCCGAAGCTCCGGGTCCCGGGATCGATTGTTCGGGTGGACTGATACGCGAGTGGCGGCCGCGCAAAATCACGAATCTCGAATTCGGGCGGAACATCGCCCATCAGCTTTTCGAAAAACCGCGCGGCACTTCCGGCAAAAGGAAAGCAGCGCCAGAACGCATAGGCGTTGAGCCCAAATGTCATACCTCTTCGCGAGACGGTCGATGAAACCGAAAAGACCGCTTCGATTTCGGCAAAACGGTTCATAAAATACAATTCCGCGGCCTCGCCGTCGCTCTCGACATGAAACCCGTTCAAGTTCAATTGATCCGCCTCTTTCGTTTCGAACGGGTGCGGCCGGTAAATTAAATCGCGCCCCGGATAATTTCGCCGGAGGTAGTCGAGACACTGGTCGGCGTGTTGGGCGTAAATCTCCGGCTTTAGATTGCGCACGAGAAGAAATGGCGTTCCGAAAAAGAGCACGCGTCGGGTCGAGGCATCGATTGTCGATCTCGAAAACCCTGGCAGCTCCGTGATCGACAGGTATCGCGCGGCAACGAATCGAGCGCTCCCGGACGCTGGCAATTCGCGTCCGTTGATGCTCGCTATCACAATCGTATCGAAGATCTCGTCGGGATTTTTTTGGAGACGGACCAAACGGGTGCCGTCGCCGCCCGGATCCACTCGGGGCTTGAGGTTGAGTGTTCGCTCGACGCCGGCCAATGGTTCGACCACGCGATTCTGTAACCAACCTGAAGTGGTAAAGCGGAAACGGGTGCGATCCGGAGCGCGGGTCAGCCGCTCATAGCTCGCCGCTGAAATCGAAAGCACCTTGCGGACATTGGCGTGGGCGGAGGCGGCGACACTGGCTAATCCCATGACGCCGGCAATACATAATAAAAGATCGGTGTCGGGCTCAATCGGCAGGGCGGCGACGGCTCGTTTTCGCTCGATCGTCTCGCGATAAAGTCGCGGCAAATCGAGCAGGCCGCGGCACGATTTTACGCGCGCGAAAGTGTGGACGTCATCGAAGTAGCAGGAATACGGCTGCCATTGCACCCGTTGCCAAGTGTCTGACTGATCGCGCACAAAATGAATTCCGCCGGGAAATCGGTCCCGCAGCGATTCGGCGGCGACGAGCGCGTTCGGCAATCGAACCGGCCGCTCGGCCACGATCCAAAGCTTTGGCGGTTGGTTCATCACCCGGTCTCAGGCGGCCGATCTTGGCTTCCACCAAACAAACTCGCCGTCGATCTCGGCGCCGCGGCGGGCAAATAACTCACGCACCGCAACCGGAAAAAATCTCTTGTCCTTACCGGAATTGATGTCGAAAAAAATCTGGCCGCCCGGTTTGAGCTGTCGCTCAAACAAGTCGTCGAGGAAAAAATTCCATTCGTTAGTTCCCCAAGCGACCGATTTATCAGCACTACGATGGAACGCGGTCGAAAAGGCGGTGATCAAATCAAATTTCCGGCCGAAATCCGGCAGCGGCTCAAACGCCTGGATACGCCAGACCTTTCGCTTGAGACCGAAAAGATCGACCAGCTCGTTGCAAACCGGGTCGTTGCCCACGTCGAGACCGAGTCCGGAATGGCCGAGCTCTTTGGCGATGAACAAAAAGAAACCGCCGCCGCAGCCGAGATCGAGAATTTCCTTCGGACCGGACCGATCCAGTTGCAATTGCCGGATGCGCGGGATGTTTCGTTTGAGCCAGCGCTCGACGTCGGCGTACTTCGCGTACTGGCTGGCGGAAGAAGCGTAGCGCGTTTGAATATCGCGCAGGCGTTCCTGGTCGACCTTCGTTAAGAGCAAACGGGGCCGGAGTGAGCTGAACAGTTTCATGCGCGATAACTTTAATCCACCACGCGGTCTATTTACGGGATGACTTTGAGGAATTCCAGTAAACGGCTTGACTGGCGCGGTATTTTCTGGGAAAGAGCGGCTATGAAACAGCTATTTCGCCTAACGATTCTCTTTTGCGCATGCGCCGGCTTGCCGCTCGGTGCGCTGGCAGGGCCTGAAGGGAGTGGTAAGGAAATGAAACAAATTGCGCCAGCACCGCTGCCGGAGTGTAACTGGACGGGTTTCTACATCGGTCTGCACGTTGGCGGCCAGTTCGGCCACGCAGAGGATGTGAATGTCGATGACTATGGCTTTGCGGTCGGACCCGAGCCTCGGCCGTGGGGGTACGATCAATCGGGCGTGGTGGCGGGTGGTCAAATAGGCTACAACTTTCAATGGAATTGGCTGGTGTTAGGGCCGGAGATCGATCTCGGTTATATGAATATAGAGGGCAGCGGCTTCGAACCCGACCCGGCAAGCGGCACCCGTGCGTTTCAGAATGGCCTTCGCCCTGATATCCAAGGTCATAGCGATAGCGACTTCTACGCGACGTTCAGGGGACGTATCGGCATCGCCTTGAATCAATGGCTGTTTTATGCGACGGGCGGCGGCATTGCAGTCAATTGGGACACGAGCGTGCGCGACGACTGCAGCACCTTTCCCTGCCAGTTCGATCGCATCAATGCGCACACACAAGACTTTGATTGGGGCTGGACAGTGGGCGGCGGTATCGAGCGCATGATCGGCTGTCATTGGTCGATCAAAGCCGAGTATCTGTTTTACCAACTCGACACTCAGGATTTTAGCGGAGTGGACGATCGCTTTGGAGAGACCTTCCGATTTCGCGCGCACGATCAGGGGCACATCGTGCGGGGCGGTCTGAACTACAAATTCTAGACGGTAGCACCAGGTAATCGTTTGGCTTTCTCCACCGAGGCTGATTCGTTCGGCCTCGGTGGATTGACGTACAAGATAGAAGAGAGAGCCGGACTTTGAACGTTAACTTCAACCGAACGGTCATCGGAGAATTTTAGATCGACAAGCAATGGCATGGGTATCGTCAGGAATTGCGTCGTGGCTGATGGCTTCGAACATGCAGCGGCTCGGCATCCGGCAGACAAGGAAAGCAGCAGCTTTCTACAATCAATTCCGATGTAAAGAGCAAGACGAACGTCGGCGGAAATTGTATCGAGAAAATTTTGATGAGTTGATCGCCGAAAACGGCGCGCCGGTTGGCCAGCCCAACGTGATGAAGAACGGATGGGCGCTGGATACTTCGCGCACCTTGCCAGGAATCGATGAACTGATCGCCGAATCGGAGCAAATCATCGCCGAGCGCGGCTTGAAAGCGACGAAGATGCCCGACAGCTATCGAGCATTTTTTCAGAATATTGCGAAGCCGGAGGACACGGAAAAGTATCCGTCGATCCTCAATTTCGCATTGTCATCGAGCGCGTTGACCGCGGTATGCCGCTACATGGAGTCGATCCCGGTATTGTCCGGCACGCTGCCGCCCGGCATCCGGCTGGCGGAATCGAGCGCATCTTTCGACGCGAAACCGGCGCCATTTCGCGACAGCCAGCTGTTTCACCTCGATTATTATTCCGACCCAATGGTCTATATCATTGTGCTCTTGCGCGATGTGACCGCCAAGAGCGGACCGTTTCGCTGGATTCCGGCAGCCGAATCGCAGGCTGCCGTTCCGAAGCTGAAGTATTGGAAAAAGGGAACGCCGTATCGCTTGCAGGACGACACTGTTTACTCAGTGGTAGATCCGAAAAGTGTCCATGAACTGGCCTATCCCAAAGGCACCGTGCTCTTCATCGATCCGTCCCGCTGTTTCCATTACGGCAGCCGGGACGCCGTCATTCCGCGTTATCAAATGATGTACGGATTTTCGCCCGTATGCCGCACTGATTTTAGCGAGCGGACGATGGAGCCGCTGCGTTATCACGTGGGAAGCGGCGATTCGCGCTTGCGGAAGTTGGTTTTGCAAGGCGATTGCCCAAGGCGCTGAGGCAAGAGTCTTGTGTCCGATGGGTTCCTGCTGGTATCCTGCGCGTTTTCCATGAATTCCGCCGAGCTAAATACCAAACGCGTGCCACCATTCCGGGTCGGCGTACTGCGCGGGGAAGGCAGCGGACCGGAACTGATCGATGCTGCGCTGCGAGTGCTAAAGGGGGTCACGGAGAATCGCGGTCTCAAGTTTCAGATCGAAACGGGCGGAGAAATCGGCTCTCTCTCTGCTCGGCGCAATGGAGAGTACCTTTCCGGCGAAGTTATCGAATTTTGCTGCAAAATTTTTGACGTGGGCGGCGCAATTCTGGCCGGGCCGGCGGGAGGCCGGTTCGTTTACGACATGCGGCGCCGATTCAATCTTTATTACAAGCTCAACCCGCTGCGCTCCTATCAAGAGCTACGCGATGTCTGCCGGATCAAGCTTCCGGTAAAACCAATCGACGTCCTGCTGGTGCGCGAGAATCTACAGGGAATTTATCAGGGCGATTCGGTCGAGAATTCTTCCGAAGATGGGCGTGAGGTTTCGCATACTTTCGTTCACAACGAAAAGCACGTGCGCGCGGTCCTGGAAGTGGCAGCGGCGGTCGCGCGCTCGCGGCGAAACCTGCTCACGGTCGTTGGAAAAAACTCCGGTGCTCCCGCAGTGCATGCTCTTTGGGGCGCGTGCGCGATGGAAGTGAGCCAGACGGCCGGCGTCGAATTTTCGATGCTGGATGTCGATTATGCCGCTTACAAACTGCTGCAGGAACCCGGGTCCTTCGACGTCATCGCCGCGCCGAATTGCTTTGGCGATATTCTCTCCGATCTCGGCGGTGTCCTGGCCGGATCGCGCGGCCTCACCTTTGGAGCGAGCTATTCCGCGAAAGGCGCCGCGGTTTATCAGACAAATCACGGCGCCGCGTATGATATTGCCGGAAGTGATATGGCCAATCCGGTGGGACAGATTTTTTCGGTGGCGATGATGTTAAGAGAAACGTTTGGTTTGCTAACGGAAGCGAAGTTGGTTGAAGACTCAGTGCGCGGTGTTTGGCGAAATGGCTGGAGGACAGCCGACCTGGCCGAACCGGGTTGTAAGATCGCAGGCACGCGGCAATTCGGAGAATTGGTGGCCGAAGAAATTTGTAACGCGGCTATTCAGGATGAGGCCTGTTCCGCTATCGGTTGATCTCGAGAACGGTGTTTTGCCGGGGCTGGGATCGGAGATTGTAACTCACCGGCCGCCTTGCTCCGGGCAAATCCAACGATGGCCGGCGGCCGGCAAATCGATGATCGACTCCGCGATCGCGGCGGCAAGAGAAGCTCTCGATCCATGGCGAGCAATTGGCGCCCAGGAGCGATTGAAATCACTGCAAGCTTTGGGAAACCAACTGAAAGACCACCGCGATGAGATGGTCGATCTTTTGGTTGAAGATATCGGCAAACCGATTCGCTATGCCCGCGGCGAGTGGGCCCGCGCGCTGGCTCTGATCGACGCAGCCGCCCAACAGGTCGACGC
>Ga0209807_1001629_pt1 | contig 10749 bp, 7 predicted proteins | sample GraSoiAngelo_154_FD_186168 | JGI IMG/M metagenome (GOLD analysis project Ga0209807, IMG submission 186168) | Grasslands soil microbial communities from the Angelo Coastal Reserve, California, USA - 14_1009_13_20cm (SPAdes) (version 2) | ecosystem: Environmental > Terrestrial > Soil > Grasslands ... | reverse complement strand
CAGATCTCGGCGGCGCCGAAGTGCTCGATGATCTTCGGGCAGGTCTGGCTGTGGTGGCAGCGATCGAGGATGCCGCCCGGCGGCAGGCCGCGGCGCTGGTCGGGGAATTTGTGCCACCACTGCGGGCCTTCGCTGCCCGGCTCGTAGAGCTTGAGCACGCCATCGGGCATGGCGAAGCGGAAATTAAGCGCCACGCGGCGGCCGGCGATGATCGGCCAGGTGCCGTCCTGCACCTGGCGTCCCGCCTCGTCTTCGTTGAAGCCGAGGTGGAGGAATGCCCTGAGGTAATTGCCCGATTGCGAGACGCCGCGCCCGATCAGCCAATGAATGCCACCCGCCAGGGGGTTGGCGGTGCCGGCGTCGTCGCGCACCTCGTTCTTGAAGAACGTGCCCACGTCGCGGAACGCGGCGAAGCCGATGCCCAGGACCGGCGGGTCCTGCGTCGTGAAAACCACCTGGTAGACGCGGTTCGCAACGAAGCCGCCGCGCACGCAGATCTGCGTCGCGTCCGGCGTCCCGGGGAAGGGATTCGTTGCGCTGCACCGCGCCCAGGCCCAGTCGGCGCTTGCCACCTCGCTCTCGCCGCTGACGACGCCTTCGATGGTTTCGTGCACGCGTGAAACGAGCTTCGCCTGTGTGGTGTCGAGGCTCACCGGCTTATAGGGCACTGGGTTCGAATGCACGATCATCGGCTGCGAATTGACGCCGCTCGCATTCAAGATCCGGCCCATCACCAGGCCCTTGATGGCTGAGCCGTCCGGGTTCTTCGCCGTCGGCACCACGACGTAGTCGTTGCTGTTCGGGAAATTCTGCGCGGTGGCGCCGGAGTTGTCGCCCTGCCAGCCGCTGCTCAGGCCCACGTCGCCATCGTTCCGGCTGGCGGCGGCGAGCGTCAGCCGCCCGCCGCGGTTAGGCACGTCGTGCCACATGAGGCCGCTCGCCTTCGCCATGTCGATCGGCTTGACAACGAAGAAGGTAGCCATGTACTCGACCTTGCCCTTCGCATTCTTGGGCGCCAGCTCGATGTCCTGGATGATCGCGTTGCGCGGATCGTTCGGATCGAGCTCGCCGAAGGCACGGCCGGCGATCGTCTCGTACTGCCCGGCGGCGCCGAATGACGCGCCGCCAAAGGCGGGCGAGGTCTTTACGTCGATGACGATCCTCGCTACGCGCGCGTGCGCTGACGTTCCCCAGGCCAGCAGGACCAGCACGAGCGACAACCAGGTGAGTACAACGGACGCACTGCGCAGCGCTTGGACGCTCGGTGTCATGGCGGTTCCTCCGCTCGCCACGCTAACCCCTGCCCGACCGGCGATCCATTAAACATGCTTGTAGATTGATGATCGTGTTTCATGAATGCCCCCGACCGTACGGACAGATAATCGGCGGACCACTTAGGGGAGGATGTTCATGAAAGCGAAGACGCTGCTCGCGCTCGCCGCGGGCGTGGTGCTTGTCGCGCCGTCCGTCGAGGCGCGCATCACCAAGATCGAGATCACGAGTGTGGAATCGCCCACTTTCGAAGGCAGGACGTTCGGCAGCGTCGGCGCCTACGAGAAGCTGCGCGGCAAGGCCTACGGCGAGGTCGATCCGCGCGACCGGCGCAACCGTGTCATTACCGACGTCGAGCTCGCGCCGCGCAACGCGCGCGGCAATGTCGAGTACTCGATGGACATCTACATCCTCAAGCCCGTCAACCTCCGCGACGGCAACGGGAAGCTCTTCGTCGAGGTGAACAACCGAGGCAACAAGCTGTTGGGCGCCTTCAACGGCTCGGGGGGCGGCAACAACCCGACCACCGCCGCGGATGCGGGCGACGCTTTTCTCATGAATCAGGGCTACAGCCTCGCCTGGAACGGCTGGGACATCTCCGCGCCGCCAGCCACACCGCTCAATAACAACCTCAACATCACGGTGCCGGTGGCCACGTATCCGGACGGCTCGACCATCACCGGTCCGTCGTACGAGTACATCGTCTTCGACAACGCCACCACGATGTCGAGCGCCCTCGCGTATCCCGCGGCGAGCCTCGACAAATCGGAGGCGCGGCTCACGGTGAAGCAGCACCTGCGCGATACGCCTGTCGAGATTCCCGCCGGCGGCTGGGACTACACCTCCACGGCCGGCACCGCTATCAAGCTGACGAGCGGCGCTTTCCAGCAAAGCGCGATCTACGAGTTCACCTACATGGCGAAGAACCCGCTGGTGGCGGGGCTTGGCTTCGCGGCGACGCGCGATTTCATTTCATTCCTGCGCCATGCCCGGGCCGACGACTACGGCAACCCCAATCCGCTCGCGCGGCACGTCAAGCACACGCTGACCTTCTCGATTTCGCAGCCCGCGCGTTATGTCAACGACTACGAGACGTTCGGCTTCAACGAGGACGAGCGCGGCCGACGCGTGATCGACGGCATCCTCAACTGGATCGGCGGCGGCAGCGGCATCGGCTTACACGTGCGGTTCGCACAGCCCGGACGCACCGAGCGCAACCGCCAGAACCACCGCTATCCGGAAGCGAACTTTCCGTTCACGTACGAGCGCTTCAAAGACCCGTACAGCCACGACAAGGCAGGTCGCGGCGAGCGCTGCGAGAAAAGCGACACCTGCGCCAAATCGCTGCAGGTGAACTCGGCCAACGAGTACTGGGTGAAGGCCGGCTCGCTGCTACACACCGATCCGCGTGGCAGGGACCTCGAGGATGAGCCCGATTACGTGCGCTTCTACCTCATGTCGAGCGTCGAGCACACGGTCTCCGGCTCCCCTCCGAGCGCGGGCAGTTGCCAGCAGATCCGCAACACTACCGACCCGTCGCCCGCGCTGCGCGCGCTTTTCGTTGCGCTCGATGAGTGGGTGAGCGAGAAGCGCAAGCCGCCGCGCAGCCAGGTGCCGACCCGATCGACGGCGGCGTACTCGATCCCGCTCGACAACGGCGTGGGTTTCGTGCCGCAGGCGGCGCTCGGCTTCCCTAGCATTCCGGGCGTGACCTACTCTGGCCTGATCACAGTACGCCACAAGTTCGACTTCGGGCCGCGCTACGACGAGGGCATCATGGACGTGAACCCGCCGGACTTCTTCGGGCCCGTCTACCGGTCTTTCGTCTCGAAGGTCGATGCCGACGGCAACGACATCGCCGGCATCCGCCTGCCGCCGGTGTCCGCGCCGATCGCCACGACCAGCGGCTGGGCGCTGCGCGCCCTTAATTTCGGCGGCGGTCCGTGGGACGGCTGCGAGGCCTCGGGACAGTGGATTTCCTTCAAGAAGACGCAGGCCGAGCGCCTGGCCGCAGGCGATCCGCGACTTTCGCTCGAGGAGCGCTACGGCAACCACCAAGGCTATGTGAACGCCGTGGCGGCCGCAGCGCGCGCGCTCGAGGCACGCCGCTTCCTGCTACCGCAGGACGCGCAGCGCTACATCGACTCAGCGCAAGCAAGCACCGTGCTGCAATAGGGGATCATTCATGAGAACAATCGCACTCGCAATCAGCGCAGCCAAGGCGCCGAGCATGTTCCCGGGCCAGTCGGCTGCTTTCGGCGGCTCGAGCTTCGGCACGGTGGGCCGGTACGAGAAGCTGCGCGGCACCGCCACCGGCGAGCTCGATCCGAACGACTCGCGCAACAAGGTCATTACCGACATCGAGCTCGCGCCGCGCAACGCGGCCGGCATGGTGCCCTACTCGATGGAAAGGGAGGAAGGATGAAACAGTCAACGCTAGCACTCCTGGTCGCAGGAATCGTCTGCGCGCCGACCCATGCCGCGGCGCCGATGTCCTGCGAGAGCCTGGCGGGTCTACACCTGCCCGACACGACGATCGCGACCGCCACGGTGGTGTCAGCGGGCGCGTTCAACTCGGCCATCGTGACGACCGCATGCCGCGTCGCCGGGTCGATCAAGCCCACGAGCGATTCCGACATCCGCTTCGAGGTCTGGATGCCCACGTCCGGCTGGAACGGCAAGTTCCTGTCCGCCGGCGAAGGCGGCTATGCCGGCAGCATCAACTACGGCGGCATCGGCGGCGCGCTGAGGCGCGGCTACGCCGGCGGCTCGACCGACACCGGCCACGTCGGCGGCACAGCGGACTTTGCGCCGGAACATCCGGAAAAGGTGACCGACTTCGGCTGGCGCGGCAAGCACCTGCAGGCGGCGCGCTCGAAGGACATCATCCGCGCCTTCTACGGCTCGCCTGCGAAGCACTCGTACTTCAGCTCGTGCTCGAACGGCGGGCGCCAGGCGCTGATGGAGATCCAGCGCTTCCCCGAGGACTACGACGGCCTGCTGGTGGGCGCTCCAGCGAACAACTGGACGCACCACTTCGCCGGCTTCATCTGGAACGAGCAGGCGCTCTTCAATACGCCGGGTAGCCACGTCAGCAACAGCAAGCTCGCCGCGGTGCAGGCGGCGACGCTCGCCAAGTGCGACGCGCTCGACGGCGTGACCGACGGCGTCGCCGAAGACCCGCGGCGCTGCAAGTTCGATCCGGTCTCGATCGCCTGCCCTGCCGGCACCGATGGTCCGAGCTGCCTCACGCCGCCGCAGGTCAGCGCGGTGAGGAAGATCATGGCCGGGCCGCGCAACCCGCGTACCGGAAGGCAGATCTATCCGGGCTACTTCACCAGCGCCGCCGGCGAGGCTGCCAGCTGGCCGGCGTGGATCACCGGTCCGGCGGTGCCCGGCGCGTCGATCCAGGCGTTCTTCGGCAACGGCTTCTTCGGCCGCATCGTCCACGAGATCCCGGCCCCCGGCGTATGGGACTTCTCGAGCTTCGACTTCGACGGCGACATGGCGTTTACCGACCGCAAGACCGAGGGCACGATAAACGCGACCGAAGCGGACCTCAGCCGGTTCACCCACCGCAACCGCCACGGCAAGATCATCATGTGGCACGGCTGGGAGGATCCGGCGATTTCCAGCGCCGACGCGGTCGACTACTACGGCCAGGTGGTGCGGGAGAACCACGACTCGAAAGACTTCTTCCGCCTGTTCATGGTGCCCGGGATGCTCCACTGCGGCGGCGGGCCCGGGCCCAATGCCTTCGGCCAGTCGCTGCCGCAAGCGCAGCCGCTCAGCAATGCCCCGCAGCACGACATCCTCAGCGCGCTCGAGCGCTGGGTGGAAGACGGCGTCGCGCCCGAGCGCATCGTGGCCGTGAAGTACGTGAACGACGTGCCGGCGCAGGGCATCGCGCGCACGCGCCCGCTCTGTGTTTATCCGAAAGCGGCCGTGTACAAGGGCCGCGGCAATACCAATGACGCAGCGAACTTCGAATGCCGCAAACCCAAGGACGACAAGCACGACCACCAAGACGACGACTGAGAAAACATCTGAAACCCCTTGAGGCGAGGAGAACCATGGAATAGGAGCCGCGCAAGACTGTTCTTACCGCATGGGGAGAAAAAACCGCTACGCAACAAGCCTCGCCATGGACAGCATTTCGACCACGTCAGAAAGGAGAGGACGATGAAGAAGCTTGCAATCATCACCGCGGTGCTCGCGGCGTTCCCGGCGCTCAGCGCCTCCGCAGACGACAAGATCCGTGCCAGGCTGATGGGCTTTCAGGAGGTGCCCGTCGTTTCGACGGAAGCCAGCGGCACACTCGAAGCCGTAATTAGCCCGAACGGCGACGCCATCGACTACGACATCACGTACACCGGGATACAGGGCACGGTGACGCAGTCCCACATGCATGTCGGCCAGCGTAGCGTCAACGGCGGCATCGTCCTGTGGGTCTGCGGGACAACTGGCACGCCAGGTCCGGCCGGCACGCCGACCTGCACCTCTCCCAACGGGCATTTTTCCGGCACGTGGATGGCGGGGAACGTTCAGACCGTCGCAACCCAGCAGCTTGGCGGGGATATCGGGGAAGTCATTACCGCCATCCGCGCAGGCAATGCGTACATGAACGTGCACTCGAATCTTTCACCCGGCGGCGAGATCCGCGGCCAGATCCGCGCCAACCGCAGAGACAGAGACTAACCAGGGTTGAACTGGTCGAACGCCCGACCCTTACGGGGCCGGGCGTTTTTTTGTGCCCGTGGCGGCGGCTGCCGTGCGGTTCAGGATCGCCAGCACGGTCTGCGGGAGGCGCTGCAGCACCTGCTGGGTGAGCGTGGTCGTCGGCCGTTGCGCGGAGACGATCAGCGCCAGCTGAATCATCAGCTTCGGCTTGACGATGGGCTGGATCGAGAAGCTGTCCTCCGCGTTGTACGGACGCACGGTCGTCAGCGGCAGCACCGTGTATCCGTAGCCTTCGCGCACCGCATCGAGAACCGTCGCGACGCCGTCCACTTCGAGCACGATGGTCGGCTTGAGCCCGAAATAGGCGAGCTGGGTCTCGATGCGCATGCGGTTGGCGTTCGGGCGGCTCGGAACGATGAGCGGATAGCGCGGCAGCTGCCTGAGCGGCACCGCGCGTCTCCCCGGCACGCGCCCCGCGCTCCCGGCACCGATGAGGTACATCGGCTCCTCGTGCAGCGGCACGATCTCGATCGCCGGCGACGGCGCCGGGTTGTACACCAGGCCGATATCGATGCGCCCGGTCGTCAGCCACTCGACGATGGAAGCCGACAGGCCTTCCATGATGCCGATGGATGCTTCGGCAAAGTGGACGCGGAAATCGTTCAGCACAGGCACCGTCAACAGCCTGGCGATGGTGGGCGGCAGGCCGATGACGATGTGGCCGCTCGGGGTGCTGCGGAACTCGGCGAGCTCCTCGCGCGTGCGGTCCACCTGCATCAGGATGCCGCGCGCGTGCTGGAGCAGGCGCTTGCCCGCGTCGGTCGGCGTGACGCCGCGCCCGTTGCGATGCAGCAAAGGCTGCTTCAGCTCCACCTCGAGCTTGCGCACGCGGGTGCTGAGCGCCGATTGCGCTATGGAAAGCAGCAACGCCGCCTTGCTGAAGCTCCCCAGCTCCGCGACATGCACGAAGTAATCCAGCTGCCTCAGATCCATGAGGCCCCTCCTCCCCCGCAGACGCTCATGCTATCTCGAAACCAGCTAGCAGATATCCGGATATCGGTATTTCATCGCGGCTGGAAAAGGCGAACAATCTCCGACGAAGCTGAATTGAGGGGGGAAGCCATGCTGAAAGCGCACCGCGGCGGCCGGACTGCCGTGCGTGCCGCCCTGCTGTTGCGCCGCTCGCGCCCGTCCGGCGGTGACGAGCGGCTGGTGGCGGAGGCGCGCAGCTTCGCGCGCTCCATGCCGGTTCCGGTGCGGCTGCAAGTTTGCGTCTCCCTGGATGGCGCGCTCGCCTACATCTACGTCTGGGTGAACTTCCAGGCGCTGAACGGCCACCGCATGCCCGGCGCGCGGCTAGCGCGGCTCGCCCCGCTGGGCGAGTGGCGCGGCGTCTCAGCGGGGCAGCAGGCGCCGTACCACTACGTCGTGGCGACGGACATCGAAGCGGGCTGGGAGGCCGAGTTCAACCGCTGGTACGACTCCGAGCACATGCCGGGCCTCGCCGCGGTGCCCGGTAGCGTGTACTGCGTGCGGCTCCGCAGCCTCGACGGCGGCCCGCACTACCACAGCTGCTACGACCTGACCTCGCCCCAGGCGCTCGAGCGCGACGAGTGGCTGACGGTGCGCAACAGCTTCTCGAGCAGCCGGGTGCGGCCGCATTTCCTCAACACGCGCCGCATCATGTTCCGCACGCTGCTCGACGAGCGGCGCTCGGGCGCATTCATGGAACACGTCTTTTAACTGGAGGGAGAACGTCGATGTCGCGACATGGATTTATGACCAAGTCTCAGTAATCAAGGCCTGAATCTGCACGATCCTTCCCTTCTAGCAACCAACGGGGGAGTTTATGAACACGCTCTCGGTTCGCCGCGCGTTTTTCGTCGCGTTGAACGTTGCAATCTGCGGCTCGTTATCCAATGCCGCGTTGGCGCGGGATGACGAAGACGAGGATCATGGAATAGAGATTCGCACGCTTTCGACGCGCGCGGACCGCGTGAGTGGCGGCGACGTGCTGGTCGAGATCACCAATGTGCGCGAAGAGCGCAAGCACCCGCTGCAGATCATGCTGAACGGGCGCGATGTGACCGCGGCCTTCCGCCCGGGGAGTGAACCGAACTCGCGCATTGGCCTTGTCACCGGCCTGGAGCTTGGGAAAAACAAGCTCTCGGTCGGAGGGCGTGGCGAGCCGAAGGAAACGCTGGAGATCACTAATTACGCGATTACCGGCCCCATCACCTCCGGGCCGCATATCACACCGTTCATCTGCCAGACGCATGGCTTCAGGCTGCCCGATGGCAGCTTCTATACCGCTCAGCCGGTCACCGACCCGAGCTGCGCGGCGCCGACGAAGATCACTTACCTCTACATGCCGGTCGGGGGAACCGCCTTCGTTCCGCTGCCGAGCACGACAACTCTACCGGCGAATGTCGCTTCGACTACGACGACTACTGGCGTAACTGTGCGATTCATCGTGCGGGTGGAAACCAGCACGGTCAACCGCGGCATCTACCAGAGCGCGATCTTGCACGATCCTACCGTGGATGGGGCGCCGAGCCCGTTCTCGCCGCCGAAGGGCTGGAACCGGCGGCTGATCGCCGTGGAGGGCTTCGGCTGCCCGGGCGGCTGGTACGTCCAGGGCGCGAGCATCGGCAGCCTGTCGTTCGGCGGCATGGACTTCGATCTGCTCAGCCCGACGCGCCTCGGCGAAGGCTATGCGCTCTTCAGCAACACGCTGCAGCACCCATCGAACAACTGCAACTCGGTACTCTCGGGTGAGGCGGCGATGATGAGCAAGGAGCACTTCATCGAGACCTACGGCGTGCCGCGCTACACGGTGAGCGCCGGCTGCTCCGGCGGCTCGTACGGCAGCATCCAGCTCGCCGATGCGCTGCCGGGACTCTTCGACGGCGCGCTGATCGCCTGCACTTTCCCGGACCCGCTCTCGATCGCGTTCTCCGGTTCCGATGGCCGCCTGCTGACGCACTATTTCGCCGTCACGAACCCGGCCGGGTTCACGAACGCACAAAAGGTGGCGATCTCCGGATACAAGTTCTCGGGATCCGACGGCATGCTGGCATTCATCGATGCCGCTCGCCAGTCCGGCCGCACTGACCCGGTTCCCGGACGCGCCGATGCCGGCATTCCCGGATATGCATCAGCGCCTTTCACCGCCGCCGTTCCGGTCGCGCAGCGCTACGACCCGCTCACCAATCCGCACGGCGCGCGCGGCACGGTCTACGATGCCGCACGCAATGTGTACGGCATCGACCCGCGCACGGGATTCGCGCTGCGGCCCTTCGACAATGTCGGCGTTCAATACGGCCTGCAGGCGCTCAATGCCGGCAGCATCACGCCGAAGCAGTTTCTCGATCTGAACGAAGGCATCGGCGGCTACGACCAGGACGCGAATTACGTCGCCTCGCGCTCGATCGGCAATCGCGGCGCGATTCGTCGGGCGTATCAAAGCGGGCTGCAATTCGTGGGAAGCGGCGGCCTCGCGTCGATTCCGCTCGTCGATATCACCGGTATCTACAACGACGACTCCGGATACCACTATCAGTGGATTCATTTCGCCACGCGCGAGCGCATGGCCGAAGCCAACGGCGATGCGCAAAACCACGTGATGTGGCGAGGCAATGTGCCGTATCCGGCTGCCTGGTCGATGTTCATCGCATGGGTGGAAGCCGTGAGCAACGACCGCGCGCGAGGGTCGGCGCACGACAAGATCGTGCGCAACAAGCCCGCGAACGCCGTCGACGGGTGCTGGCAGAGCACGACACAGTTCATTGCCGAGCCCCAAACCTTCGGCAGAGCGCCTGACTCCACGTGCAACACGCTGTTCCCGTCCTACGCGTTCCCGCGCTATGTCGCCGGCGGACCGCTCGCAGCTGACAACCTGAAATGCCGTTTGCAGCCCGTCGATCGGCGCGACTATGCCGTTTCCTTCACGGACGCCGAATTTGCCCGGCTGAGGAGCATTTTCCCGGACGGCGTCTGCGACTGGAGTAGAAAGGGAGTAGGCCAAACGCACGTCGTGCCCTGGGCTTCGTTCGGCCCGGCTCCCGAGAACCTGGTGTTCGACGTCATGCACGACGACCATGGCGATTGAGGTTTTATGAAAAGGGCCGCGCGCTGCGGCCCTTGTGAGCGCTCTCGCTGGCCGCTAAGGTCGCCACGCGTTTCAGCCAAGATTATCCGTGGATAGAAGCCGATGGCGCTGTCGAGCATGACCGGCTTCGCGCGTGGCCACGGCGTGAGCGGTGCCTACAACTGGGCTTGGGAGCTGAAATCGGTCAATGCCAAAGGGCTCGATTTGCGCTTACGCTTGCCGGCAGGTTGGGACGTGGTGGAGGCTCCCGCGCGCCAGAGCGCGGCTTCGCGCTCGAGCGTGGGACGGAGGCGTCGCGTCACGGCGAGGGTTGCTCCGAGGCATCCGTGGACTCGGCGCCGGGCACGACCTGGCCGCGCTTTTCCCGGATGCGGGCGGCTTTGCCCGCGAGGCGGCGCAGGAAGTAGAGCTTGGCCCGGCGCACCCGGCCCTTGCGCACCAGCTCGACTTCGGCGACGGCCGGCGAATGCAGCGGGAAGATGCGCTCGACACCCACGCCCGCCGAGATCTTCCGGACGGTGAACGTCTCGTCGATGCCGCCACCGCGGCGCGCGATGCACACACCTTCGAACGCCTGGAGGCGTTCCTTCTCCCCTTCACGGACGCGAACCATGACCCGGACGGTATCCCCCGGGTCGAAGGCGGGCACGCTGGCCCTGAGCCCTTCCCGCTGAATCTCTTTCATG
>Ga0209807_1001625_pt1 | contig 10762 bp, 10 predicted proteins | sample GraSoiAngelo_154_FD_186168 | JGI IMG/M metagenome (GOLD analysis project Ga0209807, IMG submission 186168) | Grasslands soil microbial communities from the Angelo Coastal Reserve, California, USA - 14_1009_13_20cm (SPAdes) (version 2) | ecosystem: Environmental > Terrestrial > Soil > Grasslands ... | reverse complement strand
TTGGTGCAGTCCGACGGCTCTGGGGCTGGAGGCGCCGCGTAGTAGATCGACATGCCGCCACGCCGATCGATGGGGATCACACGGTCGCCAAGCGGAGCGTGGACCGTGAAGATGTCGTCCGTCCGCTGCGCGGTCGAAAGATCGGCCCGCACTTTATTTGCGGCGGCGACGAGCGGGAGTGAGTAGTAAGTCGCTCCGTCCGGGCCCTCGATGCGGAGCTGGGCGTAGCGCACGCGGCCGTCGGGATCGGGGTGGATGTTCACCGTCCCCACGCCGGCGGCGGCCCCGCGCAGCACCGGGATCGGCAGCTGTACGACGGGGTAGTGCTCGGTGTGATCACCAAGGGTGGTTGTGCCGGAGCCCTGCATCGCAAGCAGGACGTTGCCGGCGTCTTTGATGGCCGCCGCAAGCGCGCGGTCCTCTTCGGGATTCTGCGCGGCGTCGTAGAAGCCGACGTCGAAGGCGATCACGCTCGGGTTCAGTGGCTTGAGCGCCCGAAGCAAGTCGGTGTAGACCGAGCGCGGAAGTGGGTAGCGGTACTGGTCGACGGTCGCGTCGTCGAGCGCGACGATCGTCACCTGATTCGCGAGCGGGGCGTTCCCGATGTCGATCGCCTTGTCGTAGACGATCGACTGAAGGCTGGTGTCGAAGAGCTCGCTGCGAAGGAGGATGGCGCCGACCGCGAGCGCGACCAAGGTTAGGCCGGCGACGACGAGCCGTTGGCGCGTGTGGCGCTTCGTGAACACCCAGCGCGCCTCCTTCCCGAGGTCGGCGTCAAATTATGCGGTCGCTCGCTCGGCTGAGTACCCCCTCCAGGACCTTTATTGAGCGCGCGAACTCGCGTATCGACAGCCTTTCGATAGGTGTGTGGTCGTAACGGCTGTCGCCCGGACCGTAGGCGACCATCGGACAGCCCCACGCCGGAAAGAGGACGTTCATGTCACTCGTGCCGCTCTTCTCCTTGAACGTGGTCTGACCGCCCCCCGCCGAGATCGCGCGAGCGAACGCGCGGGCGAGCGGACTCGTCCGCGGCGTGCGCACCGGTTCTTCCCTCCCCTGAGTTGTGACGACGACGCGAGTGTCACCGGCTCTTCCGGTTAGGCTCGCCGCCGCGGCCTCGAGGTCACTCGGGTCGATCCCCGGCGGCACGCGATAACCGATGCGGAGCCGTGCAGCTTCAACGAGACCATCGCTGACGCCCGCATCGATCCCCTCGAGACGGCAGTCGAGGCGATCGAATGAGCGAGTCGCGCCGGCGCGGCCGCTCGCCGACTCGCGGACGCGCTCCCAGAGCGCCAGCGCAGCTTCGGCCATCGTCGGTCCCGGTGACGCGCCGTGGCGCACCTCGCGGGTGAGCACGACCTCGAGCGTCAGCCGGCCCTTGTACCCAACCGTGACCGCGTCCCAACCGGACGGCTCGCCGATGACGCACCAGTCGGGTGCCGCGAGTGTCGCGCGATGTCGGGCGCCCTTGCTCGTCGGCGATTCCTCCTCGACCGCGCCCACGACGGTGACCCGCACGCCGGGGACCGGGCGGGTTGCCGCGGCGACGAATGCGGCGAGCGGGCCCTTGGCGTCGACGGCCCCGCGCCCGACGAGCTCGTCGTCCTCGATCCTCACCGGAATCTCCCCCGGCACCGTGTCGATGTGCCCGAGCAGGACCACGTGGATCGGACCGTCGCCGATCTCGCCCACGGCGTTGCCCGCATCGTCGACGTTCGCTCGAAAGCCACGCTCACCCATGCGTGCGACGAGCCACTCGACGGCCTCGCCCTCGTGGCGGGAAACGCTCGGGATCTCGACGAGGCCGCGGACGAGATCGAGGTCAGCTTCGCTCGGCCTCACCCGAGCGCCTTGGCCGATGCCGCGAGGACGCGATCGATCTCCTGCTGGGTGATGACGAGCGGGGGCAGGTAGCGCACCACGGTCGGGCCGGCGCCGAGCGCGAGGACGCCCTCATCTTGGAGCGCGCGGAGGGCGGTCGATGCGTTCTCCTTGAGCTCGACTCCGACGAGCAGGCCAAGCCCGCGGACCTCGCGGATCCGATCGCTGCGTATGGCGCGCAGACCCTCCATGAGCTGCGAGCCGCGCTCCCGGGCGTTGCCCGCGAGGTCGAGTCGGCGGATCTCGCCGATCGCGGCGATCGCGGCCGCACATGCGAGCGGATTGCCGCCGAAGGTCGTCGAATGCGAGCGCTTGGCGAGGTCGCCGGTCTTGCGCGAGAACGCGATCGCACCCATGGGCACGCCACCGGCGATCGATTTGGCGAGGCACAGGATGTCGGGCACGATCCCGTACTGCTCCATCGCGAAGAGCGTGCCCGTGCGGCCGAACCCCGTCTGGACCTCGTCGACGATGAGGAGCGCGCCGCGTTCGGCGCAGAGCCGCGCCGCTTCCTGCGCGAACTCGCGCATCGCCGGGCGCACGCCGCCTTCTCCCTGCACAAGCTCGAAGATGAACGCCGCGGTGTCGCCGGTGATGGCCGCGTCGAGCACCTCGGGCTTGTTGAACGGGACATGCGAGAACCCGGGGACGAGCGGGCCGAACAGATCTCGGTACTCCGGGCCCCAGGTCGCCGAGAGCGCGCCCATGGTCTTTCCGTGAAACCCGCGCATCGTCGCCACGATCCCGGTCCTCTTCGTCGCGGCGCGCGCGAACTTAAGGGCCCCTTCGACCGCCTCGGTACCGCTGTTGCAGAGAAAGATCCGATCGAGGGACGCCGGCAGGATGCCGGCGAGCACGTCGTAGAGCTCGGCCCGACGATCGTTGTAGAAGAGCTCGGTGCACGACGCGAGCGTGCGGGCCTGCTGCGCGATCGCGTTCGCCACGGCGGCATTCCCGTGGCCGAGGTTGGCCATTCCCTGTCCGCCGACGCAGTCGATATAGGCGCGCCCTTCGCTGTCGAACACCATTGCGCCGTCCCCGCGCACGAGGACGATGCCGCGCTTGGTGTAGAGGCCCGACGTATGGGCGTCCTCGGCCGCGATCAGATCGGAGGTCGAACGAAGGGTCGCGCTCACGAGCGGATCACGGTTCGCACGCTTGGGTCTCCGCTCGCCGACCGGATGACGACCTCGTCCACGCCACCCTCGATGGCCTCACGCGCGGCAAGTATTTTCACCTTCATACGTCCGCGGGCGAGCGTCTCCGCCTCACGGACCGTCGTCTCCGGCACGAGCGTGCGCGGATCGTCGGCGTCGCGAAGAAGGCCGGGCACGCTCGTGAGGATGATGAGCGCGTCGGCGTCGATGGCCACCGCGATCGCGGCGGCGACCCGATCGCCGTCCACGTTGAGCGCCTGCTGCTCCGTCGACAGCGCGAGCGGCGCGATGACCGGGACGCGACCTGCGCCGATGAACTGCGTGAGCAGGGGAAGGTTCACCGCCTCGACCTTACCGGTGTAGTCGTCGCGAAGGAGGATGGTCTTCCCACCCTGCACCGAGCGCACGTCCTTCTTGCTCGCGACGAGGAGACGACCGGATATTCCGGAGAGCCCGACCGCGTCGATGCCGCGCTGCTGGAGCTTCTCGACGTAGAGGAAGTTTTCCACGCCGAGAGCGGCCATCGCGAAGATCTCGAGCGTTCGGCGATCGGTGCGTCGGCTCTCGTGACCTGAGGGCGAGACGACCGTCTCCTGGGGATGATCGAGCGCCGCGGCGAGCTTGTTCGTTTCGGCGGATGCCCCGTGGACCAAAACGATCTCGTCCGAGCGTGCGATGTCGGCCACGAGGTCGGCGACCGCGTCGCGATCGACGCCCGCGCTGCCGCCCGCCTTCACCACAGCGCGGAGCGTCATGGCTTGTTCGTGACGGTCACGGTCCAGTCCGCATCCGAATCTGCCGTCTCCAGGATGGTGAGGCAGTAGCGCCCGGGGCCCAAGTCATCGATCGTCTTGGTCCAGGGACCGTCGGCAGACCATTCGCTGGTCCCGGCCGTCGGCGGCACAAGCTCGTTCCACCAAAAGTCGACTTCGCCGACCTTGTTGGCAGCGGTGGGCTCGCGGTCGACGAGCGTGACCGCGCTGTCGTAGAGAAACAGAGCCCGCAGGCCCGGTCGATCGCTCTTCCACGCGAGGCTCCCGCGCTGGCCCAGATCGAAGCCCTCCGTGTACGAAACGGCGAAACCCGCGGCGACACGCGCGGACGGCCGGAACGTCATGCCACCCGGAGACGCAATACCGGCGATGCGAGGCGCCGCCACCGAGCAGTTCAGTAGGAGCTCGTCCCGAGGTTGAAGGGCGCGCCAGCCCCAGTATGCGAGGGGCGCGACGATCGCCAGGGCCAGCAGTGAGCCAACCACGGTGCGGCGTCGGACAAGAATCCCTCGCGTGGCTGGCCGACCGGTCACGGATGCAGTCCCACGAAGCCAAGGCCGGCATCCTCGGCATAGCCGCAGGCGACGTTCATCGCCTGGACCCCGTTCCCAGCCGCGCCCTTCATGAGATTGTCGATCGCGCAGAGCGCGACGACGCGTTCCGCGCGCGGATCGAGCGCGAAACCGACGTCGGCGAAGTTCGTTCCCGCGAGGAGCTTCGGCTCGGGATACCGCCAGATGCCGGTGCGCTCCTTCACGATCCGAACGAACGGCTCGGCGCCGTACGCGTCCCGGTAGATCTTCCAGAGAGCCTTCTCGTCCACCGCCGTGGTCGTGTAGGCGTGCGCCGTCGCGAGCACGCCGCGGACGAGCTCGACCGATGTCACGGAGAGATCGACACGGATGCTGTGTCCGCCGAGATGGAGCTCCTGCTCGATCTCCGCGGTATGTCGGTGTCCGACGGGCCGGAACGAGCGCACCACGCCCGAGCGCTCCGGATGGTGGCTATCCTCGCTCGGCTCCCGGCCGCCCTCACTCGAACCGACCTTGCACTCGATGACGACGGGCCGGCTCCGGTCCACCACACCGGCCCTGAAGAGCGGAAGCAGCGCGAGGATGGACGCGGTCGCGTTACAGCCTGCGCCGGTGATCCGCGTGGCGCTGCGGATCTCGTTCCGGTGGAGCTCGGGGATTCCGTAGGTCCAACGGTCGAGCAGCGCCGGCCTCGGGTGCGGCGAGCCATACCAGCGGTCGTAGTCTGCCGGGTCACGAAGGCGATGGTCACTCGACAGGTCGATCAGGACGGTGGCGCGATCCTCGAACTCGTGCGCGCGGTGCGCGCCATTCGGCAACGCGAGGAAGAGCACGTCGCAGCGCCCCACGTCCTCGTAATGGACGAAGGAGAGGCTCGTTCGTTTCCGGAGGTTCGGGTGGGCGGAGCTGATCGGCTTCCCGGCAAGAGATTCGCTGCCGGCGACGATCTCGTCGACCTTCGGATGACCCAGTAGCAAACGCAGAAGCTCGCCGCCCGCATAACCAGCGGCACCTACGACTCCGACCTTCACCGAGCGGCTCTCGCCACCTCGAGAACGTAATCGACGACCTTTGCCGGGATGTTGACACCGGTCGTGTCGATGGAGTTGCGGAACTCCATCGTGTAGTTCACCTCGTTGACAAGCAGTCCCTCGGGTGCTTCGAGGAGATCGATCGCGACGACGCCCCCTCCGACGGCGCGGGCGGCGCGCACGCAGAGCTCCCCCAGCTCCGGCGTGACCGGACAGTTCGAGGCCTGGCCGCCTCGCGCCGTGTTCGTGATCCAGTGCTCGCTCGCGCGGTAGATCGCGGCGATCGTTTCGCTGCCTACCACGAACGCGCGGATGTCGCGGCCGGGCTTTTGTATGTACTCCTGGATGTAGTAGATCGAGTGGAGATAGTTCCCAAGAACGTCCTTGTGCTCCACGATCGCCTCGGCCGCCTCGCGGTCGTTCACCTTCGAAATGAGACGGCCCCACGAACCGATGAGGGGCTTCAGCACCACGGGGTATCCGAGCTCCTCGATCGCCGCGAGCGCCGACTCGGGCGTGAAGGCCACGCGCGTTCGCGGGCTCGGCACGCCGTCCCGGATCAGCCGCATCGTCGTGAGCAGCTTGTTGCCACAGATTTCCGCGACCTCGTAGCGGTTCACCGTCGGTACGCCCCAGGCGTCGAAGACCGAGAGCGCATACAGGGCCGTGCCGTGCTGGATGCAACGCTCGAGGATGACGTCGACGCCGAGCTCGGGTCGATGCTCTACCGCCAGCACGAGCTCACGGTCGTCGATGATCTTCGTCTCGACGCCCCGCGATTCGAGCTCCGCGAGGAGGAGCTTCTCCTCGACGCGCACCCGCGAGAGCAGCACACCGACGCGCGGCTTGGTGCTATTCACCCCAGTCCTCTTGCGCTTCGGGTGCGAGAGCGAGCGCGACCGGCGCGGTCTCTTTCACCTCGAGCTCGGCGCCGCAGTCGGGGCACGACACGATCTCGCCTTTGACGGCGTCCGAGCCGACGGTGACTTCAGCATCGCACTCTGGGCACTTCGCCACGTCCCCCTCCTGGTGAGAGCTCTGAGAGGAGAAGCCTAGCGAATCAGTCGGCGTCCGCGGCGACGGCGACGCGCGTCGTCCGCGCCCGCGCCTTGTCCTCGTACATCCGCGCGTCGGCCGTGCTGATGAGCGCGTCGGCGTCGCGTCCATCGACCGGGAACCACGAGATGCCGAACGACGCGCGCGGCAGCTCGTTCGACTGGCCGGCCCACATGTACCGTTCCTCGCGCAGCCGAGCGGCGATGCGCCCGACGATCGCCTGGGCCGGCAGCGGACCGGTTCGCGGCAGAAGGATCACGAACTCATCGCCACCGAATCGGGCGACGATGTCTTCGGCGCGCGTGGCGTGGCGCATGGCACGCGCAAGCGTTCGAAGGACCTCGTTGCCGACGAGATGTCCGGCCGTGTCGTTCACCGCCTTGAGCCCATCCACGTCGCACAGCACGACGCCGAAGGTTTCTCCGTGCCGTCCGGCGTCGCCGATCTGGGCCTCGAGACGCTCGAGCAGGCTGCGCCGGTTGAGCACCCCGGTCAGGTCGTCGTCGCGCGCCAGGCGCCGGGTCTCGGCAAGGAGATCCGCGTTCGCGATCGCGATGGCCGCTTGCGCCGCGTACAGGCGAACGATCCGGCGAGTCTCGTCGGAGAAGACCCGCGGGCGTGACACGTACGCCGTGAGCGTTCCGACGATCTCGCCATGCGCGATGAGCGGCGCGGCGATCGCGGAACCGATGACGCCATGCAGCGCGGGATTGCTATCGGGGTGATCGCGATAGTCGCTCGCGACGACGACATCTCGCGTCCGCAAGCTCTCCAGGGCGATGCCGCGAAGGTCCTCGCCGACCGAGGACCGCAGGCCGAGTGCGGGCGCGTTGTGGACCGCGCGCACGATGAACCCTTGGTCCTTCTCGGCGAGCGCGACCATCGCGCCATCCGTCCCGGTCAGCGCGGTCGCTTCGCGCGCGATGAGATTCGTTAGCTCGTCGAGCGAAAGCTCGCCGGCGGTCGCGAGGCCCACGTCGTAGAGGATCGCGAGCTGCTCGGCGCGGCGCCGCTCGCGCTCTCCGAGCTGCCAGTTCGCGTACAGGGCAAGTCCCGCGCGAGTGGCCAGGACGAGTACGGTAAGAGCGACGGCGCCGTCGATCTGGTCGGCGAAGCGGCCGGGCACCGTACGGATGTCCGTGTAGACCAGGAGGAACGAGCAGGCCGCGGCGACCACGCCGGGCAGGACCATCCGCGAGAGGTGAATGGCCGCACCGGAGAGACGGCTGTTCCGGCCATCCTCGCGGTCCTCGACCCATTGCGCGCCCGCGATGCCGATTGCTCCCATGCCGACGATCCAGAGCCCATCGATCGGCGTCCCCGCCGTGAACGTGCCTTGGATGTTCGCCGGCAGGTAGAGCACGAACGCAAGGGCGTTCAAGCCCAGCCCGAGAAAGAGCGACGTCACCGCGCCGCGCGGCTCGCGCTGCGGCATGCCCCAGACGGCCGACAGGGCGGCGGCGGTCGCGGCCACGTACAGGAGCGGATAGAGGACGGCGACCGCCGTCGCTTGCGGATCGCGGCCGACGACGGTTGCGAGCGTCGTCGCGAGGTACAGCATGACCGCGGCGCCGAGCGTGAGGACGACGGCGCCGACGTCGAGAATGAGCGCATAGAGGGTGAGCCGCTGACCATGCCGACGAAGCAGAAGGACGAGGGCGATCGTCCAGAGCGGAGCGGCCGTCATGAAGCCGAGGTCCGCGACGAGCGGTGAAGGCATCGGGAGCTGTCCGACCTCTCGCGCGTCGCGCACGATCTGACCGGCAAGCCACGAGACCGAACCCGCGAGGAAGAGCAGCCACACCATACGATCGTCCCCACGGGAGGCGCGCACGGCGCGGGCAGTACCCAAGATCGCGCCGATCGCCGCCGCCGTCCACGCGAAGTCCGCCACGACGCAACGGGCGAAGTCATCGGGGAGGAGCTGTTCGAACCCGAAGACGACCACCGCGCCGATGACCGCGGCGGCGTACCGCGGCATCGCGTCGCGCGGATGTGCGGACAAGAGCTTTCGTATCACGCCGAGAACGCTAGGGATGCCGCCTCCCCAACGGAACGCCCAGAACGTACCGCCCGGGGTCTCCGCGGGGGAGGCGAACGGGGGAACTTCAGCGGTCACCTCCCCCATCGGTGTGAGTCCTGGGACTGGTGGGCTAGCTTCATCTGGTGACACGCACGCTCTTTCTCACGATCGTCGACGTGCTCGTGTTCCTCGCGGTCGTCGTGCCCTTTGCGTCACTCGTCCGCCATCGGGGCGCGATCCCGCCGCTGCCGACACTGTCCGACGACCTCACGCTTCCGCTGCTGTCGGTCGTCGTACCCGCCCGCGATGAGGCCTCCGCGATCGGTCGCGCCGTGGGATCGCTGCTCGCCCAGGACTATCCCGATCTGGAGATCATCGTCGTCGACGACCGGTCGAGCGACGCGACCGGCGCCGTCGTGGGCGAGCTCGCCGCGAAGGACGCGCGCGTCGGGATGATTCGCGTGGAGGAGCTGCCGCCGGGATGGCTCGGGAAGAACCACGCGCTGTGGCGTGGCGCCCAACGCGCGAGTGGCGAATGGCTGCTCTTCACGGATGCGGACATCGTGTTCGCGGGCGGCGCGCTCCGTCGGGCCGTCGGTTACGCCGTTACCGAAGGGCTCGACCACTTGACCCTCGCGCCGCGTCTTGTCGCTCGGGGAATTCCCCTGCGCGCGTTCGTTGCCTTCTTCGCGTACGCATTCGTCGCGCTCTGGGGCGCATACCTCGCGAACGACCCAAAGAGCACGCGAGGCGTCGGTATCGGCGCGTTCAATCTGGTCCGCCGATCCGCATACGAGCGCATCGGCACGATGCGAGCGCTCTCGCTTCGTCCTGACGATGACATCCGCCTCGGCCGACGTCTCCGGGGGTTCGGGTTCAGGCAGCGCGTCCTGAACGGCAACGACCTCGTGTCGGTCGAGTGGTACCCGTCGCTCGCCACGGCGATATCCGGCCTGGAAAAGAGCATGTACTCGAGCATGGAATACCGCGTCGCCGACGCGGCACTGGTGTTGATCTTTCTTCTCGCCACGATGGTGTGGCCGTTCGTCGGCGTGATCGTCCTCGGCGGCGTCGACCGCCTGCTCCTGGGGCTCGTCATCGTGTGCCTCTCGGCCGGTCTTCTGGAGACGTACCGCCAGTCGATGCGACCGCTCACACCGTCTGCGGTGCTGCTCGCGCTCCTCTTGCCATTCTCGGCGCTCTGCTTCGGCTATGCGATCGTGCGGTCGGTCTATCTCGCGGAGACCCGCGGGGTGCGCTGGCGTGGCACGACGTACCCGTTATCGCTGCTGCGGGGTCAGTCGGGCCTGGAGGGGATTGCGGCGAATCGCAGCAGGTAGGTCTCGAGGTCGGCGAGGTCGGCATCGCTGATGAGGTCAGGCCCATACGCCGGCATCCCGCGATCGCTTCCCCTGCGCACGATCTCGGTCTCGATGCGGCCGCGAATCGAAAGATCTCCCGGCGCGTCTCCCTCAGGCCCGTGACACAGATGGCAGCCGAGCGCGAAGTAAATCGCCGCGCCTCGGGTCTGGCGGCTCGCGCCGGGATCGGCGGCCAGGAGCTGCGCTGAACTGGGAGTGGGTATCGTGAGGGCGCTCGCCCCGCCACGCTGAAGCGCTCGGATGTACGCGACCATCGCCCAGATGTCGGCGTCTTTGTACTGACCGCTGAAGGCCGGCATCGCCGTGAAGCCCAGACCGTTCTTCACGATCCAGAAGAGCTGCGCATCGGTCTTGCTCTTCGCCGCCTCGGTCGTGAAGTCCGTGGCGTCGGGGTACGTCGTTGGCCCGAAGACTCCGCGCCCGTCGCCCTTCGCGCCGTGGCACACCGCGCACGAGCCGGTGTAGGCGGTCCGGCCGGTCGCGAGGGCGCGGGGATCGTTGGCCAGAGGATTCGCCCCGTCGCCGCCGAGGACCCGCGAGACAACCGACACCGCTGCGTCGCCGTACACCCGCTCGAGGGGGAGGTCCTGGCGATGGGTCAGCGCGAGTGGGATCGCCACAACGAAAACGAGGACAAGCGCGACGATCGCGCTGAGAGCGGCGATAAAGAAGGACCGGCGCTTGCTCAACCTGCCAGAAAGTACGCGCCGTGACGAGCCGCGGATGCGTGCGGCTAGGCGACTCGCTCCAGAACGACGACCGGGATCTCCCGCGTGGTCCTTTGTTCGTATTCCTTGAATCCGGGCATGCGCTCGGCGTGAGCGTCGTAGAGCCGGCGCCGCTCGGGTCCTTTCGTTACGCGCGCGTTCGCCTCGAACCGGTCCGGACCGATCTCTACGGTGACGCGCGGATTCACGAGGAGA
>Ga0209807_1001620_pt1 | contig 10771 bp, 7 predicted proteins | sample GraSoiAngelo_154_FD_186168 | JGI IMG/M metagenome (GOLD analysis project Ga0209807, IMG submission 186168) | Grasslands soil microbial communities from the Angelo Coastal Reserve, California, USA - 14_1009_13_20cm (SPAdes) (version 2) | ecosystem: Environmental > Terrestrial > Soil > Grasslands ... | reverse complement strand
ACCGTTTGAGGCTGCTTCACTGACAGGTTGTGCTGGGGCAGTGAGTTTGACGCCGACCAACTTGCTTACCCCGCGCTCTTCCATCGTAACGCCATACAGGACATCAGCTTTGGTGATGGTCCGTTTGTTGTGCGTGATGATGATGAATTGGCTCTGCTGCACGAACCGGTCGAGCACGCCGATGAAGCAGTTGATGTTGTTTTCGTCGAGCGGCGCATCCACTTCGTCGAGAATGCAGAACGGACTCGGGCGTACCATGTAAATCGCAAACAGCAACCCAACGGCTGTCATTGCACGTTCGCCACCACTCAAAAGGGACACGCTTTGCAATTGTTTCCCCGGCGGCTTCGCCGTGATCTCGATGCCGCAGTTCAGCGGGTCATTCTCGTCCAGCAGTGACAAGTCCGCGCGCCCGCCACGGAATAGCTCGCCAAACATTTGCCGGAAATTGGTCCGAACTTGCTCAAAGGTTTCGGCGAATAGTTTCCTTGTTGTGGAATTGATGCGCGCGATCACGTCGAGCAGTTCGCGCTGGGAATTGATAAGATCCGCGTTTTGCCCTTCAAGGAACTTATAACGCTCCTCGAGTTCGTCGTACTCGTGTACGGCCTCGAGGTTCACTGGTCCCATGTTGTCCAGCTGTGTTCTAAGGTCGGCGATGACTTTTTCCAAGTCTGGGGTGAGCTCCGGCAAGCCCGGCGTCGCAGGAGCTCCGCCCTCCAGTTTGTCGTTACGCCTTACTTGCGCTTTCAGCGTCTTTTCGAACGCCGCTTCATCAGGTGTGAAGGCGCGAAGATCGATCTGATAGCTGCGCGAAATGTGCCCGAGGAGATTGTCGATCTTCATCTGGAATTGCGATTCCCGGAGTTGTCCCTGTGCGCGCCGATCCTGTAACTCGCCTAACGAGTCTCGCACACGCCGCAGCTCGCTTTCCCGATCGGAAACCGCGGCAAGTCGTGTGGCGCGCTGGCTGGCGATTTTCGCGCTATTCGCTTGTGCCTCAGCACGCTGCGCCGTTTGAGTTTGGATCAGCTTTTCAGATTCACGCGACTCCTCGGCCTGCGCAGCTAACTTCCGTTCGTATATCGCGATGTCCGCTTCCCGCAATGTGATCAGCTCGGCCAGCTCGGCATCACGCGCGCTCAATGGTTCGCGTTGCGCAATCAAATTTTCGTGCCGCTGGCGGTCGGTTGCGACGCCGAGCCGCAGTTCATTGGTTCTCTCGGTCAACTCTTCCTCGCGCAGCACTGTCTGTTTCTGCGCAGCTTCGAATGCGCCTAACTCGGTCTTTTGATTGGCCAATTGATCACGGCACGATTGAAGATCCGGCTCCACATGCCCGATCCGTTCGTCAGCGGCCGCTAGCTGGCGCTCCAGGGCGATTTTTTCCGACTGCAAAGTATCGATTTTGCGTCCTACCTCGCTCAGTTCGCCCTGAAGCCGCGAAGCGGTTTCAAGGGCAGTTTTCGCTTCGTCTCGCCGGGCGCTGACTGAATCGCATTCGTTTGCCAGGATAGCTTCTTGTTTTGCTAGAGCGGCGATCTGCGCTTTGCGTTCGAGCAAAGAGGCTGCGCGGGCTTCGCTGCTTCCTGTGAAAACGATTCCCTGTCGAGAAACATACTCTCCGCCGAGCGTGGCCATCGCCAGAGCAGGTTCTCGCTCTTTGCACTCAACCGCCTGTTCCAATTCCGGAAAAATGGCGATGTCACCAAGCAAACTTGTGACGACTGCCTCCAGCGGTTTCGGTGCTTTCGCCTTGTCGGTAGCCCACGCGAGCGCCTCCGGTGGCAGAGCTTTTTGCGCCGATTGCGGCGCAGTCGGCGTCAGGTTGGGGATGAGCAACGCGGCGTTTCCCAGTTTTTTTTTCTTTAGATGCCCAATGATTTCCGAAACAACTTCCGCATCTTTTAAGATGACGGCGTGCAGATTACGGCCCAGCGCGGCTTCAATCGCCTGAATAAATTTCGGATCAACATCGAGTTGCGCAACGAGCGAACCGGCGATCGCGTGCCGGAATTTTTCAGGACCCTCGCCGCCTTTGACCAGCTCTTGCGAACCTTCGGCGAGGCCTTGACCCTCGTCATTCAGTTGACGCAACACGTCCAGACGTGATCGCTTTTCGGCGAGTGTGCGATGGAGCATGGCAAGATCCTGTTCCGCCTGAGCGAGTAATTTCTCCTTTTCGCGAAGCCTGGTCTCGACGTCGATCGGGTGGATGCGCGCCGCTTTGAGTGAGACCGCGATTTGGCCGACGATCTTGTCACGCGCCTTGGCCACTAATTCGATCTCTTTTAGGAGTTGTTCGATTTGTGCATGAGTCAATTCACGGCGCGCTTTGGTTCCGGTGAGTTCCTCTTCGAGAGATGAAATCCGGCTTTCGGATTTCGAGAGCTCGAGGTGCAATTCCTGCAGCCGCCTGACCCGGTCGCTCCGCTTCTTATGGATTTCTCCGGCCAGCACCGATAGCTCGGTCAGTTCGGCTTCCTTTTCTTTCAAGTGGTGCTCGATTTCCGCGATGGAACTGTTCGTCTGCTTGATTTGCGCCGCCTGCTGGTTGCGTTTGCGTTCAGCCTCGGCGACATCACGCCGAGCGCGTTCGATCAGTTCGGCCAGTTCATGCGCGCGCTGACGGTTGAACTCGATGCGGCTGCGATGCGCTGCAATCTCGCTGTCCAGTCGCTGAACTTCTGCACGGGAATCGGCGATCTCGATGTCGATTTTGTCCAGGGCGGCGCGTTCTTCGGCGAGCGCGTTTTCGCCGTCGTCGATTTTCGCGCGCGTAGTCTTCTCGCTGTCCATCAAACGGTTGATTTCTTCCCGGCACGCGGCCAGGTCGCGCTCGAGCGAAGCCAGTTGTTTGGAAGCATGATGTGTCTCGAGGATGCGCAGATCTGCATGCAACGCCTGATAGCGTCGCGCTTTCCCCGCCTGCCGCTGAAGTGAACCGATCTGGCGTTTGACCTCCTTGATCACGTCGCCGATGCGCAACAGGTTCGCTTCCGTTGCCTCGAGCTTTCGGAGCGCCTCGCGTTTTTGCGTTTTATATTTCGTGATCCCGGCTGCTTCTTCGAACACCGCGCGTCGATCTTCGGGACGCGAACTCAAAATCATGTCGATTCTGCCTTGCTCCATCATGGAGTAAGCGGTGCGTGCGATCCCGGTGTCGGCGAAAAGACTTTGAATGTCGCGCAGGCGGCACGGCGTTTTGTTCAGCAAGTATTCGGAATTTCCGTCGCGATAAACGCGGCGCGTCACGCGCACGTCATGCCACTCGATTCCGAATTCTTCAGCGCAATCGGTGAAGGTGACCGAGACTTCCGCAAATCCCACTTGCTTGCGTGTATCGGCGCCGTTGAAGATGATATCCGCCATTTCGTCCCCGCGGAGCGATTTGGCGGATTGCTCACCCAACGCCCACTTTACGGCGTCGAGCACATTGGATTTTCCGCAACCGTTCGGGCCGACTATTGCGGTGACGCCTTCGTGAAAATTGAAGACGGTTTTATCGGCAAACGATTTGAAGCCGAATAGCTCGAGCGATTGTAAATGCATTTTGGGCCAACCCGGGCCTTCGGAGCCTCAATACAGCACGCTCTTTGGCGTTACAAGCGGAAAATCATACAATTTAAGGGGTTCTGGGGCTGACCGGACACAGGATATTGTGGATGGGCAGCGACTGGGTCGTCAAGTAGCGAGCGCAAGGCTGCAAATCACTCCCATTTGAAAAGCACCATCCTTGGCGCGTGGACTTTAACTCGCGCTCTTGCATTGGACAACTCAATCACTGAGGATGCGCCGATGGGAAATGGATCGACGAGCTCCCTCGAACAAGCCGAGCGCGTTGATCATCAATTGGTTCGTGGTATTGGAATTCCGGCTCTAACCGCGAATATCGTCAGCTCGACAATTGGCGCTGGAATTTTCGTGATCCCGGCGACCGTTGCGAAGGGGCTGGGATCCGCGGCACCCTTGGCATTTGTCTGCTGTGCGATTGCCATGGTCTTGTTCGTCACATGTTTCGCCATTGCCGGCAGCCGGGTTTCGTTGACCGGCGGTCTTTATGCCTATGTCGAAGTGGCCTTTGGGCGATACGTGGGATTCCTCGCCGGCATGCTTTATTTCCTCACGGCACTCGGCGCGGTTGCCGGCGTCGTGAACGTATTGGCAAACTCCGTTGCCCTGGTGGTGCCGTTCCTCAGTGGCCCCGTGATGCGGATCATCGTGATGCTCGCTGTTTATGCTTCGCTCGTATTGATTAACATTCGCGGCGTGCGGGAGGGCGCTGGCGCGGTAACCGTAATTACGGTGGCAAAGCTTCTGCCCCTGCTGCTTTTTGTTTGCGTCGGGATATTCTTCATACACGCGCCGAGTCTTGCCTGGAGCGGCTGGCCCAGCAGCAAGTCGTTAGGCGATGCCGTTATTCTGTTAATTTTTGCATTTGTCGGAATCGAGGTGGCGCTGATTCCAAGCGGTGAGGTCAAGAATCCGGCGCGCACGGTTCCGCGTTCAGCTTATCTTGCACTCGTCGTGACGACGATCATTTATCTGATGATCCAACTCGTAGCGCAGGGAACGCTTGGCGCCGATCTGGGCAATCACCCTGAGGCGCCGCTCGCAGAATCGGCGGCAAAATTCCTCGGCAACTTAGGGCGCACAATCCTTCTGGCCGGAGCCAGCATCTCCGCCTTTGGATTTGTAACGAGCGACATCCTGAGTTCGCCGCGCATGATCTTTGCCTTCGGCCGCGACGGCGCATTGCCGCAGTTTTTCGCGCATGTGCACCCGCGCTATCGGTCACCGGACGTCGCGATTATCACGTACGCCGCGCTCGCGTTTGCGCTTTCAATTAGCGGCACATTCGAGCGGCTGGCGGTCCTTTCGAATGTCGCGGTTTTGTTGATGTATCTGCTTTGCTGCGCTGCCTGCTGGGTTTTGGTGCAACGGGATGTGCGCTCGGATGGTGAACCGTTCAATTTCCCTGGAATGAAAATCGTGCCTGCGCTGGCGATCCTCGCCATTGTTTGGATCCTCGCTCACGCCACGGCTCGCGAATTCCTCGTGACTGGAATTGTGCTTGTGCTGTCATCAATTCTCTATTTCGCGCGTCGGGAGTTTCGCCGGAAAGCGTAGGCAAACGGCAAAAACCGATTAGCTTCCCGCCATGCGTGACAATTATCTCGAGGAGTATTATTCGTTCCTGCGGTTTCCAAGCGTCTCGACTGATGACAAGCACAAGGAAAAGTTGGTCGAGTGTGCAAACTGGCTGGTCAACAAACTCAACAGGATCGGCCTACAAGCTCAGCTTGTACCTACGAAACGTCATCCCATCGTCTGGGGCCGCAATGAACATCGGCCCGGGCGTCCGACAGTTTTGATTTATGGCCATTACGATGTGCAGCCGCCGGATCCTCTGGAACTTTGGGATTCACCGCCGTTCGAGCCGGTCTTGAAGAACGGCTACGTGTTTGCCCGCGGATCGACGGACAACAAGGGCCAAATCCTTGCACACATTCTCGGAATTCAGGAAACGATCGAGGAGCATCGTGAGCTGCCGGTGAATTTGCATTTGGTGATCGAAGGCGAGGAGGAGATCGGAAGTGCGAACCTCGGCCCTTTTCTGAGTCAAAATCGCGACGCCATGAAATGTGACGTCGCAGTCGTTTCTGATACGGGAATGATCGAGCGTGGCGTGCCGACCATGAGTTATGGCTTGCGTGGAGTGACCGCGCTCGAAGTCAAAGTGACCGGTCCGAAAATGGATTTGCACTCGGGCGTTTTTGGCGGGGCTGTCGCAAACCCGATCACCGCGTTGGCCCAAATGCTCGCAACACTTCACGATCGCGAGGGTCGCGTGGCGATTGCAGGGTTTTATGATCGCGTCAAACCACTGGAAGACTGGGAACGCGAAGCGTGGCGCAAACTTCCGATCGAGGGCGACAAACTGATTCGCGAGGAGACGGGTGTGCCTGAGCTTTTCGGGGAGGCCGGATACAATTCAGTGGAACGCATCTGGGCGCGGCCGACTGCCGAGATCAACGGAATCGGTGGCGGATATCAGGGGCAGGGGACAAAAACAGTGATCCCGAGCCAGGCGTTTGCGAAACTAACGTTCCGTCTCGTTCCCGAGCAGAGAGGCGAAGAAATTCTGGAACTGGCGAAGATGCATTTGGGAAAAAATCTGCCCAAAGGCGTCACGATGGAAGTTCATACCGGCCATAGTGGCCCGTGGTATCTTACAGATCCGCACTCAGCGATGGGCGAAGCGGCACAACGCGCGTTGCGCAAAGCTTTCACCCGCGACGCTGCGCTTATCCGCGAAGGCGGGAGCATCCCGATTGTGTCGGAATTTCGAGAAATTCTCGGCATCGAAACGCTGCTCATGGGACTCGCGCTGCCAGATTGCCGCGCACACTCCCCAAACGAAAATTTTCCTCTCGAAAATTTCGAAGGCGGAATTCGTTTGAACAAAGCAATCCTTCAAGAGCTAGCACAGTCGTAGCACAGACATCTTTATCTGTCCGGCCCAGCCGGCGTCCTGCCTGCCGATCTCCACGTAGGATAGTGTGCGCTCTCTTCAGGGCATCCGGCCGAACTACTGGACTCGAATCTCCGCTGAGGACAGCGGACACCACGGCGTCGAACATGAAATCGCTTCTGATTCTGATGATTTTATTCGGAGGCATTGATGCTGCGCCTTCAGCCGAGGAGTCGTTAGGCTCAAATATCAAAAAAGTTCTTGAGCCTGATCCAAGTCCGACTCCGACTCGCAAACATCGAAAACATTCGACGAAGAAACCGACGCCTACGCCCTCGCCTACTGCTTCTGCGAAAGGAAGGAAAGCTTCGCCGACTCCATCCCCGACGCCGAGGAGCAAGTCAAAACGCAAGAAAACGTGTCCTACTCCAACACCGGGCGAATCGCCGTCGGAAACGGAAACCCCGCCTGCGCCTCCGGCGGAATCACCCGAAGCTGGTCGAGGAAAGAAAGGCTGGCCTAATGTGAGTCTTTCGCCGGATGCAATAGAAGGTTACGAGAAGTACCCGCCCAAAGTTCGCCAAATCGTCGACGCGGGGCTTGAATTAACAAAACAAAGTCTGGGCTATACTTATGGTTCTGCCGATCCCGCGAACGGCGGCATGGATTGTTCCGGTTTCATTTATTACGTTCTGAAGCAAAACGGCTTTCCCGATGTGCCGCGCGATTCGAGCCAGCAATATGTCTGGCTGCGCAAGGCTGGAGATTTCAGCGCAGTGCTAAGTCGCAAGGAAGACTCATTCGAGCTGGATGATCTCAAGCCTGGCGACCTGCTCTTCTGGCGCGGCACCTACGACATCGATCGCGACCCGCCGATCACGCACACCATGATTTATCTCGGCCGCGAAAAACGAACGAATAAACGTGTCATGATCGGATCCAGCGACGGCCGCACGTATGACGGCAAACAACGTTGGGGCGTCAGCGTTTTCGATTTCAAAATGCCGCCGCCACCCAAAAGCGGAGACGCCAACATCAGTCCGGTCTTCGTCGGTTACGGCAGAATTCCGGGGATGCCAGCGCAATAAGGCTAGTGATCGCCGACCGTTTCCCCAGCAGTCGGAGATGATTTGAGTCCCGTTGCTGATGACGGCTGAACGGGACAACGATGAACGCGGCGTTCGTATCCGATCAAGCTAATTGCAAGTAGCGCAAAGATTACGATAAGAATGACGCGCTGTTCGTTCTTCGAGAGTTCAAAAATCCTGAGAAACCGTTTCATTTTGTCGCGTAGCGAATTGGATCTGTCATTCCAGCTTCACTAAATCCTTTGAGCCGTAGCAAACAAGAATCGCATTGACCGCAGGCGAGCCCTTCGGGCGAAGGATCGTAACAACTGTGGGTGAGCGAAAGATCGAGGCCGAAATCGACAGCTTTGCGAATGATCTCGGCTTTGGAAAGTTTGATCAACGGCGTGTGAATCTGGAAGCGTCGACCTTCGACACCAGCTTTGGTTCCGACATTTGCCAGGTTCTCGAACGCTTCGATGAATTCCGGCCGGCAATCTGGATAGCCGCTGTAATCGATTGCGTTTACGCCGAGAAAAATGTCATTAACCGGAATGACTTCCGCCCACGCAAGCGCATACGCGAGGAAGATCGTGTTGCGCGCGGGAACGTATGTGACTGGAATTCCGTGCGCGATTTCTGTTTCCGAACGCTGCTTCGGCACGGCGACATCGTCCGTCAGCGCGGAGCCGCCGAAGACGCGCAGGTCGATTTTCGCCGTGCGATGGTCTTTTACGCCTAACGATTTCGCGACGCGTTGAGCGGCTTTTGTTTCGATTTGATGACGCTGGCCGTAATCAAATGATAAGGCGCACGTTTCGTATCCTTCTGCGATTGCGATTGCCAGCGTTGTTGTCGAATCAATTCCACCGCTTAACAGGACGACTGCGGGCTTCGGTTTGTTCATGTACACGCTCAATCAGGCGGCGGAGTTCGCCGGCGCGCCCGGCGGTCGCGCCCTACCACTTTCATTTATTGTCGCGGCGAGATTTTTTGTCCGCATACTCGACGCGGACTGTAAGAGCGATTCCGCCGCGTAAGGAGAATTGTGCGGTGACGATTGCTTCGCGCGGTGCACAGGCCTTTACGAAATCGTCAAGAATTCGGTTCGTGACGGCTTCATTGAACGCGCGCTCGTTGCGATAGGACGCGAGGTAGAATTTCAGCGATTTGCTCTCGACGCAGAGACGGTCGGGCACGTAATCGATGTCGATCCTGGCGAAATCGGGCTGACCTGTGACGGGACAAACGGAAGTGAAATCGTCTGTTTCGAAGTGAATGCGGTAATTCCGTTCAGGCGCAGGATTCGGAAACGTCTCCAGGCGCGCTTCAGCTGGCGACGCAGGAACTTTCGCGTCGCTGTGGCCGAGCAATGTTAATTCGCCTGCGCGTTTTCGTTTTGCCACGGCGGTTAACGTGGATCGGAGCCGTTTGCGGTCAACCCGCGTAGCGGCGTTTGTGCCAAACGCCTGTGCCGGTGCTACAACGTCCCTACGATTGACGTCAATCGCCGATATCCTCGCTGGAATGCGCGTAGATCGTCAGCCACGTCTGGATATTTCGCCGCTAGCGCTTCGACGTCGCCGATTTTCGACGTCGACTTTCTCTTTGCCGGGCCATTCTGTGCTCGCGCCGAGAAACCAGCGTCCTCGTCCGATGACGCGTGCAATGTGGAACGTATTATCCGGAATTAAGAGCTGCACGCATTGACCCGTTTGCAGATCCGGACCTACGACGACGCGCTCGCTTGTTCCGTTTTCGTGCAGCATCAGAAGTTCAATCGGGATCACCCAGGTAGCGGTGATAAAGCTGATCGTTACGAATGCGATGGACTGGCACCGGCGCATCCTGCGTCACCATGAAAATAGAGCGCGGAGCCCGCGGGCCGGCCGTCAAGAAATGGTGCTGGGAGTCCGCCGGGCGCAATTCGTTGGTTGCTGATAAACGTGACGCGCACAAAGCCGCGTGTGGCGTGAGGCTTTGAGCACCACGGAAACCTCGTCGGCAGTCAAATCATTGGTATTCGAGTTTGAACATCGAACGTCGAACATCGAACGTCCAATCGGCTCATGGACATCGAATCTGACACTTCAAATCGCGAAAATCGAGCGGGCGTGATCGATGTAATCGCCCACGACCCAAAAACGGGCGAGGTCGTTCTCGTGATGAATGAGCCTAACGAGTGGGATGGCTCGCACGAACAATTACTGGGCTTACAGGAACGGTTCAATGCTTACGTTTCATTCTTGCTCGACGGTGAAATAGCGGAAGCGCATCCGGAACTCGCCGGTAAAGCAACGCGGATCGAATTGCGTTGTGCCCACATGCCCGACGCCCGCGCGCTGGAATTGCTCGGACTGATTTATGACCAGCTCGCGTTTCAAGACATACAACTTGAAGTTGTCGTGCGCAATGAAGCTGAAGGGCTGTAGCGTCCGCTGCCCTCAGCGCATCACGGATGTGTTGGACGGAATAATGCGCTGAGGACAGCGCGCTCTACAGCATTCGGATTTAGTACTTTTCTTTGCTAGCATTCGTTTGCATGTGCGTTCCTGCAGAACACGAGGAGCCTGCTGCGGGGAGGCCAGCAGAAATCGGATCAGTAACTCTGCGCAAAGTCACACTGCGGCTGATTCCCTTTTTGTTTTTGCTCTACATCGTGGCGTGGCTCGATCGCGTCAACGTAGGCTTCGCGGGACTGCAGATGAATGCCGATCTAGGATTCAGTTCGGCAGCGTTTGGATTCGGTTCCGGCGTGTTTTTCCTCGGCTACTGCCTCTTTGAAGTGCCGAGCAATCTCGTTCTACACCGCGTCGGTGCGCGTCGTTGGATCTCCCGCATCATGATCAGCTGGGGCGCTATCTCGGTGGCGATGTTGTTTGTTCGAACCACGCACACTTTTTACGTGCTGCGGTTTCTGCTCGGCGCTGCGGAGGCGGGTTTCTTTCCCGGTGTGGTTTATTACTTGAGTCATTGGTATCCGGACGGACAACGTGCGCGCGCAATTGCAGCATTCATGACAGCGGTTCCGGTGAGCGGCCTTATTGGCGGACCGCTATCCGGCGCGCTTTTAACCCTGAATGGATTGTTCGGGGTTGCTGGATGGCAGTGGCTCTTTCTGATGGAAGGAGTTCCCGCGATTTTGCTCGGCGTTATCGTTCTCATCTATCTAACCGACCGACCTGAGACAGCGGATTGGCTCAGTTCGGCAGAAAAAGATTGGTTGGTT
>Ga0209807_1001617_pt1 | contig 10786 bp, 9 predicted proteins | sample GraSoiAngelo_154_FD_186168 | JGI IMG/M metagenome (GOLD analysis project Ga0209807, IMG submission 186168) | Grasslands soil microbial communities from the Angelo Coastal Reserve, California, USA - 14_1009_13_20cm (SPAdes) (version 2) | ecosystem: Environmental > Terrestrial > Soil > Grasslands ... | reverse complement strand
TCGCCCCCGACGACATCACCTATGCCCACTTCGCGGAGAAGGGGATGCGCGATCTTCCCTACCCGCGGTTCGGCCCGGGCCCCGACGCGACGTACGAGGCCGACGAGACGCTCGATCTCTCGCAGGTCGTCCCGCTGATCGCCAAGCCCTTCAGTCCCGCGAACGCCTTTCCCGCGACCGAGATCGCGCGCGAGCGGCTGGCTTTCGACAAAGCCTTCATCGGCTCGTGCACGAACGGGGGCTATGGCGATCTGCTCGAGGCGGCCCTCGTCTTGAAGGCCGCGCGCGCGAAGGGCGTGGCGACGGCCGCGAAAGAGTTCGTCGTGTTCCCCGGGTCCGGGGGAGTGAAGCGCGAGATCGAGAAGACCGATCCCCGCCTCGGAGGGGAGTCCATCGCCGCGGTCTTTCGCGCCGCCGGCGCGGTGATCCGCGAGTCGTGGTGCGGGCCGTGTTTCGGACAAGGTCCGGACGCGTTGACCAAGGGCGAGACCGCGATCACGTCGTTCAACCGCAACTGGACGAACCGCATGGGCGTTGGCGGACTCGGCTACCTCGCGAGCCCGGCTGTGGTCGCCTCGAGCGCCCTCCTCGGCTACATGGGGCCCCCCTCGGAGCTGGGCATCGAATGGCGCGCGGAGCGCTTCGTCTAGAGAGCGGCCAGTCGAGCGGGCGTCCGTTCGGCACGGAGCGTGCGGTCGTAGGGCGCGATGCAAGAAAAACCGGATCGTGCCGACGCGACCGAACGGATCGAGCCACCGGCCGACGTCGTCGCGAGCGCCGCGCCGCCGCCGCCGAGCGGGCGACGGCCGGCCGATCGCTGGTCGACGGTGTTCACGGTCTTCGCCGCGCTCGCTCTGGTCTGCTTGCTTCTGCTTGGCGGCGCGATCCTCGCATCGCAACAGATCGCTCCTCCGACGACGCCTTCGCCGTCCGCATCGGCGACCGCTTCACCCTCGGCCTCGTTCACGATCGCGCCGCGTACCGTCGCGCCCACCGCGACACCGGCGCCGAGCGAGACGCCGGCTGCGACCGCCGCACCAACGACATCGCCGCCGACTGCGACCGCGACCGCGACGCCGCCACGCACCACACCCCCGCCTCCGCCGACGAAAACGCCTTGATACGAAAAGGTGGCGGCGACAACAAAAGAGAAAGGCCGCTGGGCTTTTTTTGCGCAGCGGCCATGGTCCGGGCGATGAAAATCAGCTAACGACGGGTCTCGGCCTCACGGGGGTCGCGCTCCATCGGCAGGCCGCCCATCTTGCTGCCGCCGTGTAGTCGCTCGTCGTGATCCTGCAGCTCAGACGGTGACGTGAACTTCTGGCCACACTCTTTGCACTTGAGCTCTTGCATCGGATGATCACGCGAGCATTCCCGATGCCGTCGCGGATCGGATTCGTGCGCTCACTTGCCACGTAGCTCGGCAACGATGGGCGCGAACGCTCTCATCGCTGTGCCGGGCAGGGCGATGTAGCTGACCCCGGCGCGTTCGCGGCGCTCGAGCAGCATCTCGACGAGGCCACGGCGCGAGCCATAGAGGAAGAACGGCGACTCGACGAGCGCGGTGACCGTCGCCTTGAGTCGGGCGGCGATCATCTGGGCAAGCGATTGACGTGCGTCGGTCACTTGCGCGTCGAACACGATCACGTTGAGCTCGAGATCGGCAAACCGCGCGCGGGCGACGTGACGGAGACGCGAGATCCGCTCTGCGAGCGAAGCGATGGTGAGCGTCCGCAGCTTCGGTCCACCACGTGCGTTCACCGCCGGCGCAAGCGCAACGATCTGCGCCTCGCGCGCGGCGATCCGCAGCATCCGCGGCCCACCCCCACCGACCATCACCGGTGGGTGCGGCCGCTGCGTCGGGCGCGGAAGCACGGTCGCGTCGGCGATGCGGTAAAAGGCGCCACGGTGGGTGACCTTCCGCTCTATCCAGAGACGTTTGATGAGCGCGAGCGCCTCTTCCATTCGATCGACACGGAGCTTTGGCGGGTCGTATGGGATGCCGAGCTGCCGATAGTCGCGCCGGTTCCAGCCGGCCCCGATGCCGAACTCGAGCCGGCCGTCGGAGAGGAGATCGAGCGTCGTCGCTTCTTTCGCGAGCATCACCGGATCGCGGTAGTCGTTGTCGAAGACGAAGCTGCCGATGCGCAGGGTCGTCGTCGCCGCGGCCGCGGCCGCGAGCGCCGGCACCGGAGCGAGCTGATCGGTGATGTGGTCAGGCATCAGCAGGACGTCGTAGCCCAGCGACTCGGCGCGGCGTGCGACCTCGCGCCAGTGCTCCGCGGACCGGCCCCGCGAGACCATCGTCGCGAAGCGAAATGGCCGCAGTCGCTGCGAGGCGCTCAGGGCGACCGATGCTACGTGGTTGCCGGCTGTTGACGTTGCCTTCGGTCGCGAGGTCCTCGCGGCGGTCGCCTGATATCGGGCACCATCAACCCGTGGAGGCGGACGTCATCGTGGCGGGTCTCGGCGCGCACGGGAGCGCGACCGCCTACGCGCTCTCGAAGCGCGGCGCGAACGTCCTCGGCTTCGATCGTTTCGCGCGCGGTCACACGCTCGGCTCGTCGGGCGGGCGCTCGCGGATCATCCGCACGGCGTATTACGAGCATTCCGACTACGTGCCGCTCCTGCGTCGCGCGTGGGAGCGCTGGCGCGAGCTCGAACGCGAGAGCGGTGAGCATCTCCTAACCGAGACCGGCGGCCTCTACGCAGGACCGCCCGACGGGGAGCTCGTCGGGGGCGCCCTCAAGAGCGTGCGGAGCCACGGCCTCGAGCATGAGCTGCTCGACACCGACGATCTTCGCGCGCGGTTCCCGGTGTTCGAGTGGCTCGAGGGCTGGACCGGCATCGTCGAGCGGCAGGCCGGATGGCTCGCACCGGAGCGCTGCATCGAGGCGCACCTTCGTCTCGCCGAAGCGAACGGCGCGACCTTGCGCTTCGAGGAGCCCGTCGAACGCTGGGAGTCGACGATGGAGGGCGTCCGCGTCCAGACCCAGACCGGTCAATTCGATGCCGCGCGGCTCGTGCTTGCGGCGGGTCCCTGGATGAGCACGCTCGCGAAGTCCATCGCGACCGAGCTCTGGGTCGAGCGCAACGTGCTCTTCTGGTTCGAGCCACGGGGTGACCGCAAGGAGTTCGAACGGTTGCCCGTTTACATCATTCAGGACACCGATCGCATTTTCTATGGCTTCCCGTACATCGGCGGACAGGGCGTAAAGGTCGCCGGGCTGCACTTCGGTGACCACGCCGACCCCGACACCATCGATCGCGCGGCCTCGGCCCACGACGAGGAGCGGGTCCGCGACTGGCTCCGTCGTCGGGTCCCGTTGCTCGACGGCCCGCCGCGCGAGGCGAAGGTGTGCATGTACACGAACACGCCGGACGCGCACTTCATCATCGATCTGCTCGTCGAGGACACCAATGTCGTCGTCGCCTCAGCGTGCTCGGGCCACGGCTTCAAGTTCGCCAGCGTTGTCGGCGAGATCTGTGCCGACCTCGCGCTCGACGGCGAGACCGCGTACCCCATCGGTTTCCTCGCGGCCGAACGTCTTGCGTAGGCTCGTCCTCCTGGCGGTGCTCGTCATCGCCTGCGCGCCTTCCGCCGCGCCGCCGACGAGCGCGACTCGCTCGGGCGGCACGCTCGTGTTCGCCTGGCAGCAACCCGACACGCTCAACCCGCTGTACTCCACGGGCACGCAGACGAACGCGCTCGCGCTACGGTTGGCTGTCGAAGGCCTCGTCGGCATCGGCCCGGACGGTGCGCCGTACGCCGCGCTCGCCGAGACGATCCCGACAGTGGCAAACGGCGGCGTGACCATCTCTGGCGGCGCGATGACCGTTCGGTATCGCCTTCGCAGCGGCGTCGTGTGGTCGGACGGGGCGCCGTTCGACGCGAGCGACGTGCTCTTCACGTGGCGGACGATCATGAGCGACCCGCGCGTCGCGACGCGCGAGGGCTACGACCAGATCGACGGTATCGACGTCCCCGACGACCACACCGCAGTGGTGCGCTATCGCGGGATCGATCCCGCATATGCGATGCGGTTCGACGCGATCCTCCCGCGGCACCTTCTGGACGGCGCGCCGCAGAGCGTTTTCGACGATTACGGCCGCAAGCCCCTCGGGACCGGTCCCTTCCGCATCACCGAGTTCGCGGCGGGCGATCACCTGACCGCCGAACGCAATCCGCGGTACCGGACGAGCGGCCGTCCGTTCCTGGATCGCGTCATCGTCCGCTTCGTCGCCTCGGTCGACGCGGCGAAGGCTCAGCTTCGCGCCGGCGAAGTCGACGCGATGGGCAGCCTCGCCGAGCCGGACGTCGCGGATCTCGAGAAAGACACCACCATCGCGATCGCGAGTGCGCCGTCGCCCACGGTCGAGGCGATCGCGTTCAACTTCGCGAGCCCGCGCGATCCCGCGAACGCGAACCCCGTGCTGGGAGACATCGTGGTCCGCCGGGCGCTCGTTCTTGCGACACCGAAGGCTCAGATCGTCGAGCGGCTGCTCTTCGGCCGCGCCACGCCGGCGATGAGCGAGATCCCGGTCGGCTGGGCAGCGCCCGCGGTCGCGCAGGAGTCGTACGACCCCGCAGCCGCGCGCACGATGCTCGAGAAGGATGGCTGGCGTCCCGGCACGGACGGCATCCGGAGCAAGTTCGGTGTGCGCGCCTCGCTTCGTCTGGTGAGCACGACGGGAAACGCGCTTCGCGAGCGGGTCCAGCAGGTGCTCGTCGATGAGTGGCGCGGGATCGGGATCGAGGCAACGATCCACAACGTTCCCTCGAGCACCCTCACCGCGGGATGGCAGGCGGGTGGGATCCGCAAGATCGGCGACTTCGACGCGTTGCTCGCGAATGTCGGCCTCGGCATCGGCAGCGTTGACCCGCAGAGCTATCTGGCGCAGCGACACCGGTGCTCGGCGATACCGAGCGCGACCAACAATGGCGCTGGCGCAAACTACGAGCGCTTCTGCGATGGGCGCGTCGACCAGCTGCTCGACGATGCCGGCGCGACACTCGACATGGCGAGGCGCGCGTCCGACTACGCGCAGGTCCTCACCATCCTGAACGACAAGGCGATCGCGATCTGGCTCTACGACCGCGGCCGATACGACGCGTTCCGAACACGCGTTGGCGGATATCAGAGCAACGGCTGGGACGTCGTGACGTGGAACGCCCAGGACTGGTTCGTTCGCGGTTAGGTGGACAATGCGGGGCGGGAGGTGCGGAACATGCGTGGGATCACCGTCGCGCTCGCACTCGTCGGCCTGCTGGCCGCGGCGTGTGGCGGCACGACGACACCGGGAGCCGGCACTTCTGGACAGGCGACCGTCAAGAAGGACCTCATCATCGGATTCACCGCGTCGCAGACCGGCGCGCAGAACGTCGCGTCGAACAAACAGACCGAGGGTATCAAGCTCTGGGTCGACGACGTCACCAAAGCCGGCGGCATCAAGCTCAAGGACGGAACCATCCTCATGCCGCAGATCAAGTCCTACGACGACCAGAGCGCGACCGACCGCGTCCAGGCGCTCTACACGAAGCTCATCAACGACGACAAGGTCGACTTCCTGCTGAGCCCGTACTCGAGCGGTCTGGTCAAAGCCGCGGCGGTCGTCTCGGAGCAGAACGGCAAGGTCATGATCACCGCGGGCGGCGCGGACGACGCGACCATGGAGCAGGGCTTCAGGAACATCTATCAGGTCTACACGCCGGCCTCGAAATACCTCACCGGCGCGATCGACCTCATGCTGAAGCTCGATCCCACCATCAAGAAGGTCGCTATCGTCAACGAGAAGGACAGCTTCTCGACCTCGGTCGTGGCGGCGGCGAAGCCGTACGCGGAGAGCAAAGGTCTGCAGGTCGTGGTGAACCAGGGCTACGACACGGGCACCGTCGACTTCGGCCCGTTCATCAACCAGATCTCGGCCGCCGCGCCGGACGCGATCATCGGCGGCGGCCACCTCCCCGACGGCACGACCCTCGCGAAGCAGCTGTACGAGAAGAAGGTCAGCGCTCGTTTCGTCGCGCTGCTCGTCGCGCCGCCCGAGCCGACGTTTGCGGACATCGGTGACGCCGCTCAGTTCATCGTCGGCCCATCGCAGTGGGAGACCCAGACGAAGTACTCGGCCGAGGCTGCGAAGACCGCCGGCGTGCCCTTCTATGGACCGACCGGCGCCGACTTCACCACCGCATATAAGGCGAAGTTCAGCGCGCCGCCCTCGTATCACTCGGCGGGCGGGTACGCCGCCGGCCTCACGCTCCAGAAGGCTCTCGAGGACGCCGGCAGCACGGACCCGGAGAAGGTGAAGACGGCGCTCGACAAAGACGACTTCATGACCTTCTACGGTCGCATCAAGTTCTCGACCGACCCCAAGACGCATGGCAAGCAGATCGCGCACGAGATGGTCTACGTGCAGTGGCTGAAAGGCAGCGATGGCAAGCTCGCGACGCAGATCGTGTGGCCGGCCGAGGCGAAGTCCGCGGACCCGCAGCTAAGGAAATAACGCCACCAGGCCGAGCGTGAGCGTCGACGCCCTGGTACCGTCGGCGATCGACGGCCTCATGCTCGGCTTCGTCTACGGGCTCGCGGCCATGGGTCTCACGCTCATCTTCGGGGTCATGCGCGTGATCAACCTCTCGCACGGACCGGTAATCGCCCTCGGGATGTTCGTTGTCTACGTGCTCTTCACCGGCGCCGGCGTGAATCCGTATCTCGGGCTGATCGCCGCGGCCGGGCTCGGCATCCTCTTCGGCGTCGCGATCTACTTCGTCGCGGTCGACCGGATCATCAACGCGCCGGAGCTCACGACGCTTCTCGCGACGTACTCGGTGAACCTCATGATCGTCGGCGTCGCGACCTCGGTGTTCACGACGACACCGCGCGCGGTCGACATCAGCCTCGGCTCAGTGGGTGGGAGCGGCGTCACCATCCTGGGGACGCATGCGGTCGCTGTCGCGATCGCGATCGCCGGCGCCGCGCTGCTCTACGCGATCCTCTTCCGCACGCGCATCGGCAAGTCCATCCGCGCGGTCGCGAACAACCGGGCCGCGGCGGAGCTCATGGGGATCGACTCGCGGCGGGTCCTCGCGCTCTCGTTCGGCATCGGCACCTCGCTCGCGATGACCAGCGGCGCGCTCCTCTCGACGCTCTTCTCGTTCACGCCGCTCTCGGGCGCGACCTATGAGGTGAAGAGCTTTGTCATCGTCGTGCTGGGCGGGCTCGGCAACCCGACCGGCGCGCTCGTCGGGGGCATCGTGCTCGGTCTCCTTGAGGGCGTGTCGACGGTCTTCATCCCGGTCTCATGGGTCCCGGTGCTCGAGTACGTGATCTTCATCGCGATCCTGCTCGTGAGACCCACCGGACTGCTGGGTGCGCGAGCGTGATCCGCGTCCGCGCGCCGTTCCTGCCCGCGCTGCTCGTGGTGCTCGCGATCGTCGCGGCCCTGCCGCTGGCCGTCAACAACAATTCGCTCCGCGAAGAGCTCTTCCTCATGTTCATGCTCATCACGCTCGCGTCGAGCATCAACATCATCATGGGGTACACCGGCTACGTCTCGTTCGGCCACATCGTGTTCTTCGGGCTCGGCGGGTACTTCGCCTTCTATCTCATGCAGAACTTCAACGCGCATTTCCTCGTCGCGGCGCTCGCCGGCGCGATTCCGGCGAGCGCGATCGCCCTCGTCATCGGCGTCCCGATCTTGCGTCTTCGCGGCGCGTACTTCGCCCTCGCGACGATCGGCATCAACGAGGCCATGCGCACGGCGATCAACAACTTCGAGCCCTTCGGCGGCGCGGTCGGGATGTTCTTCAACTTCTCCGTCTATGACACGTACGGCGGCGCGCGCAACGCCGCGCTCCTCGCGTACGGCGTTATGGTCGTCGTCGCCCTCGCCACGGTCACCACGTCCTACCTCATCCGACGCTCGAAGTTCGGGCTCTCGCTCATGGCGATCCGCGAAGACCAGGACGTCGCGATGGTCGTCGGCATCGATCCCGCCCGAGCGAAGGTCGTCGCGTACGTCATCTCCTCGTTCTTTCCCGCCCTGGCGGGAGCGACGTTCTTCTTCAAGAACGGGATCATCGAGCCTGGCGTCGCCTTCGATCTGCTGCGCTCGATCGAGTCGCTGGTCATGTGCGTCCTCGGCGGCACCGGGACCGTGGCGGGGCCCATCGTCGGAGCGGCGCTCTACGAATGGCTGCGCGGCTTCCTCATCACCACGCCCGCCCTCGCGAACTTCCAGCTGTTCCTCGCGGGGCTGTTGCTGCTGGTCGTCGTTCTGTTCGTGACCGCCGGGCTCGTCGGTTGGCTGCGCAATCGCTATCCGGTCCTGCGGGCCTACATCCAGTGATCCTCCAGGTCGACGCGGTCACGGTGCGGTTCGGCGGGCTGGTCGCGTGCGACGCGGCGACGTTCGCCGTGGAGGAGGGCGAGATCCTCGGCCTCATCGGCCCGAACGGCGCGGGGAAGACCACCCTTTTCAACGCCATAAACGGGGTGCACCGACCGCGCAGCGGAAGGATCGTGTTCCGCCGCGAGGAGATCACCGGCCTCCGACCGTTTCAGGTCGCGCGTCGAGGCGTCGCGCGCGCGTACCAGGTCGTGCGTCCTCTCAACGACCTGTCGGTGATCGCGAACGTGACCGTCGGGGCGTGCTTTGGACGCGAGAACCTGAGCCTTAGGGCCGCGCGAACGGTCGCCGAGGAGGTCCTCGCGTCGCTCGGCCTCGCCGACAAGGCCGAGGTCGCCGCGGGCAAGCTCAACGTCGCGCAGAAAAAGCGTCTCGAGCTCGGGCGCGCCCTCGCCGCCCGGCCGGCGCTCCTCCTCGCGGACGAGGTGCTCGCCGGCCTCAACCCGCAGGAGGTCTCCGCGATGCTGGCCGTGTTCCGCTCGCTCCGCGAGCGCGGCGTGACGGTCATCATGATCGAGCACCTCATGCACGCGGTCATGAACGTGTGCGACCGCGTGGTCGTGCTGGATTACGGGAAGAAGATCGCCGAAGGCTCGCCGCAGGTGGTGTCGAGCGATCCCAAGGTCGTCGAGGCGTATCTGGGCGACCCCAAGGCCGCGCAGCGCTTCCTCGAGGAGGCCACATGACCGCCGGTCCCGCGGCCGCGCTCGCGGTCCGCGATCTCGAGTCCGGCTATGGCGAGGTCCAGATCCTCTGGGGAGCCTCACTCGATCTCGCCGCGGGAAAGCTCACGACCCTGCTCGGCTCGAACGGTGCCGGCAAGACGACGCTCCTGCGGACCGTGATGGGCGCGCTGCCAGCGTGGAGGGGCGGCGTCCTGTTCGACGGCCGCGACGTCACGAAGCTCTCGCCGCACGAGAAGGCGCAGCTTGGCCTCGTGCTCGTGCCCGAGGGACGCCAGCTGTTCTCGACGATGACCATCCTCGAGAACCTCGAGATGGGCGCGACGCCGACGCACGCGCGCGCCACGATGCGCGAGACCGTGGACCAGGTCTTCGCGCTCTTCCCGCGTCTCGGCGAGCGGCGCACGCAGCTCGCGGGCACGCTCTCTGGCGGCGAGCAGCAGATGCTCGCGATCGCACGCGGCCTCATGGCCAAGCCGCGGATCCTCATGTTCGACGAACCGAGCCTCGGCCTCTCGCCGATCTTCACGCTCAACCTCTTCGAGATCATCCGGAAGCTCAAAGGCGAAGGCATCACGATGCTGCTGGTCGAGCAGAACGTGCAGCTATCGCTGGCCGTGAGCGACGACGCATACGTGCTCGAACATGGCAAGGTCAGCCTCCAGGGCACCGCCAAGCAGGTGCGCGAGATGCCCGAGGTGCGCAGGGCCTACCTCGGCCTGTAGCGATGAAGCTCGACGCGTTCCACACCTCGCTCCCCATCGAGCGAGCCGGCGGATACGCGAGGTCCCTCGAGGCCGCAGGCTTTTACGGCCTTTGGGTCGCGGAGACGCAGACCGACCCATTGCTGTCGCTCGCCGCCGCCTCGGTCGCGACGCGGACTCTGCGGCTCGGCACGGGCATCGCGATCGCGTTCGCGCGCAGCCCGATGGTCATGGCCATGGACGCCTGGGCCCTTCAGCGCGCCACCGGAGGGCGCGTCGATCTGGGCCTCGGGGCACAGGTCCGCGCGCACGTCGAGCGGCGATTCGCGATGCCGTACGACCGGCCCGCCGCGCGTATGCGCGAATACGTTCTAGCGCTTCGTCACATCTGGGGCGCGTTCCAGCACGAGCATCCGCTCCGGTTCCGCGGCGAGTTCTACCGGCTGGATCTCCTCTCGCCCTTCTTCGATCCGGGTCCGATCGAACATCCGCGGATCGCCGTCTATCTCGCGGCGGTGAACGCGGGGATGTACCGCGTCGCCGGCGAGGTCGCCGACGGGATCGTCGGCCATCCCTTCTCCACGGCTTCGTACCTGCGCGAGGTGGCGGTGCCGGCCTTGCGCAAGGGACTCCAGAGGGCGAAGCGCGAGCGCGCCGAGGTCGAGTTCGCGTGTCCGGTCTTCACCCTCGTCGAGGCGTCCCCGTCGCGCGCGCAGGACGAGACTTACGTGCGGCAGCAGATCGCCTTCTATGCGTCCACGCCCGCGTATCGCGCGGTGTTGTCACACCACGGCTGGGACGCGATCGGCGAGGAGCTCAGCGCGCTGGCGCGCGACGGGCGGTTCGACGAGCTCGCCGGACTTGTGACCGACGCCATGCTCGATGCGTTCGTGACGCGCGCCGCGACTTATGCGCAGCTCGGGACGCGGCTGCGCGAACGCTACGGCGGAATGCTTGATCGGATCGGCCTCTACGGAGACGCAAGCCGCG
>Ga0209807_1001616_pt1 | contig 10788 bp, 13 predicted proteins | sample GraSoiAngelo_154_FD_186168 | JGI IMG/M metagenome (GOLD analysis project Ga0209807, IMG submission 186168) | Grasslands soil microbial communities from the Angelo Coastal Reserve, California, USA - 14_1009_13_20cm (SPAdes) (version 2) | ecosystem: Environmental > Terrestrial > Soil > Grasslands ... | reverse complement strand
ATCGCGAAAAGTTGAAATCCCGCTCGCGCTTGTTTTCTTTTGCACGAGATTGCTCTCCCGCGAATGAAAGAAACGACATGCAAGAAGCTGCAGGCGATCGGCGCCTTTGCGCTGGCCGGCGGCTGCACGCCGACGCGAATGAGGGAACTCGTGGAAATGATTCGCGAGGCGCGCAATTATCGCTGGATCGGCATTTATAAAATCGTGAAGAACGAATTTGTCATCCTTGCGGAAACGGGTGACGAACCGCCGGCGTATCCGCGGTTTCCAATCACTCAAGGCTTATGCGGGGCAGCACTGGAATCCGGGAAACCGGTCATCGTCGGGGACGTGCATCACGATCCGCGATATCTGCCGACGTTTCACACGACGCGCTCCGAGATCATTGTCCCGATGATTAATGAGCACCATAAGATCCTTGGAATGCTTGATGCCGAGAGCGAAAGGGCGAACGCCTTCGGTGACGAAGATCAGCAATTCCTCGAGCGCGCGTGCGGGCTCATCGCGCATTGCCTCCACTAGAAGTCGACGCGGCGCGATGCTCAATGCGATTGAGCGTACCTTGGAAGTTGCGTTGACTGACTGCCGGCGAATCGGCCAGATCGCGATCCGAAAATTGGATATTGGCGGTTTCGCGCTTTCACATTGCGATGATGAGGGCTGCGACGACTTGAAGGTTTTTTGCAGTGCCCCCGAAGACGCAATCGAGCTCAGCAAGTTCGACGATGCCGGCAATTATCGTCCGCTAAAAACCGCACCAAATCTGCGGCACGACTGGCGCCTGGAACTTGCAACACTCGAAGAACTTAGCTGCGCCATCGATCATTTTTATCCAGGCAGGCTCGCCGTTTTTGTTGCGTGGAAAACTAGCCAACTGCGCACTACACCGCTGCGGGAAACTTTGGATCGACAATCCGGGATGTACCGGGTTGCGGCGAAAATTTCGGATGAACAGATCGACAATGTCGTCGGGAATTTTTGCCGATCCGACGGTGGCTGTTTACGCACGATTCTCTGGAAACGGAACAAGCGCGGTACGGTCGCGTCGACAAAATTGCCGCGCGAAAAATTCGATCCATTGCACGACCAGACTGGACATAAGGAGCGCTGCATTCCGCTGCTTTGCCAGGAACCGTGCAACCTGCTTGTTAACGAATGCCGCAGGGCAGTCAAAGGCGAATGATCGTCCGCGCGCGCGTCGTCGTTACGATGGACGGTCCGCCGATTAAGAACGGCGCGGTCGTGATTTCCGGAAATCGAATTGTCGATATCGGAACGTTTCCGGAAATTTCCGGTCGTCACTCGGGACAAGAACTTGTCGACCTTGGCGAGCAAGCTCTGCTGCCGGGGCTAATCAACGCGCATTGCCATCTCGATTACACTTGTTTGCGCGGTAAAATCTCGCCGCAAAAATCGTTTACGGACTGGATTCGCGCGATTAACACGGAAAAGGCAAAACTCTCCGAGCAAGACTATCTGGCATCGATCGCGGAAGGTTTTGCCGAGGCGAAAAGATTTGGGACGACGACGGTTGCAAATCTCACCGCCTTTCCAGAATTGATCCCTGGCGTTAATCCTCCGATTCGGACTTGGTGGTTTGCGGAGCTAATCGACGTGCGCAATCCAAGTCGCACCGGCGAAGTTGTCGATCTTGCAATTTATGCGATGAAACGCGCGAGAGATTCGGGTGGTGGGATCGGGTTCGCGCCGCACGCGCTGTTTACTGCTTCCGCGAATTTGTACCGACGCTGCAAAGAAGTCGCGCAGCACGAGAACATTTTGGTGACTACGCACCTGGCAGAGGCGCGCGAGGAGATGTCGATGTTTCACGATGCGTCGGGGCCGCTTTATGAATTCTTGAAAAGCGTCGGGCGTGATATGAGCGATTGCGGACATGAGACGCCATTCGCTTGGTTCACCAGGATTATCGGCGCACCTGCCGGGCGCGCGCTACCAGCGGAATGGATCGTCGCGCATCTGAACGAATTAGCGGAAAGCGACTTCGAGCTACTCGAAGGACCCACGAGAAAATTCCACGTCGTGCACTCACCGCGCAGTCATGGCTATTTCACGCACAGCCGTTTTCATTTCGAAAGATTGCGCTCTTTCGGTTTCAACATTTGCCTGGGCACCGATAGCCTGGCGAGCAACGAGGACCTGAGTTTATTTGCAGAGTTGCGCGCTTTTCGGCGGAGCGAACCCGCGCTTTCGTCGAAAGAGATCTTGGAAATGGTGACTGTGAATGCGGCACGCGCGCTCGGGAAGCCACAAGCCCTCGGCCGGATTCGCGCCAACTATTTCGCGGATTTAATTGCGATCCCGTGCAACGGAGCAGCGGATGCCTTTGAAGAAATCCTCGCGTTCGATCGACCCGTGGATTGGGTGATGGTAGCCGGGAAAACGTAGCGTGGGTCTGAAGCTTGAAACCGATTTACAAAACACAAGCAGGATGCTCGTGCTCCTGCTAATCTGTTTCGATGAATACCGGCCAGCAGAATGCCCCCAGCACGCGCGAAATGGAGCGCATCAGCTGGACCGAGTTTCGCGAATGGGTTCCTGCGAGAATCAACACGATTTTGCTTCCGCTGGGGACGCTTGAGCCACATGGCGTCGCACCGAATGGGACGGATATTCTCGCGCCTGTGGCGATGGCACGCGAGATCGCACCGCGAGTTAACGCGCTGGTTGCGCCGGTGATTCCTTACGGATTCACTGGAAATCTGGACGCGTATCCGGGCAGCTTCACCGTTCCTGAAGATGTTTATCGGGCTTATGTGCGTGCAGTCGTCGTCGGTCTCGCAAAGAACAAATTCAAAAACATCATTTTGCTAAATGGCCACGGCGGTGGCCAGACTGCGATCCTGAGCGCGCTTGTGCAGTCAATCGGACGCGAGACAGAAACAAGAATTCTGGCCGTGAACTGGTGGTCGTATTGCAGTGATGTGACGATGGAAGTGTTCGGCGAAGACGGCGGTCACGGAGCGGAAAATGAGACGGCCTACATCATGGCGATCGATCCTGCTCTCGTTCAGAAAGAACATTACAAGTCCGAAATGGCGACTCCAATTCCGCCGCCCAATACCTGGAGCGCGTATCCTTTCCCGTCGACCATTATGCTTTACAAGGAAGGTCAGGGTTATCCGAACTTTGATTCGGTGAAAGCGAAAACCTATTTCGCAAGAGTGAACGACAAGATCGCCCGCTTGATTCAGGAAACGATCGCAAAATGGGAAATGGCAGGAATGTGACCGCGTTCCCGGATGCCGATTCGTCACAGTAGTTGACTCGCGCGAATTGCTTTGCCTGTCGCCGGCTAAGCCGTAAACTCGGCTATGGCCGGACAAGGAATGCATCAGTCGCAAAATTTTGCCCTGCAACAAGTTCTCGCGCCACAGCTCCAGCAAAGCCTTCTGATCCTCCAAACGCCCCTGCTCGAACTGCGTAATCTGGTTCAGCAGGAAATGGAGACAAACCCGGTGCTGGAGGAGCTGTCGACTGACCTAAGTCCGGAGGAGCGCAATGGCGCCGAATCTTCCGCGGACGACAATTTCAAAGAGGAATTCGAGAAGTTGGCGACGTTAGATGAGGAATGGCGCGATTACATGGCGCAGTCGGGCAGCTACAGCGGCCGTTCGCAGGAGGCAAAAGATAAACGACAGTTCTTTTTTGATTCCATCGCCACCCAGGAAACGCTGCAGCAGAACCTGATTGGGCAACTGAATCAGACGGCCCTCAATGCCGCTGACCGCAAGGCCGCGGAACTGATCATTGGCAACATCGACGACAACGGCTTTCTCCAAGCCACGCCGGAAGAGATGACGCTCAATACCGGCATCCCGAAGGAAGATTTCGAGAGAATGCTTGCGCTGATTCAGAGTTTTTATCCGCCGGGCGTCGGCGCGCGAGATTTGCGGGAATGTCTGCGCATTCAACTGGAACGCGTGGGGAAACAAAACAGCCTCGAATACAAGATCATCTCCGAGCACATGGAGGATTTGGGCAAACGGCGGTTCCCTGAAATCGCGCGCCGCATGGGCATGAGTGTGGAAAAGGTGCAGGAGTGCGCCAACAATATAGCGCGGCTCAATCCGCGCCCAGGCCAGATCTTTGCCACCGCTCCGCCAAACTACGTTCTTCCAGACGTGACAGTCGAAAAAACCGACGGCGACTATCAAGTCATTCTAAACGGCGAGCAAATTCCGCATTTGCGTATCAGCAACACTTACAAAGACATCATGGCGCAGGACGGCAACGGGAGCGAAGTCAAAGATTACATCCGCGATAAAATTCGCAGCGGGAAATTCCTGATCAGATCGATCCACCAGCGCCAGCAGACGATTTCTAGTATTGCGCAGCAGATTGTTTCGCGGCAGCGCGATTTTTTTGAGCACGGCACGTCGCACTTAAAACCGATGACCATGAAGGAGATCGCCGATGCGGTGGGTGTGCATGAAACGACGGTGAGTCGGGCCGTTTCCGGCAAATACATGGCCACGCCACAGGGCGTCTTCGAAATGAAATATTTCTTCACGTCCGGCTATCAAACGGCCAGCGGCGAATCGATGAGCAATACCAGCGTGAAAGAGGTGATCCTGGATCTCGTCAAGAACGAGGATGGCAACGCGCCGCTAAGCGACCAGGAGATTGTCCTAATCCTGAGCGAACGCGGTATTCCGATCGCGCGCCGCACAGTCGCCAAGTACCGGACCGAGTTGAACATTCTGCCAAGCAATATGCGGAGGAAATACTAGCCGATCATGGAACCAGAGGCCGGATTTCGGAAAGAAGCTGTGTTTCATCCGCCTTCATCGGCGGCTAAATAAAGCTGCCATGAACTCTGCCCTTCGCTCCGTCGTAATCGCCGAATGGCGTGGTTTACCTGAGAAAAAGGTTCGCCCGGATCGATTTCAGCGCACTGCCGAGCTGCTGCCGAAAATCATGCAGCGCCTCGGATTGCGCGAACGCCTCCACGAAACGGAAGTCATCGACGCCTGGTCAAAAATCGTCGGCGACTTTATTGCCGCCCACTCTGCTCCAGTCGCTTTGCGTGAAGGGCTTCTCTACGTGCGCGTCCTGCAGCCCGCCTTGCACTACGAGCTCGAACAGGTGTCGAAGATCGAGATCCTGCGAAAATTAAAACAACGTTTCGGCAGCAAGACGATCCGCGACATTCGGTTTCGCCTCGGCTGAGTCCCGATTATCGGTGCCGTATCGGGCAAGAGTAATGCCGGAGACGTTGCGTAAATTGGTTCTCCCTCTCAACGAGGGTTCAATGCCTTGTTACATCCGATCGCCGGAATGTTTATGCCGATCTTCGAAGGTCAGCTCGGCAATGCCTGACTTGTCGAGTTCGCCCAGTCCTTCTTTCACCATTCGGTCATATTGTTCCTTTGTCGCGCGAGCGAGTGGCAGATCGAGACCAACCTTGCGTGCGAGATCGAGCGCGATGCCGCTGTCTTTGGCCGCATGAGCGGCTGAGAAAAAGCACGCGTGCTCGCGATTCTGCATGTCTTCGCCGTCAGTTTCGAGCACGCGCGAAGCAGCGCCGGTTTGCGAAAAGACTTTTCTCAACATTTCCAGATCAAGACCAAGCGCGGCGCCGAGCGCGAGCCCTTCCGCCAACCCTGCGGTATTGATGTTCATCACCATATTGACGAGGGCTTTCACTTTCGCCGCCTCACCTGATTTACCGATGAATCGGATGGAAGAACCAAGCGCTTGCAACACGGGTTCCGCTTTTCGGAATGCATCTTCGCTTCCTCCGCACATGAGGTAAAGCGAACCTTCCCGCGCCTGGGTGATGCTTGAGGCCATGCACGCTTCGAGCGCCTGTGCGCCGGCCTTATGGGCCAACTCTTCCACATCGACATGAACTTGCGGCGAGAGAGTCGCGCAGTTAATGAAAAGTTTGCCGCGCGCGTTGATTAGCAGATTGTCGCTGCTTCCGGCGAAAATGTCGCGCGTGGCGTGGTCATCGGTCACAACGGTGAGAATCACGTCGGATTCTGCCGTGACTTGCGATAGATCCTGACAAGCGGCGCAACTAAGCTCTTGCGCGAGCGAGGTCGCGACCGCGCGATTCGCGTCGTAAACCGCGGTAACATGAAAACCGCGATCCTTTAACCGTCGGGCCATGTTCGCGCCCATCCGGCCGACTCCGACAAATCCCACGTTCATGTTTAAGGTTTGAGGTTTGAGGTTTGATTTTTAGTCGATGTGCGCCGACCCGCCGTGAAGATTGCGGTCAGTTCGTCAGCCTCTTTAAGTAAAGCAGCGACTTGCTGCGTCGATAACAAATCACCATCGCGAATTAGCTGGAGCCAATGAACTGTTTCGTCCGCTTCTTCCGCGACGACACCAAGTTTCGCGGCAAATTCAGTCCGCGACCGAGACCGACATGCTGCGCGATAATTCGCGCCAATTGAAGTGCCGCTCCGAATCAGTTGATTCCCGATGGCGCGTCCGGACGTTGTCCGCGGTAAATGATCGACCAATGTCAGAACTCCTCGGCCAAATGCTTTCGTTCGATCCAGCAACTCCGCTTTGTCCACATCGCGAGCTTACATCAAACATCAATCCACCTGTCCGGCAAAAAATGGATTGTGTTGTTTCTCTTCTCCAACCGTCGTCATCGGCCCGTGACCCGGACAAATGATCGTTTCATCCGGCAGCGTTAGGATTTTCTCGAGATTATTCCGCAGGGCATCATCATAGGAAACGTTTCCGCCGCCCATCGAGCCGGCAAAAATCGAATCGCCGACGATTGCGATCGGGGGCGCGAGACCGTTTACAACGTAAGTCATGCCGCCACTGGAGTGGCCCCAGGTTAGCCGCGTATCGATCTCGAGCTTGCCAAGGCGAAAGCGCTTTCCTTCATCGATTGATTCCGCGCCCGGAACTGACTCGCGCACCGGAGTGAAGACTTGCGCGCCGGTCTCCTCGCGCAGACAAGGCAGGTCCGCGACATGATCGGAGTGTGCGTGGGTAAGGAAAATTAGTTTCAAATTCAGCTTCTTCCCCTTCGCAACGCGGACCATTTCACTGCAATCAGCGCCGGTATCAAAAGCCGCCGCCGCACGACTCGCCGGGTCCCAAACCAGATAGGCGTTGACTGCCATGCCGTGGTATTGGGTGTTGAATTGGGCGAGGCCGTCTCGCTCATCAATCTTTTTCGGATGCCATTCATTCTTGGCGAGTTCGCAAAGTGCTCGCGCGGCAAGGCCCAGGACCGGGGCAACGCGCAAAAGCGCCAGTTCATCGAAATCGCCCTCCCGCAGCTTGCGAATTTTTTGCGAGCTGACGCGCGCCTTTTCTGCCAGCTCCGTATCGGAGATTCGCAAGCCGCGTTGTGCTTTGCCAATAATGTCGCTGACGTTGTCTTCGAGTGAAATCATTCTTAGTCCCTGGTTAGACGTTTACCGGTTGCGCTTCTTGGGCGATATGCAAATCGGTAATCCGATCCAGCGCCAGTTGCTCAAAGACCGTAGCAACATCTACAACCGAAAATACTTTGTCTGTTTCTTTTTCCATTGATGTCATTGCAACGTCATTAATGCCGCAAGGAATGATGTAATTGAAAGGCGAAAGATCGCCGCACACGTTTAGGGCAAATCCGTGCATCGTGATCCAATGGCGTACGCCGACCCCAATTGAAGCAATCTTGCGATGGTCGATCCAAACCCCCGTTAGCGATTCGCGTCGCGACGCCGCAATTCCATAATCGGCGAGAAGCTCAATGAGCAACTGCTCGAGCCAGCGCAGATATCGATGTAAATCTTGCCCGCACTGGCGAAGGTCGATGATCGGATAACCCATTAATTGACCGGGTCCGTGGTAAGTGGCCTGGCCGCCGCGGTTGATCGCAAAAAGTGGATGCGGCAGATGGGCCGAGCCAAGCAAACTCGATTTATCCGGTGTTCGGCCGATCGTGTACACCGGCTCATGTTCGAGCAAAAGCAATTCGTCTTTCAGCGAGCGATCTTCTCGTTTTTGAGCAAGAAGTTCTTCCTGCAATACGAGAGCGTCGGCAAATTCGATTCGGCCGAGCCAACGCACGCGAAGATCGGTCTTCATATTTGCTCGCTGCCCGGAACACCGAGCCGGGCCGCCTCTTGTGAACGCAAGTGGGTCAAGCCGATGGCCAGCGCGTCAGCCGCATCGGTATCGGGGGTTTCCGTTAGGCCAAGAAGCGCGCGCACCATGAAGGCGACCTGATTTTTTCCGGCCGCGCCCGTGCCCACAGTTGCCTGTTTGATGCGATTCGGTGCGTATTCAAAGATAGGCAGGCCGTTTTCCGCCGCCGCCAGAATAGCCGCTCCTCGCGCGGCCCCCAGAACAATCGCGGTCTTATAACTTTGCACGTAAATAACCGATTCGAGCGCGCAACAATCCGGTTCATGTTCACGAATTAATTCGGCAAGCCGATCGCGAATCGCCACCAGGCAAGATGAGGAGCGGACCGAACTCGCATTGCGAATGGTCCCGAAATAGAGAGAGCGCGGTTTGCCATTGTTGGCCTCGACGATTGCGACACCGGTGTTGCGTAAAGAGGCGTCGATGGCAAGCACACGCATCACCCTAGCTTAGGATCGCCGCTTCCGTGTTCAACACTGAATCGACAAATTCCGAAACAACGGTTTTACTCGCGGCAGCATGGCGAAGGTTTTAGAGAAAGCGACAGGCGGAGCGAGACACAAGCGAATCGAGTTCGCGGCGCTCGTCGTGATGATGATGATTGGCGCAGGCGCCCCTTCATGTTTGGCGACGACGAAAGGGCTCAGCCAAATCGTGACGCCAGACTTGCAGGGACCGGGTGATCTTTCGCTCAGTTTCCAGGCACAGAGTGAGAAGATCGCAAACCCGTACGAGCTGCAAGCTGAGATGGGGTTGACGAAATGGGCTGAGTTTGCGGTCTTTCGCGGATTTAAGCCGGATGATTGGATTTTTGGCACGGAGTTTGGACTGCTCACGAAAGAGCCATACCTGCTCTCCGTCGGCTTCGTGAACTGGTCACCGCACCTGAACGTGGATCCTCAGCCGTATATCGAAGCCGGCTACTACACCGAGCACCACAAATTCATCGCCGGTGCGACCCATGTCGATTTTCGCAACGAAGCCATTCTCGGTTACGCCTACGATTTCAACCAAACCTGGCGCGTTCAGGTCGATTTCCAAAGCGGCTCGGGCAATTCATCGACGATCGGGTTCACCTGTAATGTGACGCGCGATTTTCAATTCAATCCCGCGATCTACGTGACTAACGACAGCCCGCATGAAGTGCTCGGCTACGTGGTTTTCACGTACACATTTCACGTCTGGGGCGACAAAAAAGAAGGCAGCGCGCCTTCTACAAGATGAACATCGCGGCGGCCGCCGCGGCGAATATCACAAACGTGATGGTTCCGAGTACGATTTGTGCGAAGCCAATACTGTCGCGGTCGGCTAAATCGCATCATCGGCCGCATCATCGGCGTGCGTGGCGCAGGCTTAGCAGGACTGCAGTTAGAATCGCCCCCAAGAAAGCGGCCGCCATGTCTTTTTGCGCGTCCCAGATATCGCCTTGTGTGCCTAGATAAGCGATGCCGAGGTCGGGTCGAACGATTTGGGCAATGATTCCTTCCAGAATTTCAAAAAAACCGCTAATCGCGAGAATGATCGCGGGCGGTAGCCAGAAGCTCCAGCCGCGACGTATTCCGCCGAAGCGGAGCAACAGTTCGCGAACTGGGAATGCCAGAAAAAATCCGAATCCAAAATGAGCCGCTCGGTCGGCGTGGTTTCGCGAGAATCCAAGGAAATCTTTCGCCCACAGACCAACGGGCATTTTTGCATACGTGTAATGCGCGCCAATCGTGTGAAGAATAACGAAAAGCGCGATGAAGATGTAGGAAGCATTGGAAAGCTGCAGGTGCTGATGCGTGAGCGAAAGCGCGAAGACAAAAAGAACAAGCAGTAGATTTTCCAAAATCCATGCTTGTCGATCAACCGGATGGATCGCTGCGATAGTCCAGAAGACGGCGCAGATTGCAGCCAACGCTGCAACGAATTTTGTTTGTTGATTCAATGATATGCTCGCATTGGCGATGAGTTAGAAATCCTTGATCGAATCCGGGCATGCAAGAAAGCTCAAAATCGCGCTCACGGGCCAGGACCAGTGCGGGCCTGCTCATGTTCCGGCGTAAAGACAGCGCGCTGGAAGTGCTGCTCGTGCATCCCGGGGGTCCGTTCTTTGCCAGGAAAGACGATGGTGCGTGGACAATTCCAAAAGGCGAAGCCGCTCCCGGCGAAGATTTCCTGGCGCGCGCTCAGATTGAATTTGAAGAAGAACTCGGAATTAAACCATCTGGAAACTGGATAGAGCTTGGTTCCATAAGACAAAAAGGCGGCAAGACGGTTTACGCCTGGGCTTTCGAAGGCGACTTGCCTGAGCCCTTCAAACTCACATCAAATACTTTTAAGATGGAATGGCCGCCGCGTTCGGGAAAGCTGAAAGAATTTCCGGAGATCGATCGGGTAGAGTTTTTCGCAGAAGCAGTTGCGCGACAAAAAATAAATCCAGCGCAGACGCCCTTTCTCGATCGCTTACGCGCTGCGCTTGATCGGGACGCTCACGGTGACAAGGTAGTCGATCGCTTCGCATGAACTGGACAAAGCGGCTCTTTAACCAATCGCGGTTTGGAACCATGAAGGCGATCTAGCGAGTTATCGTGTTGGTCATCGGCGGCAGTATCCTGTTGATTGGAATTGCATTGATCGTGTTGCCTGGTCCGGCTTTTGTCGTTATTCCAGTTG
>Ga0209807_1001614_pt1 | contig 10789 bp, 9 predicted proteins | sample GraSoiAngelo_154_FD_186168 | JGI IMG/M metagenome (GOLD analysis project Ga0209807, IMG submission 186168) | Grasslands soil microbial communities from the Angelo Coastal Reserve, California, USA - 14_1009_13_20cm (SPAdes) (version 2) | ecosystem: Environmental > Terrestrial > Soil > Grasslands ... | reverse complement strand
GCGCGGTTACATCCAGGTTGATGATCAACTTCGCACCAATGTGCCCGGCATTTATGCGCTGGGTGATTGCAACGGACGAGGAGCCTTCACTCATACCGCGTACAACGATTACGAAATTGTCGCCGCTAACCTTTTAGACGGCGACCAGCGCCGCGTGAGCGACCGAATCACAGCTTACGCCCTTTACATAGATCCGCCGTTGGGCAGAGCAGGAATGACTGAGGCGGAAGTGCGAAAGTCAGGACGGAAAGCTTTGATTGCAAAGCGTCCGATGACGCAAGTCGGCCGTGCGCGGGAGAAAGGCGAGACGGACGGATTCATGAAAGTTTTGGTGGATGCCGAAACGAAAAAGATCCTTGGAGCGTCGCTCCTGGGGATCGAATGCGATGAGGTAATTCACTCGATCCTCGACGTAATGTACGCCGACGCGCCATACACGGTGATTCAGCGCGCCATGCATATTCATCCAACTGTCGCGGAATTGATCCCGACCATGCTCGGCGAGTTGAAGCCGTTGGAGTGACGCGCATTAGCCATCGCTTCGCGAGCGCGCTCCTTGGCACGCTGTTCGGCCTCGCATTTCATCCGATTAAGAACCGCATGGAGCATGCGCTGTGCCGTTACACGAATCTCGAAGAGAGGAAGCGGAAGTAGAACGCGCCAACGGACGCGGATGTCTCAAGCCAAGCGTGAAGTTGGCGCGGCTTGTGCATTACTTGGGTTGTTCAGCGCAGAAGCCGTGACATTCGCCTCGGCCCTTTCGCGTGGCACCAGGTGTGCCGACATCGTTGCATGAAATCTCGACTTCGCGACATCCAAAGGCGGTCCGCTGGCATCCCTGCGTCGGTAGGTTCAAGAACGGTCGCGGCGATTTGTACGATCAGGAATCGCGATCTAAGTATCCGATGCTTTTTTCGCGTGCTACCATTCGCCTTTGTCGGCATTTGCGCGAAGTTTCGCGGGCGCGAGTAGCTCAGCTCTTCATTGACGTATGCACACGAGAACGACGCTAAGCATAGTTCTCTTGACCTTGTTTTCCAGTTTCGCGCGCGCAGAGTGGCGGATCGAAGCGGAGACGGGAGTGGTTTATAACAGCAATCTCTCGAACTCCGATCGCTCCGCCGATGTGCGCGATGACTGGGCATGGAGGAGCGATATAAGTGCCGCCAATGGTCTCCAGCTTACGCGTGATTTACGACTGAATCTCGGAGCGGATATGCGCGGCGAAGTGTGGGATCGTTTTGATGCGTTTAATACCATCGGCCCGGGCGCTTCCGCTGGCTTACGCTATCGCTTCGGTTTGGGCCGCCAGGCGCCCTGGGTTTTGCTGGAGGACCGGTTTGGCTACGATCGGTTCCACGACACTGCACAAAGTGGTTATGACAACGTGCTTAATTTTCAGACCGGCATTGCGCTCTCCGACCGGATCGCGCTGGAAGGCGGTTATGCGTTTGAAAGTTTTGTCTCGCCGAACGATTTCTACGATCGGCAGGTTCATCGCGGCAATGCGCGCATGGTCTTCGATGTCACTTCGTCTCTCCAGGTCACCGTCGGCTACACCTATCGCGAGGGTGATGTGATTTCATACGCTGTTCCGCCGCGGCCCGATATTGCCCGCTTCTCGATCGAACGCGAAGACCAAGACGAGTTTGGCCAGCCGCTACGTACCGCCTACAAATTGTTGGGACGCACGCATGCACTTTCGTTTTCAATTGCCTATCAACTAATGAAGTACGCGTCGGTTCAGCTCGGCTACGAGTATGCCATCACCACGCACGATCCATTGCAATACGAGAACCACTTGGTGGAAGCGAACATCGCCGTGGCGTATTGAGATGAGGCCGTCGCGCGGATTCGTGGTGCTTACTGTTTTGGTTTTCGCCGGCGATCTCCTGGCCGGGTCGTTGGAGGTCATCGTCAAGGACGACAAAGGCAGGCCGGGTTCGGATGCCGTTGCCTATGCTGTTGCCGCCGGCGCTGCGAGCGCAGCGCCGAAAAAGCAGGCGGTCGTCGACCAACGCGACAAACAATTCGTTCCTTACGTGACGGCAGTACAAGTGGGCACCGCGGTCATTTTCCCGAACAGCGATAACATTCGACATCACGTTTACTCGTTTTCGCCCGCGAAAAAATTCGAGCTGCCGCTTTACAGCGGCGTTCCCGCCGAACCGGTGGTGTTCGATAAGGTCGGCTTCATCACTCTGGGCTGTAACATTCACGATTGGATGATTGCTTACGTCGCCGTGTTGCCGACGCCGTATTTTCAAGTGACGAGACAAGACGGACGCGCCGTGTTGAAAGATCTGCCGGCCGGGCAATACACCGTGCAGGTGTGGCACCCGGCGTTGAAAGCCCAGCCGGAAGCGCTCGCCCAACGGGTTGATGTCGGCGGCGGCACAAAGAGTTTGCTGTTCACTCTGCCGCTCAAGCACGACGTGCGTGCCAAGCGGGCCCCCGGCTTAACCACTGGAGGCTATCGCTGAAACTTCGATTCCGCAGTTTTCGAAGCCGGCTGCTCTTTTTCCTGATTGCGCTCCTGACGCTGTTGCAATGCGCAATCTACCTTCTCGTCCGGCAGGCTAATCGACAGCATGCTCTGGCGCAGATTCAATCCAGCCTCCGCACCGGTGCCCGCATTTTCGAAAAACTGATCGAACAGCGTAACCAGCAGATCACGACCGCGGCCGCCATTCTTTCGCGTGATCACGCGTTTCAGGAAGCCTTCGCCGGGGCCGATCAGGACCGTGAGACTACGCTATCTGCACTAGCGAGTCTCCGCGGCCGGATCAGAGCCGATGCGGTATTGATCGCATCCCTCGATAAGGAACTTCTTTTTGACACGCGCCGCCCACAAATGCACAACGTGCCGTTTCCGTTTCCAAAACTGATCGAGAAGGCCGAGACGAACGACGCCACCTATGCGTTTGTTGTGCTCGACCGCGAACTCTACGCCATCGCAGTCGCGCCATTGCTCGCGCCCGATCCCATTGCGTGGCTTTGTCCAATGTTCCGCATCGACGACGATTTCGCGCGTGAAATCAAAGTCTACACCAACCTCGAGATCACTTTTCTTAATGGCGCCGACTTGTTTGGCACGACGCTGCCGAACCGACGCGCCATCACTCAGATGCTGCGCGATCGCGTACTCCCGCCGAAGCAGGTGATTGATCTGCGGCTCGCCCGGGAAATTTTCGTTAGTTACGTCGTCCAGCTTCCGGCCGAGAACGCACACCCCATCGCGCTGCTGCAACGATCGCTCGACAAGGAACTCGCGCCCTATCTGCGACTTGAACGATTCTACCTGATCCTGGCGCTGTTAGGCTTGGGCGTATCCGCCACACTTGGGTTGTGGATCGCGCGCGGCGTTTCCCGACCGGTGTTGGAATTGGCCAGCGGCGCGCGTGAGATTGCGGCCGGAAATTACAATCGCCGCGTGGAACTTACGCAGGAGGATGAAATCGGATCGCTTGCTGCCTCCTTCAATCAAATGAGCGCTGGCCTGGCTGAACGCGACCGGGTTCGCGACTTGTTAGGCAAGGTCGTCTCCCCGGCTATCGCGTCGGAATTACTTCGGAAGAAGGTCACGCTCGGCGGTGAGCAGCGGGAAGTGACAGTGCTCTTTTCGGACCTGCGAAACTTTACCAGAATGAGCGAAGCCCTTGGTCCCGAAGAGATGCTCGCGATTCTCAACCACTACTTCACTCGGATGGCCGGCATTGTGGAAAAGCACGGCGGTGTGGTGGACAAGTATGTCGGCGACGCGCTCATGGCATTATTTGGCGCGCCGGTCGCGTCTGTGGACGATGCCGACCGCGCGCTGCGCGCTGCGTTAGAGATGAGCACGGCGCTCGATGAGCTGAATCAGCAATGGCACCGGCGCGGCTTACCCACGGTCGGTATCGGCATTGGGATTAACACTGGTGTTGTAGTTGCCGGCAACATGGGCTCGGAAAAGCGGCTCAATTACACCGTCATCGGCGATGGAGTAAACCTCGCCTCGCGCCTCGAAGAGTTGACGAAGACACCGGAATATGAAGCGCGGGTCATTGTTAGCGGCGCCACGCTGGCGAAAGCGAAAGAAAAGTATCGCACCCGCCGGCTCGGCGAAGTGGCGGTGAAGGGAAAACAAATCCAAACCGAAATCTTCGCGCTTCTCGGCTGAGGGATCAGAAAGTCAGAAAGATCAGAGCCTCCTTTCCACAATCATCAACGACCGCCGTACCGACGCTAGCGAGCAGCGTTAGCGACGCTTGCGCAAAGGACCTCGTCGGGAGCCGGCGTTGACGTTTGGAACGTCTTCACCGAGGGCAGTGGCTAAATCGATTTGATGGTCCTGCTCTTGCACGAGGATCTCGCGAATCTGTTCAGCCATCGCATATTCTCCAAGCGCTTCACACTGCGGGATGCGATCGCGGTAATTACGAATGGTTTCATTTTCATTATCGAGATCGAAGCGGAGCATGTCTCTCGCGTTTTTCGATGTGCGCACCGGCTTCGGACTAGTAACCGGCATTTTGCCGAGGTAATCGATCTGCCGCGACAGCATCAGGGCATGATCGAGCTCTTGCTTGGCGTGAGTTTCTAGCTGAGCGGCGATGTCCATGTATTCGGCGCCCTTGAGCACCTGGGAGTAGACGACGTACGCGATGATGGCTTGATATTCGCGGGCCAGGTCTTCGTTCAACAGCTCCGCGAGACGGTCCCGGGAGATTTCGTTGGATTTTTGTTCAGGCATTTGATTGCTCCTTTAGATTGAAAGACAAATTATACGTTAGAGCGCTTCGGGCGCACCGCTAGTTTTGAGATCGCCTGGCAGTTAGCTGAGTTACTGCAGCCGCTTGGATATAAAAATTGCGGCATCGGCTTCTTCGACGCGCTCCGGCATTAGCGCGACGGAAAATCACGATGGGATTGGGCGTCGCTTCTCCAGAAGGAACGCGATGATCGCGAAAACGGTATAAAAGATGAGCGCCGTGATCGCGAAGCCGCGATCGGAAGAGGGCGGCCGGCGCACGAAGGTGTTGCTGGTTTGAATCAAGACCAACGCGGCAACGAAAATGATGATGCCGATCTTCCGCGCGATCGCGCCGTTGCGTTTCAAATAGAGCACCGCGCCGAAAAGAAGAATTCCGATCTCCAAGACGAATTCGATGCCTCTGTAATTCCAAAGACCGAAGCCGACTTTCAACGTGTCGTCATAGATGGCGAGGTCGGGACGATGAACAATCAGATCGAGAAGCCAATGCGAAAAGACGGCGAATCCCACGAGCAACGCCGCGCTGTTCGAGGCAATGTTGCGCCAACCAATTTTGTAAATTGCAAATGCTACCGCCGACCAGAAGAGCGCGCCGAGGAGGCTGTGCGTGTAAGGCATGTAATAAAGATCGAGCGCATTAGTCGCGGTGATTCCGGGAACGAAACGCACCTTCTCGATCCCAAGCAGAACAAATGGCGCCCACAAAAAATCCAGCAGCTGCACAGCTACGAACAAAACCCAGAGCGGGATTTTGTTTCGCTGTGTTTTAACCGCGAACGCAACACCGTAATGCCCGACGAACATTACTGTTCAGTCTGGTTGAGTCTACTACAGTTGTCGATCTGCCGATTACTATTCGAGTTCTTTGCGGACTTCGATCTTGCCCGGTTTGAAATCGACTGTGTCGAATTTGACCCGCTTCAAATCCCAAACGCCGCGCAGCTCGGCGCTCCAGTGCGGACCGGGAGCGAGGTTCGGCTTGTTTTCGGCAAAGATGTCCAGCAGTAGCTTGTCGCCTTTGAACTCAAAATTCTTAATGTCATCTCGGTCTGACACGAACGTGTAGCTGTTATCTCCCTCACCCTCCTTCGGATATTTTTTCAAGAATCGCGTCTGCCAATCACGATCGAAGTACTTTACAACCTCCGGCCAGACTTTTTGCACGCGCTTGACCTCGTCGTTCTCAATTTCATAAACGACCAGATCTTCATTTCCCCATTTCATCGCGTGCCAGATCGCGACCGTCGAGTTGCCGTTCCATTTTGCGTCCGGCGCACCGCGCCCACCCTTCCGAGTAACACCGTAGCCGGTTTCGATTTCCTTCAACACTGCGTACGGTTTGAGACGAACCAGCAAGTTGGGCAGCCCTGGATCTACATTTGAATCCTCATCGCGCACCTCATAAAGGATCGCGAATCGTCCATCCGGCGAAACCGTGCTCTCACCTACTTCATATCTTTCGGGACCTCCGGATACGATTTCTCTTCAGCGGCAGGCGACGCCGATTCTTCCTGTGCGGGAATTGCCGAGGCGAACGACATCAACAGCGCCACCGACACGAACAAACTTTTTATATGCTCGAGCCAGCATGCCGGTTTTTAAGGAGGATTCACAACATTTTCGCTACAGGCCCGCTCGAGATAAATCCGTGTTATGGATCTTCATCAAGTCGACGGGCGCCGGATACTTTCGTTAACGGATTCGCTCCGCTTTGCACTTTCAGCGGCTGCTGACGCGGATTATTGGGGAGTAATTCCAACTTGATCAAGCGTCCGCACGCGTAGACGCTGACTTGATGTCGACCACCGGCGTGCCGTCGAATACCTCGATCGGCCCGATCTTCATACGTGTGCCGTTAATCTCACGCACAGCGACGGGATGCAGCCCAAGCGGGTTTGGTCGTGCAGGTGAGCGCGTGTAAAACACGCCCGTGAGCGGACGAGTTTCGTCGCTGCGCGGATGCCCCTTCAGCACGTCGCGTTTTGCCTCGTGCAACCACGTGATCACGATCAATTCGTTACCGACTTCCATGCCTAACAATGCCTCCGCGAATCGGGGTTCGATCTCGAGCCACGCGTCGGGCGCACCTTCGGGTCCTTGCCGCGGCGCGTCTTTACGGCCTTTCACTGACGATCGGATGAAGCCAACAGGCTCGAGGGTGTAAGAGCTCATTCATCCAACTTTGGTCGTGCTCTCTATGACGCAATATTAAATGTTTAGATACGACCCCGATTTCTTACTCGACCCCGATTTCTTACTAATGCGATTTCTGACTAATGAATCAACGGTGCCTTCGATATGATCTGCGCGGCGGACGGTTGTTCGACGAAGCATTCCGGAAACGCCACCCGATCTGGCCCTGCGGGGCGTCGCCGCCTCCACGCGGAGAATTTCCTGGCAGTCGCGGCTCGATCTTTCGCTGCGGGACTCGCGCTCCCCTGCCCCGCTCGTCCCGTGGCGGCGCAGGCTGATTGTAATCGAAACCTTCCGCCTTTTTCCGTACAATGCCGCGGCCGATGAAACGCTCGAGCGAACGCAACGGCCCCTGATCTTCCGGCGTAACAAAGCTGATCGCATCACCGATGGCGTGCGCGCGGCCGGTGCGTCCGATGCGATGGACATAATCCTCCGAGTGCATCGGGAAGTCGTAGTTCACCACGTGGGAAATGCCGTCGACATCGATGCCTCGCGCCGCAATGTCCGTAGCCACCAGCACTCGCACCGCGCCCGACTTGAAATCTTTTAAAGCGCGCAACCGCTGATTCTGGGAACGATTCGAATGGATAGTGCCGGTTTTGATTCCGCTGCTCTCCAGCCGACGCGCGATTCGGTCCGCTCCATGCTTGGTCCGCGAAAAAACCAGGACCGTATCGAAGGTGGGATCGCTCAGTAGATGAAGAAGTAATGCCTGTTTCAAATGCGGACGGACTTCGTAAATGAACTGCGTCACAGCCTCTGCCGGATTCGCTCGTCGTCCAATCTCAACCATCTTGGGCGACTGCTGAAACTGATGGGTCAATGCCTCGATTTCACGCGAGAGCGAAGCGGAAAACATCAGCGTCTGCCGTTTGCGCGGCAATGCCTTCATGATTCGCCGAATCGGAGGAAGAAATCCCATGTCGAGCATGCGATCGGCCTCGTCCAGCACCACGAATTCCACCCCGGAAAGATTGGCCGCGCGCTGCTCCATCAAATCGATTAGACGACCCGGCGTAGCCACGACCAGGTCGACCCCGGAACGCAGCGCTTCAATTTGCGGACGTTCACTCACTCCGCCGAAGACGGTGGCCATGCGCAACGGAACATGTTTCGCGTACGCGCGCACGTTCTCCTCGATCTGGACGACGAGCTCACGCGTCGGCGCCAACACCAGCGCGCGCAGCCGGTGCACGTTATGTTTCTGCGGGTTCGCAGTTAACTCGCCGTGGCGAGCAACGGTCTGTCTCGATTCTGCAAGCTTCATCAAAATCGGCAGAACGAAAGCAGCGGTCTTCCCCGTCCCAGTCTGCGCAATCCCGATGACATCGTGTCCCGCGAGAATGAGCGGGATCGCCGCGATCTGAATCGGGGTCGGCTCGGTGTAGCCCGCGTCGCGCACGGCCTGTAACATTTGGGGCGAAAGATGAAGTGCGCGAAACGGCATAAGGCGCCAACTATCGCCCGTTAAGTGCCACCGCGCACCTACTCTTCCTCTGGATCTTCCAGTGCCCGCTACGTTCTACTGGTTAGGCGCAAATCATGCCACATCGTCCGGCCCTTGCTCATCACTCGTCACGCGTCACTCATCACTTCTTCATTGCCGGTCCTTCTCCGTCCGCTGCGCTCCGGAGGATCGACATCTTCTTTGACGAACGCCCTGCTCATTCAAAGAAGTATCGCACCCACCGCATCGGGTGTCCTTTCGGAAAAGAGAGATCCGCGCTTGGCGTGACGTCCGCGCTGGCACGAACACTACTGACTCATTCCGCGCGCAGCGCAATCATCGGTTCAACCCGACTAGCTCTGCGCGCCGGGATCCAGCAGGCGAGAAGCGCGATGCCTAACAAAAGCAAGGCGACACACGTGAAAGTAATAGGATCGGAAGTGCTCACGCCGTAGAGCAGGCTCTTCATCATGCGGGCGCCACCGAAAGCAATCACCAATCCGCATGCCGAACCGATCGCGGCAAGAAGCATTCCTTGTTTCAGAATCAGCTTTTGCACATCGGAGAGCTGTGCGCCAAGCGCCATGCGCAATCCGATCTCGCGCGTGCGTCCCGCGACGACGTGCGACATCACACCATAGATGCCGACCGCAGCAAGAATCAGCGCGAGCACACCGAAACTGCCGAGCGCGATTGCGGCCATGCGCGCAGGAAAAAGTGAGGTGCCCATGTGTTCCTTCAGCGTCTTTGCGGCAAAAACCGAAATCGACGGATCGAGCTTCTGCACTTCAGCGCGCAAGGCGCTCAATACCTGTCGCGGGTCGGCGCGTGTCCGGGCGATGAGCCTAACTAGCCCGGTGTAATCCCGATATAGCGGTGTATAGACCGCGGGCTTGGGATCTTCGCCTAACGAATTGTATTTTCCGCTAGGCACTGTGCCAACAATCTCGAAGAATGGATCCTTGGGGCCATGCCAATTGAAGCGCCGACCAATCGGATCCTGTCCATTGAGAAACTTTTTGGCGAACGTCTCGTTCACGATTGCGACGCGGTTTTCCTTTTTGTTTTCATCATCACGAAAATCGCGGCCCCGTAGCGGAATGCCCATCACATCGAAATAACCGGGACTGCTATCGATCGGGATCGCGATTGGCAAATTGCTCGCCCCCGTAAACTCCGTGCCTTCGATGTAAATCCCGCTGCTGTTGTAATTGAGACCGAGCGGGAGGTTATCAGTCAGTGCGGCACTTTCGATTTGCGGCAGCGCCCGCGCGTGCTCGAGCACCTGCTTCTGAAACGCGCGGCCGCGTTCCTCGTTATAGCCTTGCAAGCTGACGTCGAACGAAAGCGCGACCGCGTTTTCCGGATTAAATCCCGGTCGCATTTTCTGAGCGGCTGCCAAACTGCGCACAATAAGGCCGGCGCTGATAAGCAGGACTAACGAGAGGCTTACTTGCGCGATAACCAGGAAGTTGCGCAAACGCGAGCGGCGGAAGCCGCCCATCGATGATTCGTCTTTCAACGCGGGCACGAGCTGCGGTTTAGACGATTGCAGCGCCGGAATCAGACTGAAGAGAATGCCCGTCGCGATCGATAACAGCAGCGCGAAACCGAGCACGCGCCAGTCGGTGCGTAGATCGAAGAGCAAAGTAATGTCGCTCGGCAAGCGAATGCCTCGCACAGCGCTGTTGATTGCGGCAGCGAGGAATACGCCCGCCGCGCCACCGCTGAGTGAAATCAGAAGACTCTCGGTGAGCAGTTGCCTGACGAGTCGTTGTCGACTTGCCCCTATCGCGAGCCGTACGGCAATTTCGCGTCGACGCTCCGTCGCGCGCGCAAGCAGCAGGCTGGCAAGATTAACGCATGCCAGCAAAAGCACGAGCCCACCGACGGCCGCGAGCACTCCAGTAAAGGCGAATACAGAATTCGCGATGTCGGGAATGAACAAGCCGGGTTTCCCGAGCCGAATGCCGAAGCCGACGTTCTCCGGGTAATCCTGCGCGAGTTTTGCGGTCAACGTCTCAAGCGCAACCTGCGCTTGCGCGAACGACACGCCGGGTTTCAGCCGACCTACAGTGAAAAGATTGTTCGAGTCGCGCTTGTCGATCCACGTGCTCCCAGGCTCGATCGTCTTCGCCATCATTACCGGAATGAACATTTCCGGGTCGTAAGCGACCTCAGTGCCAATAAATCCTTTGGGCGTGACGCCGATAACAGTGAACGGACGGCTGTTGAACTGAACCGTCTTCCCCACAATGGCGGGATCGCCGCCGAAGCGGCGTTGCCAGCAGTTGTAACTAATCACGGCAACGGGATGTGAATCAGGCGTCTGATCTTCTTCGGGCAAAAATGCGCGCCCCAGCATCGGCTTCACGCCGAGGACATCAAAG
>Ga0209807_1001613_pt1 | contig 10792 bp, 12 predicted proteins | sample GraSoiAngelo_154_FD_186168 | JGI IMG/M metagenome (GOLD analysis project Ga0209807, IMG submission 186168) | Grasslands soil microbial communities from the Angelo Coastal Reserve, California, USA - 14_1009_13_20cm (SPAdes) (version 2) | ecosystem: Environmental > Terrestrial > Soil > Grasslands ... | reverse complement strand
GTCGGTTGTGACCAAGCTTCCCTCGGAGCGGAAAAGGCGATAGCCGATGGCAATCAACACGGCCGCGATCGCCAAGGCCGTGGTCAGGCCCGCGATCAGCATCATCCGCCGCACCCGCGCAAACAGCACGGCCTGCTCGGGGGTCGGTTCGGGGATGGCAGTTTCGGTCATGCAAAGGCTCTTCTTGAAACGCGGCTCTTCTTGAATAAGCCTCTACTTGAAACAAGGCTCGTCTTTGGAACAGGGTTCGTCTTCCAATAGCGGTGAGAGGTTGGAGGTCACCGTTGCCGGCGACGAGGGATCGCCCCGGCTTGACCGCGTGCTCGCGGCGCGCTTGCCGGAACTGTCGCGCTCGCGGCTGAAAGCGCTGATCCTCGCAGGACAGGTCTCGATGACCAAAGCGAGCGTCAAGACCGCCCCCATCCGCGATCCCGCTTATCATGTCGGGCCGGGCGATACGATCACAATCGACGTGCCGGAAGCCGCCCCGGCCGAGCCCGGGCCCGAGGCGATCGCGCTCGACATCGCCTACGAGGACGACGACATCATCGTCATCAACAAGCAGGCCGGCCTCGTGGTGCATCCGGCCGCGGGCCACGAGACCGGCACCCTGGTGAATGCGCTGATCGCCCATTGCGGCGCGAGCCTTTCCGGCATCGGCGGCGTCCGCCGCCCCGGCATCGTGCACCGGCTCGACAAGGACACGACCGGGCTGATGGTGGTGGCCAAGAACGACCGCGCGCATCAGTCGCTGACCACGCAATTCGCCGACCATGGCCGTTACCTGCCGATGGCGCGCGGCTATCTCGCCTTCGTCTGGGGCGTTCCCAACCGCCAACGCGGCACCGTCGATGCGCCGATCGACCGCCATCCCCATGCGCGCGAGAAGATGGCGGTACGCGAGGGCGGCCGCGACGCCATCACCCATTGGGAAATCCAGGAAACCTTTCAGGGGCGCGACGGCAAGCCGGTCGCGGCATTGCTGGCCTGCCGGCTCGCGACCGGGCGGACCCATCAGATCCGCGTGCATCTGGCCCACATCGGCCATCCCCTGCTGGGCGACGCCGTCTATGGCCCGCACTTCAAGACCAAGGCGAGCCAGCTCGGGCCCAAGGGCCAGGCGGCGCTGGCGGCCCTCGGCCGTCAGGCGCTACATGCATACCTCCTGGCGTTGGAGCACCCCAAAACCGGGGAATTATTGCGCTGGGAGGCGCCTCTGCCGGAGGATTTGGTTCTCCTCGAAGGGGCCCTGCGAGCGGCGCTATGACGCAGGCGCCTTTGGAAATGCTTGTTATGTCAATAGGTTATATCAGCCACACGGGGACGTGACGTCAGTAATCCTTCCCTATTCCACCCGTTTTGGTGTATGTTGCAGCTGCGTTGAACATCCAACGCGGAACATTCGCAGAGCGACTGGCTTTAACCCAGCAGCCGCCTGCCGGGCCCGCCGCTGTCGGGGGCCTGAACCAAAGTGGAGGGCGCTCTCATGGCCCGCACAGCTAGTCTACCGATTCTCAACGGAGAATCCGGTCTATCCAGATACCTCGCCGAGATCCGCAAGTTTCCGATGCTGGAGCCCCAGCAGGAATACATGCTCGCCAAGCGTTGGCGCGAGCACGACGATCGCGACGCGGCACATCAACTCGTCACCAGCCATCTCCGGCTCGTGGCCAAAATAGCCATGGGCTATCGCGGCTACGGCTTGCCGATTTCCGAGGTCGTCTCGGAAGGCAATGTCGGCCTGATGCAGGCGGTGAAACGGTTCGAGCCCGAAAAGGGCTTTCGTCTCGCCACCTACGCCATGTGGTGGATCAAGGCGTCAATACAAGAGTACATCCTGCGTTCATGGTCGCTCGTGAAGATGGGCACCACCGCGAACCAGAAGAAGCTGTTCTTCAACCTGCGCAAGGCCAAGAGCAAGATCTCCGCGCTGGACGAGGGTGATCTCCACCCCGACCAGGTGAAGATGATCGCCAAGCGCCTCGGCGTGACGGATCAGGACGTGGTCGACATGAACCGCCGCCTCGGCGGCGACGCGTCGCTCAACGCGCCGATCCGCGACGACGGCGAGGCCGGCGAATGGCAGGACTGGCTGGTCGATACCTCGCCCAACCAGGAAGCCATCATGGCCGAGCACGAGGAGTTCGATCATCGCCGCGAGGCGCTGAACGGCGCCATCGGCGTGCTCAACCCGCGCGAACGCCGCATCTTCGAAGCGCGGCGCCTGGCGGACGAGCCGATGACACTGGAAGACCTCGCCGCCGAATTCGGCGTGTCGCGCGAACGCGTGCGGCAGATCGAGGTTCGCGCCTTCGAGAAGGTGCAGACGGCGGTGAAAGGCACCATCGCGCGGCAGGAAGCTGCCGCGCTGGAAGCCGCACATTAATTCTGGCGGATTGAAGCAAGACAAGAAGCCGGCGGCAACGCCGGCTTTTTTTGTTGGGGACCTGAGCGTCGACCGCCCAGCCCGATCAGCCGGCTGCTTCGCTGGATGGTGCAGCCGATTTGAAGATCGTGCGGGGCGTCAATTCACTTTCGTGCTTCGCGTCCATGAAACACCCGCAACATCACGAGACGCTTACCATCGAAGCGATATTGAAAGACGTATGCGCCCACGACCTCCAATACGATCTGGCGGTATTCTTCGCGACCGGCAATCGGTCGTCCCAATTGTGGGTGAGAAGATAATACTTGCGCCTTGTCAACGATCTCTCTGGCGACAACGGCAGCAAGCGATGGGTGTTCTCTGCTAAGAAATTCTACAAATCGATCGAGGTCGGCGAGAGCCTGATCCGACCATTCGAGCTTCATCGCTTGTGCCAGTTCCGAAATGCCGGCGTGCCCCAGGTCTGCAGCCACCGAACGACATCTTCACTATCGGCGACTGAACCCTGCGCCTCGAAGGCCTTCCAGCGGCGATCCAATTCGGCGATATCGGCGGCATCGGCGCCGACCGGACCAGCCTCCAGCGTCACCAACTCGGCTACCAGTTCCGGGACGGTCACGCCACGCTCCTGCGCTCGCTGCTTCAGCACCGTTGCGATGTCGTCATCGATTTCTATAGTTTGGGTTTTCATGGTCAGCACCCTAGCCGAACCGACGTCTTTAATCCAGAACGCGGCGCGTGGTATCGGCGGGGACCATCGATATACCCACGGTGCAACCCTACTCCCCCCACTGCCGCGCCATGGTGGCGAGCGCGCAGCCTTCGCAATAGCGCGCGTCCTTGAAGTCGATCCAGTTATGCGCATAGACGCGATCGAGCGGGATGCCGTATCGCGCCCGCAGGACCTTGACCAGGATCCGCCACGCTTGAATTTGCGCCTCGGTCGGCCCGCGCGTGACGTCGGGATAATTGCCGGCGAATTCCACGCCGACCGAGGTATCCTTGTTCACCTGGTGATAGGTCTTGCTGTTGTCGATGTATTTGTTGTCGTTGCGATCGGCGCCATCGGTATGGGTGGGGACGAGATTCTCCGCCACGGCCCAGTATACGGTGCCGTCGGTCTCGACCCAGACCATGACGCCGCGCCGCGTCGGATTCTTGAACTGCTCGGCGGCGCCGCCGCGTGCCGAGCCTGCCGGCCCCTCGGTCTGGTGCACGATGATGTTGCGCCAGGGATGAGCCTTGGCGACGTCGCCCCATGGCGCGAGCCACACCACCTTCAAGCCCGGAATATCCGGCGTGCCTGATGATTTCGCGATGGCCGCGATGTCGGGGGTTTGCGCCGAGGTTGGAAAAGGCAGCGCGACGGCGCAGAGCGCGATCGCCAGCAGGCGGAAGATCATCGTTTTCGGATCCAGTGCACCCACTGGGATAACATGATTTATGCGAGCTTGCGCAACGCGGCGGCGGGCGTCTCATTGCCCTTGGGCGCAAGCGGCGGCGTCGGCTGATAGACCGCGTAACGGTTCTTGCCTTCCTTCTTGGCGGCATAGAGCGCGTGGTCGGCGGCAGCGATCAGCCGGTCGGGGAAGGTTCCCATCTCCCGGCTCCACTGCGCGACGCCGATCGAAACCGCGATCGGGATGTCGTTGCCGGCAGCGGCCGCTGCATCGTCGCGGCACACGTCCACCACCCGCCGCGCGATCATCGCGCCCTCGCGCAGCGTCGATGACGGCAGCACGATGCAGAACTCGTCGCCGCCGGTGCGCGCCAGCATGTCGGCGGGCCGCAGCCGGGTCTGCGCCATCAGCGTGAAATGCTGCAGGCAGGCATCGCCCGCGGCATGGCCATGGGTGTCGTTCACGGCCTTGAAGCCGTCGAGATCGATCACGAGCAGCGAGAACGGCTCGCCGCTGCGCTCCGATCGCGCGCATTCTTCGGTGAGGCGCTGCAGCAGATAGCGGCGGTTGCCGACGCCGGTGAGATCGTCGAGCAGCGCGAGGTCCGCGACCTCGTTGCGCAGGCGGTCCATTGCCATCAGCAGGAAGCCGAAATTGAACGCCATCGACAGGAAGATCAGCGCCAGCGTCACCACCGCCTGCGCGAGACCTCCTTGCGTGAACGAGAAGTCGACGCCGAAGACATTGCCGGCCGCCCTCGCGGCCTGGATGGCGATGATCAACGCCGCGACGACGCCGGCAAGACGCGCGCCCGGATTGACGTGGCCCTGCTGCGGCGACAGCAACAGTTTCAGTGTCAGCGCGAACGGCAGCGACTGGCCCACCGAATAGACCAGAACCCGCATCGACACGCTGTCATGGAAGGCGATGAAGAAGATAAGACCGGCGGCACTCAAACCCGTGATCAGGAAGGTCGCGCGCCAGGAGACCGGCTTTCCATAGAACCGCTTGATGCCCATGGCGGCGAGGCAGGCGGCGAAGATCATGACGACGCCGCCAGTGAGCAGCGGCAGCAGCGAGCCTGCAGCCACGACGCGCAGCATCGCCAGCACCGCGCCCAGCGCCGCGGTGAAGCAGGACGCGGTCCAGAACCGTGCGGCTTCCAGATTGGGGTAGCTGCGCATGACGTAGGCCCAGATCAGGCCTACCGCGAGAAAATTGACGACGAATACGGTCCACAGTGTCGGAACGCTCAGCATCGCTGCCTTTGCGGGACACGAATGGTCCCGTCCCCTCTATTGTCGAACAGCCGCCCCTGGACCATTCCCCTTTTCTTTGAGAGGCAGGATGTATCGGCGCCACTTAACGTACTCTCAACCTCGAGCGGTTCACTCGCGCCGTGGTTTTGAATTGATGAAGATGGCGTTGGTGAGCCGTTAAGCATGACCGCACGGACGGTGACGCGATCGCTTTTTTGCGAGCCGAGATGCGCCGGTTCGCTTCACGTCGGCTGCGATGCGCGACATTTTCGCGGAAAACAGCGTCAAAACGCATAACAACTGTGGATAACGCAATGACACCGGCGTGACAGCGCGAGGCAGCGCGCCACGAATCTGCTGAGTTCACGCTTGAGGATATTGCGAGGCTGGCCCTCCGCCGAGCATGCCTCGTGTCGCGTTTCAATCCATTAAACCTTGAGAGGATGCTATGGCTAAGAAAGCGAAGAAGGCCAAGAAGGCGAAGAAGTCCAAGGCCAAGAAGAAGAAGTAGTTCTTCTTCAGGCCCGGGTGGAGCCTCGCTCCGCCCGGGCACCCGGAGGAGCGGTTTTCGAAAATGGCGGGCACTGGCCCGCCTTTTTGATTCCGGCGATAACCGCTAGCGCTCCGCGAACGCCAGCTTCGCGCCGAGCACGGCAAATCCGCCGGCGAAGCCGCGGCGCAGCCAGCTCATCACCTTCGGCTTCGAAATCACGCGGTCGCGGACGCCGCCTGCGAACAGGCCGTACAGCACGAACACCGCAAGCGTCATCGCCATGAAGATGCCACCCAGCTCAATCATCCGAGCCAACGGATGAACCTCGTCGGCCGCGATGAATTGCGGCAGGAACGCCAGGAAAAAGATCGACAGTTTTGGATTGAGGATGTTGACCAAAATGCCGGTGGCGATCACCCTCCGGTTCGATCGCGCTTGAACGCCGGTGTCGATCGCAAGCGCGCCTTGTTCACGCAAGGTCTGCCACGCCATATAGAGCAGATAGATCACGCCGCACCATTTCAGCGCTGCGAACGCCAGCGCGCTGGCGTGCAGCACCGCGGCAAGCCCGAGCATCGCGGCCGCAAGATGCGGCAGGATGCCGAGCGTGCAGCCGAACGCCGCAGCGATGCTGGCACGCGACCCCTTCGTCAGCGCAGCGCCCAGCGTATAGAGCACGCCGGTGCCAGGCGAGGCGACCACGATCAGCGACGTCAGCAGGAATGAGAGCGACATGGGGTGCGCTGATATCACGTCGCCCCATGCCGCGAAAGCGCCTCACGCCGCGCGGCCGATCGCCTGCGCCAGTTCCGCCTCGCGCAGGATGTCGAGCGGCGCCCATGGCTTCGACCAGAATTTTGCGCCCTCGGGAAGCGAGTGTTCGAGCGGCTGGCCCGAGGTGACGACGACATCGAGCTTCGGATGGTTCTGCCTCGCGATAAAGGCAAGCTCGACGCCATCCATGGGACCTGCAAGATTGACGTCGGTGATCAGCAGGAACAGGGCGCCGCCGCTCTTCGCCAGCACCAGTTCGGCAGCCTCCGCGCTCTCGCATTGAATGACGTCGTAATCGCTCTCCTCGAGCAACAGGGAGATCATCTCACGTTGCAAGGGATCATCCTCGACGATGAGGGCGGCGGCACGGAAGGGTTTTGATTGGGCCACGGTTCGTCTCCCTAACAGATGGCGTTTCGTTCAGAACCGTAGCTAGGATAAGAACCAGACTGCCGAATTGTTCGGTACCCGACATAGAATTGTGGGCGTCGAACATTACAAATTCGGAGAATCCGCGAGAAACTCGGAAAACAGCGCTTTCTGCGCGATTTTTCATCAGTATGGAGCCGACATGACCGCGATCAAGGGTGCCGCCGCTGTGGTGACGGGAGCCGCGAGCGGCATCGGCCGCGCGCTGGCGTTGGAACTCGCGCTGCGCGGCTGCGACCTGGCGCTAGCCGATCGCGACGAGGCCGGCTTGCAGGCGGTTGCCGCCGAGATCGCCACAACGTTGCAGCGCAAGGTTACGCTGCACCGCGTCGATGTGTCAGATCCCGGGCAGATCGCCGACTTTGCGCAGGCCGCGACCTCCGCGCATCCCGCGCTCAACATCGTCATCAACAATGCCGGCGTGGCCCTGCTCGGCCAGTTCAACGAAATCGACCAAGCGCAGATGGACTGGCTCTTCAACATCAATTTCTGGGGCGTGGTGCATTCGACCCGCGCGTTCCTGACCCATCTCGCGCGCCAATCCGAGGCGCACATCGTCAACCTTTCCTCGATCTTCGGCATCGTCGCGCCGCCGGGCCAGACGGCGTATGCGGCGGCGAAATTCGCGGTGCGCGGCTTTTCGGAAAGTTTGCGCCACGAGTTGCAGATGGCGGGAAGCCCGATCCGGCTGAGCGTGGTGCATCCCGGCGGTGTCGCGACCAACATCGCGCGCAATTCCCGCACTGGCACCGCCGTGACCGACAATGCGCGCCGCGCGCAATCGATCGAGCGCTTTGACGCGGTGGCCAAGACCACGCCGGCCGCCGCCGCGCTGCGGATCATCAAAGGCATCGAGAAGAACCAGCCGCGCATTCTGATCGGCCATGACGCGCGAATGATGGATCTCTTGCAGCGCTTTCGGCCCGCGACCTATTGGCCGGTGCTGGCGCGCCGGATCGAGAAAGCCGCGGCGGAGGCGGGAAAATAACCGCCGTCATTCCGGGGCGCGAATAAAATGAGCGAACCCGGAATCTCGAGATTGTGGCGCGAGATTCCGGGTTCGCGCTGACGCGCGCGCCCCGGAATGACGGCTAATGCCCTCACCGCCCGACCAGTTGATCGGCGAAATAGCCGATGGTCTTGCGATAGATGGTGGCGTGATTCCACTCGCGCATCGCCTCGAAATTTTGGCTGCCTTCGTCATAGGGCGCGCCGTTGCGGAAGCCTGAGACATGCAGCAGGTTCGCGGTGGAGGCGAGCACGTCGGGGATGGAGTGGCGCAGATCGACGTGGCCGTTGCCGTCGAAATCGACGCCGTATTTGATATAGGACGACGGCAAAAATTGCGTCTGGCCGATCTCGCCCGCATAAGCCCCGATCATGTCACCCAAGCGAAGATCGCCACGCTGCACGATCTTGAGCGCCGCAAGCAATTCGCCCTGAAACAATTCGCTGCGGCGGCAATCATGCGCCATGGTCGCGAGCACGCGAAACACCGGCAGCCGCCCCATGTCGCCCTTGCCGAAATCGGTCTCCAATCCCCAGATCGCGACAATGATTTGCCGGGGCACGCCGAACCGCGCTTCCACGCGCGACAGCAGCGCGGCGTGACGCTGCAGCATCGCGCGTCCGATATTGATGCGGCCCGGGCCGACGCGGGTCGAGACATAATGCTCGAACGACCGGTTGAAGGTGCCGCGCTGGCGGCGGTCAAAACTCAGTACCGCCGGATCCTGCTGCACGCCGCCGAGCGCCGAACTGACCACGCTCGGCGAAATGCCGTCCGCCGTCGCTTCCGCCGACATGCTCGACACGAAGGCATTGAAGTCCCCGCCGCACCGCGCGGCGAGCGCCGGGCTATTGACCATCAAAGCGCCGAACAAAACCGTCAAACCGAAATTGCGCATGCGAATCCTTTTGTTACGAAACGACCGTTTTCGATCATGCCATGAGAAGATCGCGCGCGGCAGATGGCTTGCGCCAGCAACGCACGGATTGACAACCACAACAGGCGGGATCAACGGGCGGCGGCCCTGCCCTCGCCGCCGTCGATCTGGCGGCCCATCACCGCGATGGCCCTCTGATAGACGGAAGCGGCGTTCCAGGCCTGGATAGCGGCGAAATTGGCCTCTCCTGGCTGGTAGCCTGCCCCGGCGCGCCAGCCGTGCGCTTTCAGGAAATTCGCGGTCGAAGCGAGCGCGTTGGCCGCAACCTCGAGATTGCCGGTGCCGTAGGCCAGGATGTTCTTGGGCAGAAACTGCGTCTGGCCGACTTCGCCGTGCATGGAGCCGCGCGCGCCTGGCGAAAGCGCGCCGCGATCGATCAATTGCAGCGCCGCATAAAGCTGTTCGGTGAAATAGTCGGGACGCCGACAGTCGTAGGCGAGCGTCGCAATCGAGGAGAGCATGTGTTGGTTGCCGCGCTGGCTTCCGAAACCTGTCTCCATGCCCCAGATGGCGATGAGCGGACCCGGCGGCACACCATAGCGCTGCTCAAGTGATGCAAACAGCGCGGCGTGGGATTGCTTCATTGCGCGCCCGCGCGCGACGATGCTCGATGCGCCCCGCTTGGCAAGGAACTGATCGAGCGACAGACTAAAACTTCGCTGGCCGCGATCGGCGGCGATGGTCGCAGACGCATAATTCGTCGCCATCAAGGCTGAAACGGCGGATGCGCCAACCCCTTTGGCTCGCGCTTGCGCGGCGAACTGTTGCTTCCAGGCCTCGAAACCGCCGGGCCCGCTGCCGCATTGGGCGGCATCGGATTGCGACCGCAAGCCTATGAGCATGGCCAAGGTCAGGAAGGTGGCTGCTGCAATTCGTTTGCTCCGGGTCATCGGATGGTTCCTCGGTTTTTGGTGTCACTAGCCCGCTTGCGCCAGGGAAACTGAGCCGCGCAAAGTATTCTTTCATAGCGAAATATTTCGGAGGTTTCGAAATGGGACATATCTCTATTCTGTTTCGCAGCTCAGCACATAATTTTGCAAGGCGCAGCGCGGGATAGAAGAACTGTTCCCGAGGATGAAAGCCCGCGCCGTCGTTTTTGCCAGCGAAAGTAAAGCGTTTCATCATACGACCGTAACGCGTGCGCTACTAACCTGCATAACGCGGGTACAGTGTGGCACCTGAATCCGATCGGCACGGCGCGAAGCACGCCTTCGCCCACCCTACAAATGACTGACGCTCAAACAAAAACGGCGGGCTTTCGCCAGCCATCTTGATGAAAGCCAGGCCGCATGCGCAAGGTATTCACCTACGCCGCCGCATCCCGCTCCAACGCGCCTGTCGCCTCGATTTCGTGGCGCAGCCAACCAGGCGCAACGTCAAAACCGTTCGGCCAGGTCAGCACACCATCTTCCACGAATACACGCGCGAAATACGCGGGGTCACGCAAAGGCTCGATCATGGGACCGTTTCCGTCGAGGATGGCCGTGAAATCGTACTGTCCGGCCATGCCGTCGCTGAAGGTTGCCCGGAGCCGATATCCGCCGAGATGCTTGATTTTTGCGACCTTAATCATCGTCGAGACCCACGATCTTGGCGAGCGGCATACCAGCCCGCGCCCGCCGCCAATTATCCTCCAGTTCGCCGCGGTGCGCCAGTGCCCACTGCTTCACAAGGTGCGCGGCGTTCGGGAGAAGATGGCCTTCAATGACCTGCCCGGTCTCGATCGAGACGTTGGCTTCATGCCCACTATAGGCCGCAAAGAAGTGCGGCGGCGGGTGATCGATGAAAAACATTCGGATCGCGATGCCGTAGAAATACGCGATAGTTGCATGGAGTGCTGTCCCGCGGTCATGTGCGGGCCTGTTCCACGCATCCATGTTCTTAGCACGCCAGCATCCAAGGACGTATATGACCGACATCTGGCGCGAGACGGTTTTCCCTGGCAATGACGAAGCAAGAACACTCGAGACCATGCAGGCGGACTCCCCCCTCATGCTGAGGAGCGCGGGACGCGCGTCTCGAAGCATGCGGCCCATCCTTCGAGACGCCGCGCCTTGGCGCGGCTCCTCAGGATGAGGGATTGCTCGTTCGAGATGGCCGCGCGT
>Ga0209807_1001612_pt1 | contig 10793 bp, 10 predicted proteins | sample GraSoiAngelo_154_FD_186168 | JGI IMG/M metagenome (GOLD analysis project Ga0209807, IMG submission 186168) | Grasslands soil microbial communities from the Angelo Coastal Reserve, California, USA - 14_1009_13_20cm (SPAdes) (version 2) | ecosystem: Environmental > Terrestrial > Soil > Grasslands ... | reverse complement strand
CAAACGTTTTCCGCAGGGAGTTTATGGAAGTTTGGCTCAAGCCCGCATCAAGTCTGCAGCAGGCGATTTCGCTGGAGCAGCCACCGACGCAAAGCAGGCACAAGCCGAGGCTCCAACCGACGCGCAGAAGCAGAGCATCCAGGCGCTGATTACCCGGCTCGACGCGAAGCAGGATATCAACAAATAGCGCGGGGCTTTCTCGGACCGGGACGATAGCCTCGATGAGACGCTCATCGAAAAGCGCGCGGTTGGGCGTAATGTGCCACAGCATCGCGCGATCGGCGGTCAAAGACTGCCGCTACAGAAAACGCTCTTGGCGAGCAGCCATCGTCGTGGCGTTCTTCGCCGTCGCGGGCATGGCGAATTCCGCCGAGACGCCGCCGTTGTTGTCTCCAGAGCAGATGGATGCGAGCGAGATTCAACTCGCACTGCAAAAGCTGAACGTGCTTGGCCGCGTTCTTTACATCGCGGCGCATCCCGATGATGAAAACACAAATCTGATGTCGTTCTGGGCGAACGGCTCGCTTTACGACAGCGCTTATCTTTCGGTTACCCGTGGGGATGGCGGCCAAAATTTGCTCGGACCCGAACTGGGCGAACGCCTTGGCGTTATTCGAACAGAGGAATTGCTCGATGCGCGACGCATCGACCACGGCAGGCAATTCTTCACGCGGGCGATCGATTTCGGGTTTTCGAAGACAGCTGACGAAACGCTGCGCATCTGGGATCACGACAAAATTCTTGCTGACGTCGTGTGGGTCGTCCGGAATTTCCGGCCGGACGTAATGGTAACGCGCTTCAGCCCCGAGGATGAAAAGACGCACGGCCATCACACGGCGTCAGCGATTCTGGCGACTGAAGCCTTCTCAGCAGCAGCCGACCCGAAGCGTTTTCCAGACCAACTGGCTTTCGTGAAGCCATGGCAAGCTACGCGACTGGTTTGGAACACGTCGCCGTTTTTCTTTACCAACCGCAACCTTCCTTTCGATCCGACGGGTTTGACCGTTTTAGAAGCCGGCGGTTACAACTCGCTTCTCGGCAAAGCGTACACAGAAATCGCAGCGGCCAGTATAAGCATGCACAAAAGCCAGGGCGTGGGCGGCCTTCCACGACGCGGTGCGCGAAAAGAATATTTCAAACCCTTGAAAGGTCAGCCGATGACGAGCTCGCTTTTCGAAGGCGTGGACACGAGCTGGTCGCGCCTGGCGAATTCCGAATCGATTGCCGCGGAAATTGGTCAGATTATTTCGAAGTTCAATCCCGCCGATCCCGCTGCGTCTGTGCCTGAGTTGCTCAATTTACGGAAGGCGATGAGTGGGATTCAGGATGTATCCTGGATCGCGGAGAAAAAAGCAGACTTGGATAAGATCGTCGCCGCATGTCTCGGCTTGCATGTAGAAGCGTCCACAGCGACTGAAACGTTCGCACCTGGGCAAACCGCAGCGATAAAGGTCGAAGCAATTAATCGCTCGCAGGTTCCAGTTACACTGCAAGAAGTACGATTTCCCAACACTGGCGAGTCAAATAAAATCGATGCCACACTTCTATCGAACGAACTCGTTACGAAGGATCTGTCATGCAGAATTCCCGATGATGCACCGTATTCGCAGCCGTACTGGCTTCGTAAACCGCGTACGCTTGGCACCTTCACTGTCGACGATCAAAAGCTTATTGGTCTACCCGAGAATCCCCCTGCTCTTCCGGTCGAGATAGTTCTGCAAGTAAACGGACAGGAACTGCGGTACATCGTGGACACACAGTACCGCACAGCTGATGCCGTTGCGGGCGAACTGCCAAGGCCATTGGTGATTACGCCTCCGGCGTTCGTAAACGTTCTGGACAGCGTGATCGTATTCCCCACGAATCAGCCCAAACCTGTTTCAGTGCGCGTCACGGGGGCCACTGGTCCCGTGAAAGGAGAACTCAAATTGGCCACGCCGCAGGGCTGGGAAGTTTCTCCTGCGTCTATTCCCGTGGATTTGAAAGCAGCCAATTCCGAGATGGTGGCCACGTTTAGCGTTAAACCACCGAATCAAAATAGCGAAGGAACATTACGGGCAATCGTTTCGATCGATGGCCGCGATTATTCACTCGAGCGGGTGCGCATTTCTTATCCGCACATCGGCGTGCAGATGCTAATGCCACCAGCGGAAGCGAAACTAGTTCGCGCGGATATTCGCAAGAAAGGCGAGCACATTGGTTACATTCCCGGAGCCGGCGATGACGTTCCAGAAAGCCTGAGACAAATCGGCTATTCTGTGAAGATGTTGAGCGAACCCGAGATCACGGCGAAAAATCTGACGCAGTTTTCTGCCGTCGTGCTAGGCATTCGCGCGTATAACACGCAGGACCGAATTTCCAACTGGTTGCCGGAATTATTTGCCTACGTGAAAAATGGCGGACTTGCCATCGCGCAGTACAACACGCTCGCGGATCTCAAGACCAATCAACTGGGGCCGTATCCATTGGAGATTTCAAGGGACCGGGTCACTGACGAAAATGCACAGGTGCGTGTCCTGGCGCCGAATCATCCGCTCATGAACGTCCCAAACAAAATCACGCCGAAGGATTTCGACGGATGGGTCCAGGAACGCGGACTTTATTTTCCTAACAAGTGGGACCCTGCCTGGACACCGATCCTGTCGTGCAACGATCCAAAGGAAAAGCCGCTCGATGGGGGGCTCCTGGTCGTGAAATCAGGCAAAGGTTTCTTTATCTACACCAGCTATTCCTGGTTTCGGCAGTTACCGGCAGGAGTCCCGGGAGCGTATCGCTTGTTCGCGAACATGCTGTCGCTGGAAAAATGAGCACAAGCGATTCCAAGCCGAATCCGCGTTCCTGGCGTAAAGCATATAGCCTGACGCTTTCTCTGTTTGCAGTGGAGGTAGTGCTCCTCTACCTCTTTACTCTCCGGTTCTCGTGAACCGGTTGGATTATCTTGTCCTCATCGCCACGATTCTGGCGATCCCACTTTACGGTCTTTGGCGAACGCGGGGCAGCGCCTCGTTAGGCCAATATCTGAAAGGCGACACAAGTATACGGTGGGCCACGATAGGATTGTCGGTACTCGCGACGCAGGCTGGACCAATCACGTTCCTTTCGATGCCCGGCCAGGCTTATGAAAGCGGCATCGGTTTTATCCAGAACTATTTTGGGCAACCGCTCGCGCTCATTGTTGTCTGCGCAGTGTTCGTTCCGATCTATCAGCGACTAAAAGTTTACACGGCATATCAGTACCTCGGCGAACGCTTTGATCGGAAAACGCGGTTACTAGGCGCATTCCTATTTCTCGTGCAACGAGGCATCGCTGCCGGAATCACAATCTACGCACCCGCCATTGTTCTCTCCGCGTTGCTGGGGTGGCGCTTGAACCTGACCATCTGGCTGGCAGGCGGACTTGTCGTTATCTACACGGTCCTGGGAGGAACGAAGGTTGTAAGCATCACTCAACGCTACCAGATGATTGTAATTTTTGTCGGCATGGCGATCGCTTTTGCCGTCGCGGTTTACCGGCTCTCGCCCGATCTGTCTTTTGAAAACACGCTATCGGTGGCAGGCAAAATGGGAAAACTCGAGGCAGTATCTTTCTCCCTCGATCCGCACAAGCGATATACGTTCTGGTCGGGTCTGATCGGCGGATTTTTTCTGGCGCTGTCATATTTCGGAGCGGACCAATCGCAGGTGCAACGATATCTCGCGGGAGGCTCGCTCAAAGAGAGTCGTCTCGGTTTGCTTTTCAATGCCGTGGTTAAAGTGCCACTGCAATTTTCCATTCTGCTACTCGGCGCGATTGTTTTCATGTTTTACCAATTCGAAAAGCCGCCGGTTTATTTCAATCAACCTGCGTACGAGCGTGCGTTGGAGAACGGCTATGCGGCTCCGTTGAGCGCATTGCAGAGGCAATTCGATGAGGTCTTCGCACAAAAACGCGCAGCGATTCGCACTGTTTCCACCGGGTCGTCGAGCGAGCGCGATGCGGCGATGAACAAGCTCCGCGAACTGGACGCGCAGGCGCACGCGGTACGTGATAGAACCAAGGCTGTTCTCGTGCAAGCGGGCGTCGATCCCAAGAGCAAGGAATCCGATTACGTGTTTATTACTTTTATTCTTCAACAGATGCCACACGGCGTTGTCGGATTACTCATCGCAGTGATTTTGTGCGCGACCATGTCAGCAACGGCAGCAGCGCTGAATGCTCTCGGCTCCACCACGGCCGTCGACTTTTATCGTCCTTTGATACGCCCCAACGCCAGCGACCATCATTATGTAGTGGCGGCGCAAGCGCTGACAGCGGCGTGGGGTTTGATCGCAATCGGCGTAGCGTCTTTCGCCAGTTTGGTCGAGAACCTGATCGAAGCAGGCAACATTCTGGGCTCCGTTTTCTATGGCAGTATCCTCGGTCTCTTTCTGGCGGCGTTCTTTATTCGTCGCGTTACCGGATCCGCGGTGTTTTTCGCGGCGCTCTTTGCGCAAAGCCTGGTGTTCGTTCTGTTCGCTACAACGAACATCGGTTACCTGTGGTACAACTTTATTGGATGCGCGGCCGTATTGATCGTCGCGCCGATCCTGCAGCATACTGTGTTTCGCAACGCGGAAGCTTCCGCTGTGGTATGACGCTCGTTCTTAGCCATGCATCAACCCATTATTTGTTTCGGCCAGCAACCGTGCGGATTTTTTCCCAAGCGATATTTGCTCGCCAAGATTCTCACCGCTCGACGTCTCCAGAAGGAAATCGGCGGAGAGATCGTTTTTTTCTATCACGACAGCGATCATGACCCGCGCGAGACGATTACGATTTTGCGAGACCGGCACACCAACGGGGAAACGGCCTTAAATTTCCAGTTCGAGAATCGCATTCAAAAGCAGTTTTCACCGCTCTACGCGAAACGCGTCCTTCCGGAATGGCACGAGAAAACTGCGCGCCAACTTCCGCGTTATGTCGGCCGGTCTCTGGTCGGTTATTTCAAGGAGACGAAGCCTTCGAATGTCGCCGGTTTCTGTCTCGAGATGTACACGCGAATGGGCCTGCTCGACGGAATTCGGGTGGAGCGATCGAGCGCACCCGACTTCAGAGCGCGTGCTGTGGCCGTCTCAGATTATTTCGTCGATCAGCGCTATGAAGGCGAGATTGTTCGCGCACGGGTTCGCGATGGGAAATTGCTGCTGCACAAAGGAGGCCATCGGTTTCTGGAGATTCCCGGAGAAGAATTTGGTCCGAAGCAAATCAGCCCGACGCGCGACACGCGTTTCTCCTGGATGCAATCAGTCATTCGATGCACTCACTACGTTTCCGGTGCGAGCGAGCAGCATTACATTAACAAGGCGGATGCTCCCGAGGTGAAATTCGTCAGGCGCGACGACATTTCCGAATCCGACAAAGCTTACACCGAACTGGCATGAATTCGCGACCCCTCAAAATTGGGATCGCCTGTTTTCCGCTGATCGGTGGAAGCGGGATTTTGGCGACAGCTCTGGGATCAGAATTGGCGCGGCGTGGTCATGAGGTTTATTTTTTTAGTTACGCCCAACCCGTTCGGCTGGACCTGCCGCAGGATAATCTTCATTTCCATCGAGTCGATGTTGCGCAAAACCCCTTGTTCCCTTCTCCCGACTACACTCTGCCGCTCGCGGTGAAAATGGCGGAGGTAGCGCGCGCTCAGCAGCTCGATGTCTTTCATGTTCATTATGCGGTGCCGCATGCACTCGCGGCGTGTTTAGCCTCGCAGATGTTAGGCCCATCCGCTCCGCGCATCGTCACCACGTTGCATGGAACCGATACTACTCTGCTCGGGCAGGACCCGGATTACCGCATGGCTATCGAACATGCCCTTGTTCATTCCGATGCGGTGACAGCAGTCTCAGAAAGTCTTCGGAATCAAACACAGGAAATCTTTCGATTGAAACGTCCAATTAAAGTCATTCCGAATTTCTTTACTCCGAATAAACCAAAGAGAAGCCGCGAGGAGGTTCGACGCGATCTCGGGTTAACTGACGAATTTCTCGTGCTGCACATGTCGAGTTTGCGGTCTGTGAAACGAATCGATCTCCTTCTGAAGACGATTGCCAAGGTGAAAAGCCGGGAGCGCGTTCGGTTGTTCATTCTGGCGGGAGGCCCTTTTGATCCTTACGAGCCATTGCTCGATCAATTGGGAATCCGGGATGTTGTGATTGTTCGACAAAACACAGCTGTGGTGGACGAGTATTTGCAGGCCGCGGATGCCGGACTCTACACGTCCGAATACGAAAGTTTCGGTCTAAGTATTCTTGAAACCATGTTTTACGGAAAACCTGTCGTCGCCTTCGGTGTCGGTGGCATTCCCGAAGTCATCGGCGATTCTTGTCCGTTATATCCTTTCGGCGATACAGCCGCGGCTGCCGCTGCGTTGGACGGGTTGATTGAATCTCCGGCTCAGGTGCGAGAACTCGGCGAACGAAGTCGCCTTCGCACAATCGAAAAGTTCTCAGCAGATCGGATTCTGCCCCAGTATGAAGCGCTCTACCGCCGTGTAATCTCCCGCAAACTGCACCGTGCAGGACTTGAACCTGCAACCCAGTGATTAAGAGTCACTTGCTCTGCCAATTGAGCTAACGGTGCGAGGAAATCTAAATTCTAAATTTCGTTTGCCGATTTTAGCAGAATTTCCTTTAGCCAGCGAGAGAGATCAAGCGGCACCATCACTGCGTAAAGACAACGATGCCTGCGTCAGATTTTTTGCTTTATTCGGTTCGCAGTGCCGTCATCGGATTCACACGAGTGGCGCGGTTGGCCGGGAAGAAACAAGCAAGCAGCGCAGCGCTCGCGAGCATCAAAGTTGCGGTAACGAGCGCCAACGGATCGGTCGGACTGACGTCATACAGGATTTTGGCCAGGACGCGCCCTGCAGCCAATGAAAGAAGGAGGCCGGCGCCAACCGCGAGAGCCGTTTGCATCGCGCCCTGTCGCATAATGAGGGCGAATACGTGACGCCGATGTGCGCCCAGAGCCATGCGTATGCCGATTTCGCGGGTCCGGCATGCCACGGCATAAGCTTTCACACCGTAAACACCGACGATGGCTAACATAAGCGCGATTGCACCAAAAGCGCCGAAGAGAGTTGCCCCCAGTTTAACGATCCAGAGGTTGGGCGACCTCTCCATCAAGTCGAGAAATGGGGTCATCTGTAGCAGCGGCAGATCGGGATCGATCTCGCGCAGCGTTTGTCGAAGCGTCGGAATAAACGCGGCGACCGCATGGCGATCCTGTGTGTTGAGCCGCACGTGCAGAAACGTTTGGCCGGTGTATCCCTGCACCAACGGCACGAACAAACGGCAGACGAGCGAATCGTTGTCAACGCTATGCCGGTGCTTGCTCACGACACCGACGACTTCCATGTCGTTAGGCGATCCGTCTTTCGGCGGGTTGGTGTAACGAATGTGCTGCCCGATCGGGTCTTCGTTCGGAAAAAGTTTTTTCGCCATTTCTTCGTCGATCATCGCCACGCGCCGCGCGTCCTTGTTTTCGCATTCGTTCTGCGTGAAATCGCGGCCGCGTAGCAGTTTTATGCCGAGCGCCTCGTAGTAACCGGGCGTTATCGCGGTGAAGAGCGAATTGACGCTTGGGTCCGGCGCCTTCGGGTCGTTAGGCATGGAGTCTTTCGTGCGGAGAACGCGGCGTGCGCTGGTGAAATCGGAATACGGCAGCATGGTGCCGGTGGCCGAAGCGGTTACCCCGGGCAACTCTCGTATGCGTCGCACCATGTCGAAGATCAAGCGGCGCGAATCGGCCGGGGTTTTCTTGATCAAACTGAAATCGAATTCACTAATAATATCGCCGCGCGCAACGAAGCCCGGATTAAGCCCCGCTGCCTTGAGCGCCCCACGGAAAAATAATCCGGCGGCGAAAAGCAACATGAGCGAAAGCGCGATTTGCGCCATTACCGAAATGTGACGTGGCGCGAAGAAACGACTCAAACGACCGATGCGCGCCGGTTCGCCGACTTGCTCTTTCAGGTCCTTAACAAGATCGGCCTTTGTTGCCTTCAACGCTGGGCCGAGGCTGAAAAGCATTGTCGCGATGAGGCAAAACAAGAACGTGATTTCAAGCACCGTCGTGTCCGGCCGCAATTTGACCACGAAAGAAAAGTTCACGGACGCGAGCAAGCCGCGCAGTTGTTGGAGTAAAGCATCGTTGCACCAGGCGCTCAGAATCAGGCCAATGACGCCGCCGCAAATAGCCAGCAAAAACCCTTCGCATAATAATTGTCTGACGATCTGCCAGCGTGATGCCCCGACAGCCAGACGGACCGCAATTTCCTTGGAACGCGATGTGCCGCGTGCAAGCAACATGTTGGTGAGATTCAAACAGGCGATGAGCAAGACCGCTCCGGCCATCGCCATTAGCAATGTCGCGACCAGCGTGAGCGGGCCGTCATCCTCCGGTTGCGTGCTTAGGCCGAATCGTGCCGGCGTTTGGATCTGTAATTCCCGCGCACCGTCGCTGCCGTCCGGTTGAATTGCATTTAACCGTTGCGCCAGCACCAGCAAACGGGCTTTGCCGAGTCGATCGTCAGGCCGGAGCGCATCCGCGCCACTAGATTGAAGGTGTAATTCTTCGGGTCCAACAGGTCGTGCGTCGTTTCTGAGTCGCCAAAGGCCGACCCGAACTGCGAACGAATGCCGAGCGGCAGCCAGATATCCGGCGCGATCAACGCGTTCGCGCCGCTGAATCCATCCGGCGCGATGCCGATCACGGTGTAGGGCTGTCCGTTGATGTGTAGGGTGCTACCAACAAAATCATCGCGGCCACCGTTTCGTTTCCAAAAGCCGTAGCTTGATACAAGTACAGCCATATTCGCATTCGGCTTACATTCCTCAGCGTTATAAAACCGGCCTCGAAACGCCTGGACGCCCATCATTGGGAAATAATTCTCCGACGTCAGGAATGCGAAGCTGCGTCGCATCTCGTGATCGTGCCCTATGCCGGCGACGGCAAACTCGAGCGCCGCCACATCGACAAACACTTCTCCCCTGTTCTCGCGCAGCTCGCGGTATTCGTTATAGGAGAACTGGCGATAATCATGGCTCGCATTCTGTCGGGCCGTAAACACATTCACGACTTCGGCAGGCCGAACCGGCACCACCGGCTTAAGCAGCACGCCATTGATCAGCGCGAAAATGGCCGAATTAACGCCGATCGCTAACGCGAGCGTCAATACCGCTACGGTCGTGAATCCTGGCGTCTTGAGAAGCTGCCACAAAGCAAACCTGAAATCCTGCCTCATAATGATCCTTCTTGGTTTTCATTGGGATGCAGTGTGCCTTGGCTTTGGATTCAAAAGTTGTGCGTCGGGGCGATAATGTTGGTAGTAGAATTCGTGAAACATGATGCGTTCCGGGAATCTTCCCAAGTGCGGCAATCGCCGACCTTTTGGTTTTTGAAAGCGCAGGCTGGGGCCTCGCAATTCAAAAAATCAAGCTTGCGTGTGGCGTGCGTAGTGTCTGTCAACGCCTTTCGGCAGCAGACGTTTCCGACCGCGTTGCCGCCGGCGCGCAAGAGTGGCGCGGCCGCCCCTTGTTCGCATACGTGCGCGAAAACCGTGCTGGCGTTTACGCGTTCGCTTCGATGGCTGATAAGTGCGTTTCATAAAACCGATTCGGCTGAGCCGATCAAAGAATGGGTAAATTAGGGGGATGCTCCTCATTGTCAACGCCGAGGCAAACTCGCATCGCCCGGATTCGTGGTCAGGCAACGACCCGAATTTACAAAGTTGCCAAGACAGGGCATTTGGAATAACAAGCCTGAGTTAATGGGCGAACAAGAAAATGTCGTGATCGAGCCGGCAACTGAAGCCGACTTGGACGAGTTGTCGGAATTGCTCGGCGAATTGTTCTCTCAGGAGAGCGACTTCCGCCCCGATAAAGACAAACAGCTCCGCGGCCTGCGGCTCATTTTCGAACAGCCAAGTCGAGGCCGCGTTTTTGTGCTGCGACGCAATGGCGCGATCGTGGGGATGATCAATTTGCTCTTCACCATCAGTACAGCCGAAGGCGGTTTTGTCATTCTTTTAGAGGATTTGGTGGTGCACAAGCAGTATCAAGGCCACGGCTACGGCAACAAGCTGCTCGAACACGCAATCGATTTCGCGAAGAAGAAAAACTTTCTCCGAATCACGCTGCTTACCGATCGCCCGGAAAATGTAGCGCAGTCGTTTTTTCGGAAGCATGGCTTTGTCGATTCTTCGATGATTCCGATGCGCTTGTGGATCACGCCGCAGCAGGAGCAAACGGGGAAAGAGTAATCTCGGATTACACGGATAGAACGGATGTGGATAATTGCGGACGCTTCAGTGTGGGGGCAGAGCTCTGCGACCCTCAACGCACAACGGCCGGTTACGCTTCGGAAAGAGGCTCGCGGAGCTCGTCCCTTCATTTGCCTGCATATTAGTAATTCGTGCCATCCGTGGTTAGCGGTTGTTTTGGATCCACGCGTCCAGTTCAGTCGCGAGCCGTTTTTTGAATTCGGCGCGGAACTGAATTTCATCGACCGCTTTTGCCACATCGGGCGCACTCGCAGCGGGCAGGTTTCCTTGCGCATAAGCTTCTAACCGCTTTGCACGCGACTCGTCCGAGAAAAACGTGAATAGGCTGGGTGCATATCGATTAGCGCCAGCCGCGTCAGTTTTCGCGAGCAGCGTTTTCATATTCGCCGCGGCGAGCTCCCACGCGATGTCGGGGTGACCGCTGTCACGCGCGACGCGCGCGACCAGAAACACGGCGCGACTCGTTGGCAGTTCATCAGTCAGAGCAATCGCCAG
>Ga0209807_1001611_pt1 | contig 10793 bp, 9 predicted proteins | sample GraSoiAngelo_154_FD_186168 | JGI IMG/M metagenome (GOLD analysis project Ga0209807, IMG submission 186168) | Grasslands soil microbial communities from the Angelo Coastal Reserve, California, USA - 14_1009_13_20cm (SPAdes) (version 2) | ecosystem: Environmental > Terrestrial > Soil > Grasslands ... | reverse complement strand
CCTTCTGGTCGTCGGCGCCGCCTACCCGGCCGACCTCACCGAAGTGCGGGCGCTGGTGGGCGACATGGCGCTGCTGGTGCCCGGAGTCGGAGCCCAGCGCGGCGACGTGGCGCAGGTGGTGCGCAACGGCCAGACCGCCCGCGGCACCGGCCTCATCATCAGCTCCTCGCGCGCCATCCTGTACGCCTCCTCGGGCGAGGACTTCGCCAGCGCGGCGCGCGCGGCGACGCAGCAGCTGCGCGGTGAGATCAACTCGAGCCGCACGCGGCCGGCATGAGCACGCGGCGCGCCGCGCTTTCCGCCGCCGCCGTTGCGACGCTGGGTGCGACCGCCCTCGCCACACTCGCCGCTTGCAGCCGCTCGCACGAGCAGGGGCCTGCAAGCACCGGCGCCGCGTCGCATGCGGCCATCCTGGTGCGCGGCGGCGGACCCGACCCGGACTCCCTCGATCCTCAGAAAGCCCGCGGCTTCGAGGCGCAGAGCATCCTGCGCGATCTGTGCGAGGGCCTGACCACGCTCGACCGCAAGGCCGCCGTGGCGCCGGGGGTGGCGATCACGTGGGGCGTGAGCACCGACGGCAGAGTCTATGTGTTCAAGCTGCGTCGCGAGGCGCGCTGGTCCAACGGCGATCCGGTGGTGGCGGCGGATTTTGTGGCCGGGCTGCGGCGCCTGGTGGACCCCGCCACCGCCTCGGGCTATGCGCAGTACATCGACGTCATCGCGAACGCGGGCGACATCGTCGCCGGGCGCAAGCCGCCGCAGGCCCTGGGCGTGGCCGCACCGGACGATGCGACCGTCGTCGTCACGCTCGCGACGCCCGCCCCGTATCTGCCCACCCTGCTGTCGCATCCGAGCGCCTGTCCGGTGCACCGGCCGACGCTTGCCGCCCACCCGGAAGGCTTGGCGCGTGCCGGCGTGATGGTCTGCAACGGCGCGTTCGTCCTCAAGGAATGGGTGCCGGGCTCCTACATCCTCGCCGGGCGCAACCCCTACTACTGGAACAACGCCGCCACCAGGCTCGATGCGGTGAAGTACCTGCTGATCCCGGACGAGAACGCCGAGCTCACGCGCTACCGCGGCGGGGAGCTGCAGGTCACGTTCGTGGTGCCGCGCGGGCAGTTCGACTGGATCAAGGCGAACCTCGCCGATCAGCTGCACGTCTCACCGCAGCTCAGCACCTACTACTACGGCTTCAACCTCGGACGCGCGCCCTTCCGGGACAAGCCCCAGCTGCGCCGGGCGCTGTCGCTGGTCATCGACCGCGAGCTGCTCGCGCAGCGCGTGCTGCGGGTGGGCGAGCTGCCCGCCTGGGGGTGGGTGCCGCCGGGTATCGACCACTACAGCGCGCAGTCCTTCGACTATCGGGGCGCGCCGATGGCGGCGCGCGTGGCCGAGGCGCAGCGCCTGTACCGCGAAGCCGGCTACTCAGGCGAGCGCCCGCTCACCTTCGAGCTGCGCTACAACTCCGGCGAAGTGCACACCAAGCTCGCGGTCGCGATCGCCTCCATGTGGAAGGAGGCCCTCGGCGCCGACGTGCGCCTGGCGCAGGTGGAGTTCAAATCGTTGCTGCAGGACATCGATCGCGGGGATGTCGAGATGTTCCGCTCCAGCTGGGTGGGCGACTACAACGACGCCTACACCTTCGCGCAGTACCTGAAGAGCGACTTCGGCGTGAACCTGCCGCACTACGCGAGCGCGGCCTATGACGCGCTGCTCACGCGCGCCGCGACCGAAACCGACGGCGCACGGCGGCGCGCGCTGCTCGAGCAGGCCGAGCGGATCATGCTGCGCGATCACCCGCTCATCCCGCTGTACTTCTACGTCAACAAGCACCTGGTGAAGCCCGAGGTTCAGGGCTGGTACGACAACGTCATGAATGTCGTGTACAGCAAGGACCTCGCGCTCAGGGGCAGCGCCGCGCCGGCGGCGCAGCAGCCGCAGGAGCACCCGTAAGAGAAGGGCCGCGCGCGGCGGCCCTTCGATTTCACGCTGGACGCGGGGAACCCAACGCCCCGCCCGACGGCTACAGGATCGGGTGCGAGATGTCGCACTCGTTGGTGTCGTTCGACCAGGTGCTCTGCATCGCGTACGCGCCATTGCCCATGCTCACGTTCGCGGCCGCCCCCTGGCCGGAGCTGATCCAGGCGCACTCATCGCCATTCTCCTGGCCCAACAAGGAGGTCCAGCCGCCGGGCGGGTTCTGATCGGTCAGCGTCTCGGCGTACTCGTGGCCGTTCACGATCGAGAAGCCATCGAGCAGGCCCGCCGAGCCGCCATTGACAAAGTTCTCGCCACAGTTGGCGCCCTGGTCGGTCACGTACGGCATGTTGGTGTACGCAAGGTCGCCGTAGGACGAGCTGGTGTAATCGTGCCAGGCGCAGAAAGCCGACGTCGGGGTGTTGAAGCCGTCAGGATGGGTCCCCGACGGCGAGACGACCACGTACTGCGCGTAGCGATTGGCGCCCGGCGTGGTGTTGCCGAAGTGGGCCGCAGCGTTGATCGCCTCCTGCGCCAGTTGCGCGGCGGTCGCATTGGAGGGCGACGGCGCCGCCGTGTCGAACCACACTCCCGCCAGGGCGCCGGCGCTCGGGTAACCCACATGCGGCGTCGTGCCGGGGTTGCAGGTCGCGGCGCCCGCCGGCACCGTCGGGCCATCGCAGTACTGCGTCATGGTGCCCGACCACATCTCACCGCCGGTGCCGATGCCATTGAACAGGTTCTGCAGGTAAGCGGCCGCGCCATTGGGATCGCCGCCGCTGGTCCACTGGCTGCCGTAGAACACCAGGTACACCTTCGGGGTACCGCTGGTCACACCGATGCCGTCGATCCCGCCCCCGTAGTAGAGGGTGTTAAGGCCGAGGAGGCCGAAGAGGTCCAAGGGCAACGGGGCATGCCGGGCAGCCTCCCATTGCCGCATCCGTCGCGCGGCCTCGCGGGTCGGCACCGCGCCGTGGCGGTAGGCGTGACCGTACGCCGGCGCGTAAGGATTTTCGGTGAGGCGCTCACCGGCCGCCGACGCGCCGCCGGCCGCGAGGCAGCCGATGAACGCCGCCATCGTCCGTGGTAGCCATGAATACTTCCGGCTCCGTTGCAGGTGGCTCGAGATGGTCATTTCAATTCCTCCCTGTGCTTTGCATCGTCGAACGCCGCGCGGTCGCACGAAGACCGGCAAAGTCCCCTTGCGAGGCGCGAGCTGGACCGTGTCATGTCGCCTTCAGGCGATCCCAGTGCGACGCGGAACAGGTTCGGCCGAACACCATCCCTGGCCGCTCAGTCTTTCTTTATTTTCCGCCTCCAACCTTGAACGGAATCGTCCGCCTTGGCACCGCGCGATGCAATAGGGCGCATCACCTACTTGCCGATACAGAACCCGGCGAAAATCCGTCCCAGCAGATCATCCGAGGTGAACTCGCCGGTGATCTCGCTCAAGGCGTGCTGCGCGGCGCGCAGCTCCTCGGCGACCAGCTCCCCGGCACGGTGCTCGGTGAGCTGGCGCGCGGCTGCTTCGGTGTGCTCGCGCGCCCGCGCGAGGGCCTCCACGTGCCGGCGGCGCGCGCTGATCGCCCCCGCATCCACGGTCTGGTACCCCATGCACTGCTTCAGATGCGCGCGCAGCTCGTCCAGCCCCCGCCCGGTGAGCGCGGACAGCGTGACGTGAGGCGGGCGGGTGAGCGTGTCGGCGACCGGCAAGCCGACCGCGAGATCGCACTTGTTGAACACGAGCGTGACCGGGACATCCGCCGGCAGCCGCGCGCGCTCGTCGCGAAAGGCCGTGGCGCCGGGGTCCTCCACCGTGTCGATGACGAACAGCACGCGGTCGGCCCGCTGCATCTCGGCCTGTGCGCGCCGCATGCCTTCCTCCTCGACCAGATCGCCCCCCTGGCGCAGGCCCGCGGTGTCCAGCACGTGCAGCGGCATGCCGTCGAGATGGATGCGCTCGCGCACCACATCGCGCGTGGTGCCGGGAATCGCGGTCACGATCGCCGCATCGTAGCCGGCGAGCCGGTTGAGCAGGCTCGACTTGCCGGCGTTCGGCCGGCCGGCGATGACCACCGTCATGCCCTCGCGCAGCAGCCGGCCCTGGCGCGCACTCTCGAGCACGCCCTCGAAGTGGTCGCGCACCGCCTCGAAGCGCGCGCCGAGCTCGTGGTCGGCGAGGAAGTCGATTTCCTCTTCCGGAAAGTCGATCGCCGCCTCGACGTAGCTGCGCAGCTCGATAACCGCTTCGGTGAGCCCGCGCACCATGGCGGAGAACTCCCCCTGCAGCGAGCGCATGGCGGCGCGCAGCGCCTCGCGCGAGCCCGCGTCGATGAGATCGGCGACCGCTTCGGCCTGCGCCAGATCCAGCTTGTCGTTGAGGAAGGCGCGCTGGGTGAATTCCCCGGCGTGTGCGCGGCGCGCGCCGAGCTCCACCGCGCGGGCGATGAGCGCGTCCATCACCACCGGCCCGCCGTGGCCGTGCAGCTCGAGGATGTGCTCGCCGGTGTAGGAATGCGGCGCCGGAAAGAACAGCGCCAGGCCCGCGTCGATCGGCTCCTGCTGCGCGTCCAGGAAGCGCGCCAGGGTCGCGCGGCGCGCCTTGGGGAGCTCACCGAGCATGACCGCCGCCACTTCCGGCACCTTGGGGCCCGAGACGCGCACGATGCCCACGCCCCCTCGTCCCGGAGGCGTCGCCGCGGCCACGATGGTGTCCGTGCGCGTCATATGGGCCGTGCGCCAAGGCTACCGCCGGACACCTGAGTAATGGAAGCGGCGCGGGCCGTGCGGCGCACGCGTCAGGTTCTTCTCGCCGCCGCGGCCGCCTCGATGCGCCGGTTGATGTTCCATTGCTGTGCGATCGACAGAATGGTGTTCGTCACCCAGTAGAGCACCAGTCCCGCCGGGAAAAACGCGAACGTGGCCGACATGGCGATCGGCATGATCATGAAGACCTTCGCCTGCACCGGGTCCGGGGGCGCGGGATTGAGCTTGTACTGCACGAACATCGCCACCGCCATGATCGCCGGCAGGATGAACAGCGGATCGCGCGAGGACAGATCGTGGATCCAGAACGCGAACGGCGCCTGGCGCATCTCGACACTCTCGAGCAGCACCCAGTAGAAGGCGAGGAACACGGGGATCTGGATCACGATCGGCAGGCAGCCGGCGACCGGGTTGATCTTCTCGCGCTGATACAGCTCCATCATCGCGCGGCCGAGCTTCTCGCGGTCGTCCTTGTAGGTCTCCTGCAGGTTCTTGATGCGCGGCTGCATGGTCTTCATCTTCGCCATCGAGCGGCCGCTCGCCTCCGACAGCGGGTAGAACACGAGCTTCAGCAGGAAGGTGACCAGGATGATCGCAACGCCCCAGTTGCCGGTGAGCCCGTGCACCTTGTCGAGCACCCAGAACAGCGGCATCGACAGGAACCACAGCCGGCCGTAATCCGCCACCCGGCCGAGCTCGGGGGCGGTCGTCTCGAGCTGCCTCTGCAGCTTTGGTCCGACGTAGAGCGACGCGCCGAATTGCGCCGTTGCGCCGGGCGCGACCGACTGCTCCGGACCCGTGGCCGACAGCAGGTACTCATTCCCGGAGACACCCAGCGTGAAGCGCCAGGGGGCGCCGCGCGGCGGCACGATGGCGCTGACGAAGTGGTGCTGCAGGGCGGCGAGCCAGCCGTCGCGCACTTCGAGGGACAGGTGACTGTCCTGCGCGTCGGTGGTGTCGAGCTTGCGATACTTGGTGCCGTCGTAAATCGCCGGACCGTGGAACGAGTAACTCTCGACATTGAACATCGAGCGCTTGGTGGGCGGATCATCGCGCAGGATCTGCGCGTACGCGCGCGCAGTCCAGGGCGCGCTGCCGCCGTTGTGGACCTCGTATTGCACGTCGATGCGGTACTCGCCTCGGTGGAACACGAAGGTCTTGGTGACCGTCAGCGCGCCCTCACTCCAGGTGAGCGGCACGCGCAGCTCGTTGCGGCCGTCGAGGCTGTACTCGGCCTGCGCGCTGGCAAAGGTCGCGAGATGGGTGGGATACGCCGCGGCGCCCGACTCGGTCAGACCCGACTGCAGCTCGTAGCGCGTCAGCGGATCGCCCTCGTTCTCCAGGCGCACCCGCGTGGCCTCACCCTTCACCTGCGGATAGGCGGGCAGATCCACCCGCGTGAGCGTGCCGCCACGCGTGCTGATGTCGAGGTCGAGTACGTCCGTGCGCACGTGCACGCGGGGCGCCGCGGCGCCGGAGCCGGGCGCCGTGCCGGGGGCGCCCGAGGTGGCCGGCGCCCCGGCTTCACCGTGGGCGCGCTCACCCGGGGCGGGTGTCGCGGTCCGGGGTGTCTCGGGAATCCTGGCGCCGAGATCGTTCGCTGGCGCAGCTGCGTGCGGGGCCGCGCTCAGCGCCGGCGGGGTCGTCGCTTGCGGCGGCGGCCCGTAGTCGTGCAGCCAGGTCTGGTAGTTGACCAGCAGCAGCGCCGCGAGCGCGACCCACAGCCACAGGCGCGGGCTGAAGCGAGGGAGGTTATTGCCCATGAGCATGATGGGTGCACGGGGGCGCAGGCGGCACGGGGTCGAATCCACCCGGGTGCCACGGGTGGCAGCGCGACAGGCGCGCAAGCGCGAGCCAGCCGCCCTTGAGGACCCCGAAGCGCAGCAGCGCCTGCACGGCGTACTGCGAGCAGGAGGGATAGAAACGGCACGCCGGCCCGAGCAACGGACTGACGGTCCATTGATACACTCGGATCAGGAAGGCTGCGACGTGGCGCATTGTTCGCCGACCTTCTTCCACAGTACCGCGAGGCTCGCGCGCAGCGCCTCAGCCGTCGCCGCGCGCGCGCGCGGCCGCACGCTCACCACCAGGTCCACGGCGGGGATCTCGCGCTGGTGCAGGCGGAAGGACTCGCGGATGATGCGCCGGATGCGGTTGCGCGCCACCGCGCCGCCGGCCGCACGCACCGCCACCGCCAGCCCCAGACGCGGGGCGCCCGCTTGATTGACACTCACAGTCACCGCGAAAAATCCATCGCCCATGCGGCGCCCGCGCGCGTGAGCGGCGTCGAAATCGCGCTTGCGCCGCAGACGAAGTCGCGCCGGCAGAGTGAGCCGCCCTGGCATCGAGCCCTTGAAGAGACTTGTAAGGATGGGTTACGCAGGCGCTGTCGCAGTGCGCGTGAACCCATGGATGATCCTAGGGTATCAGCTTGCGCCGGCCCTTGGCGCGGCGCCGCGCGAGCACCCTGCGGCCGCCCTTGGTGGCCATGCGCGCACGGAACCCGTGGGTGCGCTTGCGGCGCACTTTGCTCGGTTGATAGGTACGCTTCATGCCGTGGGCTCCGTGGGACCATCCGTGGCTCGAAAAAAGGGCGGCAAGGCTAAGCCGTTGAGCGTCAAGGTGTCAATACGCTGCGCTTGCGAAAACCTTCAGCGCGCCGCGCGATCGGTATAGACTCCGCGGCCTTTTCCTCAACGTTCACCTGAAAACGCCGCGGAGGCAAACGCGAGTGGAAGCGTCCCTTTGGACTCGCTGCATGGGCGCGTTGGAAACGGAGCTTCCCGAGCAGCAGTTCAATACCTGGGTGCGGCCGTTGCAGGCCATGGAAGGCAACGGCGCGCTGAAGCTGCTGGCGCCCAACCGCTTCGTGGTCGACTGGATCAACGCGAACCTGCTGCCGCGCATCGGTGAGCTGCTGCGCGATGAGAGCACCGGAGACGCGCCCATCGTGACGGTGGAAGTCGGCTCGCGCAGCGCCGCCGCGCGCGCCGCCGCCCCGACGCTCCCCGGACGCGCGCGCCGCGCCGATGGGCTGGTGGTCGGCGCGCGGCTCAATCCCGACTTCTGCTTCGCCACCTTCGTCGAAGGCAAGAGCAACCAGCTCGCCAAGGCCGCGGCTGCACAGGTGGCGGAAAATCCTGGTCGCGCCTACAACCCGCTGTTCCTGTACGGCGGCGTCGGCCTCGGCAAGACGCACCTGATGCACGCGGTCGCGCACCTGATCAAGCACCGCGACGCGGAAGCGCGCATCGCCTACGTGCATTCGGAGCGCTTCGTGGGCGACATGGTGCGCGCCCTGCAACACAATTCGATGAACGAGTTCAAGACCGCCTACCGCTCGCTCGATGCGCTGCTGATCGATGACATCCAGTTCTTCGCCGGCAAGGAGCGCTCGCAGGAAGAGTTCTTCCACACCTTCAACGAGCTGCTGGAGGGACAGCACCAGGTGATCCTCACCTGCGATCGTTATCCGAAGGAGGTCGAGGGGCTGGAAGAGCGCCTGAAATCACGCTTCGGCTGGGGCCTCACGGTAGCGATCGAGCCGCCGGAGCTCGAGACCTGCGTGGCGATCCTCATCACCAAGGCGCAGGCGAACGGGGTGGCGCTGCCCGAGGAAGTGGCGTTTTTCATCGCCAAGCGCATCCGCTCCAACGTGCGCGAGCTGGAGGGCGCGTTGCGGCGGGTGATCGCGAACTCGCGCTTCACGGGGCGCGCCATCACGCTGGAATTCACCAAGGAAGCGCTGCGCGACCTGCTGTCGCTGCAGGCGAAGCTCGTCACCGTCGAGAACATCCAGAAGACCGTGGCGGACTACTACAAGGTGCGCCTGGCGGACCTGCTGTCCAAGCGCCGCAGCCGCTCGGTGGCACGCCCGCGGCAGGTCGCCATGGCGCTCGCCAAGGAGCTCACCAGCCACAGTCTGCCGGAGATCGGCGATGCCTTCGGCGGGCGCGATCACACCACCGTGCTGCACGCCTGCAAGCGCATCAAGGAGCTGCGTGACAGCGAGCAACGCATCAAGGAAGACTACTCAAACCTGTTGAGAACCCTGGCGGGTTGATGTGGACCACCCTGTGGACTTGCTGTGCGCGAGCGTGGGGATAAAGTTACGAACAGGCCGTGCACAGCTGTTGGTCGGTTCGTGCCTGTACCTGTGCCGCGGAGAATGGACGGCAACGACCTGAACGGGCGTGGAAAGTTTTCTCATGCCCGTGATTCACAGGCTCTATAGTCTTAACAACAAAGAGACTTCCACCGAATAAGATCCTACTGAAGAGAGCTCCCATGAAGCTGACCGCTAGCCGCGAGGACCTGCTCGCACCGCTCCAGAGTGTCATCGGTGTCGTCGAGCGCCGCCAGACCATGCCGGTACTCGCGAACGTGCTGCTGGCCGCGCGGGACAATCGCCTGAGCGTGACGGGAACGGACCTGGAAGTGGAGCTCGTGGCAGCCTGTGCGGTGAGCGTGCAGCAGCCGGGCGACATCACGGTGCCGGGGCGCAAGCTGCTCGACATTTTTCGCTCGCTGCCGGAGAAGACGAGCGTCACCGTGAGCACCGAGGGCGAGCGGGTATCGCTGCGCGCAGGTCGCAGCCGCTTCACGCTCTCGAGTCTGCCGGCTGCGGAGTTTCCGCTGGTCGAGGAGATCAACGCACAGCAGACGCTCAGCGTGCCGCAGGGCGAGTTCCGGCGCCTGATCGACAAGACGCATTTCTCGATGGCGCAGCAGGACGTGCGCTATTACCTCAACGGACTGCTGCTCGAGACCGACGGCAAGGCACTGCGTGCGGTGGCGACCGATGGGCACCGCCTCGCACTCGCCGAGATGGAGCTTTCAGGAAAGGCCAGGGCCACCCAGCAGGTGATCGTGCCCCGCAAAGGCGTGCTGGAGCTGCAGCGCATCCTGGGAACCGAGGGCGCCATCGAACTCGCCGTGGGAACGAATCACGTTCGCGCCCAGATCGGAGAAATTCGCTTCACTTCGAAGCTGATCGATGGCCGTTTCCCGGAGTATGCTCGGGTAATTCCGACGAATCCGCCGCGTACGGTGGAAGCTGACCGAGAGACCTTGAGACAGGCGCTTCAACGCACCGCCATCCTCTCCAACGAGAAATACCGTGGAATCCGGCTCACGGCTCGGCCGGGGCTGCTCACGCTTCAGGCGCACAACCCAGAGCAGGAGGAAGCCGAGGATCAGGTCGAGATTTCCTACCAGGGCGAGGAAGTCGAGATTGGATTCAATGTGAACTATCTCCTCGACGCCCTGAGTGCGATCGAGAGCGACAAGGTGCACGTCGGACTCACAGACTCCAACAGCAGTTGTCTCATCCACGCCCCCGGCACGGCCCAGACGCGCTACGTCGTGATGCCCATGCGCCTCTGAAGGGTCGAAGCCCGCGCGACCGTGGATCTCCAGCAGCTGTCTCAAGTCAAGCGTGGCGACCGCCGAGGGGTCGTGGTGCGCCCGGTCGTACGTTTCGGAGGCGCTGCTGGCCGCTCGCCCGACAGCAGCCTACTCGCCAGGTAGACGCGGGCTGGCAGGCGGTCATAGAGGTTCCGGAGCGAGGGGGGACCAGCGTTCCACGTGGAACCGGGGCGAGCCTATGTTCACTGCTTGGACATATTGCTTGGGCCTCGTGGGCACCGTGGGCATAACCGCGCTGAACTCGCCATGCGTGGGAGACACTGCCACGAGCATCCGGGGCTTGAGGCTGCACGGGCCCAGGCAGCACGGAATTGCCTCGAATGCGAGACAGTCACGCCGAGCAGGTGCCGGATCGATCCATTCTCGTGGCGAGGCATGGGTCTGGGCTCTGGGCGCCGATGCGGACTCCGGCTTGCCGCAGCTATCTGCGGTCTCCGGAAGGTTTCGAGTCCGGCCTAGTGGTGTCCGACGGCCGTGGTGTGCCGCGCCGGGGCGGGGCCGGCCGCCTGCGAATTCGGCGGGACGGCGCACAGCACCGCCAGCGGCGAGTCATTGGCCACGGACCAACCGTGCGTGAGCAGCCGCGCCCTGATCCGCTCGACATCAGGACTGGACCCGTGGTG
>Ga0209807_1001609_pt1 | contig 10802 bp, 10 predicted proteins | sample GraSoiAngelo_154_FD_186168 | JGI IMG/M metagenome (GOLD analysis project Ga0209807, IMG submission 186168) | Grasslands soil microbial communities from the Angelo Coastal Reserve, California, USA - 14_1009_13_20cm (SPAdes) (version 2) | ecosystem: Environmental > Terrestrial > Soil > Grasslands ... | reverse complement strand
GCAATCACGGGCAGACCCCACCTGGACAGCGTTTTCTGCTGGCTTTTTGTGCTGCTGCTGATGACATACGACCTGTGGTCCACGCGCAAGCTGCACCGCGCCACCATCTGGGGTGGTGCGTTCCTGGTCATCGCGCAGCAGCTTCGTGTTCCCATCGGCAGCACCACAGTCTGGCACGCATTCGCCACTTGGGTGCAGACGCTCGCCCGGACTGCGCATTGACCGTACGACTCACCGCGTGGGCGGGCCTGGCCCGCCTTTAGCAACTTTCGAACGTTGGTATAACTCCACTTTGGGGACATAAAACAGGCCCCGCCTTGCGGCGGGGCTTGGTTTGGCCAACGACTAACGACCGACGACTAACGACTAGATCCCTCGACTCGCACAAACAAACGTGCTCGCTCGGGATGAGCGCCCGCGCGGCTCAAACGCCGCGGAAAGCGCGCTTAATACATGTCTCCCATCCCGCCGTGGCCGCCGGGCATTGCCGGAGCTTTCTTCTCTTCCGGCAGCTCCGCGACCAGGGCTTCGGTGGTAAGCATCAGTGACGCGATCGAGCCTGCGTTCTGCAGTGCCGTGCGCACGACCTTCGTCGGGTCGAGCACGCCGGCCTTGACCAGGTCTTCGTACTCGCTGGTCAGGGCATTAAATCCGAAGTTGTTGTCCTTCGAATCGTTGACCTTGCCCAGAACAATTGCGCCTTCTTCGCCGGCATTCTCGGCGATCTGGCGCAACGGCTCTACCAGGGCACGCTTCACAATGTTCACGCCGATCTGCTCATCGCTCTCGAGTTTCAGCTTGTCGAGTGCTGGGACGCAGCGGCTCAGCGCCACGCCTCCGCCGGGGACAATGCCTTCCTCGACGGCCGCGCGGGTTGCGTGCATGGCGTCCTCGACCCGAGCTTTCTTCTCTTTCATCTCGGTCTCGGTCGCCGCGCCCACTTTGATCACAGCCACGCCGCCAACCAGTTTCGCCAGCCGCTCTTGCAGCTTCTCGCGGTCGTAGTCGCTGGTGGTTTTGTCGATCTGGCTGCGAATCTCTTTCACTCGGCCTTCGATCTCGGAGTGTTTGCCCTTGCCTTCGACCAAGGTGGTATTGTCCTTATCGACAGTCACCTTCTTGGCTTGGCCGAGGTCCTGGATCTGCACGTTCTCGAGCTTGATGCCCAGGTCTTCGGTGATGGCCTTGCCGCCGGTCAAAATGGCAATATCCTGCAGCATAGCCTTGCGGCGATCGCCAAAGCCCGGTGCCTTCACGGCGCAGACCTGCAGCGTGCCACGCAGCTTGTTGACGACGAGAGTTGCGAGTGCCTCGCCCTCAACATCCTCAGCCACAATGAGCAGCGGCTTGCCGCCCTTGGCAATCTGCTCCAGCAAAGGAAGCAAGTCTTTCATGGAGCTGATTTTCTTTTCGTGAATCAGGATGTAGGCATTCTCGAGCGTGGCTTCCATGCGCTCGGGGTCGGTGACGAAGTAAGGCGAGAGGTAGCCGCGGTCAAACTGCATGCCCTCGACCACGTCGAGCTGAGTTTCGAGCGTTTTCGCCTCTTCCACCGTGATGACGCCATCCTTGCCGACTTTCTTCATGGCCTCTGCAATGATCTTGCCAATCGTTTCGTCGCTGTTGGCGCTGATTGTGCCGACTTGGGCGATCATCTCGCCGGAGACGGGCTTGGAGAACTTATCAAGTTCGCCCTTCTCGCGGTTGCCTTCCTTATCGAGCTTGCCGCAGACAGTTGTGACGGCCTTCTCGATGCCGCGCTTGAGCGCCATTGGATTGGCGCCGGCTGCTACGGTTTTCACGCCTTCACGGTAAATCGCCTGCGCCAGAACGGTTGCCGTGGTGGTGCCGTCACCGGCGACGTCGCTGGTCTTGCTCGCGACTTCACGCACCATCTGCGCGCCCATGTTCTCGAGCGGTTCTTTCAGTTCGATTTCCTTGGCTACGGTCACGCCATCTTTGGTAATGGTCGGCGAACCGAATTTCTTTTCAATGACTACGTTGCGGCCCTTGGGGCCCAGCGTAACCTTCACGGCGTCTGCCAGAAGGTTGACGCCGCGGAGAATCGCTTGCCGCGATTCCTCTCCGTGAACAATCTGCTTTGCCATAAGTCGTTTCTCCTCGTGAAATTTGGAATTCTGCAAACGTTAGAACTTGTCATCCTGAACAACCGCGAGTGAAGGGATCTGAGCGAGTCACCGCGCGCAATCGCGGAACGCGATTGCAATAAGCGCGAGACGAGCATCCTTACTTGCGCCCTCCCGCCGCATCCCTTACCTGCGCGCCCCGGCGGTCTCTTTCTTGGCCGCGCCGCTCAGGATGCCCAAAACTTCCTCTTCCCGCATGATGATGAACTCTTCACCATCCAGCTTGATTTCGGTTCCGGAATACTTGCCGAACAGGATGCGGTCGCCCTCTTTCACATCCAGTGGACGGACCTTGCCTTCTTCGTTGATCTTGCCTTTGCCAACAGAGATAACCTCGCCCTCCTGCGGCTTCTCTTTAGCCGTGTCAGGCAGGATGATTCCACCTCGGGTGGTTTCGGCTTCTTCCACGCGACGCACCAGGATGCGGTCGTGGAGTGGGGTAAACTTAGCCATCGCTAGACTCCTTTCATTTGAATTGCTTTATTTTGAGTTGATTACAGGGTTGCTGGCCAGCTACTAGCAATCCAAGCTGACGAGTGCTAATTCTAGAAGGATGGCTAGGCGGATGTCAAGTGGGTTGGCTACTGGTCGGAAAACCGAACACTGTCACCCCGCCCTTTGATAGGTACAGGGCCGGGGGCCCTGGTCAGCGCCAGCTAGACCGTTAGCGTTAGATTGCGCATAAAAGAATCATGGTAGCAGTTTTGGCCGAATCGATGATTGGTGAAACGATAAGTTGCCGCTCGTTGGAATACGCACTTACGCTTCGCCCTAACTACAAGGCTTCGCTTCCGTGCGCCTTCCAACGACAACATTCAACAATAGAAAGGGACATTTCTAATAAGTCAACGATAGGGACTCCAATAAGCTTTGACACGTCGAATCAATTTCCTTGACTTCCCCGATTGAGAAGAACACAATTCTGCCCACATCGCGCGGGGGCGTGCGTCCTTCCACCGCTCCGACCTCTCCATTCGGCTCTCTGCGATCTGCATTTATCGGATTGCAGGAACCAAGCGCCGGCAAACTCTGAACAGCGGCTCGGATTAAACGAACTGGGTCGGAATTCCAAAGAGGGTGTTCTCCGGCCTGTTGATATCGGGAGAGCAAAGTGCTGGCCTTTTTGCTTGCCACACATATGCGCCGAAAAATGCTGCTTCGGATCACAGGTGTAGTCATATGCAACCTGCTGCTCCGGCCTATATCACCGGCCCAGCAATTTGTAGAAGAGGTCCGGATTTCGACTTCCGAAGAGATTCGGGAGAAGACGCGTCGACCAATGTTGGTTCCCCTCGAAGTAGTGACGTGGCCCTTTCATAAGTTGTCGACGGGAATGGAACATGGGTTCATCGCCTTTGAGCGTCACAAGATTCGTGAGCGCGCAAACTTGTGGACTGAGGAGTTGCGCCAGCACGGCGTCGAAGTGCGCTTTGGCGGATCCGGCGAAGGGGCGGGCTTCGGTGGCGGCGGGACCTACACGTACCGGGCAGGGAAAACTAATAGACTGCAGTTCCTAGGACTGGAGACCATCAAGGACTATCAAGAATTTGGAATCCAGTGGCAGAGCGCAACACCGGCAGGCTCTGTGATTGCGGAATCGTCCTACCAGTGGCGGCCCGATGAGAATTTTTACGGACTCGGGCATAACTCAGTGCGCGCCAAACACTCGATGTTCGCATTGCGGCAGACATGGGCAGGTCTGCGCTGGGAATATCAAGTGAAAAGACGAGTTCGCTGGGGAGCGCTTTACCGGAGCGCGTGGATTTCAGCGCTACCGGGCGGCAACCCACAATTCAGCTCGCCCGACGCGTTCTTCTCGAATCTGAATGGTTTCGGAACGCAAACACGTCTGGGGAGCGCTGGCATCTACTTCGATATGAACGGTATCCGGAGCGAATATCAGTTAGGCGGTGCGTCGCATTTTGGCGCTTCGTACCAGCACGGGCTCGGGAGCAGCTCTCTGAGCTACTTCTCGTACGAGGCACAACTCGAAGGCAGGCTGCCAATCTCCCGGGAGAGCAGCGCCTTCGTCGGCCAGGCGAATTTCGAACTGACTCGGGAGCGGCACGACAGCGGTCCCATCCCGTTCTACATGCTTCCGCACATCGGCGGTTCTTCGACGCTGCGCGGTTTTGCGCTGGACCGCTTTTACGGCCGTAACCTCGCGTTGCTTTCACTTGAGTATCGCTACCGAATTCACCCGTTTGTCCAGGTGATACCGTTCTTCGATGAGGGGCAGATCTTCGACCGGACGGGCGATTTGTCGTGGCTGAACTGGCACCGCAACTACGGCCTTGGGTTCCGGTTTCGCTCTGCGGCGGGTGCGACTTTCCTGCGCGTGGAATATGGGCGGAGCAGTGAAGGCTCCGCGATTCATATTGTTTTCGGCGATCGTGAAAGGCCTCCGCTGCTCGGTCCCTTTCGGTACGGAGCGTACAAACGATGAAACGGCTCGCCATTTTTTTGTTGGCGTGCATGTTGCCGGTCTCGGGTGCGGACGACCGGCTGCGGGTACCACCACCACTGACGGTGGACGCCGATGATCGTAATATCCCGGAACCTCGGGAGCAGCGTGTATCGGAGTTGTACGCAATTGTCTACAACTCCTGGATGCGCCATCTGAGCCCCGCGGAGAAGGTCGCCGCTGTCCGCGACTCCGGTGCGCTCAACGTCAATGCGTGGGATGAAGCCCCCGACTCTTCCTGGTTCAGTAATCGCATCGGCCAGCACAGCCTGAGCTTCGACGAGATCTGTGCGGGTTTGGAAGGCCAACCACCGGAAACGGGAGCCTGGGCGGTGCTGCGCGTCGAAGATGAAGGATACACCCCCAAGCTTCGAGTGCGCGACCATGCGGGACGGACGTACGTGCTGAAATTCGACCCATCCACTCCCGAGAAGAACTCGGGAGCCGAGCGCATATCCACGCTGGTGCTTCACGCCGCCGGGTACAACGTGCCTCACAACACGATTGTCTCCTTCCGCTCATCAGATCTCCTGCTCGCCGAAGACGCTTATTACACGGACGCAATCGGAAAGCGGCGCCCGCTCACACGTGCGGATCTGGATACGGTTCTTAAAAAGATAAAGCCGGTAGCTAATGGGACCTATCGCGGGATGGCGAGCATGTTCTTGCCGGGAAAGGGAGTCGGGAAATTCAAGTACACCGGCATACGTAAAGACGATGCCAACGACATCATCCCGCACGAGAGGCGGCGCGAACTGCGCGGCCTAGGAGTAATCGCGGCATGGATTAACCACGCGGATACCGGCGAAAAGAACACGTACGATGCGTACATGACCGTAGGCGGGCGCAGTTACTTGAAGCATTACCTGATCGATTTCGGCTCCTCGCTAGGTAGCGGCGATTACATCAACGGGCCGTACCGCGTCGGACATGAGTACATCTTCGACGGCAGCGCTATGGGCCGGTCATTCATTACGCTTGGACTATGGCACCGGCCGTGGGAGGAGCACGGCCGGATTGTTCATTCCGAAATTGGCTACTACGATTCCGAGCTGTTCGAGCCTGAAAAGTGGAAGCCGAACTATCCGAATCCCGCATTCAACCGCATGGACGACGCTGATGGATATTGGGGGGCAAAAATCGTCACCGCCTTCTCTCATGAGGTCATCGAAAAACTCGCTCAAGCCGGTGCGTACAGCCGGAGTGAAGTGACGGCTTACCTTGCGAACACGCTGAAACAGCGCCGCGATGCGATCGGACGATATTGGCTGGACCGTGTAGCTCCGCTCGAGGAGTTCGTCTTAACCGGAGGGCGCCTGGTTTTCCGCGACCTCGCAGTCGAGCGCGGTTATGCTCCTGAGGAAAACGCGGGTGGCTACCGGCTACATGTGGACGGCAACAAAGAATCGCTCACGTTCACAAGCCAGAGCGTGCAACTTCCCGAGCTGAATCTGAAAGCCGACGGGAGGGCGGACCGGTATGGCCGGCTTCTGCTTGCTCGCGTGTGGATCGAGTCTAAACGTCGCGGTGGGGGGTGGTCGCTGCCGGTAGAAGTCATTCTGGGGCAGACCCGCGAAAGCGAGCAGCTTCAAGTGCTCGGCTGGCGGCACGCGGTTCAGTGATTTCGCGCTCTGCCCATGGACAAAGAACCGCAAGGCCGGAAGTTTACGGCGATATCTATAGCGCTTCTAGCTTTCCGAGAAAATACACCAGTGGAAACCTCTTAGGTTCCCGATTTGTAGCCCATGCGCATCAACGTCCGTTGCGAAAACGGCAGGAAGGCCAAAGCCACTGTCGCTGCGATCGCCAGTCCCAGACCAATCTTATAAGCCACCAGGAGAGGAGAAAGCGCCCACAGCTCATCGACAACCAAGAAGAAAGGGAACATGCGGTGAAAGTCCTCACCCAGCCCCCTGTAGTCAAACGACAGTGCTGTGAGCACGTAAAGCCGCAAAGCCATCCCGGCCACGGCAGCCACCAGTATCAAAGCTACCAGCAGCCAGCCTCCGCGTGGCACAACCTGGCTTGTTACGTATTCCAGTCGGTGCAGCTTCCACAGGGCGAGCAAGTAGAAGACTAGGTACAGCATTTGGATTAGCGACAGGAAGGTGCGCACCAGATGGCGGGGAGTTGACGGCAGCTCTTGTGGCCCTGCAGTCAAGAAAAACGAACGCCGCGGAGTTTCAACCGGAGGATTTTCCATAATGCCGCCCAGCGGTAAGACTGCGGCAAGTGCAACGTCCAATTCGTCTGCCGCCTGAAAGCGTCGGCCAGGACTCTTGTCCAGGCACTTCAGAATTGTCTTTTCAAGAGTGGGCGGCAGCGAAGGTTCCAATTCCCGAGGCCGTACTGGCATTTCGCGAATTTGCTTGAGAGCGATTGCTAGGGGGGTATGTCCGGTCGAATTAGCAAGTGATCTGTCCGCTTGGCGGGCGCACCCGCGAACGCGACTCGCACCGGGACGATCCCTATCTCCACACAACGACTGGATGACAACGCGACCCAGACTGCTTAGAATGAGCGGCATGAGACGGGCAATATGGGTGGCGGCCTTGGCGGCGCTGGTGGTGATTGCGGTACAGGCGCAGGATGAGAGCGCTTCGCTCAAATTTCTGGTGATTCGCGATTACAACGGGAAGCCGGTGCGGAATGCAAGTGTGGTGATGCATCCGGTGGAGAAAAATGGCAAGCAGGCGCGCGGCGGGTTGCAGCTCAAAACCGATCCGGACGGCAAGGCGAGTTTCGACGGCGTACCGTACGGTAAATTGCGCGTGCAAGTGCTGGCGCAGGGATTCCAAACTTTCGGCGACGACTATGACGTCAGTAAGCCGGAGATGGAGATCACGATTCGCATGAAGCGACCGTCGGGACAGTATTCGATTTATGAGGAGCATCCGGGAGAGAAGAAGGATCAGCCGGAGGAGGAGAAGAAGCCACAGTAAACCAAATGCAGAAGTAAGAGAGTTTTGCATTTCGGGGTCTGCGCTGCTTGTTTGATCTGCATTCAAGCCCTGCAAAATAATCCTTCCACTACTAGGTGGAGTGCGGTAGAGTACACCGGCTTCGCCCCGAGCGGAGGTGAGCTGTGTCTCTCGGGCTTAATCAAGAATTGTCTTTTGGAGCGCTGGCTCCGGAGCGGCGGCATAAGAGCGCCGGTCTGGCGTTTCTCCTTTCGCTGCTGATCCCGGGGACCGGGCAACTCTACTGCGGCAAAATTCCGCGCGGCTTGACTACTCTTGGATTCTGGATTGCGGGCGTTATTGCGATGTTCGCAAGTGGAACCGCCCGCGGGAACGGCATGGTCCTGGCATTTGTGTTGTGGGTGTTCTCATTTCTTGATGCCTACTTCACAGCCACCGAAATAAATTCAGGAATTGACGGACAGGTTGAAGTACAAAATCCCAGGGTCGCTGTCGTTCTAAACCTAATTACGGCTGGACTGGGATATTTCTACCTTGGCGAGCGCGCGAAAGGGATTGTTCTTTTTCTTATCATTAACCTTTTGAAAGTGGCGATTGCGGCGACATCCGGCTACTGGAATGGAGTGGTGACGATCGTATTGCTAATGGTGGCAGGGCTGATGGCGCTGGACGCTTACCGCATTGCCAAGAGAGGCATTGACGAGACGCTCGGCCCCGAGGCGGAGCGACCACCAGCAGAAATCGGCAGCGCTTCGCGCTTGCCGGTCTATGTGCCAATTGGGTTGGCCTCTCTTGCGACGGCAGGTTTTCTGGCGATGATTGTTTTCGGACTGGCGGTGATCGCTGCGCGTGGACCGAATCAGCGTCAAGCGGCTGCCAGGACGAACAACGGCCGTTACCGCGCACAGCCGCGGTACACGGGCACAAGGCCTAAGACCGCCGGCGACGATTTGCTCTCTGCAGTTGAGAATGTGCAGAGACTCGAGAAGAAAGTCGAACGCGGTCGAGATGACATGGCAGAGCTCGAGCGCAATGTGCGAATGCTGACTACCCTCGTCAGCAAAGGCAATCTGAATACTGCGGATTTGACCGTGGCGTATTTTTATCGGGGCGAGGCTCGCAGACTGATTAATGAGATCCACCAGCGCGGAGGCGAGACTGTTGATTCTCCAACGGCCCGATTAGCACTGGATGACTTCGATAAGGTCATCTCGAATGGAGTGAATGTGTACGTCTCTGAAGTCAACACCCGTAATGCGGAGTACCGGGCCGGTTCAGTCGCGATGAATCAGTTGCATTCGCAAGCGTTAGCATATTCGTATTGGGAAAAATGCGCTGCGGCAGGTAATGTAGACTGCGTGAACATCCTGACGGCGGTTCCGCTTGCGGGGGCGCAGAAGAGGCGGAATCTCGCAAACTCTGGAACTGCACATTAATAGTTCCTTTGGACCAACATGGACTATCTACTGAAAACTGAACCTTCCGAATATTCGTTTGCTGATTTGCAGCGGGATAAGACGACGATTTGGGATGGAGTTTCCAATCCGGTGGCGTTGAAGCATCTGCGCGCGATGAAGCCGGGCGAGCGGCTGGTGATTTACGAAACCGGCGAGCACAAGAGCGCGGTGGGAACAGCGTCGGTGGTGGAGGTGGATGCAAGCGACGCGAAGAATCCGCGAGTGAAGATCAAAATTGGGAAGACGCTGGCCAGGGCGGTTTCACTGGCTGAAGTGAAGGCGAACAAGATTTTTTCGGATTCTCCATTGGTGCGGCAGGGAAGGTTAAGTGTGGTGCCGCTCAGTAAAGAGCAGTACAGATTCTTGACGGGCGAGTGAGCGAATTCGATCTCACGACGGCCACGCCTTCATCAGCCATACGAAATCTATTGGCTTACTGAGCTGGTGCACACGCGCCGGAGTTTTGGTTTCAACGATTCGTCCAAGGCACGGTTAATTTCGGCGATCAGGCCGATGAGCTTGCTGGAATCCTGCTCCCGTGAGGCCAATTCGCAAAGAACACGCCATTTTTCTGGTTCATGCCTATCGTTCATTGGTCTTCCCCTTTTAGAAGTGGCAGGATCAGGTGCGCAGCAGGAGAGTGGCACGTTTCGTACCTTAAACACGGAGTGGTACGGTCGCTGAAACTTGGCCTGTATCAATAATTTGAGAGCTGGCTGTAGCTGTGCCAGGAATGGACTGTAGGGAAAACTTACGCCGGGCGGGTCATTTTTGGGTGCGCATGCCGTTGCACTATCGCGATGGCGCTTATTTCTTGCGCGTATTTTGCGCCGCGGGAGCGACCATCGGTCTGCGCACCGGGACGATCGCTCCGCGAGATGGATCGCTGGCGGCGGTGGCGCGTGAGAGAACTTCTTCGTGAATATATTTCACGAAATCCTGGATCTGGCGCTGCATCTCTTCCATGCGCTCGCGCATTTGCAGGATGATGGCGATGCCGCTGATGTTCACGCCCAGGTCGCGCGCCAGATTAAGAATAAATTCGAGGCGCTGCAGGTCGTCATCGGTGTAGAGGCGTGTGTTGCCTTCGGTGCGGGAAGGTTTAAGCAATCCCTCGCGTTCGTAGAGACGCAGGGTCTGAGGGTGGATGCCATACATTTCAGCCACCGCCGAGATCATATATGCGCCTTTAGATCGTCGTTTAGTCAAGAGATCCTTCGCTACGCTCAGGATTTCGCCTGCCGCTCACGCCCGCAAAACGGCTCAACATCTCAGCGACGGCCGAGATCATATATGCGCCTTTTGAGCGGCGCTTGGTCATTGCCGAAAGTTTATAACAACAACGACAGAGGGCACAGCCGGCTACAGAGTCTGTGCCCTTTCGATTTAGTCGGTCACACTGCGGTTCGTTCTGACTTAGCCGGTGCCCAACCTGCTGGCTTGAGAACATGGTTCAGCAGATACGCGACCACGCCAGCGCTGACCAAAATGATGCCGAAGGCGAGCGAACTCATTCCTAGCACCTGTTCAGTTTGACTGCGGACCAGGTCGAAGCCAAGCAGCAGCATCGGCGCGACACCAACCAGCACCGCTCCGATGATGCCACCAGGGACGCGGAAGGGACGCCTTAGTTCAGGTTCGCGCACGCGTAGGACGACCAGCGCGGCAAATTCCAGCAGCAGGCTGGCACCGTAGAGAAGAATGTCGATTGTGACCAGCCGCTCGAAGCCGAGGCCGAGACAGGTGGCCCAGCCGATTGCGCAGACGACGATCGCAACCCAGGGCGCGCGCGAGCGCGGATGCAGTTTTGCAA
>Ga0209807_1001605_pt1 | contig 10812 bp, 8 predicted proteins | sample GraSoiAngelo_154_FD_186168 | JGI IMG/M metagenome (GOLD analysis project Ga0209807, IMG submission 186168) | Grasslands soil microbial communities from the Angelo Coastal Reserve, California, USA - 14_1009_13_20cm (SPAdes) (version 2) | ecosystem: Environmental > Terrestrial > Soil > Grasslands ... | reverse complement strand
GATACCGCTACCGATTACAACAAAATTGTAATCCCTCATGGCAGGCGGATATTGTCGATCAAACGAGTTTTGCCGAAAAAAACGGCAAGCGCCAGCAGCGAATTTGACCTGACGACTTCGATTGGTCGCAAGTTCTCCGCGTCAACAAAGTCAATGTACTCGATACGGGCGAGCGGGGCCTTCCCGATTATCTCGCGAACTGCAGAAACAATTCGCACGGCCGAAGTTTCGCCGTTACCCGCCATCGCGGCTCCTTTCATCACGGCTTTTCGTAGAACTGTCGCCTGTTTTCGCTCCTCCACGTTCAAGTATCGGTTGCGCGAACTGCATGCCAGTCCGTCGCTCTCGCGAATTGTCGGAACAGCGATGATGTCGATTTTGAAATTCAAATCGCGCACCATGCGGCGAACAATCGCGAGCTGCTGAAAGTCTTTTTCGCCAAACACCGCGGCGTCAGGCGCAAGAATATTGAAAAGTTTCGCGACCACGGTGCAGACACCACGGAAATGTCCCGGTCGCGATTCGCCCTCAAGCACACTCGACAAAGAAGTCTCCTCCACAAATGTGGAGCGATCACCAAAATACATTTCCCCAACCGGCGGGCAAAATAAAAGATCGACTCCTGCGTCCCGGCAAAAATCTTCATCAGCTTTTTCCGGACGTGGATATCGCTCATAGTCGCTCCCCGGTTCAAACTGGAGCGGGTTCACAAAGATGCTCACGGCCACTTCGCCATCGGTGCCGGCGTGCTCACGCGCAACCCGAATCAATCGAAGGTGCGCTTTGTGCAGAGCTCCCATCGTGGGCACGAGCACACGAGGTTTTGAGCGCTTCTGCGACTGAGCATCTTTGATCGTGGTCGCAATTTTCACGCACCGATCATCACCCAATTGCCTGCAACGCGCGAATTACGAAACGGCGCTGATCGACGAGGGCCAACTCAGAGTAAGAGGACAAATATGCCAGTGATCATCAGCGCGAGCATCCAGAACAAATCCAGGTTGAACCAGGCGCGGCGCAACATTCCGACACCGAGCTTCTCGTAAACCAACATCGCTACCAAGCCAGTTACCAGAAGATAGCCCAAGGTATGGACGGCAACTGAACTCGTCAGCAGCGAAGGCGTGTTGAAGTTAGCGAATTCGAGGGTGCAGGTCGGGTGCATGTGCAAGGCCATCGGACCCGCGTGTGGTGCACGCGTCTGTGGGGATGATTTAAGAAATAGCGGAATTAGCATTAAACCCGCGCCATGGGCCGATGCCATAACAAAAGACCAAAGAGTTAAATCGCCGAAACCGACCCGCATGCCTACCCAGTTCGGGTGACGTGAGCGAAAGAGACGATACAGTCCAAAAGCAAATAGGACCGCAGCAGCAGCAACTTTTAGAGCGAATGGTGGCACGGTGACCCGAGCCAGGAGAACCGCCGCGATGATGATCCCGATAGAAAGCGCGTGCCCGAGAGCGATCGGTGGCAGAGCGCGAAGAACTGCTATGCGCTTCTGTTCCTGCAATCCGAGTCCAACAGCAAACAACCATCCCATCGCTGGATTGATCCCATGAAACGCGCCTAATCCGAATAGCGTCAGCCAGGGCCAGAGCCCACTCACGGAAAACAAAAGGAATCGCTCGAAGAATCGCCTCCTTCGAGGCGGATCTGGTGAACACGATAATCGCTGTTCTCAACGAAAAAGTTTTTGTCAAAGCTGATGCCTCCTTGTGGACCAGCCTCAAGTTTGACCATCCAACTGCCCACGCCGTCGGGATAGAACTGTTCGTCCCACGCGGCGTAAAGCGAATTCGTGAAATAGATTCGTTTGCCGTCGCGGCTCACCTCCACCATTTGCGGTCCGCCAGCCAGCGGCTGGCTTGGTTTCTTCGGGTGCGGCGTGCGATTGACGATTCCGCCGATACGCACTGAGCCAGTCTTTTTCGGGCTGAATGGATCGGACACGTCGTACTGCAAGAATTCTCCTGTCCCCCAGCAGGAAACGTACAGAAATTTGTCATCGAGGGACAAATTAATGTCCGATATCAGCGGCGGTGCTGCTTTAAAATCCTTGAGCATCGGCGGTAGCATCGCCGAGTCGGCGGATTCAGCTGGAATTTCGATTACTTTCTTTAAATCCCACGCACCATCGTTGCGATGCCAGAGCCAAACCGACGCAGACAAGTCCTTGAGCGAAACCACGACGCCAACAAAGCCGTAGGCCTTCGTCGGGTTATGCGCGGGACGCATCTCGAGGACCATTTGCTGCTCTTTGCCCAAATCGAGCGCCTGGATATGGCGCCGTCGGCGCAGATCCCAAACGTGCATTTGGTGACCGTATTTGCTGGCCAGAAGCAGGTCCGGCTGCAATCCGCTTTCAATCATGTTCGGCGTGCCCCACTCGCTGCTTAACAGCGTGTCGAAACCCAGATGCCACCAGAAATCGTAGTGGAGAAATTGCGGGCCGCGGTCCATTTCCCATTGGCCCAGGATGTCGAACGTTTCGCAATCGAGCATGAAAATGCCGCCCGGGCCGTCACCATTCGGCGCGCCGAATGCACTGACGTAAATGCCTTCCGGTCCACAGTGAATCGTGTGCGGACGCGAATAATTAGCGCGAGAGAAAACTTCCTCTGGTTCGATCACTTTAACAATCTTCGGTTTTCGCGGATTGGGTTTTGTGTCGATGATGTGAATGCGCGACGAGCGCAGGCCAGGCACAACCAGGTAACGACGCTCGACGTGCGGGTGCGGCGCATACGGGCAAAGCGCCGAGCTACACGCATTCCAGCCGAAATGGTGCAGCTCATCGCCAAACTCCGGCATTATAACCTCGCCGATCTGCCGGCCATATGTACGCGAGTCAGGATCAACGTCTACAACCAACAGCGCGTCGTTGAGTTTGTTACCCGGAGGATTAAGACCCGCGACGAACGCATATTTCTCTGGTGGCGCCTGCATGGCCAGTCGCGGTGACGGGTAAAACGTCGGGTCTGGTTTCAAGAGCGCCATAAGAGCTTGCCGCTTGGACGTTAGTTTTTTTACAGCTTCAGATGGGACAACTCAAGGATTGTTTGCGTCATCCTTCGACTGAAGCAGACGATTCGAAGATTATCCCGGGAATTAGTTATCGCTCTTTTCCAACCAGATTGCCTGTCGGGCGAATCGAAATCCTTTGTGCCCGAAATTTTTCCATCTTGCCCGCCTGGCCAGGTCATTGAATTCAGAAAATGAAAAGGCGCGCGCTGCGGAAAGTCGCGCATCGTAACGCGTCATTGGTTCGCGAAAGACAAACGCTGTCAAAACATCAACGCCGGCCTTGAGAAAAAATCCACGCCGCAAATCAGATACGAGGACAAATTTTTTTGCCACCTCATTGCAGCGCCGCAGAACTTTCACAGCGTCTCCTTCGCTGAAGTGATGAAGCGCGAGGGTGCAAAGCGCGATGTCATGAGCTGCCGCGGGATTCCATTCCAGGATGTCCGCGTCGATGTATGAAATTTCCGGGTAATCGCCGCTCAATTTTCGGGCGATTTCCAGCGTGGCCGATTGTCGCTCTATTGCGTTGATCTCGACTAGTGCGCCAATCGATCTCGAATAATCAATGATGAGCCGCGGAATGTCGCCCGATCCAGTGGCGAAATCGACAATGCGCAGACGCCCGCCCGGTTTTATCCAGCGGCGAATAAACCTCAGAACCAAGCGATAGCTTCCGAACCAGCAATTGAGTTGCCGAATACGCTGTAGATCGCGCTCTAGCTCGGTGGAGACCGGCTGCGGGCGATCCATCATTTCCAAAACGGTCGGATCGAAGCTTCGCTTCATTGTGCGAGCTGCAGGAGACGCTGTTAGCGTCTCGGCCACAAACTCGGGAAGCAAACTGCTTCCCCTACAGGTTGGCTTCGATTCCTCACTTCAGGAACTTGCGCCAGCCGGGCGGCAACTCAGCCGTTTCGATCTCACTCGCAATCCGACCTTCGAACTCAGGCGTGAAAATCGTGGTCGTTCCATAAACCATGATCACATCCTCCGAACCTTCCGCGCGAATGGCGTGCGCCACACCGGGTGGGATGACAATACCGATGTTATTGCTACTGCGATGATTATCGCCATCGACAAAGAAACGCATAACGCGCTTGGGAAAACCGGCGCGTACGTCGCATAGAATCGTCTCAGCGCGTCCCTGCAGAAAAAACATTACGTCCCACTGCTCATCATCATACCGGCGCAGCGAGTAGTTATCCGGTTCATCGATGAACAGTCGGCGCAACCAATCGGCTGCCGTCGCGCCGTCGGGAATGCTGGGTGGATGCACGTGAAAACCTTTTGCGGTCTGCGCAAACATGCGCGCGGCGGACCATTGCTTGGGCCAAAGGCCGATCTGCGCAAGAATCCCTTCGTCGCGTCGGACAAATTCGCCGAAAGATCCGCGATGACGCTGCGGATGGATTTTTCGTGAAAAAAGTTCCACGCCTGGGATCCAGGCTTCCTTAATCTCGCGCTGGTTCCGATCCACCGCGACAAGTTCGCCGCCGTCCAGGCCTCGCTGCGAAAGCTCCTGCGCGAAAGAGGCGGCGCTATAATCACGGGTGTTCAGTGCGTTCCGCGCGTCAGCGTCAATGCCCTGCCAGAGATTTTCTTCGCGCTTGCTCATTTCAGTTTAACCAGTGGCTTATTGGCCTAACGAGAAATCCGCCCGTTCGCGAGAAAGATTTGGATTGTAGTAAGGATCGCTATCAAAAACGCCGGGCCAACGATCGCGCATAATCGCCTCGCCGCTCCTGTCGATCTTATCAGCTCGCGCTTCATGCCAGTAAAGTTTTGCAAAAGGAGTGTAAACAATCAGGGAACCCGCGCGCCGTATTTTGAGGCAAAGATCGACGTCGGCAAGCGCGCTCGGCAGATTTTCGTCGAATCCACCCGCTTGCTGAAAAATTTCACGCCGCGTGAGCATGCACGCGCTCGAGACAGCACTGCAGTTGCGCGTCACCTGCAACTGGCGACTCGCTCCGGGATGTTCCGCGGCAAAACCGCGAAAAGCTGGCTGCGCGATTCCATTGACGCCAAGAACAATCCCGGCGTGTTCAATCGTGTTACTCGGATTCAGTAATCGCGCGCCGACCGCGCCGACCGGCGGCCGCTGGACGTGCTCTGCCATGATCGCCAGCCAGTCCGGTTCGATCACTTCAATACTGTCGTCCAGGAAAAGAAGCCACGGACTCTCGGTTTGATTGACCGCGACATTTTTGGCCGCCGAGCCATTAGTCGCGCCAGAGAAATATAGCAAGCGACCTGGGAAACTTGAGGAACTCACGGCCGCTTCGGGGGATTTCTGGTTGCCTTGGACGATGACAATCTCATAGCCCGGATAGCTCGTCAGGCTCGTCAGGCTTCCGATGCACCGTTCGAGCGACTCCGCGCCGTGGCAACTCGGAATGATGATTGAAATTTTCCTCGCCAACAACAGGTCGCGCCTGACGCAGAAGGCGTGGGTGCGCCAATCCACTGCAACACGAGCGCGCTCGCCGCGATGCTTCAGATGATCTTCAATGGCGCGCCGCGTCGCGTCGAGTTGTCCGCGTTTTTGTCGAACACTGATCGCGCTGGAGTCGGCGCTACGCCGCCAATGATACAGCACCCGCGGAATATGATGAATCCGATCGGTCTGCTCGGCGACACGAAGGAAAAGGTCGTAATCCTGCGCGCTGTCGAATTCCGATCGGAATCCGCCGACTTTCTGGACAACGTCGCGTCGCGCCGCAGTCAAATGGCCGACGTAATTGTATGAGAGAAAGAAGTCGGGCGACCAATCAGGCTTAAACAAGGGCGCCTCAAAGCCATCTTCGTCCAGTTTGTCTTCGTCCGAATAAATCATTTCGGCATCGCGCTGGATCTGCAAAAGCTTGGCAAATTGAAAAAGCGCGTCCGGCTCGATCACATCGTCGTGATCGAGAAAGGCGACCCATTCGCCGCCAGCACGCGTGAGGCCCTGATTGGAAGCCGCGGAAATACCCGCGTGTTTTCCAAGCTTTTCAAGATGGATACGCTGGTCGCGCGCAGCCAAATGAGGCAAAGCATCCAGCAAATCGACCGAGCTTGATCCATCATCAACTAAGAGCAACTCCCAGTTTTCATAGGCTTGCGCCAGGACGGATTCAACAGCTTCCTCAAGCCGATGCACCGGCGTATTAAAGACAGGCGTGATCACGCTGATTAGCGGTTGACAAGCAAAGGCACGCGCCTCATGTCGCATTCGCTTGAGATCGCTCACACTCGCGCGATGCCGCTCGAACCACTCCTGATACTGAGTTGGAGCGGCCGATCGCGCAAACTTCGCGGCACGCGGGCGCAATTTTTTCCGGATGGCTTTTACGAACTTTTCTGGGAGACGATAGGGTGCCAGCAAGAGTTGACCAATCCTACGCTCGGGGGATTTGCGCAGTATCTGTCTCTGCGCTTTTAACGATTTTAATTCGCGCCGATATTCCTTCAGCTTGAGCAATTTCTCCTCGAGCGCGGCGATGTGCCGATGCGCGGCTTCTAATTCGGATTCTTGGATTTGGTAGCCCCGCTGCGAAGCATCCAGCCGCGTGTTGAGTCTCGCAAACGTCGCCTCCACCGCTGGAATTAGCGCATCGGCAGGTTCGCTCGGCCTAGGCTGGAGCCGTATCGCGGCTGGAGCTAGGTCACTCAGATCGCATTCATAATCAGGCAGAAAGCCGAATCGACGAAAGCATTCGACAAGTTGGGGACGTCGCTCGCTGACATCCGCGCCTCTGCCGGGTATCAGCACAATGTTGTCCGCGCAGCGCGAGAGATCCTCTGCAACGCGATCGTCCTCACTTTTTTCAGGCGGATAAAACCAGACCGCAATTTCAAAGTGTGCTGCACTGTCACCTTGTCGAAGCTTTGCCGGTAAATCACGCGAAGTCCCAAGAACGACGGCTTCCCTTCCTGTTTCGGTAAATTGCCGCTCAAGTTTCTCAGGATCTGCCCCGATCACGACAAATCGGCCCCGTTCGAACTTGCGCGAGATAGCGCGCGAGAAATCGAGACCAAGGGAATGAAAGGGCGATGGCAACACCGCGTATATTATATTGGTTGAAGCAGGACGCAGGCAAATTTACCCTGCCCCGTCATCCCGCGAGACTGACCGATCCTGCATGCTAGATTTCATCGTTTATCTTCTTTATCGCTCAGGATCGGCGATTGCCAGCGCGCTACCATTACCGGTTCTCTTTGTTTTCGGAGAATTTCTTGGTTTTTGTGCCTGGATCGTTTCCGGAAAATATCGACGCCTGGCGCAGCGCAACGTTGCCATCGCATTTGGAAATGAAAAATCGCCGAGAGAATTGGGTTGTCTTGTGCGTAGCCATTTTCAGAGGCTGGGCGCGAATCTCTTGTGCAGCATCAAGCTCACAGCGATGCCGATGGAAAAAATGGCGACACGAATCGAGGCGCAAAATCTGGATTTTATCCATCGGGAATTGCGGGCAGGCCGTCCAGTTGTGCTGATCCTGAGCCATCTCGCAACTTGGGAGCTATTCGCGCACATCCTGCCGAAATACATCGGCTACGTCAGAAACAGCACCATCTATCAAAGGCTGGGCAATCGCTTCATCGATGAACACGTGCGTCGCGTGCGGGGACGCGCCGGCGTCGAGATGTTCGATCGCAAGGAAGGCTTCGACAAGGCAATCAAACTGCTTCGCGATGGCGGCGCCATTGGAATTCTGAGCGATCAACATGCCGGCGATCACGGTGTGTGGGTTCCATTCTTTGGTCGTCTCGCATCGACGTCACCGCTGCCAGCATTGCTTGCGAAACGTACCGGGGCCGCGCTGATTGGTGTGGCCATCTACACCGACGGACGAGCTCGTTGGAGGATCGCTATTTCGCCTGCATTGGAAAACAAGGAAGAATCGGTAGGATCGCTTTCTGCAAAAATAAATCAGGTGATCGAACAGCAAATCCGGCGCGCCCCCGAAGATTGGTTTTGGGTACATAATCGCTGGAAAACGCCTCGGCCCAATTTTCTTCTGGCGAGATATAAACGCGGCATCTATTTGCCGTTCGGTGTTTCGGCTCAAAACTTAAAGCCGTTCCGGATTCTCATTCGTTCGAGCAACTGGCTCGGCGACGCGGTGATGAGTGTGCCAGCCGTCCGCGCGATCAAGGCCGGACGTCCTGATGCGCATATTACCGTCGCCGCGGCGTCAAAGATCGTATCGATGTGGAAATTGATTCCGGAGGTTAGCGAAATTGTCCCGCTGCCGAATAAATCCCTTCTCGCAACAGTCCGCTCGATCCGGCGGCAGTCGCATTTCGACGTTGCGATCCTCTTTCCAAATTCTTTGCGCACGGCGTTGGAAACTTGGCTGAGCGAGATTCCGCGCCGAGTCGGCTATCGCGGCCATTTCCGCAGTTGGTTGCTCAATCAGATCATTTACGAACGCGAAAGACCCGGGCCGATCGAGCATCACGCGGATCGCTATTTACGAGTTGCACGCGAACTGGGCGTGAGCGTCCAAGACAACTGGAGGGAAGCGCCCCATCGCGTCCCTATTATTTCCGACGGCACGCGGGCCCTCCCTCCAGCGGACGAACGCATGAAGCTCGCCCTCTCTCCTGGTGCGGAGTACGGACCCGCCAAGCGCTGGCTGCCGCATCGGTTCGCCGAAGTGGCAACAGCGGTTGGCGCGCAATTATCTGCGCAATGGATTCTTTTCGGAACGGCGACGGACATGGCAGTCGGTGAGACGATTGCGAAGACGCTCGGAGATTCTTGCGTGAATCGCATTGGCCAAACGACGCTCGAGCAACTGATCGACGAACTGCGCGAGTGCCGCTTATTGCTGACAAATGATACCGGCACGATGCATCTTGCTTCTTTGCTCGGTGTCCCGACGGTTGCTATTTTTGGTTCGACCGAACCTCGCCTTACTGGACCGCTTGGCAATCGGCAGATTATTGTGCGGCATCAAGTCGAATGCAGTCCATGCTTCTTGCGCAAATGTCCGATTGATTTTCGTTGTATGAAAGAGGTCAGCGTTGAGGAAGCGATCAACGCGGTCTTATCGATCTTGCAAAGCTCTTCGGCACTGGCTTGATTAGATTTATAATGATTCCCGGTCCACCGGACGTTTCCCATTGCTTTCGAATGCCTTCCGAGATGATTGTTCATTGTGACTCCCGCAATGCCGCGTATCCGCACGGAAGTGCAGGTGATGTTTTTCGATACTGATTGCGGTGGCGTCGTATCCAACATCGCCTATCTGCGGTTCGTCGAAACGGCACGCACACTCCTAGCCGAAGAACTTGGTCTTGCGCTCGCAGAAATGGCGCAGACTCAAAGATATCCTGTGGTCGTACGCACTGAGATCGACTATCGTCGCGCCGCCAAACTTGGGGATCGACTCGCCATTGAAGGCTGGCTCGATCAATTGGACCGTGCGCGATTTTGGTGCGCATTTCGCATTGTCCGTCCCGAAGACGATTTGCTGATTGCCGAATGCCGCCAAATGGTCGCTCTTATCGAGATGCCCGCGGGGAAACTGCTGCGTTTGCCGGAGAGCTGGGAGAAATTCCGGGCAACGAAAGATGTCGACCTTTCCGACCCGGTGTAACCTCCGGCCTAACGACATGGTTGCCGTTACCCGAACATTTCGAATCGAAGAGACATTCCTCGAACCTCCTGCCCTCGCGCCGCCTCCGACTCGCCATGCACTGTTAATTATTTTAATTGCGCTGGCAGCGCTTTTGCACGTCGCGACGATCGGCTGGGGCGATCTCTACAATGAGACCGACAGCCAATATGCGGGGGCTGCCCGCGAGATGATCGAGTCGCATCAATGGCTGTTACCGACTAACGATGGCTTGCCGCGTCTGCAAAAACCCCCTCTGCTTTATTGGCTAATCATCCTTTCCTGCAAAATCTTTGGCTCCAACGAGGCTGCCGCACGTCTGCCGATCGCTCTTGCAATCGTCGCCACCGTCGCCTTCACATTTCTGATCGGGGAACGATTGCGCGATTACTGGCACGGCTTTCTCGCTGGTCTGATTTATCTCTCCTCCTGCGGCACATTCCTTTTGGGACGAATCATCATGCCGGAACCAGTCTTCAGCGTTTTTGTCGCCGGCGGGATTTTTTGTGCGATTTGTGGTTACCAACGTCGGCAGCATCGCGGCGTCTGGTTCGCTGGCTTCTGGATTTGCGCCGCTTTTGCGTGTGTGACCAAAAGTATTCTCGGATTGGTCTACCTCATCACGATTCTTCTTCTGCTCGGAATTTTTTACCGCGAAGCCCGTCTCCGATTTCGGGCTCTTTTCCGATGGCAGCATTTATTGATCTTTCTTTTAATCGTTACACCCTGGTACATTTGGGCCGCGCGAAATTTCCCCGGAGTTTTTCACCGGCTGGTCAGCAATGATTGGCTGGGCCGTATTTTCGGAGATGATGACGACGTTCCCCGGTTGCAATTCATTGGGTTACATTTCGGATGGTGGTTTCCGTGGCTCCTTGCGGTCTTCCCCGGAGTGATTTTCGCGTGGCGGCGCGTGATGCGGCCGCGCGAGATTGAATTTGCCGACGCACTTCCGCTTTGTTGGATGGGCGTGGTTTTTCTACCGGTCCTTTTGATTGGGCAACGCCAGGATTATTACTCAATGAGCATGTGGAGCGCATTCGCGCTTGGGGCGGCGACGATCTGGGATCGAATGCCGCGTGCGTTGCGCATCTGTGGTACGGCCGTGATTATGTTCTGCGGATTTGCCCTTGGCGCGCTCGCCGTGATTTCATTGCGGACTGCCGACTCAGGCGGCCAG
>Ga0209807_1001603_pt1 | contig 10817 bp, 13 predicted proteins | sample GraSoiAngelo_154_FD_186168 | JGI IMG/M metagenome (GOLD analysis project Ga0209807, IMG submission 186168) | Grasslands soil microbial communities from the Angelo Coastal Reserve, California, USA - 14_1009_13_20cm (SPAdes) (version 2) | ecosystem: Environmental > Terrestrial > Soil > Grasslands ... | reverse complement strand
ACAGTGTGTGCAGGGCTCCTTCTAAAAGAAAGACAAAGGAGTCTCCATGGCTGAGCTCGATACGGAAGACCGGGAAAAACTGGATAAGCGCAGGTTCGCGTACGTGGACAAGAACGGCGAGGGGCACCTACCGATAAACGACGAGTCGCACGTCCGGAACGCGATGGCGAGATGGAACCAGACCGAGTTCGAGTCCGCCACCGCCAAGGAATCGGCGCGGAGGAAGATCGCTGCGGCGGCCAAACGCCACGGGATCGATATTGCCGAGGGCGACAAGATCCGAACCTCGGGCTCCGGGCTTCGCGCGGCGACCACCAAGCGCGGCCCGAGGGGCGGACGCAAGACTGTGCGGCCGAAGCGGAAGACTTCGCCGCGGCAGCGGACGGCGGCGAAGCGAAACATCAAGCGTGCTCAGACGGCAAGACATCGCAGCTCGCGTTAGCGCCAGGGTGGCGTCGTAGTCCGGAATATCTGCGACCATTCAGCCAAATGACAGGGCTGAAGGCCGTATGCGTTGGCGGCGGGCTCGGAGCGCCCACGATCATGGCCGGGCTCCGCCGCTACACCGAGGACATCACCGGGCTCATCGCGGTGACCGACTCCGGGCGATCGACCGGCAAGGTCCGCATCGCTCTCGACGTGCCGGCGCCCGGCGACATCCGGAGCGCGCTGACGGTGCTCGCGGAAGGCGATCCCGCGCTCGTGCGGCTCTTCTCCCATCGGTTCGAGACCGACAAAAGCGAGGAGCTGAATGGGATGGCCTTTGGCAACCTCTTCCTCGCCGCGCTGACGCAGCAGGAGGGCTCCTTCCTGCGCGCGGTGGAAGAGGCGTCGCGGCTTCTCCGGATACGCGGTCGCGTGCTGCCCGTAACTTTGTACAACACGCACCTCTGCGCGAAGCTTGCCGACGGGACCGTCGTCGAGGAAGAGGTCAATGTGCGCGCGACGGGCAAGGCGCCGATCGAGCGCATCTATCTAAAGGACGATGACGTTCGCGCGACCGACGGCAGCGTCGAGGCGATCGCCTCCGCCGATCTCATCACACTCGGCCCGGGCAGCTTGTTCACGACCGTCTGCGCTTGCTTGCTCGTTCCGGAGATCGCGCGCGCGATCGCCGACGCGCAGGGGCTCGTCGTGTACGTCGCGAACACGACCACGCAGCCTGGGCAGACCGATGGTTTCAGCATCGCCGATCACGTGCGGGTCGTATCGGATTACCTGGGCGGCTCCGGTCTCGACGTCGCGCTCCTGAACGATGATCCGCCGCCCGACCACCTCCGCGCGCACTACGCGGAGCGAGGCCTCGCGTATCTCGAGCCGACGGCGGAGGAGCTGGCGAAGGTCGAGGAACAGGGAGTCCGTGCGGTGGCCGCGCCGGTGATTGACAAGTGGAGCGGCCCGCGCGATCTGTGGTTGAAACAGGACACCATCCGCCACGACGCCGCGCGCGTGGCGACCGCGCTCCTGCGGCTCGTCGACGAGCGGCGCCCGCGCCTCCGCGCTCTCCCGTAGTGGCCGTCGCGTCGCGAGTGCGCCACTTCCTGTCGATCGCCGACCTGGAGCGGGACGAGCTCGGGCTGCTGCTTCAGGAGGCCGCGAGGCTCAAGCAGGCTCGCTCGACCGGAGGCCTGGCGGGCCGCACGGTCGCGCTGATCTTCGAAAAGCCGAGCCTCCGGACACGTCTGTCGTTCGACGTCGGTATCGCGCAGCTCGGCGGACACTGCGTCTATCTGTCACCGGCCGAGGTCGGTCTCGGGCGCCGCGAAAGCGTCTCCGACGTCGCCCGGGTCGCGAGCCGCATGGCGGACGCGGTGGTCCTTCGCGTGAACGCGCACGAAACGATCGAAGAGTTCGCGCGCTACAGCGAGGTCCCCGTGATCAACGGGCTTTCCGACCTCTCCCACCCGTGCCAGGGCCTCGCTGACATCTTCACCATCCGCGAGCGGAAAGGACCCGATCTCCGGGGCGTCACGATTGCGTACGTCGGTGACGGCAACAACGTCGCCCACTCGCTCATGCTCTGCGCGGCCAAGACCGGCGCCTCGCTCCGCATCGCGACCCCCGCAGGCTACGAGCCGCTTCCGCGATACCGGGAGCTCGCCGCTGCTGAGGCGAGATCGAGCGGGGCCCAGGTGGTGATCGGGAACGATCCGATCGCCGCGGTGAACGGCGCCGACGTCGTCTACACCGACGTCTGGACGAGCATGGGTCAGGAGCAGGAGTACGAGCGGCGACGGCGCGCGTTCCAGGGCTTCCAGCTCAACACGACGCTTCTGGCACGCGCGAAACGCGACGCAATCGTCTTGCACGACCTTCCCGCCCATCGCGGTGAGGAGATCACCGACGAGGTGATCGACGGTCCGCAAAGCGCAGTGTTCGATCAGGCGGAGAACCGCTTGCACACGGAGAAAGCTCTCCTGTGCTGGCTCCTCGGGGGAAAGGGATGATCAATGGCCGGTGAGCGGACGATCCTCGCCGACTGCTGCGAGGACTGGATCATCGAGTGGGGCGGCTTCTACGCCACGGGACGCGAATTCCGTTGTCCCGAGTGCGGAACCGAGTGGAAGAAGACCGAGCGCGATGCGTACCGGCGCGGCGACGAGCGGGCTTTTGTCCGCCGGGTGCGATCGGGGCCGAATGCCGAGTTTCCGTACCTTGCGGCCGCGGACGGACACGAGCCCAACGTCGAACGCTGCTGCGCGAAGATCTTGCTTGCGCATGGCGAGAGAATGGCCGATGGCCCCTTCGTGTGTCCGGTCTGCGGTACGGAATGGGCGCGGACCACACAGCGACTCCACGGTCTTCGTGTTCCGGTCTTCGCGAAGGCCGGCCTGCGTGAAGCCCTGACGGTGCAACCAGGGCGTACACGTCCCTTCCTCGTGGCGCTCTCGGAGTATTCGCCGCCGCGCGATTAGGTCGGACTCTTGTTCGTTTGCTATTCGCCGCGACAGCATGACGTGCCGAAATCTCGCGGGATCGAGGTCGTTGACACTGGGCTGACCGAACAGATCTTTCGAGATGTCGTTAGTTCCCCCGGCGACGACCGTTCAGCCACTCGGTTGAATGGTGGTTGGGGAGGCGAATCTGGCGATGTCGCGCTCACGCAACCTCGCGGTCACCGCGCTCGTCGTCGCCCTGGCTATTGGCCTGGGGTCGAGCGCCGTGCTCGCGCCTGAGGCGGACGCGCTCGTTTCGATCAGCACGCTGACCGTCATCGATGGTTCTGTCCTCGTCAGCCACGGCGGCTCGGAATTTAGGTCGGCCCACGTAGGTGATGTGATCAACGCCGGCGACACGATCCGCGCCGAAAGCGGGGCCGCCGCCGAGATCACGTACTTCGAAGGATCGAGCGTCCGTCTCGAAGCTGACACGCAGATCGTCGTCGAGAGCCTGCGCACCGAGGCCGACGGTGGCACGGTGATCGGGATGATGCAGACACTCGGCCGGACCTGGCACGTCGTCACAAAGCTCATCAGCGGCAGCTCTCGCTATGAAGTGCGGACGCCGAGCTCGACGGCCTCGGTCCGCGGCACCATCTTCGCGGTCGACGTCCACGCCGATGCCGATGGGCCCGCCGCGACAGTGACGACGAGCGAAGGCGTTGTCATTCACACCGCGGCCGGCGCTCCCACCGGCGTGCAGGTTCGGGCCGGCCAGGAGTCGACGAAGTCCGCGAGCCGTCCGGCGCAGGTAGTGCACGCCGCACCACCGGGAACCCTTCGCGACGCGCCGGCGCGGCCGGCATCAGTCCCGGACCCGGCGAAGAAGCATGCGCCGTCATCGGACCGCGCCCAGGTACGGACGGACACGCGACTAGCTGATCCGCCGCGCACCACAACGGAGCCGAAGGACCGTGCGGAGAGCTCAAAGCAGAAGCCAAAACGGGCAGGCGATTAGTGACCAACTGGACCTAGTCAGCGGAGCGGCGTGATCCTCGGAGTCCGCCCCTTGGCGCGATCGCGCGACCAGCTCATGTAGTCCTCGGACCTGGCGGTCCTGCGGTCTGCTGCTGCGGCAGTAATGCGTGTTGCAGAGTCCGCGCGAGCGATGCGGTCGCTCACAGCCTGGTACAACACAGATTGGCGGAACCTCGGTGAGTCGGATTGGGTTGTAGACCGCCAGCGCAGCGTCGATCGCCGCCGTCCTACGAAGACCCATGTACGGACGCAGCGCGCCCATCCAGCCGGCGGCATGGTGACCCGCGATTTGCGCCACATAAGTGGGACGCCAGCCTTCTGTGCGGGCTGCCTCAACCCAAAGCCGCGTGTTGAGGAGGTCAGCGACATGCTCGACCACGTCCTTCTCGCACATCTCGACCTTGATTACGGGATAGGACGACTGGCCATCCCAACTAGCGAGGAACGAACCCTCACCCTCGAGGAGGCCGGCCAGCCACGCGCGATCACAGGCTTGCTGGGATGCAGCTTGGACATTGAATAGATCCGATGCAGCCACGGCAACGGTGGTGACATGCGGGAGGGAAGCACCGCCATCTGTTCTCGGTCGCCGACCTGACCTCCGCAGTTGCCATGACGATATCGCCCGATCAATCTGGAGCTGGCGCGCCTTACCCAGGAATGGTCTGATGAGGTACATGATCCGAACAGCCGGAGCGCCTTTGATCGTTGTCGCGTACGGAATCTTGTGATGCGGCCTCCGTCGTCGCAATCGGATCACCGCTCGTTCGAATAAGTTTCCGACGCGATCGACGACGTCGCGGTCAGTCATCGACACCCGCAGGATCGGAGTGCCTGGTCTTGACGGAGCGCCGCGGAGAAAAGTCCCCTCACCCTCGAGGATCCCGACGAGCCAGTGAAATTCCTCTTCGTCTATGTGGACATATGTGCAGGGGCGGCGGGTCGTGTCAATAGGACCGTCAACTGGGCGGCTAAGCGGTTTCGAACCGCTGCTGGGAGGTCCACAACCTCTAGTGCTGCCACTACACCATAGCCGCCACGAGTCGAACGCGAGTGCGTTCGACTCTCAGTCTATCGGATTAACGTCCAGCTTTCGACCTCGCATCCGCATACAGCCCGCGCACCATCTCCGAACCGAAGTGGTACTGCCCGACATCGAGGTACACGGTCCACACGTCGACCGCGCCGTTCCAGTCCTGCTTGCGGTAGAGCGCGAGCCCCTTCACGAAGAGCGCGTCCGGATCCTTGGGCCGCTGCGCGATGACCCTGTCTGCTGCGACGATCGCGCCGTCGTTGCTCCCCGACGCGACGAGGATCAGCGCGAGCCCATCGAGCGCGGCGACGTTGCTCGGGTCCTTCGCGAGCACCTCCTGATAGCGGGGGATCGCGTCCTGAGGGCGCCCGGCCTGCACGTAGGCGTCGGCGAGCGCCAGTTGCGTCGGTACATCGCCCGGGTTCGCGCTTGCGCGCGCTTCGAGTGCGGCGAGCGCGTCCGTCTGCGGCACCGTGCCCGTGACCGTCTCGCCCGGCGCGCGATCTCCGACTGAAGGCGGCAGGTAGAAGACCGCAACTCCGACGGCGACGGCAGCGATGAGCGCGCCGACGACGAGCGTTGGCACCGGTGCCACGCGCCGTGGCTCGGGCGTGCGTCGCGCGAACGCGTCGCGCTCGAGCGACGCGCGAAGCCGGAGGTAGTCTGCGGGAGCGATCGTCCCGGCCGCGCGCGCGAACTCAAGGTCGCGGAGCGAGCTCACGGCGCGGGCCACGTCGTCGCGCTGATCCGGCGGATCCGCGGGCCACGCGACCGGCCTCCTTGCGAGCGGAGCGATCACCGCCGCCGTCCCGGCGAGTAGCAGCACCACGAAGAGCGCGATGGTCATCCTTCGGCGGCCTCCTCGCGCGCGACGCGCTCGCGCAGCGCGGCGACCTCGGTCGAACTCGGCGGCTCGCTTGGCCGGGGTATTCCCGTGCTTCGCAGGCGCCCGGTCACGAGCGCGAGGCCCGCTGCGAGCGCGGCGACCGGAACGAGCCACACCAGTCCGGTCCACGAGGTGAGCGGCGGCGAGAGGAAGATCCAGTCGCCGTAGGCGGCGCGGAACTCGGCCTCGATCTCGGCATTGGTCTTTCCCTCGCGCACCCGCTGTGCAACGAGGTCGCGCATCTGGCGAGCCGTCTCCGACGTCGAGTCCTTCACCGAAAGGCCTTGACAGACCGGACAGCGCAGCTCAGTCGTGATCTGGTCCACCCGCTCGTCGGCTGTGGCCTCGCGCGGGCGCGCCGCGAACGCGAGCGCGCCCGCCAGGGCGAGGACCGCGATCGCGATCAGGACGCGGCGATTCATCGTGTCGCCGCCTGCCCGCGGAGCTTCTCGATCGCGGTCACGAGGGTCTCCTCGTCGATCGGGCCGATGTGCCGTCCCGCGATGATCCCGTCGGGCCCGATGAAGAACGTCTCCGGAGGACCGAACACGCCGTACGACAGGGCGACGTGACCGTCGTCGTCGGCGACGCTCGTCCACGAGATGCCCATTCGTTGTACGTAGGCGAGTCCGTTTTCTCGGGACTCCTGGAAGTTGATGCCGAGCATGACGACATCGCTCGACCGATACCGCTCGTAGACGCGCACGAGCGCGGGATTCTCCTGGATGCAGGGCAGGCACCACGAGGCGAAGAAGTTCACCACGACGACCTTCCCGGAGTAATCGGCCAGCGAGACCTGGCCGGATCCGTCGAGGCGCCCCAGCGTGAAGGCCGGAGCGGGCTTGTTCACGGTGCCGGTGCGGATGTCATGCGGGTCGCGACGGAACGCGAGCGCGAGCGTCACGACGAGACCGAGGATGGCGACAACGACGACGATGCGGGCGACACGGGCGAGCATCACTTTGCCGACACCGCCACTTCGGCGACGGGCATACGTACCGCTCGCCGGCGCGGCGCGGGAAGCGCCGCGATGATCGCGCCGATCCCGATGACGGCGCCCCCGAGCCAGAGCCACGAGACGCCCGGGATAACCCGCGTGCGGATCGTCGCCCACGACAAGGTGCGCTGGTCGTACGCGGCGAGGATCGTGTAGAGATCGTCCCGCAGGCCCGCGCCGATGCCCGGAGAGCCGACCGCCGCGGTGCTGTTCGGGTACTGCACGAGAGCCGGGCGCAAGTGCTCGCTCGCACCGTTGCCGGTGATGGACAGGTCTGCGACGATCGAGTCTCGCTGCGGCTCGCTCACAGGGCGGATCGTGTCGAGACGAATGGTGTAGCCCGCGATCTCGAGCGAGTCTCCCGGCGCGAGGGTCCGCTCCGCGTCCACGGTCCGGGCCTGGCTCGTCGCGACGGCGAGCGCGACGAGAACGATCCCGAGGTGCACGACGTAGCCGCCGTAGCGGCGTCCGTTTCGACGGAACAGATTCGAGAGCGCCGCGAGACCAGCTTCACCGTGGAGGGTGCCGCGTGCGCGCACGCCACGCCCGAATTCCTGCATCACCGTCGCGACGACGAACGCGCCGAGCGCATACGTGAGTACCGCGGCGAGCGCCGTCGTCCCGGTGACGAGCGCGGCGACCGCACCGAGAGTCGCCGCCACGATCGGCGCGGTGAACTGGCGCTCGAGGGTGGCACGTGACGCGCCGTGCCACGGGAGCTGCGGACCGATGCCCATGAGGAAGAGCAGGGCGAGGGCGACTGGTATTTCGACACGGTCGAAGTAAGGCCCGCCGATCGAAAGCTGCGCGCCCGAGATCGCTTCTGCGACAAGCGGGTAGAGCGTTCCCAGGAGGACGGTCAGCGTCGCGGCCATGAAGAGCACGTTCTGGAAGAGAAAGATCGCCTCGCGCGAGAGTGGCGCGCCGATCGGCCCGGCGTCGCGGAGACGTGCGGATCGCCAGAGCAGAAGGCCGACCGACAGGATGAGGATCGCGACGAGATAGCCGAGGAGGATTGGCCCGATCGCCGAGAGGCTGAACGAGTGCACGCTGTTCACGACCCCGCTCCGGGTCAGGAACGTCCCGAGGATCGTGAGCGCGAACGTCGCCACGACAAGGGCGAGGTTCCAGGTTCGCAAGAGACTGCGCTTCTCCTCGACCATGACCGAGTGGAGGTACGCGGTCGACGTGAGCCACGGCATGATTGCGGCGTTCTCGACCGGATCCCAGGCCCAGTACCCGCCCCAACCGAGGACCGCGTAGCTCCACCAGGCGCCGGCGACGATGCCGACGCCGAGGAGCGCCCACGAGATGAGCGCGAAGCGGCGCGTCGCGACGAGCCACCGATCGCCGCCCTCGCCGAGGATGAGCGACGCGATGGCATAGGCGAACGGCACCGACGTTAGGACGTAGCCGAGGTACAGGAGTGGCGGGTGCAGAGCCATGAGCGGGTGGTTTTGCAGCAGCGCGTTCGGCCCGTTCCCGTTGTCCGGCGCGACGGCCAGACGCGCGAACGGATCGGCCGCCGGCGTCGTGATGAGCAGCAGGAAGAACGTGAGCATCGCGAACATGACGGCGAGCGCGGTCGTCGCAAGACGCGGGATCGCGACCGTGCCGCGGAACGCGATGAAGGCGGTCGCGCCGGCGAGGATCGCCGTCCACAGAAGGATCGACCCCTCGAGCGCCGCCCAGAGGCTGATGATCGAGTAGAAGAGCGGAGTCTCTCGCGCGTTGTTCTCGGCGACGTAGAGGATCGAGAAGTCGTGCGTCGCGAGGGCGAACATCATCGAAAGCGCGGCGACGACGACCAGGCCGAAGCCAACGCCGGCGGCGATACGCGCGGATGCGAGCGCTCGCGCGTCGCGCCGCCACGCGGCGTAGACCGCGGCCCCTGTTCCCCACAGCGAAAGAAAGAGCGCCGCGCGCAGAGCGGCCGCGCCGAGGTCGCCGGCGCTCACGGAGCCGTTCGGTGCGCCGGCGTGGCTCCGGCCGTGGGCGCGGTGTAGACCTCGTCGTGCTTGGCGATCACCTGCGTCGCATGGAACGACCCTTCCGCGACGAACGCGCCCTCCACCACGGCGCCTGCACCCTCGCGCAGTAGGCCCGGGATCGCGCCGGTCGCGACGATCTGGACATCTACGGAGCCGTCGGTGATCACGAAACGGAAATCATTCCCGCCACGCAGATCAGCCGAGGACATCGATCCCATCTTCACCAGGCCGCCAAGACGGATCGCCTGACCAACGGCGACCCCTTGGGCCTTCGCCTCAGACGGTGTGAGGTAGTAGACCGCCTGGGTCTGCAGATTCGTCGCGGCGACCGTCCCGACCAAGACCGCGACGCCGAGGGCCGCGATCAGCAGAACGCGGCGCGCACCAATTCTTTCAAGCACCGCGCGCGCGCAGTGAGACGAGGTAGGTGAGCAGCGCGCCCCACACGATCGCGAACGCCGCGACGATAAAGCCTAGGTTCGCGTCCACAGCCGCCCCTGACGCGCGAGTTCGAGCGAGACGCGTGCCGACATGAAGTATGCGTAGATCAGCGTGTACGCGCCGAGCGAGACCATGAGCGTCACGAGCATCGGCGTATCCAGCGCGGGCGAGCCCGCGACACGCAGGACCGTCGGGAGCTGATGCAGCGAGTTCGCCCACAGCACCGAGAGGTGGACGATCGGGACGTCGATGACCGCCACGATGCCGAAGACCGCGGCGCGCGTCGCGCGGCGCGAGAAGTCCGTCGAGAGCCCGCGCAGCAGGAGGTAGCCGACGTACATCACGAACATGATCGCTGTCGTCACGAGGCGCGGTTCCCACGTCCACCAGACGCCCCACGTCGGCTTCGCCCAGATCGAACCGGCGACCAGGAAGAGCCCGGTGAAGAGCACGCCGATCTCGGCAGATGCGACCGCGATCGCGTCGAAGACCGGCCGCTTCGTCCAGAGCCATCCGATCGACGCGAGGAAGACGATGACGAACGCCAGGTACGCGAGCCACGCCAGCGGGACGTGGACGTACAGGATGCGATAGACGTCACCCTGGACCGCGTCGGTCGGAGCCCACACCAGCGCCATGTAGCTCGCCACGACGAAGGACGCCGCGGCGACGGTGCCGAGCAGGGGACGGACGCGCGGCACGGAACCGCGCCAAAAGGTGGTTTCGATCATTCGATGGCCGCCGGGACGATGGTAAGGCCGATCACCCCGTACACAACCGCGAACGCGAACAGCAGTCCGGCCCACGAGAGCGCGCCGACCGCGTCGCCGGCGATCGCGGCGCTCGCGCCGCGTGACGCCGCGACGAGCTGTGGGACGAGCACGGGAAGCGCGAGGATCGGGACGAGCGCGGCGCGCGCACGGAGACGGAGCGCGAGCACGACGTCGACGACGACGACCGGCGGAAGCGCCACGACGCCGAGCACGACGACGACGACGAGATGCAACGGAAGCGCGAGCGGGAGATCCAGCAGCACGAGCGAGAGCAGTCCGCCGACAAGCGCGACGATCGCCAGCACGACGGCGATGGCGACGACTTTGCCGCCGAAGAGCGCGTCCCGTCCGCCTGGCAGAGCGACGAGTCCCTCGAGCGCGTCGTCCTCGAGCTCGCGATCGAACGAGCGCATCGTCGCGAGGATCGTGGCGAACGCGAGCGCGATCCAGAAGAGCGCCGGCGCGATATCGGCGTCCCGCGCGACGACCGGGCCCACGACCAGGCTTTCGAGCAGCACGAGCACGGCGATGAACGTGACCGCGGCGACGATGCCGTCGGGCTCGCGGCGCTCCGCGCGGAGCTCGCGGACGGCGACGAGCCCGATGCGGCCGAGCCCGGTCACTCGACGATGACCCTGCCCTCGCGGAGGCCGACCGTCGCACCTGCCAGCGCGTCGAGCTCGGGATGCGCGTGGGTCGCCACGATCACCGTCCGGCCCTCGTCGCGGGCGGCGCCGATCGCCGTGCGGAGCTCGGAGCTCGCCGCGTCGTCGAGCTCG
>Ga0209807_1001599_pt1 | contig 10836 bp, 13 predicted proteins | sample GraSoiAngelo_154_FD_186168 | JGI IMG/M metagenome (GOLD analysis project Ga0209807, IMG submission 186168) | Grasslands soil microbial communities from the Angelo Coastal Reserve, California, USA - 14_1009_13_20cm (SPAdes) (version 2) | ecosystem: Environmental > Terrestrial > Soil > Grasslands ... | reverse complement strand
GCGTATTCGACCAGACCCTGGCCTTCGTCGTCGCGCAGGAATGCGAGCATTATTTCGGTCCCCCTTTCCTGTCGATCTCGTGCAAGCCTGCCCGTCTGGTAGTGGTCCGACAACTAGGAAGGTCGTACCTCCGCCGTTTGGGCTATGCGCAATTCTGCCTCTCGCAACAAGGCGCAGGCCCTGATTTCGCTGCTTCTCTCCCGTTTTGACACCGTCCAGGCGTACTAGCCCAAAAGAGACAGAAGCGGGGGTCCGAGGAAGACACAAAGCAGCGCGGGAAGAATGCAGACCGCGAGTGGAAACAGCATGAGGATCGGGAGGCGACGCGCCTGCGCTTCCGCGCGGCGGCGATCGCTCAGCCGAAGGGCATCTGCCTGCGTGACAAGAAGGTGCGCAAGAGGCGAGCCGAATCGTGTTGCCGCGCGCACCAGTGCCGCGACCCGAGCCTCGGTGGGACCCACGCTGCCGAAAGCGGAAAACGCTTCGTTGGCACCGCGCCCCAACGCCAGATCAGCGAGAAGCCGCCGCGCCTCAGGGAGCCGCGCCACCATCGGCGCACGCATGACGAGCGCCGCGAGAGCGAGCTCGAACGTGAGTCCGGCCTCCAGACCGACGATCACCGCATCGAGAAGCGTCGCGAGATCCGCGCCAGGCGACGAGAGTCGGAGAATCCTCCAGAGCCAAAGGCCGCCGACCACCTCGAGGACGATCGCAATAGTGAGAAGCCAACGACCGCGATCGAACATCACCGCGAGGTATTCGGGAGTCATCACCGCGAAAAAGGTCCCTCCGAGCGGCGCGAGTGCTACGAGCACGATGGCGGACGCTCGGCCTTGTGCGGTCAGGGCATTGCGCTCGTCCTCGAGGGCGATGCGTCCGCGGAGCAGCGCGGCGACGCGGTCGAGGCTTCGGCCGATCCTGCCACCGCTCCGCGCGAATGCGCCAAGAACGATCGCGAACGGCGCGAGATCCTCGCCGGCGACGGCACCCGCGTACGCACCGACGGCCGCGTCGACGGAGGCGCCGAGCGCGATCGACGCCGCGGCGCGTTCGGTTGGCCGCGCGAGAGCCCGCGGCAACGTGGGCGCGACCTCGCTGAGCGCCAGCTGCACCGATAGCCCGCTCGAGAGTGCGGCCGCGACCGAATCAACGAGCCCGGGTAACGCGAGGCGGCATTCCCGCATTTCCGAGCGGGCGCGGGGGTCGAGCCTCAGCGCGATCGCCGCAAGCGCGCGGGACCGTCGCTCATCGAGCAGAAGCAGAAGAGTGACCCCGACCACCGCAAGAAGCATCGCGATCATGGATAGATCCGAGTGAGCCGGTAAGGGTCGGCCCGCTCCGGCGAGAGCTCCGCGATCTCAACGACCCTCCGAACCCCGCTCGGGTCGCGCTCTTGATGCACGACGACATCGATGCCGCGACGGATCTGCTCGCGGATCGCCTCGAGTGGCAGGTCGATACCGCCCATGAGCGCCATCGTCTCGATCCGCATCAGCGCGTGGGACGCGCCGTTCGCGTGAGCTGTGGTCAATGACCCACGGTGTCCGGTGTTCATTGCCTGGAGCATGTCGAGAGCTTCGCCGCCGCGAACTTCACCGACCACGATGCGGTCCGGACGCATACGGAGCGCCGCGCGGAGCAGCGCGCGGACGTCGACGGCCCCGGAACCCTCCACGCTCGGCGCGCGCGTCTCAAGCGCAACAACGTTTGGCTGCGGGAGCCGAAGCTCGGCGGCGTCCTCGATGGTAACGATGCGTTCGCGATCGCCGACCGCAAACGCGAGCGCATTGAGCGTCGTGGTCTTGCCACTCGATGTGCCACCGGAAACGAGCACGCTGCGACGCTCGCGCACCGCGCTCACGAGATAGGCCATGACCTCGGGCGGCAGCGTGCCGTTGCGGACGAGGTCCTCCGGGCTGAGCGCACGTTGTGCGAAGCGGCGGATCGTAAGGACGGGCCCGACGAGCGATATCGGTGGAATCACGGCGTGCACCCGTGAGCCATCGGGAAGGCGCGCGTCAACGAGGGGACTCGCGAGGTCGATCCGCCGCCCGAGAGGGGCGACGAGCCGCTCGATCAGCACAAGAATTTCGTCGGGGTCGGCAAAGTGGATCGCGGTCTCCTCAAGTCGTCCGTCGCGCTCGACCCACACACCGCGCGTGCCGTTGACCATGACCTCGGTCACGCGGTCATCACGCAGAAGTGGCGCGAGCTCGCCGAGGCCGAAGAGCCGATCTTCGAGCCAGCGCTCGAGAAGCCGAAGCTCTCCCGCCGGAATGACCAGACGCTCATCGACCAGCGTCTCCCGCACCGCAGCCGCCAGGTGTTCGCGACGCGGTCGGCCGTCGGGTGCTTCGCGAAGGCGCATGACGACCCCGCGCTCGATGCGAGCGCGCGCAGCGACCGTCACGTGGTGTCGATAGCGATGATCTCGGACAACTCGTCGTATGCCTTTCCGAGCGCTCCACCGATCGCGCCGGGCCGAGATGACGCGGCGGAGATCGCGGCTTCCGCGCGCGGAAGGGCGCGGAAAACATCGCGTCCGCTCAGGGACCTGGTCGTCGACTGAGAAGCGATCAGCCACGCCGCTTCGGGAACATCCGCCGTTGCGAGCGCGGCGAGGGAGATCGGGTCGTCGTAGCTCATGACGATCGCGCGATCGACGGATGGAAGAAGCCGTCGTGTGCGCTCATCGGCGAGGGTCGGACCATCCAGGAGAACAAGCTCCGAGAGCTCCAGCGAGGCCCGGAACGCCGACTGCGCCAGTTGGACGCTCGGGGCATACGGTGGCCCGCCGACGATCCGGAGGCCCGGCGCGGCTTCGGTCGCGACGACCCCCAGATGTTCGGCGGTCAATTCGTCCGTCAGCTCTTCGAGGTCCGACCAGCCGCCGGTCGTAGCGCCGAGCCACCAGCCGAGTGTCCCGTCCCCACTGAGATCAAGGCAGAGCGTCGAGCGAAGCGGAGCGAGCCGGCGCGCCAGGTTCGCGACGAGAAGCGACCGACCTGCGCCACCACGAGCAGACGTCACGAGGACCGACCGCGTCGACCCTCGCCTGGCCGGAGGCAGGGTCGCCGCTATAAGCGGGCCCAACACAGCGGCCTCGCACGACCTCGCCACGCAGCGATCCGAAATACCAAGCGCGCTCGCGAGCGGGATTTGCTCGTCGCCGAGGACCACGACACGTGGCAGCGCACGAGGGAGCGCAGCCGCACCGGTGACGGCCTCGGCATCGCGGAGGTCGACAATGGCGAGGTCGGCGCGCGCTGCATCCACCGCGATCAGTCCCAACACTTGAGCCGCCGATGCGAGCTCGGCGCCTCCGCAGAGTGCGACGCGGACCGTCAATGTGTCGAACGAAGGAGAGGAACGATCAGCAGTCCTGACGCTCGCGCGGTGGCAATCGCGGTCGCGCTCTCCTCATCGACCTCGAAGACGACCGATCGCTCGTCCGCGCCCATGACGCGAAGATCGGCGGCGATGGCGACGGCCAACGGGTGATCGCCGCTTCGAACGGCGAGAAGATCGACGCTGTCGCCGCTCCGCACCTCAGCTAACGGTGCGGCGAGCCACGCGAGGGGCACCGCGAGGGCCCAGGTAGACATCGAAAGGCGTTGCGCCAATGACCTACTCGCACTGACCTCGTCCGCGGAACGGGAAGGCGGGGCGACCAGGGTCGAGAGGATCGAGAGGACAAGTAGTCCGGTCCCGGCGATTGCGAGGACAAGCCGCCGGCGCCCGAACAGCCACCGCTTGGACGTGAAGGTCAGGACGGGGAGCATTCGGGGGCACTGAACCCGGCGTGATGCGAGTAACCGTTCAACATGAGTCGCGCTTCGATCCGTTTGTTCGCGCACACCAATTCCACCTGCGCGACACCGAAGGCACCGTTCGACCGTGCGAGTTCTTCTGCGGCACTCCGAGCCGCTTCGAGCGCGCGCGGATCGGTGACGAGCTGTGCGGGCGCGACCGCGTGCGAGCCGTAAAGGTCAGCCACGGCCTGGGCGGCCGCCTCGACGGCAGCTTCGCCCGCGCGCTGCGCCTGGGCCGCCACGATGATCCGGTCCTGTGCGGCGCGAAGGCCGATAACCGCGGCGGCCGCGATGGCGAGCGCGAGCACGGCCACCAACAGCGCCTGACCGCGCTCCTCGCTCACGGAGCCCACTCGACCCTGCGGGCGGCCGTTCCTTCCACGATCAAACGCGGAAGACCCACGAACGCGAGAGGGACTGGCAGCGGGTACCGCAGCCGAACGCGAATGAGAGAGCCGCGAGGCGCCGATGATCGCGGCGCTTCGCCTTGCGTCGGTTCGATGACGACCACCACACGAGAGGCGTCAAGCGGGCTGACGGCTGCCGTCACGGTGCTGCGAATCAGATCGTCATCATTCGTGAGCGACCCGGTCCGTGCCGCCTCGGCCGCGGCGTGCTCGAGCGCAAGCCGAGCCACACCGATCTCCGTGATGAGCGCGACTCCCAGCAGCAGCACGAGCAGAAGCGGCAACACCAACGCGAATTCGACTATCGCTTGACCGCGCTCGGCCCTCATCGACCGAGGGCACGAACGAAGCGGCCGCACCACGCGTTCAGCCGGTCAATTGGACCGCGGCAGAAGGGTAGGAATCGGGCCGCGTACAAGCTGACCGCGGCGAGCGTCGTTATCAAGAGGACCCTGCGCCAGAGCCGCGTCTCCTCATTCCACAGAATCGGTGCGACAACCTGGGTCATGGGATCGCGACGGTCGGGTGGGACCTCGTGGGTACGGATCGTTTCGACGACGAGATCCCCGATCTCCCGGTTGACCAGGCTTCCGCCGTGTCCGTCGATGAGCTCGCGCGGGGTCGCCGGAAGGAAGAGCCGCTGCGGGACGCCAGGATCGCGAGCGTCGAACTCGTTGACAAACCCGTCGGTGGCGAGGCTTGCATCGACGCGAACGATTCCCACGGGCGGACGAATGGGCCGCGCGGTCGCGAGGTCGTTGATGGCCGCGCTCTGGGGATCGCGCGCGACCGCGACTCCGCCGGCTCGGACGATGTCTTTGACGGGACTGATGATTGGAAGAACAAACGCCGGCGCGCGGGCGAAGTCCGCGCCGCTGTGCGGACTGGCGATGGCGATGTACGTCACGACACCGTCATCTGACGAGAGTCCTCCCGCGATGGCGCGATCGACGACAACGCCGCCCATCGAGTGCGACACGATGTCCACACCGGAGTAGTCCGCGGATATGTGGCGGATCTGGTCAGTCAAGACGCGGGCATTGGCATCGACGCTGCCGTACGTGTCGTACGGAAACCGGGGATCGTCCCCAAGCCTTCGGAACTCATAGCAATCCGATGGAAAACGCGCCTTGAGCTCGTCGAAGGCGCCGTCGTCAGCCTTCGAGCCGTATCCGCCGACAAACAGGACCAACTCGCATTTGCGCGCCGGCGCGCGGAGCGGTTCGGCGATCGGAACGAGTGCGGGCGCGACCGAGGGAATTGGCGCCGAGCGGATCTCGCTCGGCCTGAGCTCGGTGAGCGGGATGCTGCTGGAGATCGGAGGATGGCCGGTGCCGCTCGGCGCCGGCGGCCGGCCATCGTCCGCGCTCGCCGTGAGCCCTCCAGCCGAAAGAAGGGCCAGTGCGATGACGGACGTGCGAATGAGAACACCGGGAGTCACGCGGCGCAGTCAACAGAGCGAGGCGCCCGGATCGCATAGGAGAAGAGGTCGGTACCGGAGTACCGCTCTAAGTCCTGGTTCGCGCCACCTCGCTCGCCTGCGCACGTGCGGCGAGCTCGTCGGAATCGTCGAGTGGTTCGAGCGTCGCGTCCTTGTATCGCCGTTCGATCGCCCACGCGAGAAGGCGGTCAGCGAGCCACGGGTTCTTCGGGAGGCCCGATCCGTGGAGATAGCAGCCGATCACTTTTCCCTGGACAGCGCCCTCGGTCTTGTCCTCGCCGTTGTTGCCGTTCCCGGCGACGACCGTTCCGAGCGGCTTGGCGCCGGTGCCGAGGTAGGTCCGCCCCGAGTGGTTCTCGAACCCAACGAGCGGCCCGTCCGGCGAATCCACGAGCAGATTGCCCACGAAGCGCTTCCTCCCGGCGCGCGTGGTCACGTCCAGAATGCCCAGCCCTGGAATCGACGGGCCGACCTCCGGGACGTACTCGTGCCCGAGGAGCTGATAGCCCCCGCAGACCGAGAAGATCGCGGCGCCGCCCTCGACGGACTTCCGCAGGGCCGAGCCGTTCTTGCCCGCCAGGTCGGCGCCGACGATGTCCTGCCCCTGATCCTGACCGCCGCCGAAGAACCAGACGTCGGGCCACTCAGCCTGGGTCCACTCGCCAACGGAGAAGGGCCGTACCTCGACGCCGATGCCCCGCCATTTCGCGCGTTGGGTGAGCGCGATGACGTTGCCGCGGTCGCCGTAGATGTTCATCAGGTCGGGATAGAGGTGCGCGATCCGCAGATCCATGAGGGTCAATCTTCCCAGAACGGGACGGTCGCACCCGCCCGGGCGAGCACCGCGCGCAGCGCCTGCATCGCCGTATATGTCGCGAGCACCACGACCTCGCCGCCCTCGGGCGCGAGCGCGGTTGCGCGATCGATTGCGGCGGCCCAGTCGTCCACGACCTCGAGGCGCTCCTTCGCGAGCCCGGCGTACTTGAAGCGGAGGGCGAGATCCCGTCCCCGCAGTCCGGTGATGACGGCGTGCTCAACCGACGGGGCCAGGGCTTCGAAGTCGGCGTCCCAGATCCACGACACGTCGCGGCCATCGGCGTCGCGGTCGCTCAGGGCAGCGAGGAGACGCGGTGATCGCCCGGTTTCGAGCAGCGCCCCGATCGCGGCGTTGAACCCCGCGGGGTTCTTCACGAGGACAAGGCGCAGGGTGCGGCCCTTGTGCTCGATCGTTTCGAGCCGACCGAAAGCCGGGCGAAAGCTCGCGAGCGCGCGGATCGCCTCGGCCAGACCGAGGTCGAGGGCGCGCGCAGCCGCGAGCGCGGCGAGCGCGTTGTACGCGTTGTACAAGCCGGGGATCGGGACGCGGACCGGCTCGAACACGTTCCCGACCGTCCCCGCGAGCACGATCTCGCTGCCGCTCGGTCCGAGCGTGACCTTTGTCGCAGCGACGTCGCGTGGCGGACGCGTGAGACCGCACGACGGGCAGGACCAGTCGCCGACGTGGGCGAGGACGACACGCGCGTACTTCAGAGGCGACTTGCAGCGCGGGCAGCGCGTCGCGTCGCTGATCGCCTGCGGGATGACACCGCCTACATCCGGATCGTCGACGCCGAAGAAGACGGTCTTCGCGTCGCGTCGGAGCGCGAGGTACGCGACGAGCGGATCGTCCGCGTTCAGCACAAGCGTCGTGTCTCCGGGTAGGCCGGCGAGCGCGTCGCCGATCTTCTTCGCGAGCGTGTCGAGCTCGAAGTAGCGGTCCATCTGATCGCGGAAGAGGTTCGTCACGACGACGACGCGCGGTCTGAGCCGTCCGACTGCGCTTGGCAGCGACGCCTCATCGATCTCGAAGAGACCGAAGTTGCCGCGCGGCTCCGCCGACCACGAGCTCCGCGCGAGGAGCGCCGCCGCTACGCCGCGATCGAGATTGGACCCCGAGCGGTTGTGGATCGGGTCCCATCCCGCGGTGCGGGAGATGTCGGCGAGCATCCGCGCAGTCGTGGTCTTCCCGTTCGTGCCGGAGACGCAGGCCACGCCGTGCGCGAGTGTCGCCGAGAGGGCGCCGATGAAATCCGGATCGAGCGTCAGAGCGACAAGTCCCGGGAGGGCGGTCGCGCCCCGTCCGGTCGCGCGGAGACCTTCTCGGGTGAGCTTTCCGGCGGCGTTGGCGATGAGCGCGAGCGCGTCAGGCACGGACGAAGCGTACCGGCGCGTTATGCCCCGACGGGCTGGACCTCACGAAGCAACATCTCGAGCTCGTCGATCGCCCGCCCGAGCCGGAGCGCGACGGCCTTCGCCGAGTCGCCGTTGGCCTGGGAGTTTTCGAGCGCGCCCTGCGCGTCAAGCCGGGCCAGGACCGCGACGGCCTTGCGGAGGCGCGCGATCGTGAGGGAGGCCGGGAGGGCCCGCCGCAGCTCGTTGATGCGCGATTCGAGGCGCTCCAGGCGGGCGCGGAGCTCGTCCTCGAGGGCATCCGGGGCCATCTCATCGAGCCGTTTGGCCTCGGCTTGGAGCGTGCCCATCTCGCGCTGCACGAGCTGCGCGGCTTTCTCGAGCGAGTGCCCCTTCTCGAGGGCTTGCCGGATCCGGATGACCTTTTCCATCGCGAAGACGTCGTAGTCGTGATCGCCATTGCTCGATGGCTTCACGAGACCCTTCTTCGTCCAGTAGATGAGCTGACGTGGTGTGACGTTGCACACGCGCGCGGCCTCGGCGGCCGAGAGACGCAGGCGCGCGAGGACCTCGCCGTCGTTGGCGATCAGGACTTGCGTGAGCGCGTCGTGCGTTTGGGCCTCCGCCACCGGACTTTGCTCCCCTGTGTCGAATTCCGATTGCGAGTGTTGTTGGTGGCGAAATCACGTGTCAATGAGGCGGACAGATATCGAGACTTGCCTGCTAGCGAGAGGCCCGTACGGACGAGCGTTGGACCTCCCGGTACGCCACCTTGACCGAGGCGTGATACCGGGAGAGCCTCGCGCCGTCGAGCTCCGCCCAAAGGCGTCCGACCTCGACGCCGACGGGGGCCTTCACCTTCGCCGCCTTCACGGCGGCGAGCACGGCCTCGTCCCAGCTCTTTGTGGAGTTGCCCGTCGCCTCGACGAGGCGAACGACGATGGGTCCGGAGGATGCGACCTTAGGACGACGAGCGGGCATTCGTACCGTGAGTGCCGGTCCGCCGCGTGGGTCCATCGCCACCGTTCTTCACCGCGGTGCGCGACTCGATCGGCGGAAGCGCCGCGAGCTCGAGGATCTGGTTGGCCATGATCGTGAACTTCTCGCGAAGCATCGCGCGCGTCGCAGCACCGGAGCGCGGCGCGAAAAGAGTCCCCGCGACGAACCCGATGATGAAGAACCGCAGGGAGGTGCGCAGCAGCGCGAGCATCAGGCCGCCCGGCCCTTGGGCGGGTAGCCCTCGAGGCCGTACTCCTTGATCTTGGCGTAGAGCAAACGGCGGTAAATACCCAGCATTTCCGCGGCTTTTGAGCGATTCCCGTTGGCATCGCGGAGGGCCTTCATGATGAGGTCCTTCTCGAACTGGGCGACGGATTTCTTGAAGAAGGACTTCTCGACGGAGACCTCGTCGCCGCCTTCTTCTTCGTGCTCGCCGGCCTCGTGGTCGCCGAACGGAAGCTCGCGGCTCGTGATGATCTGGCCGCGTGAGAGGACGACCGCGCGCTCGACGACGTTCTCGAGCTCGCGCACGTTTCCGGGCCAGTCGTATTCCATCAGACGCTTGAGCGCCTCCTCGCTGATCGCCGCCGGTTGCGCGGTGGCGCTGTAGCGATGCTTCGCGAGGAAGTGCTCGACGAGCGCCGGGATGTCTTCCTTGCGATCGCGGAGGGGCGGCATCTGGATGTTGATGACGTTGAGCCGGTAAAAGAGGTCGTCGCGGAACTTCTGCTGCTCGACCTGTCTTTGCAGGTCTTTGTTGGTCGCGCAGATGATGCGGATGTCGACCTTGATCGGGAGCGAGGAGCCGACGCGCTCAATCTTGCGCTCCTGCAACACGCGGAGCAGCTTCGTCTGCATCGGCAGGCTCATCTCGCCGATTTCGTCGAGGAAGATCGTGCCTTTGTCGGCCATCTCGAAACGGCCGCGCCGCTGCGTCATCGCGCCGGTGAACGATCCCTTTTCGTGTCCGAAGAGCTCCGCTTCGAGCAGGGTTTCCGGAAGCGCGGCGCACGAGACCTTCACGATCGGGCCGGACCGGCGGTTGGAGTTGTAGTGGAGCGCCTCCGCGACGAGCTCCTTGCCGGTGCCCGATTCGCCCGTGATGAGGACGGTCGCGTCGGCTTTCGCGACCTTCCCGACGGTCTTGTAAACCTCCTGCATCGCGGGGGAGTTACCGACGATCCGCTCCGTCTGGACGAGCGAGCTGATCTCGTCGCGCAGGACCTGGACCTCGCTCGTCAGGTCGCGGTACTCGATGACTCGCTTCACGGTGTGGCTGATCTTGTCGAGCTCGAACGGCTTGGTGATGTAGTCGAAGGCGCCAAGCTCCATAGCGCGGATGGCGTTATTGGACGAGCCGAACGCGGTCATGATGAGGACGCTCGTCTTGGGCGAGCTGACCTTGAGCTTTGAGAGGGCCTCGATGCCGTCGAGCTCCGGCATCCGGACGTCCATGATCACGAGGTCGGGGTTGGTGTCTTTGACCTTCTCCACGACCTCGGTGCCCGTGGTCGCCTCGACCACGCTGTACCCCTCATCGGACAGCAACTGCTTGAGGAGTGAGCGAATGGAGGCGTCGTCGTCCGCGACGAGGATGGTCCGTTGCGCCACTTTCCGTACGCTTCCTTCCCACGAGAGCCAAGCTAGGCCCTTGAATGGCTATCCCTCGTGCGGCCAGACCATTTTGTGTGCCGGTGACCGTACATGTCAAACCGAGCAAGGTGTCGGTGAGTTCCGTACGGTCGGCGGTCAGGGCACGTCGCGGACGATGGGGATCAACACGCCGACGAGGGCCGCTGCGAAGGTGACCACCCCGGCTGCGGCGATCAGCAAAGCGACTCCGACGGCGTCGGCGAGCGCGCCGCTGAGGATGATGATTGGTAGCCACGTGATGTTGAGAAGCGCGATCCGCGCGCCGAAGACTCGGGCGCGAAGATCTGGTGGCGTGAGCTCTTGCGAGATCGTCACGTTGGGTACGTAGAAGAGGACATTCACGATCCCGCCGAGC
>Ga0209807_1001598_pt1 | contig 10839 bp, 12 predicted proteins | sample GraSoiAngelo_154_FD_186168 | JGI IMG/M metagenome (GOLD analysis project Ga0209807, IMG submission 186168) | Grasslands soil microbial communities from the Angelo Coastal Reserve, California, USA - 14_1009_13_20cm (SPAdes) (version 2) | ecosystem: Environmental > Terrestrial > Soil > Grasslands ... | reverse complement strand
GAGTTGCGCCACCATCGAGCCGACTGCGCCGGCCGCGCCGTGCGCGAGGACGCTCTGCCCCGCCTGAAGCCGGCCGTGCTGGAAGAGTCCCTGCCACGCGGTCAGGCCCGAGATCGGCAGGCTCGCCCCCACCGTGAACTCGACGTCGCCCGGCAGGGGCGCGAGGTTGCGCGCCTCGATGGCCGCGTACTCGGCGAGGGTGCCGTCGCGAGTCCAGTCCGTGAGGCCGAACACCCGTTGTCCGACCGACAGCCCCGTCGTGCCATAGCCGAGGGCGGTGACGACTCCGGCCAGCTCATGCCCAGGGATCGATGGTGTTCGATCACGGTCGAGGCGATCGGTCCAGGTCGAGGGCCACGCCATCTCAGTCGGGACGAATCCCGACGCATGAACCTGAACGACGACATCGTTTATCGCTGCCCGCGGCTCGGGCCGCTCCACCAGCCTCATTCCGGCCGTTCCCGCAGCCTGGTCGGTCACCACAATCGCCTTCATCGTCCACCTCCTCGTGTGTGGTATGTCGTGGAGTGTGACGACCAGTCACCCCCAATGTCCGTTATGGGTTGGGGTCGGGCCGGATTGGTGCTAGGCAGGGCTGGCGCAGTTTGTTCCGCCGGGGCCTTGCACTGGGGGTAGTCCTGGATTTGCGTCTACCTGATGGCCGATGCGAGGACTTTCCACGCAAGGTGAAGAGTGATCCGGCGACCGCTCGTATCCCGGTTGTGGTCGTGACCGTTGAGGCCAACCCGGAGCAGGCGCTGGCCCTCGGCGCCGATGACTATCTGACGAAACCGATCGACCGCGCACGTCTGGAACGGTGGCTGCGCCAACTCGTTCGCCTCAAGCGTGACGGAGACGAGGTCGCGGTCTTCCGCGCCTGACCCCTCACAGCGACAAGCCCACGCTTAAGCGGATGGCGACCGAAATCGTGCTCTCGCCGCAATGTTGGCGGCACAGTGTTTGCACGGCGGGCAAACTGCGGAACGCAGCGGGGGCGCCGCAACGTTGGGAGGAAACATATGGGAATCATCGCTTGGATCATCGTGGGACTTATCGCAGGGTGGCTCGCCGGCGTGATCATGAAGGGGGGCGGATATGGGCTGATCGGAGACCTCATCCTCGGACTCATCGGTGCCCTAGTCGGCGGCTGGCTCTTCTCGTTGATCATGCCGAGCGCCGAGCCGACCGGTCTGATCGGCTCGATCATCGTCGCCACGATCGGCGCGGTCGTCCTCGTCGCGATCGTGCGGCTCGTACGTGGGCGACCCGTGCGAGCGTAAAAGGCGTTCGCGTGCGGGCATTTAGCAGCCGCTTGTATTCGCCGCAAGTTAGAACACACTGAGCCCGTTCACTCCGGACCCGATGCACCGCCCGAGCCGCAGTGCCGGCGAGGTGCCTCCCAGGCCCCCAGCGAGCGAACGTCACGATGGCAAACAAGGGGGTAGTTCTGTGTTTAGCAAGCACATCAGGCTCATTGACCGCTGCCTCGTCGACGAGGCATGAGCACGAGCACGACCTGAGGAAAGTAGAAGCCCAGGAGGGGGAGAGTCACATGGCGATCGCACAGCAACAGAAAGCAACGGACAGAGCTACCGCGAACGCGAACGACTTCAGGGCGGCAATGTCAGCGGCAAGCGCGCGCGATCACGCCCGTTTCGAGACACACCTGAGAGACGATGTGACGTTCATCAACCCGATGGTCGGTACCGTGGACAAGGCCGGCTTCCGCGAATTCCACACCGCGCTTTGGACGGGCCTCCCAGACATCAACTACAAGGTCGAAAGGACCGTGTCTGAGGGCGACACCGTGGTCGGGGAGTGCACGGTCACGGGAACTCAGCGCGGCGAACTCGCAGGCGTCCCTGCCACGAACAAGTCCGTGAAGGTGCCAATAACCTTCATCGTCGATTACGAAAACGGAAAGGCGAAGCGCTGGAGCTCGTATCTCGACACAGCGACGCTTCTCCGTCAGATCGGCGCGATGAAGTAACGGACTCAAGGGCTCGACGGCCTCTGGCCGTCGAGCCCCTCCGATCCGCCCGCCCAGCGAAGCACGCGTAGCGCGCGCAAGGTGTTCCAGCGGCTGGGCCGGCCTTCGTGCTCGTCCATGCCGAACTCGAGATCGCGGACGCGGGTGTTGACCATTTCGCTCTCGTGCGGGTTCTCGAGCGGCAGTCGCCCTTGGGCGTCACGCTTGGACCGGACCAGATCGATGGCTTCGGCCACGCGCGCATCGGGCGTGACGCCCGCTGCGCGCAGGTAGTCGAGCCCGCGCAACGCGTCGTAGTGCCAGCCGGTCGGGAAGGAGAACCGTGTGAAGGCCGGATCGATGAGCTCGCCGCTCGAGAGCCGGCGCAGCATCCGGCGTTCGAGCAGGTATTCCTGTCCTCGCTCACGCGCCGCGGTCACCTCGGCGGAGCCGCCGGTCGCGCGCTCGTGCTCCAGAAGGCCCTCGAGGACGTCGATCGTCGTGTGGAACGATCCGCGGGTCGAGCCATTCTCCTGCTCGCAATTCCACCCGCCATCGTCCATCTGCTCGCCGAGCAGCCGCTCGACGATAGGGGTCGCGTCCAGGCCGAAGTACGAGCCGGCCGCCACGACGCGTCCGTTGATGCACGGCTCAACTTCGCCGGCGAATAGTGGTGTGCCGCGCCACGGGCCCCCCGCGTGCCACGTCGCGTTGTCGCGGACGAGGCCGATCGCCTTCCGCGCGACCTGGCTCGAAGGGTCGAGACCCATATCGCGGAGCATCAACAGGGCGAGCAGCGTGATCTCCTCGGTCCCCGGCGTGCCGGTGTCCCAGAGCCCATCCTCCCGCCGGAGAGCCAAGAGGCGCGCGCCCCAGCCTTCGGTGGCGACGCGGGCACGCTCCTCGGCGACCTGGTCGGCCGGCGCATCGGTCAGCTCGCTCATCGCCTGCCAGCGAATCGCCGGGTCCGAGTCGAGGAGCCAGTCGGTGACGGAAACGATCTTCCTCCCGCGGAACGTGTCGTGATGAGGGCGCCACACTAGCCGACCCATACGACATCCCCTCCGGGACGGCATCGAGCACCGGCCTCGTGGTGGCTTCGGGCGCCAAGGAACAATTCAGCGCCGCACCTCGTCTCGCATCGGCCAGTCCACAAGCCATCGCTCTCGCCGCGCCGCCCACCGCGCCAGGCGGCGCTCGTCGTCTTCAGCACGTGTGAAGAGCTTGCTGCCCTCGCGCCATCCGGCGCGCCGCAGCAGGTAGGCGGCCAGACCGACGAGGATCGCGAATACCCCGAGCCCGAGGAGCGGTAGCGGAGCCTGCAGGCTCAGGTATGCGCCCGCGATCGCTGCCAGGACGAGGACGGGACGCAGCGCCGGAATGTTCAGCCGTCGAGCCGGCTCGCGCTGTACCAGCCGAAGCGCGGAGGCCGCCGTCGCCACGTAGCACAGTCCGAGAAAGAAAACGGAAATCGCGATCAGGCTGCGAAGGTCGAAGAGGAGCGACGCGATGAGCGCGCAGAGCCCTTGAAAAGCGATCCCAAGATACGGAGTGTGAAATCGGGGATGGATCTTCGCGAAGGGCGCCGGGAAGAGCGCGTCCTTCGCCATCGCGTAGCTCAGGCGAGCGAGGCTCAGCGTGAAGACGTCATAGACGCCGGCGATCGATACAAGCGCTCCCGCGCTCATCACCACACCGCCGATGGCAGCGGGCAGGCCGAGGCTCTGGAGAAGGCTCGAGAGCGCATCGGCGAGCGGGCGCTGCGAGGCTTGCGCGGCCTCGCTGGGAAGAGCGATGACCACGCTCCCCGCGGTGAGCAGGTAGAAGATCGTCGCGATCGCCATACCCAGGACGAGACCCCGTGGGAGCGTCCGCTGCGGCTCGCTCACCTCGCCTGCGGGAAGCACCGCCAGCTCGTATCCGGCATACGCCCAGAAGATGAGGAGGACGGCGGAACCGAGACCGCCCCACCCAAGTGGCGCGAACGGCGTGACCCGCTCGGCGGCCTGAGCCGAATGCGTCGCGAGGACAGCAAAGCCGACTGCGACGAGAAGGCCAAGCGGGACAAGCTTCGCCACCGTGAGCGCATCGTTGAGCCGCGCGCCCATCTGAATGCCGCGGACGTTCACCGCCGTGACGACGCCCACGAGGAGCAGCTTGACGATCACGCTCACGGCGAGTGAATCTCCGATGAAGTACGCGAAGTAATTCGCGAACGCCAAAGGGAATACCGGAAGCGCTACCCACTCACCGAGGTACAACGCCCAACCGGCAAGGAATCCCGCGAGCGGACCGAAGGCCTCGCGGGTGTAGGCATAGGTGCCTCCGACCTTTGGCAAGATCGCGCAGCACTGCACGAAAGCGAGCGCGGTGAGCGCGGCGAGCACCCCCGCGGCGATCCAGGCGACCAGCTGCGCGGGGCCGAGGAACCGGGCACCCATCGCAGAAACGACATAAATATCGGCACCGACGATCGCTCCAATCACGAGAAGCGTGAAATCGAAGATGCCGAGGTTGGCGCGGCTCCCTTCTCTCGCCTTCGCGCTCACTTCGAAGATCGAAGCGTTTTTGCCGTCCGGGGGTGGCCGTTCGCCGAAGATCGAGGCGGCCGCACGTAGGGATCCAGGTTCTCGGCGTATTCGGCCAGCCGGGCCTGCACCCGGCCGTGGACGCTTTCCGGCGGATACGTCCCGTCGCTCCGCGCCCGACCCGCCGGCACGCCGGTCAGTAGCTCGATGCCTTCGTCGATGCTCGTGACCGCCCACACGTGAAACTGCCCCGCGGCGATGGCGCCGATAACTTCCGGGTCGAGCATGAGATCGCGCACGTTCGTCTTCGGGATGATCACTCCCTGCCGTCCGGTGAGTCCCCGGGCCTTGCAAACGGCGAAGTGACCCTCGATCTTCTCGTTCACGCCGCCGATCGCCTGAACATCGCCGCGCTGGTCAACGGAACCCGTTACCGCGATGCCCTGATCGATGGGAAGGTCCGCGAGGCTCGAGAGGACCGCGTACAGCTCGGGGCTGGAGGCGCTATCGCCATCGACGCCCCCGTAATTTTGCTCGAACGTCAGGCGGGCGGTGAGGCAAAGCGGTCGCCGCGGGCCGTACTTCCCCAGAAGATAGCCCTCGAGCGTGAGCACGCCCTTGGTGTGGCTTGGGCCGGACAGATGGATCTGACGCTCGATGTCCAATACCTCTTCGAATCCGGGCCCGGTGCGCGCGGTGATCCGCGTGGGACGAGCGAACGAGTAGTCGCCGAGCTCGCGGACCGCAAGGCCATTCACCTGGCCGACGACCTTCGTGTCCGTTTCGATCACGACGACGCCCTCGTGGATCCGCCGCTGCAGCTCCTCTTCGACGAGGTTGCTGCGCCTGCCGCGTGCTTCAAGGGCCGCGCTCACATCCACCTCGCTTACTGGCCCCTCCGCACGTGCGCGCGCTGCCGCGTCCGCTTCGATGAGGAGGTCTTCCACGAGCCCGAACCGCGCGGTGAGACGGGTGCGGTCCTCGGCTAGGCGTGCTCCCTCCTCGATGACGCGTCCGACGGCGTCGGCCGAGAAGGGGAGCAGACCGCGCTCCCTGACAATTCTCGCGACGAAGGATGCATATGTCTGGATGGCCGCGGGGCTCCGATCCATGAATGCGGTGAGCTCGGCCTTCACCTGGAACAGGTGCGCGAAGTCCTCGTCACGTTTGCGGAGACGCATGTAGAGCTCCGGATCGCCTATGAGCACGACGCGAATCCGTAGCGGGATGGGGTCGGGTCTAAGCGTCGCGACCGGCAATGCGGCGTCCAGGTTGGACGGGCTCTCGACCGTGGCCACGCCCTCGCGCAGCGCGCGTCGCAGCGCGTCGTACGCGGACCGGTTGGCGAGAAGGTCCCTCGCGTACATGACGAGGTATCCACCGTTCGCCCGCTGAATGGCCCCGGCGCGGATGTACTTGAAGTCCATGTCCATCCCTAAAGGCGAAGCGGGGTAGTCGATCCGACCGACCAGGTTCGACAACGTTGGGTTCGGCTCGTAGACGACTGGAGCGCCCGCCGCACGGTCCCGCGTGACGAACACGTTGGCTCCAGACCAGGTCCAGATCGGCGGTTCCGCGCCTGTGCCGCTCCGCGAATCGACGCTCTCGCTGAGCACCTTTTGAATGGCACCGAGGTGGCGAATGACGCCTGGAACCAGGACGTACTTCCTTCGGAGAGCGTCTAGATGTTCTCCGACCGCGAGCCGCGCGATGCCCGGACCGGTAGCGCGCTTTCCCGCATTCGCCTCGATGAGACTTGGGAGGTCAGCTCGACACCGTTCGATCAGCGCCTCGAGATCGGCCGCCAGCTCGCCGCCTTTGCCGGGCGGCAGCTCGATCGCGATCGGCCGGCCGGGCTCGGGGAAGTTGTGGACGTAGCACCAGTCCGAGCTTGCGGGTCGCGCCACCGCAGCTTTCCGGAGGAGATCGAACGTTAGGCTGGCCCGGCCGGTGCCCTCAGCTCCCGCGACGAACACGTTGTAATCGGGCGCGGTGATATGAAGGGCAAGATTGATCGCGTTGACGGCACGCTCCTGACCGACGAATGCATCGAGCGGCCGCACGTGTTCGGTCGTTTCGAAGCCGAGCGTGGCCGGGTCGCAGCGCCAGCGCAGGTCTTCGATGGGCAGCGGGCGCGCGCCGTCGGACCGCGCTTTCTTCATCGATCGCTCTTCTTTGCAAGATCCCGGCGGCCACGCGCGATCCTGATCTCCCCGAGATGCACGCCGAGCAGGTCGAAATGGATGACCCGGTCGTCCCGCCAGGTGCGAGCGCTATGCCCGGACTTGGTTGCCACATCGGATGCCGATCTAGCTGTAAGGGGTCGCTCCTCCGTCTCGAGAAGGCCTTCGCGTAATCCGATGGCGACCGCTTCCGCTCGGCTGGTGGCTCCAAGCTCCACCAGGATGTTCGATATGTGCCATTCGGCCGTGCTCTCCGCAATGCGCAGCGCGGCAGCCAGTTCTTTCGTCGTATAGCCTGCCGCGACGTAGCGAAGGATCTCCGTCTGGCGAGGTGAGAGATGCACGGCCCGGATTCGTGCAGAAGAATTGCCATGTGAAAACCCCGGATTTTCCCGGGCCCCAGGGTTTCACGGATACCGCCAACCGCACTTAACGCGCAGGCTCTGGGCATGAAATGGATAGCACCTCTTTGTCCGCACGATGTAGCAGTCCGACCGAGCGAGCGAGGGCCGGAGTGGTTCTGCCGCGAATGTGGCTGGGCTTTGCCGCTCTTTCGTAATCGCTCCGGCGCCATGCGCGCCGTTAATACCGCCCTCGTTCGGGCAACAGGATCTACACGCCGTGACTGACAAGACGGTCATGTACGAGTACGCGGATGTGGTCGAGGATCTTGTCGCCAAGTGCTATCGCGCATGGGCCATCGGACGCGTGCGTCCGGATGGGATGTGGGAGGGCTGCATCGAATTTGTCGATCTTGCCGACGATGAGCGACTGAAGACGGGCATCGAGACGATGCAGTCGAGCGAGCGAGCTTTCCGGCAATGGGCCGCCGGCATCGGCCAGGTCTATCTCGAGGGTGCCTTCAGGCGCGCGAGGTCGCGCGCACGTGCGGGATCAACGCGTCTCGTCCCGCCGCTTTCGTCTGTACCGCAGCGGGCGGTTCTCGATCCATTTGAGGTCGACGCGCAGGGCGAAGGGCTCCTCGCGGCTCAACTTGGGGCGCTCGATCTAGATCACCTACGCGACATAGCGGAAGGGTACGAGCTCATCCCGCCGGAGTTGGCCACATCCGCCACGCGAGCGGAGCTCATCGTCGAAATCCTCGCCACCGTTGCGAGCGCTCGATGTGAGCCGGCCCATCGCTAAGGTCTCCTGACCTGGGTCGACGGCTAGCTCGGATCGTTGCGCTCAGTTGCCCCAGAGTGGCCGGACCTCGATCGTCCCCGTGCGCGCGACAGGATGTCCGGCCGCGATCTCGATTGCCTCCTCCACGCTGGCGCACTCGATGATGTCGAACCCGCCGATCGCCTCCTTTGTCTCGACGAACGGGCCGTCCGTGACGATCGCCTTCCCGTCGCGGACGCGGACGGATCGGGCCCGGCGCGGCGGCGCCAGTTGGTCGCCGGTCACCCAGCGGTGCCGCGCCTGAAGGTCGTCCAGCCAGGGAAAGCTTTCCGGCTCGGGAGCCTTGGTGGGATCGGGCTCCGTCTGGGCGTCCATCTTCTTAACGTCCCAGCAGACCAGCAGCAGGAACTTCATATCGCACTCTCCAATTCGATATCCACCGGCACGTATGGACGACGAACGCGCAGGACCGAAATCGACGCGTCCCTAACGACGTTCGCCCGAGTCGAGCGGCCGAATTGGTGTTCGGTCACACCTCGGAGAATCGCATGGCCAGCGGAAGGCCGTTGCGGTCACGGGCGCGTAGGGCTGCGGTGATTGACACGAAGATGTGGACAGCCGCGCTTCTCGCGATGGTCGTGGCGACTGCGCTACTCGCCCAGCCGGCGTCGGCCACCACGCCGACTGAGGGGGGCGGAACATTCACTTTTGCCGCGGCACCCACGAGTAGCCGCACTGCCGGCGGTAACACGTTCCTCAGCCTGACGGGAACGGAAACCATTAGCGGTTCGATCAACGGGCTCGCTACGGTCCAGTTCACTCAGGTCACGCACCCCAGCGGCGAGGCCAACATCAACGGAGTCATCACCTGCGCCTGCACCGTGGGCGGCCGATCTGGGACAGTCGAGTTCCTCTTCGAAGGTACGGGAGCTGGGACCGCGGCGAGTCCCTTCGACGGCCAGTTCGTGGCCCAGAACGGTTCCGGCGGCCTCAGTGACCTCCGACTTGACGGAACCTTCCTGGCTGTCGGCCCCGGAGGAACGTACACGGTGCGTTGGCATTTCGATCCCTAACGCTACTTGCGATCTTCCTCGAAGACCCGTCGGGATCTCCGGCGGGTCTTCTCGTCACCGCGAAGGTCGTGTGGGGCAAGAGTTCTTTTAGATTGACCCGGTTCGCCTCGCGCTGCGAGGTCCTCACTTGCACGGATAGATCAGGCAGAACTCGTTGCCCTCCGGATCGGCCATCGTCCGCCAGCAGTAACCGTATTCGTTGAAGTCCGCGTCTGGCCGACGCCGTCGGCCTCCGAGTTCGACGATGCGGGAAGTCGCGACATCAACGTCATCGACAACGATGTCCATGTGCACACGGTTCTTCACGACCTTTGCTTCGGGTACGCGCTGGAACGAAACAAACGGCGCGTCTGGATACTGCCGATGAAGATTCACGAACTGGGGTGGACTGCCCAGCCTGCCCTCGATCTCGACACCAAGAACCACCGTCCAAAAGGCCGCGAGCCGCTCGGGATCGGGAGAGTCGATCTGAATCCAGCCGAGACGGCCGACTCGCGGCGTTGCGTCGCTCACCTACCGCCTCCCAACCGTCGGCACCGTCTTTTCGGCGAAAGCAAGCGGAGACTCCGCGGCCTTCGCCTGCACGGGCGAATCGTATCGCCGCCCCGCAGTGCGCTTCGCCCATCGCTTCGTCGCTCGGGACGGGTGTTCGGTAGCATGGGCCGCTCGCTGGCCGGCAGGGCGCCGCCGGGTTCGATCGTGTTGAGGGCGCCCAAGCTTCGGGGGGAGAGGTCACATGTTGAATCGATCGTGTCGTGCATCGCGCTTTGTGTTTCCCGTCGTGCTGGGATTGCTGCTCGCGGTCTGTGGCGGTACAACCGGAACTGGGACCGGCACAGACGGCAAGTTCACCGGCACGATCAACATCGCCTCGTCGACATGGACCGGCTACGCGATCATCTACATCGCGAACGCCAGGGAGACCTGGAAGAGCCACGGCCTCGACGTCAAGTTCTCGGATGTCGAGGATCCCAACGATCGTTTGATCGCGCTGACGGCCGGACGGCTCGAGGGGATGGCGTCGACGGTGGATGCCTTCGCCCGGGCTCAGTCGAACGGAGTGCCTGCGCTGGAAGTGTTTCCGATCGACGCTTCGGTCGGTGGCGATGGGATCCTCGCGAAGAACACCGTGAAGACGGTGCAGGATCTCAAGGGTCAAAAGGTCGCGGTCAACCAAGGTTCGGTCTCGGAATGGTTCTTGGCCCAAGTGCTCCAGAAGAACGGCTTGAAGCTCTCGGACGTGAGCGAGCAGAACATGAAGTCCGGGGAAGCCGGCGCGGCCTTTGTGGCCGGACAGGTAGACGTCGCGGTCACGTGGGAGCCGTGGCTGAGCAAAGCTAAGGCGCGCACCGATGGTCGCGTCCTCGTGTCGTCCAAGGAATACCCGGACCTGATCATGGACAGCTTCGCGTTCCGCAAGGATTTCGTCGACAAGTACCCGGCCACGGTCAAGGAGTTCATGAAGGCCTACTACGACGCCTTCGACTGGTTCCAGAAGAACACAACGGAGGGGCTCGGCATCGTGGCCAAGGCCACGAGCGAGAGCGCCGATGATGTGAAGGCGGATCTGACGACACTCACGCTGTTCGATCTGGCGAAAGGCAAAGAGATCATGGGCACGAAGAGCTCTCCCGGGAAGATCAATGACAACGTCAAGGCCGCGGGTGATTTCTGGAAGGCCCAGGGAAAGATCGACAGCCCGGTGAAGCCTGCGGACGCGGTGAATCCCGACTTCATCAACTCGCTGTAGGGCAGAGCCATTGAGCCGCGTCCCTGCGGCCCGCGTAGCTCCCGCGCCGTCGGCGGCCGAGCCGCGGCGGCGCCGGGGCTTCATCCGCACCTACCTCACGCCGAAGCAGGCGATTCCCAGGCGGGCTCGTCTGATCCTGGCGGTCGGCAGCTTCGTCGTCATTCTTGGGGTCTGGTGGCTCCTTGCGGCGCTGGTACAGAACACCGCTGGC
>Ga0209807_1001596_pt1 | contig 10847 bp, 12 predicted proteins | sample GraSoiAngelo_154_FD_186168 | JGI IMG/M metagenome (GOLD analysis project Ga0209807, IMG submission 186168) | Grasslands soil microbial communities from the Angelo Coastal Reserve, California, USA - 14_1009_13_20cm (SPAdes) (version 2) | ecosystem: Environmental > Terrestrial > Soil > Grasslands ... | reverse complement strand
ATGTTTCTGGCGACACCCTTCATTTGCACACGCGCGACCAAATTTGGCCGACTCACGGAATTAAAGTCGTGATCTCGAGCCCTAGACGTAGCGGGGCAAAGATTAGCGGCGCAGTGAGACTGACCGCAACTCAGCTTGCCGGCCCGGAATTCGCTTTCCAATCGACAGGCGCATCGCGCGTGACACTCGATGGCAGCGTCGACGAACTCCTGGCCGATATGACTGGAGCTAGCGAGTTAAAGGCGAATGGTCTTCAAACGAAAACCGCTGAAATCTCCACGACCGGCGCAGCTGACGCCGAGCTTGCCGTCAGCGAGATATTAAAAGTGGCAATCACTGGCGCTGGCAAAGTTTCTTATTCTGGCAATCCAAAGACGGTCGAGAAACACATCACCGGCGCAGGCTCAATCCGCCACAAAGATTAAATCTGACAAATGGTAAGGACGGATGGCCGAGCCATCCGTCTTCGACACGCGCCCCTCGCGTTTTGTCTCCGGCGGCTTACCGGAGCTTCTAGCTAATATTTTCCGGCGAGGAAGGATGCGCTCCCGAATTCAAGATCGATGTTCGTCTCCCTTAACAGTCGCAACTTTTTCCGCAGTTGCACTCCTTGTTGTCGTTCATCGGACAGTTCTTGCCGGTCTTTTTGCAAGTCGGTTTGTCGGCCGCAAAAGTTGCCGTACAAATCACTGCCGCCAGAATCGAAAACAGAATCTTAGTGTAATTCTTCATGAGATTAGTTTTGTTCGCGATGTCATCCGGCGCTAGCGAAAAAAATAATTAGATTTTCATGCGATTGGGGCGGGCACTTGGCTATGCCGCACCTCTACATCGATTTTCCTTCGAGGGTGGATTATCGCTCCAGTGCGCTAAGTTCAGAAGGCGATGGAAAACTTCATCTGTATCCAATGCGGAACGCAGTTTGACGCTACTGCCACGCCGCCGTTGCGCTGCACAATTTGCGAAGACGAACGGCAATTTGTTCGTTACGGCGGTCAGCAGTGCACGACGCTCGAACGACTAACCACCGATCATCACAACCGCTTCGAAGACGAAGCGCCGCAACTTCTCGGCATCGGCACAGAGCCGGAATTTGCCATCGGCCAGCGCGCATTGCTCTTGCAATCCCCCGGCGGAAATCTGCTCTGGGATTGCATTTCATTGCTGGACGACAAGACAGTCGCTGAAGTGAAAACCCGTGGCGGTATTCGGGCGATCGCCATTTCCCATCCGCATTTCTATTCGTCAATTATCGAATGGGCGGACCATTTTGATGCGCAAATCTTTTTGCATGCGGCCGACCGACATTGGGTCATGCGCAAGAGTCCACGGATTCAGTTCTGGGAAGGAACAACCTTTTCGCTCTGGGATGGCCTCACGCTGATCAATTGCGGCGGACACTTCGAAGGCGGCACTGTGTTGCACTGGCCAGCCGGTGCGAACGGCAAAGGCGCATTGCTCACCGGTGACATCATTACCGTGGTGCAGGACCGCCGTTACGTCAGCTTCATGCGGAGCTATCCGAACCTGATTCCGCTCGGAGCCGCAGCCATTCATCGCATTCTCGAAAGGACCGATCCATTCCCGTTCGACCAAATTTACGGCGGCTGGTGGAAAGCAAACGTCTTATCCGACGCCAAAGCAGCAGTCACTCGATCGGCCCAACGCTATTTGCTCGCGATCGGACAGGTGTAGCGGATCGTTGACGGAGGTCGCGGTGGTTTTATGCTCGGAGCGATGGTTAAAGCTGCGTCAAGAAGGCTGGGCTACTTCGTCGGGTTTGAATTTAGTCGCGATGCGTTGTTTGAGATTGATCGATTTCGCCGCACGACCGGATGCGAAATTAAACCGCTGACGGTTCGTGAGATTTTGGATGAGGAAATGGCAGGACCATGACGGATGCCCCTCCGCTATATGGGTCGAAGGATTACCCAATTCGGATAGCCTGCGAACGGCTTTCGGAAGTCGCCAATGTTATAAGGCCACGAATATTCCGAGTCCTTCTCTGGACGAATCCAAAAGGGTTTTCGATCGAAAAAGGCCGCTTTGGTCAACAAGAAATCGAACACGGTTATCATGCAAGGGAAGAAGATTTTATTAATGAAATGTTGGGAACCGGAGATCGCTGGAAGTGGGAGAGAGCCACAAGTGTTGAGGAGCTTGAAATGTATTTATCCAAGCATGAATTCGGCGCTCTTGTGATTCTCGGGAGTTCACCAAGTTATCTTGTGCGTAAAGCTGTCTATTACTACGAAAACGAACTGAGTGGACCGAAGACCACACTTTTAGAATTTGAGCCGCGATTCTGGCAGTTGACGGATCCTTATTCTATTTGGCATTACTTAAATCAGGCAGGCTATCCAGGCTTGCTGCGGCACTTCGTCCATTTAGTACGTCGGAAACAACAGCTAAAATTTCTTCCGCACGCTTTTGAACATCAAGTCAATGCTTCTCTTCCAATTTGGGACGTTCCTGCACACAAGATTCGCGCAGCAAATATAGAGAAGCTCTTTAGCGAGGGCGCCGAGGAAAGTGCGCGCCTGGATTACAAGAGGGCAGCGGCGCTCTCCGATCGAAAAGAATTAGATGGGCTTGTTTATCAGATATGCGGTATGGCAAACATGAAAGGGGGAAGCTTCATTATCGGAGTAGCAGAGCGCGATGGCATTCCCGCGCTGCCGAGATCTGAAGGTCTCGAACACATCGTCAACCCCGACCGAGCGATAAACCGCCTCCTGCAGGTCGCATCGCAGTTTGGCCAAAATGCACCAGAAATAGACCCGAGAACCGTTACGGTGGATGGCAAGAATGTTGTTGTCTTGCAAGTCGCGGAATCAGTCGCGAAACAGTGCGGATTAAAAACGTTCGTGAATGAAGGCCAGAAAGTTCCTCTCCGCACAGGACGAATTACAAGTTGGCTTCCTGTCGAAAAGCCACTTCCTGATGGACAGATCGCACCAATCTAAAGTTCTACTCCTCTCTCTCGCGCGCGCCCTATTTCTAGGAACTTCTCAACCGCATCGATCCACTCCTACACGGGACGCTAAGCACCCCCTACAGGAAATTTCGACGCGAGATAAATTGATCGACTAACCGTGGCAACGCGATCGCGGCTGACTCGCGCACCTGTTGCGTCGCAAATTGCGAAAGCGGCGTTTCTTCCGGATTCACTTCGATTAGTTTGCCATCGTTGGCGCGGGCGCGCAGCGCCCAATCGATGATGTACCCAAACGTGGCAGTTGTTCCGGCTACGATCACGAAATCGCAAGGGCCGGCTTCCAAATAATTCTCTACCCGCCGAACTTCGTCCCGCGGTAATTGTTCGCCGAACCACACGACACCGGGCCGCATCAGTCCCTCGCATCGCGGACATCTCGGAACATCGATATCTTCGTAATCGTGCTCGAGATCGCTTCGCTGAAAATCGCAGCGTGAACAGCACGTGACAAAAATATCTCCGTGAATTTGCACCATTTTCTCTTTCGGTGAGCCAGCGCGCGCATGCAGATCATCCACGTTCTGGGTGACCAGGAGGACCTCTTGCGCGTGCTGCGCTAGCTTCGCGATCGCCTGATGCGCTGGATTTGGCTGCGCATTGCGAATGCGCCGGCGGCGCTCTCGATACCATTGCCAGACTAATCCTGGATCCTTCGCGAACGCTTCCGGTGTAGCCAGCTTCGCCGGATCGAGATTGCGCCAGTAGCCGTCCTTGCCGCGAAACGTCGGGATTCCGCTCTCGGCGGAAACGCCCGCGCCCGTGATTACTAGAAGTCGCGCGTTGCCAAGATCGACAAGATGCAACGTTGACAATTCTTTCCGCAATCCGCAGTCGACAAGCCGCAATTTTCTAATCCCAGCCGATCTGGCGACCTTTGTTTTGTTCTTCGAGCCAGCTCATCAGCGGCTTGAAGTAATCCATCATCGCCCGGGTGGAGATGTCTTCGCCGGTCGCTTCCTTCAAAACTTTGCGCCAATCTTCGGTTCCGCCTTTTTTCAAAATGTTGTTCAGCCACACGCCGACTTCTTTGTTGTCGGCGTAATTACACGATTGCGGCGGCTGATGCAGAATTTTGCGCGCGATGTAATCGTGCAGCTGAAACTTAAACACGGTCGCAAACGCGTAATTGTAATAGTACGCCGGGTTATCGTTGATGTGCGTTTTTGTAGCGGCGTCGCACCATTGTTCGCCACGCGGCTCAGGCGGCTCGATTCCTTGAAAATCGCTGACGTATTTCCACCAGCGCGCGTTCCATTGATCCGCCGGCAAGTTGCGCGCATAGATGTCCGCCTCCCAATGCGGCATGGTACCACACGAGAAGTAAATGAACGGGACGGAGCGCGCGAGCGCATCGTCAAGCAGGAACGCTGTCTTGTCGGCGTTGAACTCGTGCGGCAAAACACCGCGCGATTGCAGATATGGCACCTGGCTCGACGCGAGCGAAATCAGTTCGCCAACGCCTTCATGAAATCCGGGGGCCGCGCCGAGTCGCAGCAAATACGGAACTGCCGGACGCGTATAAGCTTTAAAATAATATCCGTGACCGAGTTCATGATGCGCGGTGAAGAACCAGCGCGCGTTTGGCTCGATGCTTTGCAGCGAACGGATGTCATTCTCAAGATCGATATGCCAGCATGACGCGTGCGTGTTCTTTTTCCGCTTCGAATCCGGCGGGAGCGGATAAAGATCGGACTTTTGCCAAAAACTTTGTGGCAACGGCGAAAATCCAAGCCCGGTATAAAATTGTTCCGCCGTTTTGATGATCCATTCCGGTTGGCGGCCTTCAAAGTACTTGTCGATGTTAGCGGCCTCGACCAGACCCTCCCATTCCTGGCTCCAGCGATTGTTGATCCAGTGGGCCGGGATTTCCCTCGGCACCGGCTGATGATATTTCTCCGCCAGTTTGTATTTCGCCCAGGTGTGCAGTTGCAAATAGAGCGGACGTAACGTCGCCATCCAATCGTCCAGCATCTTGAGCATCTCGTCCGTGGTCATCTCGTAAGCAGCGACTTCGAGCGAAAAGTAATCCGGATATTTCATCTCCTTGGCCACGCCGTTCCGTAGATCGCGCAGCACCACGAGATTCGGCTTGAGCGCCGGCCCCGATTCCTTCGACGCTTCCCAAACTGCTTTGCGCTCGTTGAGATCGCTGCTTTTCTCGAGCTTATTATCAATGTCGTTTGCGGTGATCTTTTGCCCGTTGAATTTGAATTCGAAGCTGTTGAGGATCGATGCCTGCTTCGTTTCCGCTTCGACTCGTTTCGAGACGAGATCGGGATTCGTCATCGGACCTTCAGCCGCATTTAAAAGTAGTTGTTTCAGTTGGCGAATGGTCAGATCGTTTAATTCTTTTTCATGTGTCAGCAGATCACGTGATTCGGTAATCATCGCGGGGTTACCGTTGAAGGCCGCATAAGCTTTGCCGGTGGCTTCAGCGGCGGCGTCATGCTCCGGCGTCACATCGGTAACGGCGAGCCATTGGGCTTCGCTGTTTACCCGATAAAGCGCCTGATATCCTGCGTTTGCGAGCGCTAGAAAACGATCCGCGCGCTCTTGAATGGGCGAAGTAGCAAACGTGAAAGACGAAGACAACAGGAAAAGCGAGAAAAATGTAGTGCGATGCATGGGGGCAGCCTAATCGCATTCGCGCAACGTTGTGAAGCGCGTTCATTGGTAGGGACGGATCCCTTGGGGGGTGTCCGTAAAATTTACCCCGGCGCGCCTATCTTGGGATTACTCAGCTGCATGTGCGGACCGTCCAAGAGCCAGCCGTGCGACGGATCACACAAGGCCACGCGCGACGAGGAAGAGGGCAAGACTTACGAATACGACGCACAAGGGCATCGACGCGAAGTATAAAGCGTACCTTTTCCGCTGCGAATCCGCACTCTGTCGCCTCTATCAACTTGGAGCCGTTCTTGAACCAGCGGCCGGGCCTGAGTAAGGACATGTTCGCCGTGCGCCTTTGCGGTTTTCCCAATCCGGAAAATTACCGCCGCCAGGATTACGAATGGCGAATTAGTTAATAGGGACGCAGAGATGAGTTAACTCAAGCGCTTTGGCGGATGGTTCCAGCGAACGCACCGTCAGAGCGCCCCGGTTTGGAATTTAGATGAAATCAGAAACTGCATTGGTGACAGAAACTGCCCTAATTACAGGATCCAGCAGTGGCGTTGGATTCCATCTGGCAAAGGAATTCGCCAGACGCAGACATGGCCTGGTGCTTGTCGCTCCGGTCGCATCAGAGCTTGAGAAGATTGCTTCTGAGCTGAAAACTGCCGGTGCCTTGTTTGTAAGGACAATCGCGAAAGATCTGGAAAAACCCGAAGCGGCACAGGAAATTTTTGATGAATTGTCGTCCGATCGTATCTACATCGATATCCTGGTTAACAATGCCGAATCCGGCCATAGAGGAAAATTCTGCGAAATCCCGATCGAACACGACATATCGACGTTGCGGCTGAACGCCGAAGCGATCCTGCGTCTCACGAAGCAGTTCTTGCCGCTGATGCTCCAACGTCGCCAGGGCCGCGTTCTGAATGTGGCGTCGGTCGCCGGCTTCGAGGCCGGTCCCTTATTCGCCGTTTATCATGCCTCAAAGGCATTTGTTCTATCGCTCAGCGAAGCACTCGCGACAGAATTGGAAGGCACGGGTGTGACCGCGACCGCCCTTTGTCCGGGCCCAACCGATACCGATTTCTTCCAGAAATCCGGCATGGTGCACGCACACATGTTTCAAAAGGTAAATCTAATGGCGCCGGAGGACGTGGCAAAAGCCGGTTATGAAGGATTAATGGCTGGCGAACGGGTCGTCGTTCCCGGTGTGGCCAACAAAATAATTGTTTTTTCACGGCGTCTGCTGCCGGAAGCGACTCTGGCAAGAATGACTGAGAAGCTATACGTCGATACGCCACACCGGACGCGGGAGCGCGGAGGTAAAGAACTCCAAGCGGCGCAAAGAGGTTGAAAGTCGTGGTTTTCCCGTCGCGCGGATCAATTTACTGATGCTCGCTCGATCCCGCCGGCTCTGCCGACCCACTTTTCCCTCCTGAAACCAAATCGACCCGAATAATCGGATCGCTCGGTAGCGCCACTGGTCCTTCCCATCGGAGAAATCCGGCAGGTGGAGGATTGGTCAGCCAGATTCTGGTATCTGGCACATGAATAAATAATTTCGCAATCAGCGGAATCTCCGGATGAATCACGAAACGATCACCTTTGACGGAGCGCCCCGACATCTTCATCCGGTCGAGACCGCCGTGGGAAACTTTCACCGTCACAACTCGCGGTTTGAGTGATGGGATTGGAGAGAAGCCGACTGCCTTGAGCTCAATTTGTTCGCCGTTGAGAAGTCGTTTTCGTAGATTAGCCAGCGCCAGAGTAAAGCCAAATCCGGCAAATGTTCGGCCCGGCTCGACTTCTATATTTTCGGACACCTGCTCTTGCTCACTGTCTTTATGTGTCAGCGCAGTCGCCTTTTTTGCCACGAAATCTGCGGTAAATTCGCGCGAGACCTTTCCATGTTTCGTCTCCTTCCATGACCATTTTTCTTGTGTGAGTTCGCGACGCTCACGAAACAATGCTTGCTCTTCGAAATGTCGTCCGTCGGGAAATTGATAGGTAATAATAATGTGAAGCTGATCACCCTCCAGCCACTGCCTAAATTCTCCGTCAGCGAGCTTTTTCCCGTTGCTATCACACAAACCTGGGTAGCCATGAGCGGCGCCCGCCAGATCGGTTACCTCTATTGCAAAGATGGATGTAGCGCTGCACACCGCAGCAAGGGTCAAGAAAAAGCCTGTCCAATTTCTTTTTGCCAGCATTGTGTATACAGGTATCGCGACACGCCACTGGGACGGCGGCACTTTGCCCCGGCGCAATTCTACGATTTGGTAACATGGAAGTTACCAACGGTATTTTATGAGGCTTCAGATCGCTCATTGCTTGGCCGCTCCGCTAAAGTCTATTGACCGCAGATCCCATCTCGTTTCGCAACTGGGGCATCAACAGCGACGTCTGATCTGCAGGTTCCATAGCGTCTCGGCTGAAAGGTTACCCCGATGCAATCGGGGAAACACCACTACTTTGCGCTCAATTCAAAACAACAGCGAGGTGTATCTCCGTATTCGCAACACTTTTTCGCGGATACTCCGATGACTTTCGAAAGCAGCGACTCGACGATTAAGCATGCTTGAGGATGAGTAGCAGTTACTGCGGCAAGCGGGCAACCGTTTCGGCCGTAAATGAATTGCTTGCCTTTACTTTCCTCGAATTTCGCCGAGCCACCAAGATCGTTTAGCAAGTCGAGAGCTGCCTTGATTCGCTCGCGGCGGCTGCGTCCCTTGAATCGCCCCAGATGGTCCGCAGCCACAGCAGCGCCGACCTCGTGCAGAGTGGCTCGCAATGTGCGCGGCGTCAGCCGATTCGAAATGACGGTCACAAAATGATTTAGCAACAGGCCGTAGGCTTTCGGGAAGATGTGCTCGGCTTCGGAGCTCAGGCCATACGCCGCATGAGGCTTGCGCCTTCCAGCCCGGATGCCGTGCTGTTGCGCAAGTCCATCCCGCTCCAAGCTTACCAGATGAGCGCGGACAGCGTTGTCGGTCAGATTCAGTATCGCGGCCAGCTCATTGACGGTGCGATTTCCAGTGCGGAGCAGCGCAAGAATTTGTCCGCGTGTGCTTTTTAGCAGCCGCTGTCGCCATTGTTGTGGTTTCATACCAAAATTTGAGTCTAAATTAAATCAAAATATATATTGACTTATTATGTGAATTCGGCTTGCCTTGGTTTGTTAGTTCGCCTCAACCACCGAGGCCGTCAATCAGCGGAAAAGCAAACTTAAAAGCAAACAGGCCATATGAGGGGGAAAAACGTTTTCGTTTTACTCGCTGCTCTTCTGATTGGACTGGGTCTTTTGGTTGGCTCTCGACTCCGTGCCGCCGAGCAAGCCAAGGCAGTTCTGAAGGCTGCGCCGGAAAACGACCGCACGATTGGCGCCCATGCCCAAAAGCTGATTGAAGAGGGCAGACAAATCTTCCGTTTCGATACGTTTGGCAGTGAAGCCTTCTGGGGTGATGCGCTCCAACTCCACAAAGCCATCGCGGGTGAGAAAAATGGCGGCGTCGGTCCGGGAATGAGCCCAAAGAAGGCGCTCACTGTAGGACTGAAAGTGGATGCGGATGCATTACCTAAGGAATTGGTAGCTCAAATAAAGGCAGGCAAGGTCGATCTTGATGATCCGGCGACAACGCTCGCTCTTCTCAAGCTCGACGCAGTCTTGGGCGGGGATGTGATCGATCATTACGACACACTCTCGAAGCTGGACCTGACCCAGCAAGAGAAGGGCGAGCTGATCGAATATCTGAAGTCTTTATGATCGCCGCAGAAACTAATTGTATCGAACGTATCGAAAGGAAAAGGGATGCGCGTAAGTAGTCAATAAAGACATTGACTAGATTGTGCGCGCTGGGAAGCTATCCCAGATAGCAGATTTGCTCTTCACGAGCGCGACAGCGCTCGGGCGCGGGCAATAACCGTAAAAAAGGAGAACCTCTGTATGAATGTAGCAGCAATTCTTTTCGCGGTTGCGGCCGTAACCGGCATCGCGATCGCGTTCATCCGTCTTAGCGGCCGCGACTTGCCTCCAATGGGACTGGCGATCCTTCACGGACTCTTCGCTGCATCGGGCCTCGTTGCCTTAGCGATCGTTGCCGTTGCTCCAGGCGCTGCGCAATGGGCCCGCATTTCTTTGGGTATTTTTGTGGTCGCAGCGCTCGGAGGATTTGTCCTTTTCTCGTTCCATCTGCGTCAGCGTGCCCTGCCAGTGCCAATCATCGGCATTCACGGGTTCGTTGCCGTAATAGCATTCGTCGTTTTGCTGGTCGCGATATTTGGACGTACATGAACCCGCCGTTCAGATCGTTCTTAAACACCAATGACCACGAAGAAGGCGAAGTTTCTAGGACATCCCAGTACTCGTCGAATACTTGAAATCGCTTTTATACGAACCAGTAGTTCCGTTTGTTCGAAAGGAGATTTACCATGCCAGCAACCGCAAGTTTCAAAGGCCATCCATTTCATCCGATACTTGTTCCGTTACCAATCGGACTCTGGATTTTTTCGATTGTCAGCGATCTCATTTTTAAATTCGGCTTTGGCGGTCCGGTCTGGAACGATGTCGCGTTTTATACCCTCGGCGGTGGCATCGTAGGTGCGCTGATCGCAGCGTTACCGGGATTTATTGACCTGACCGACCTTCAGAATCCGAAAACAAAATCGATCGCGATCTGGCACATGACGATCAATTTGCTCGCGGTCCTTCTTTACTGCGTGAACTTTTGGCTGCGCCTGCACCGCGCTCCGGGCGACAATCTTCCCATCGTACTCTCCGCGATAGGCATCGTGTTAATCATCATTTCTGGCTGGCTTGGCGGCGAACTGGTTTACGTTCGGGGAGTTGCAGTGAAACAATCGCCAGATCAAAGCATCTGACTGGAGCGGGTCCGAAGGCGAAGTTATGAGCGCGACGCCTGTCGAGCCCAGGAAGACCAAAACGAGCCTGAGTACGCTCGATCAGCTCGAGAAGTTCTCTAAAGAGCTCGAGAAATTCGTCGCGAGTAAGATCGATAAGTAGTTATGACGAGGGGGCGCTCCAATCTCGATCTTCATCGTACCGTCAAGATCGCAATTGTAACGAGTGCCACAGCTGCTGCCGCGATGAGCACGAGCCAACCGCGATGTTCGCTCATCCAAAGAAATGCGCTGGATTTCTTGGCGCGTGCGTTGAAATCGCCGTGTGCGCCGTGATCCCCGGGAACAGGTTCCCACAGATTGTGCGCGCGATTTGGAT
>Ga0209807_1001590_pt1 | contig 10866 bp, 8 predicted proteins | sample GraSoiAngelo_154_FD_186168 | JGI IMG/M metagenome (GOLD analysis project Ga0209807, IMG submission 186168) | Grasslands soil microbial communities from the Angelo Coastal Reserve, California, USA - 14_1009_13_20cm (SPAdes) (version 2) | ecosystem: Environmental > Terrestrial > Soil > Grasslands ... | reverse complement strand
GCGATTAAGATTGATGGAATCTCAAACACGCCGTGCGGTAACAGCCACGCCGTCATGAACAGTCCGAAGCCCCGCTGTGTGTAATGAACCGCCACGGCCCCGAGCAACACGCCATTTTCGAAGAGGAGGAGTGCGGTCCCAATGCCAAAGGTCACGCCGAGTGCTGCCGTTAGCAGGGCAACCTGGATGTTGTGCCGGATGAGTTGTCCGGAGAATGCTGCTTCGGTTTGTACCGACTTTGAGCGCCGCGCTCCTCCTTGCTCCTCGTCATGCACCCGCTGGTCCGGATTGCGCAGGTAGTCTGCCGGAAGCAGCACGTCCACGGCGGCGGGATCATAGCGCACCGCGAGTCCGCCGAAGGCGCAACCCAATAGTGTGATCAGTATCGCCACGCCGAAATATCGGGACTGTCGCCGGAATGTTTCAGGGAACGCGGTGAAAATCCTGAGCCAGCGACGCGGCTGCCACATCTCGGAGCGCCTTGGTGGCGCGTAATACAGCTCTGCATAACCTCGTGCCACTAATCTCTCGAGGTACTGCCTTAGGTCGGGCGCTAACGCTCCGTGTGTCACGCGATTCAAATCCACAGCTACGTGGGCATAAAGCTCTTGCAACTGGTGGGCTTCCGCTGGATTCAAGCGGCGGTCGGGCCGGCTTTCGAGAGCGCCCAGCAGTAATTCTAGATTCTGCCAACGCGGCTTCGCCTGCGCCTGAAATCGTTCGAGGTTCAAAATCACAGCCGTTGCTCCCGCTTGCTCTCCAGATATCCTTCAACCGCGGTTCGCAGGAACACCCCTGCAGGCACATACCGGAGCTGCACGTTCAATTGGCGCATTTGCCGCCCTAACGCGCCGAGGCGCTGGTTTTCTTTCTCACCCGCGAGCGCTGCATAAACATCCTGGTCAGAGCGCAACTCCTCGCCTGGCGAAAATTCCGGCCGCGCGTGAGTCGGCAAAATGCTCGTCATTAAAAGGGCATGTGACGAACGAACCAAGCCAACTCCACGCCGCAAGGAGTCCGCAACCGAGCGCTCCGCCAAATCCGACAGCAATACCAAGTAGGCGCGCCGCCGCAGCCGTACCCGAATCTCTGCAAATAGCGTTTCGTAATCCGCAGTGGTCGGTAAGGGTTCAAGATTCAAGAGGCGCTCACGGAATTGGTGAAACTGAGATTGACCATTTCCTGCTCGTAACCAAATCTTCGGCTCGTCCGCGTAGGTGACGAGCCCGAATTCATCGCCGAGTTCAAGTGCGACGGTCGCGCCCACCAGCGCCGTCTCCACAGCGAGATCCAGCAAGCGTCGCGGCGCGCGCTTTTGTGCGACATCGCTCTCGGGAGCGGCCGTTGGATCGAGCGCAATCGCGGACGCCCGCGATTGGTCCAGTACGAAATATACTTCCTGCTTCTGCTCCCACTGAAAAAGGCGAGTGACCGGAGTGGCGCGCCGCGCCGTTGACTTCCACGCGATCTCTGAGTAGTTGTCGCCGGGCTGGTATTCCCGCAAGCGCTCGAAATCGCGTCCGTGCCCTGTCCACGGCGTCTGCTGAGAGGCGGCAAGCAAGCGGTAAACCGGGCTGCGCAGAATCTCGCGTCGCCCAGGCCTCAGGTCTGCATCGATTCGCAAAGACTGCGGCAAATCAAACCATTGCCGCAAGCGCCAAAGTCTGAGGCGCGAGCCTCGCTCGATTCCAACCCGCGGACCAGCCCACAGGCCGCGTCGAAGTAAAGCGATATCCGGTGTCCATGGCCACAGCAGGACTTGCGCTGTGTTTCCTTGGGTCGATCCCTCTTCCGACGAATTTGACTGCTCAAGCTTCAGCCGCTGAGGCTCCTTTTTCACTCGAATAGCGGCTTCGCTCTCTTGGGTTGCCGGCATGATTCCTACGCGGACGTCACGCCACCGTCGGTTTCGACCCGAACCGGTGAGCGCGAGCGGAATCTGAATGGTCTGCCCTTCGCGTCCGCGAAGGCCTTTTTCTGACGGGAGCAGGACTGGCGCAGCTGCATCCTCAGTGAGCCACAGCGCAATCGCGTCATAACACACCAACAGCGCCACAATTGTGACGATCAGTTCGAACCACAACCAACCGTGACGGGGCCATGGCACGATGCATGCTCCGAGTGCCAGGAATCCCATCACCCACGCGAGTGAGACATCTGGACCGAACCGCTTACCGGCTGGGCGAAGCGCGATCCGCCGGGCGATATTGTTGCGTGCAGCCGGATCAAGCTGTGTGGGAGCTGCCGGAGCTTCGGCAAAAACAGCCGCGCGCGGCGCAGCAATCGCCGCCTGTGTTCTATCTCCGCGCATCATAGAGTCGCCTGCTTCGATATCGATCCTTGTCACACTTGATACTGTGCGGCCTTACCGCGGCACTTCTACCGTCTCCAGCACCGTATTGATCACTTCGCGAATTTCGACGCCTTCCATTTCGAACTCTGGCCGTAACAGAATTCGATGTTCGAGTACGGGCGCTGCCAGCGTCTTCACATCCTCAGGCAACACGAAATCGCGCTCCTCGAGCGCCGCGAGCGCCCGTGATGCCGATAACAATGCAAGCGTCGCCCGTGGTCCAGCGCCAACCCAAACTGCGGCGTGCTGGCGTGATTGCCGAACCAAATTCACGACGTAGCTGCTTACCGCTTCGCTGACGCGCACACGAGCCGTCGCTGCCCGCAATTGTTCGAGTTCGTCGGGATTTAACACTGGTGCGCTCAGTTCTTCCGCCAGCCGGCGCTCCGGCGGTTCCCCTTCTGCTACCAATCGCGCCAGTTCGTTCTCTTCTTCGGCGGCCGGATAACCCATGCGAATTTTTACGAGAAAGCGGTCCTTCTGGGCCTCGGGAAGCGGATAAGTTCCCTGATGCTCGATCGGGTTCTGCGTTGCGAAGACAACGAAGACGGGCGGCAGCACGCAACTTGCGCGGTCAATTGTCACCTGTCGCTCTTGCATGGCTTCCAGCAGGGCCGATTGTGTTTTGGCAGGGGCGCGGTTAATTTCGTCTGCCAATAGGAAATTCGTGAAAATTGGGCCACGTACCAGCCGGAATTCCTGCGTTTTGAGGTCGAAGATGCTGGTGCCTGTGATATCGGCGGGCATTAAATCAGGCGTGAACTGAATCCGCTGAAATTCACCGGCGACCGCCCGCGCAAGCGCCTTCACCAGCAGCGTCTTCCCGACGCCGGGAACGCCTTCGATGAGCGCGTGTCCGCCAGCAAGCAGCGCTACTAGCGCGAGATCGATGGCTTGTTCCTGGCCAACAATCACGCGGCTAATCGCTTCTCGAACGCGGCGCGCGCCGCTTGCGATCATCGCCGTTGCCGTTCCTGCCGGCGCAGACTGTGCCTGAACCTCCGAACCCACTAAGGATTTTTCATGCATGCGAACCGTGCCTCCTCGGGACCTTCGTCGTTGAAGATGTGGAACTCTCATTTGTATTACGGTGAGCGCGAGCCAGACCTTTTGCAGACGCGCGCCTCTCCGCGATTAGCTGGAATAACTGCCTATAGCCAGGCAAAGGAGCCTGCGCCAGCGCTGCGGTTAGCCTGGGCGCGCTGCGTGGATCTGAAGAAATAGCCTGCGCCTCCTGGGGCGAGCGGCGGCGGAACTCTTCCCAGCACTCGGCCACTACCTTTTCTGTTGCCACGCTGCGCTGGAGCAGGCGTCGTGCGGCCACTCCGGCACCCTCGCTCTGACGCATGAGATACGCGTCCACATCACGGCTCGGGCGTCGTGCCAAATCACCGCTCATGCTCCAAAGCAGAACCAGCAAAGTCCCCCAGAAAAGCAGCAGCGCTACCTGCAGCCGGTACCGCTGCACCAGCCACAGCACTCCCTCGCTCTGGTGCAGTCCGTGCAACGTTTCATCCACCCAGACCACGGGCCGGCCGCCTGCGAGAAAATCCAACAAAGCCGGATTTGGACGCGTCTTGATGGCTTCGTTCAGCAGGAACGATTCCTGACTTGCGGCGATCAGTTGGCCATTTCCGACCCTTCGCATTGCCATATGAACATGCACAGGTGAGTCAGCCTTTGCGTTGGCGTCCACGGCGTTTGAATAAAGGACAGTCCAGCTCGCGTCTGTCTCAAGCCACGGGGCATCGTTGGCGACATACATGCTCTCGCTGCCCGCCGGCATCGCGTTGCCTTCAGGAGAGATCCAGGCTGGTCCTGAGTCGTCTGCAGTTTTGTCCCACTTGTTTTCAACTTCCCAACCTTGAGATTCGGACTTCAGTCTCCACGCTGGAGCGACCAGCACGACGCGCCCGCCGCGCGCAAGAAACTGCTCCAGCCGTACACGGAACTTCTCCCCAACCCGGAATTGTCCCTTCTCGAACTTCCAATCATCAGAGGATTGGCCGCCAATAAAGAAGGCGGTTGTACTCAACGCATCCTGATCCACGAGAGAGTCCTCATCCTGGCTGCGATTCACTTGATGCCCAGCGCGCGCATAAGAATCGAATAACAGGCTGGTGCCGTATGGGTCCTCGCGCAAGCTGGAACCCATATCGCTCGTGTTTGACTCGTTCTGACGCGCCATGAGCAACAGAGTCGCGAATGCAACGGCGAAGATTCCGACCGCCAGCAGCGGGCCGCGCCAATTGAGCACCATGCCTTCGCCCGACCGACTGTCAAACATGGGTGAGGAACTCCCGCTGGTTTTGGCAGTACGTGGTGACTGACTCCGGCGTCAGCACATGGAAGCCGTACCAAACGCGATCGAACTGCCGCAGGCTGCCGCGCAATTTGTCAGGAATTTCCGTCCGCGCTTCCATTGCCGCCTGCGGACGCCGCCGCCACCGGCGCGTAAACTCATTCAGATATTCTCGATTGGTGCGGTCGCGGCGAATTGTCAACCATTCGCGCTGTGCCAGTCCCGCAAGCAAGCCGAAGTACGCTGCACGCAGCGCCAGCCGCATTTCGCCTTCCCCTTCCAGTCGGCTCGCTAGCGCGAACCATTCATCCTCCGAACGCTCAACCGCTGCCGCACTGTCGCTCAGATCGGGAATCGGCGCGACTGCCAAAGATATGGAGAGCGAAGCCGTCTCCTTTTTCTGTCGCAACCAAAAGACGACCCCTGCTGCCGCCAGAGTCAAAACCGCCACCAGCGTTAGCCATAATCGAAGGTCCTTCAATTGCCAGGGATGGCTCTTCTCCTCCCCGGACCCTAAATTCAGGCTGCTGGGCCACAGCTTGTGCAGAAAATCCCAGAACGCATTCCAGGCGCGCTCGATACTGTGCCCGATCCTGGCCAGCAGCTTGTCAAACCAGGTAGGTGGAGTCGGATGCTCGGAATCGTGCCAGCGATAAATCGCACGCTGTGACTCATGATCAAGGGCTCGACGCAATTTTTGAACCCGCGCCTCGCGAGCGGAATCATCAGGCGTTTCGGTTGTTATTCGAGCAGAGGTTACCTGAGCTGCGTGCGCGGTTGCCGTAAGAGAAAGACCAGCGAGAATCCCACCCAGCACCAGCAATGCGCCGGTCAGGCTGCTGCGCGCCATGGCGGATCCCATCATGCGAGCTTTCGTTTGCTGCGCACGCGGCAGGCTCGCCAGTAAGCCACGCAGATCATCACCCTCGCGCCTCGACCGCAAATGCTGGTAAGCAACCACGAACGTGCACCTAACGATCGGATCAAGCGCCAGCCATGCGCCACCGAGGGATGAAAGCCAGAAGGCGGAGCTTTGGACCAGCGCGTAAACGCCCGATTGTGTAGAGAGGAGTGTGTTCACACCGAGAATTGAGTGTAGAAGCTGCGGAAGAATCACTGCCAACAGCAGTCCATTCAGCCACACCGCGATCCAGAGCGGAAAGAGCATGAGGAAGAGTAGCAAGCCTGCGCCGAACCATTGACTCGCGAGTGCCAGGCACCCGGTAAGCGAATGTCTCTCGCCGCCATCCTCCTGGGCCTCAAGGCTGGCGAATTGGCATGCGCTGTAGAACCACGACGCTCCGGCGACGCTTGGTAGTGTGGTCAACGCGCCGGCAGAAAGCATGATCTTCCATACCAGCAGACGTGCGACCACCGTCGCTTGAGCACCCGCACCGGCAGATTTAGATAGCGGGGCACCAAACGATGCTCTGCGAACGCGTTGCATGTAGCTGCCAATCATCCACACCCGAAGCAGGTACAAGCCTGCAAGCAGCGCTGCCTCCAGCAGGAGCAGTCCGTCCGATATCCGAATTTGTCCGTTGAGCGCCCAGATGGGAATGAAACAAAAAACCAGTGGCGCGGCCCCGATGTAATACCGCCAAGCCTCCCGCGGGAATGTTGATCGAAACAGCGCGAATCCGCGTTCCAGCGCTTCCAGCGCGCTGAGCCGGTGTCCGCGAGAGCGCGCAGAAGTCAGGTGTGCGCGTTGCGAAAAGGACGGAGCCTGCGCAGCTTCACTCATCGTCTTGCCTGGATACTCCATAGACAACGCCGCCGAAGTTCAAATGCTCTTTCGGCGTATCCGCCCGCCAGCGCAGTACAACGAAAAAGAGCGCCATCAGAGATGCAAGCGCGGTCATCCCTACCAGAACTTGCCGTACGCGAGCCGCCGGGGACAGCTTAGGCGCGGGCGGACGCGCCATCCGGCGAAGACACGGAGGACAGGCCAGCCTGCCGTCCTCATCCGTTACGCATTCGCGGCAAAAGGTTCCGCCGCAATGTGGGCACCTTGCCGCCGCTTCTCGCAGAGGATGAAACAAGCAGCGAGCATGGCGCAAGCCCGCCGCGGCGGGTTTGTGGAAGGGTGCGGCTGGTTTCTCAGGAACCATTCGTCTGGGTTGCAGCCGCGATCGATTCGGTCGCAGACGCTTCGGAACGCAATTGAACTTGGGATATTAATGGTGAGGTCGCAGGAGCGGTCAGATGGCTAACAGTGCCGCGATCCGCGCGAACCGCCGCATCTATATTGGCTAAGACCTTGCGTGCGCGGCGCGTTCGCTTCACCAGCGGCAACTCCACGGTTGCTCCCGTAGTCCGAATGCGCGACGTGGCGGTCGGACCGAGCGCCAGCTCCAGCGACATCCATGCCAAAGCCAAGCCAGTAAAAATCTCGCCAGCGATGGAATTCACCCAATGCCAAAGCGAAAATCCCAGAGCTGCGAGCAGCACCGTGGGAATGATCAACCGCCGCAACCACGAAGACCTCGGCCAAATCACGATGTATTCCAAGTCGCGAAAATAAAACCGCCGGTACTCGACCGCATACATCATCCGCTTCGCGGCAAGTAAACAGTCCTCGCTCAGATACCACCTCGTGCCACCAGTGAGGCTACCAACACGCGATATTTTGCGGAACGCACTTTTCAATCAGTGCCTCCTTGCGATCCCAACTGACAAGGTGATGATGCCGAACAATACAGGAGCCCAGATAAGGCCCACGTACGCCGCCCAGAAACGCCAGCCGGACCGCGGAATCAAGTAGGACCCTGGCGCCTTCCGAAACTTCACGTGCAAGACGATCACCGCCGGAATCGCAGCTATAATGGCGGGCCAAAAGAGAATCCAACCCCAACCGACGGTGGACGCAATGGAATCATAGAGCACATCTCTATATCGCCACTCGGCGCTGCTGGCCTCCGCCCCCGATTGGGCGCCGCGCCCCCGCTCGAAGCACGCCGGGCAGACATGCTCCGCCCCCAACTGCAAATCACAAAGTGCGCACACGAATCTGCCACAACGTTGGCAGCAAGCCTGAAACGCCTTGTCTGGATGAAAAAAACAAGTCGCTTGATCCGAAATCGCTGCCGCAGCGTTGGCCTTCTGCCGGACAATCGGCCAAGAGCAAGCTTGCACGCGATTCGCGCACGAGGGGCAGAATTGCCATCCTGTTTCCGTGTCAACTGGTACGACATCTCCAGCGCAATGGGGACATGGCACTGTCCCACGTTCGGTCGATGAGCTCGGGGCATCGGTTGCGGAGGAGCCAGCCAGGCCGAAGCTGGCATCAAAAGGATTGATGCTGGGATTCACGCTACGCTCTGTTTGTATATGACCCTGGTGTCGCACACCCGATCATGCAAGGCTCGCTTCTCGTCGTCCACGCCCACGATAATCGCCGTAGCCAGCAAGAAGATGGAATTCAAGTAGGGAATTCCACTGGTCACCACATTCCACATGAAGAAGCGCCCAAAGCATACGCCCCAGCTCAAGCTGCGGCCGTCGGGTCGGATGACTTTCAGCCCACAAGCCATCTTTCCGAGAGTTGCACTGCGATACTTGAGCATCAGAATCTCGTAGCAACCTCCTGCGAGGAAGAAAACAATAAAGAAAGTTATAAAACCAAAGCCTGTAAATACCGCGTTGGGTGCGGTGCCCGCGTTGCGCGCTTGATTCCCCGCGCGGATCAGATTTGGTAAGAGCACAACGGCGAAGAGCACGGCGGCGGGTATCGTGAAAACAAGACCATCAATGAAGCGCGCGCCGAAACGGATCCAGAATCCGCCGAAACGCCATCCGAGTGGAGACGCGGCAGCGCCGCCGCTCGCCATTATTCGGCTCAAAAACGCCGGCTTGCATTCGGCGCAGACCCAATTTCCAGCGATCTGCACTAAGTCAGAGTGCGAAAGTGTCCGTCCGCATTGCGAACAGAATAGTGTTTGAACTGTAGCTTCCTGGCTCATTGCGTAGCCTCCCCGCTGTGCAAAGTCGCATTAAGCCTAGCGCAAGCGGTTCTGTACGCCAAGTACTATCTAGCCCCGAAGTGATAAGCCTGGCGGTGCCGCAGCATTGGTCAAAGATGGATGGGTCTAAGTGAGGAAATCAGAGGATCTTACTTGCGCAATTTAGGGCGATGCTCTCGAGGCCTGGTTCGGCGGCTGCCTAGTCAATCGGTGGCCGGCTTTTACTCAAACTTCTGGCGTGACGACCTTGCCATCGGCTAGTGGCAAACGGGTTCCCTTCCCCTTGTCGCTGCCCTCCTTATTAATACACTCTAGAGAGAGAGCACCATGGATTCGCCCGAACAGCCTCGCCCCGATCCGCCGGCTTTGCTGGATACGCGGATCTGCGACCTGGGACTGAAAATTGAAGGTTCACAGGTCGAGACATTTGTGCAGCAGCTCTATCGGGAGCTGGAACAAAAGAAGATCGCGAAATTCCGGCCAGGAGTTTACTTAACCGATGAATGGGGATGCCCTTCGGGCGAGCCGGTGATCGGAATCCCGTTTTATCTTGCGCGCGCTGATCTTGGCCAGATTGAAAAAGAAAACAATGATCTGGAGAGCGATCGCGAAGTGATGATGTATTTGCGGCACGAAGCTGGGCACGCTTTCAATTATGCGTACCGACTGCACCAGACGGCGGAATGGAAGCAGTTGTTTGGACCGTATCGTAGGCCATATCGCGAAAACTATCGGCCGGTGTTGTTTTCGAAAGACTACGTGCGATATTTACCGGGTTGGTATGCACAGAAGCATCCGGACGAAGATTTTGCCGAAACATTTGCTGTGTGGATGACGCCGCGGTCTGGCTGGCGCAAGAAGTATCGCGGGTGGGGAGCAATGGCGAAGTTGCAATATATGGATCGGATCGCAAGAGAGTTGGGCCAAGCTGATCCGCAGCGCAAACGGGGTTCGCCGGACATCACTGTGGCGGATATGGAAATGACGGTCGCGGAGTTTTATCGCAACTCGACCGAGCAGATCCCAATGCTTGAGGTCACGCAGGACAGTGATCTTGCCATCATCTTCAATGCATCGAAGAAACGCAAGACCGCAGCGCCGGTCGGAGCTTTTCTGCAGAAGAATAGGAAAGTTCTGGTAGATCAGATTTCCAGCTGGACTGCAATGCCCAGATCTCAAGTACGCCGGCTGATGGAGTCGGTTGAGAAGCGAAGCTCCGAGATGGGATTGCTGATCGATACGAAGAGAGAGACGGAACACCTGGCGCAAATTACTGTGTTTGTAACGACTCTGGTGATGAATCACCTGGCGCGGGGCAGATCTTTTCAAGCGTAATGAGTTACGCTGGAGGTGGAATGAGCGACCAATTAAAAGTCGCGGTGCTGTACGACGTCTGGGGCGAGGAAGAAAAAGAAGAGGTTGACGCCGCCGACACCGGGCGCAAGCGAAAGGTGAAGGAAGATCGCGAAGAAATTTTAGACGCGCTCACGAAACTCGGGCACGAGCCTTTCTATCACGTGCTGGATGGGCGTCCGCAATCGCTGTATGGCCTGGGAAAATGCGGCGCTGATCTCATCTTTAATCTGACGGAATCCTACGCCGGCGATGACACGAAAGAGATGAACGTCGCGGCATACATGGACCTCCTGGGCATCGTATATACCGGCGCGGGGCCACACGCACATTTTCTGGCGCAGGATAAAGGCACAGCCAAAAAGATGTTCCACTTCCACGGCATCCGTACGCCGTATTTTGCGACAGCCTATCGTGGAAATATTGATCATGCTCACGATGTGAAGTTTCCGCTGATTGTGAAGCCGCAGTCAGAAGATGGGTCCATTGGAATTGACGCTGAGGCGGTCGTAAACGGCGTGAAGGAGTTGATGGAGCGCGTGGAATATGTTCAGAACGAGTTCGATTCACCAGCTCTGATTGAGGAGTACATAGAAGGCCGCGAAATCTATGCCGCCATTCTCGGCAGTTACGAAAAAACGGAGGTGCTTCCGTTAGTGGAGCTCGACTTATCAAAGCTTCCCGTAGGAACGCCGAAGATTGCCAGCCGAGATGTGAAGTTTGAAAGTGCGTCACGGGCTTACAAACTAACCAAGTCCAAAATCGCGGAAGACCTGGACGAGCAGACCGTACAGAAGCTTTCGGAGACCGCGCTGGCGGCCTATCGCGCCGTGAAGTTGCGCGACTATGGACGCATTGATATGCGTCTTACGCCGGAAGGAGAGGTTTACGTGATT
>Ga0209807_1001589_pt1 | contig 10867 bp, 11 predicted proteins | sample GraSoiAngelo_154_FD_186168 | JGI IMG/M metagenome (GOLD analysis project Ga0209807, IMG submission 186168) | Grasslands soil microbial communities from the Angelo Coastal Reserve, California, USA - 14_1009_13_20cm (SPAdes) (version 2) | ecosystem: Environmental > Terrestrial > Soil > Grasslands ... | reverse complement strand
CGAGGCCCGCGCCGTCGAGACGGCCCCGGAGGAGCCGGACGCGCGGCGCCGCGACGTCCACGAGCAGGCACGCTCGGCGATCGACGAAATGCGCGGCGGCAGCGAAACGTAAAGCCGGGTAGATTGCGCCGCAGGGGTCCGAGGATGTGGCAGGGGAGCCGCAGCCTTTGCCTGCCTCGGCCCCTCTCTTACTGCGTTACTGCGGCGGGCCGCTTGCGAGCGTGACCGACGCCGAGTGCGAGCCGGTCGACTGATCGACCCACGTGACCGTGACCTTGTCGCCCGGATGCTTCATCAGGAGCTCGGCGACGACCGCGGTCGCCGAGCTCACCGCGCGACCGTTCACGCGCGTGATGACGTCGCCTGACACCATCCCCGCCTTCGCGGCCGGGCCGCCGGGAACGACGCCGGTGACCATCTCGCCGGCTGCGTACGAGCCGCCGTTGTAGTAGCCGGACGGCTGCACCTCGACACCCAGGAACGCCGTGCCGCCGATGTGCACCGTCGACGAGGAATGGCCGGCGAGCACCTGCTTCACGATCGCGAGCGCGCGATTGATTGGGATCGCATAGCCGTCGCTTCCTCCTTGCTGGAACGAGAACCCGGCCGACGCGGCAGTGTCGATGCCGATGACGCGGTTCGCGCCGTCGAGGAGGGGGCCGCCGGAGTCGCCCGGCTGCAACGACGCATCCGTCTCGACGAGCCCGTGGAGCTGCACGGCGCCGCCCTGGTCGTCGCTGACCGTGATCGTCCGCTTCAGGCCGGTGATGGTCCCCGTGGTGACGGCAAGCGATCCGGTGCCGCCGGCGTTGCCGACGGCTGTGACGGACTGCCCGTTCGCGAGCGACGACGAGGTGCCGATCGTCGCAATCGCGAGCCCGGACGCGCCGTTCAGCTTCAGGAGTGCGACGTCTGCGCTCAGGCTGTAGCCGACCACGCGCGCCGTGTACGTCTTGTGCGTCTCCGGGACGATCACCTTGACCGTGGTCGAGCCGCGGATGACGTGGTTGTTCGTCAACACCTCGCCGTTGGACGTGAGGACGATGCCCGTGCCGGCGGCCGCGCCGTTCGCGTATGCGAGGTTCGTCTCGACGACGACGACGCCGGTCTGGACGGACGCGTGCGACGTGCGCGCGAACGCCGCGTGGACGCCGACCGCGAGCGCGGCGAGCGCGAAGAGGAGGGCGAGCGAGCGTTTCATCTCCATCTGTTGTACCCACGGGTGCTGAGACTCGGGTAAGAAACGGCGACTGAGCGGCGCAGGAGTCGAACCTACCCAGTGACGGGTTCCGCCGCCGCACCGGTTTTGAAGGCTCGCCTTCTACTGTTCGACCATGCGGGTTAGCGGCTGCTGCGCGCCGGTGAGGTAGTTGCCGCTAGCGGCTGACCGAGTGACCGGCGTCGCGCTCCCGCTGCCAACGCGGGCTGGGAGCGATCTCATCGAGGGAAGCGTCGACCCATTCGCCGGTGTCGACGTCCTCTAGCTGGACGCGGACCGCCGCGCCCTGCGTGGAGACGCCGCGCACGTAGAACCAACCGTCGCGAAGCGTCACGTACTCGCCGATTTGAAGATTCGTCACTGAAGCCGCAGAGAGACTCGAAGTAACTACTAGCCGCAGTTCGATCATGACGCCCCACCGACGTGCGATCGATCCCCCACACGGGGGAAACATCGTCGGCCGCGCGGGCCGTAGAAGAGATGACCGGCCATGCAGCACGAGGCCGGATGCTCTACGGTCCCGCGCATCGGCCAGGTCGCCGGGAGAGAACGAGCAGGTCGCGAAAGGAGGCCCATATGCATGCATGCGTCGTGCGCGTAACCATCCACAATGCTGACCGCACTCGCGAAGTGCTCAATAGTCAGGTTGTGCCGCAGGTCTCGGGCGCGCCGGGCTTCAAGGCTGGCTACTGGACGTGGTCGACCGGCGATGGCGGGTTGAACGGGCTCTCGATGGCCATCTTCGACTCGGAGGAGAACGCACGTGCGGTGGGCGATCGGGTGAGCGCGATCGCGGCTGCCGCCGGCGGCGACGTCACGCTTGATGGTGTCGAGGTCCGAGAGGTCGTCGCATCGGCCTGATGCTGAAGTCGGGGTAGCGGCGACCTGGCCCTCGACTCTGGCGCCCAGCGATCCGTCCCCCGCATCGGCGGAGAAAGGCCGAACCCGCTACTGGAGCGGGTTCGGCTCACGGAGCGGCGCAGGAGTCGAACCTACCCAGCGACGGGTTACGCCGCCTCACCGGTTTTGAAGACCGGCTGGGCCACCGGGCCCGGCCGCTCCGGCGCGGAGACTAGCTCTCGAGGTAGCCCGTGTCCCAGCCGGAGGACTCGTACGCGCGCCCTTCGGCGCCGCCGCTGAACGAGAACACGACCGTGTTCGCCTCGTGCGCCTGCGCGAGCCGCTCGGCATTCGGGTCCTCGACGAAGACGAGCGTGCCGGCCGGCGCCGGGATCTCGTCCCCGGCGACCGTGAACGTCGCGTTGCCGCTGACGACGAAGTAGAGCTCGGGCACGCCGCTGTCGCCTTCGTGGTGACGCTTGATCACCTCGTCGCCCGGTCCGCCGCGCCAGGCGTTGACGCCGAACGTCTTGATGCCGAAGTGATGACGGATGGGCGCCCAGTACGGCCACTGCTCGGCGGCGATCTCGTCGATGTGGGTGCACTGCCAGGATGCCATGGCGCGATCTTCGCTCAATCGAAGCGGGCGAGCAACTCGGCGGCCGGGAGGTCGGCGAGCGAGTCGACGACGAGATCGGCCTCCTCCAGCCCGAGCGTGCGCGTCACCTCGTTCGGGATCGCGACGCAGAAGATCCCGGCGGCGCGCGCGGCGCGCACGCCGTTGGGCGAGTCCTCGAAGGCGATCGCCTCGGCAGGTGCGACCTCGAGCAGCTCGCACGCCTCGAGGTAGAGGTCGGGGCGAGGCTTCGCACGCTCGACGTCGTGGTTCGCGGCGACGATCGCGTCCCAGCCGACCGCGTGCTGGAGCCGGTCGAGGTGCATGTCGATCCAGGGGTTCGACGAGCTGGAGACGATCGCGCGCTTGAGCCCGCGACGCTCGGCTTCCTCCAGGTACTCGAGGATCCCGGGCCGAAGCTCCTCCGTCTCGAGGAGCGAGAGCTCGTGCGCGCGGCGGCGCTCGTTCAGCGCGTCGGGATCGAGCGGCTCGGCGACGAGCTCCTGCAGATGGCGCATCGGGTCCCACGGCGCGCCGATCGTCCCGATGAGCGTCGCCCACTTGTCCTCCGGCAGCTCGACGCCGTGCTCGCGGTACAGCCATGCCCAGCCTGCCCGGGACGCCGTCTCCGTGTCGATGATCAGGCCGTCGAAGTCGAAGAGGAAGGCGCGGATCGGCACGGCGATGCAGAGTACGCGCGTGGCGATCCTGGGCGTCGACGTGGGCGGCACGTTCACCGACGCCGTATTCCTCGACGGCGGTCGCGTGCGGACGGCCAAGGTGCCGACGGCGGCGCGGCAGGAGGAATCGGTCGTCGCCGCCGCGCGCGCGGTCGGCGCGCGCGACGTCGAGCGTTTCGCGCACGGGACGACGACGGCGACGAACGCACTGCTCGAGCGCCGGGGCGGACGCACCGCCTACGTCGGGAACGACGGCTTCGAGCATCTTCTCCACCTGCGCCGGCAGACGCGCGCGCACCTCTATCGCCTGTGTGCGCGGCATCCCGCGCCGCTCGTGCCGCTCGAGCGCTGCCACGGCGTCCGCGGCCGCATCGGGCCGGACGGAGAGCTCGAGCCGCTCGGGGACATCCCGGACGTCGGCGACGTCGACGCCGTCGCCGTCTGCCTGCTGTTCGCGTTCCGCGATCCGTCGCACGAGCGGGCGGTCGCGGACGAGCTCCGCCGCCGACATCCGGGTCTGCACGTCGTCACCTCGCACGAGGTCGCGCCCGAGTTCCGCGAGTACGAGCGCGCCTCAACCGTCGCCGCGGATGCGTACCTCGCTCCGGTCGCGGCGCGGTACCTGGGGGCGCTCGCCGACGCCGCGCGTTCGGCCGGCCTCCCGGATCCGCTCGTGATGCTCTCCTCGGGCGGCGTTGCGACGCTGCCGGAGGCCGCGGCTCATCCGGCGACGATACTCGTCTCCGGCCCCGCGGCGGGCGTCGGCGGCGCGGGGCTCGTCGCGCGGCGCGCCGGTTTCGGCGACGCGATCGCGTTCGACATGGGCGGGACGTCGACAGACGTGTGCCTCCTTCCCGGCGGCCGCGCCGCGCGCGTCGCCGGGCGCGACGTCGGCGGCCTCCCGATTCGGCTCCCCACCGTCGACCTGCACACGGTCGGCGCGGGCGGGGGCTCGCTCGTGCGCGTCGATGCGGGGGGCGCGGTGCAGGTCGGCCCCGAGAGCGCGGGCGCGCATCCAGGCCCCGCCTGCTACGGCGCCGGCGGCGGGCCGACAGTCACCGACGCGAACCTCCTGCTCGGGCGCCTGCCGGCGGAGCTGCCGGGCGGGCTCGTCCTCGACCGCGACGCCGCGGCGGCCGCGCTCGGAGACGTCGATCCCGCGGCCGTGATCGAGGTCGTGAACGCGGAGATGCTTCGTGCGCTGCGCGTCGTCTCCGTCGAGCGCGGACACGACCCGCGCGATTTCGCGCTCGTCGCATTCGGCGGCGCCGGGCCCTTGCATGCCTGCGCGCTGGCGGAGGAGCTCGGCATCGAGCGCGTGCTCGTGCCGGAGGCGGCCGGCGTCCTCTCCGCGCTCGGCCTCGTCGCGAGCGACGAGCGGCGCGACCGCGTCGTCTCGCACGTGCGACCACTCGCGGAGGTGCGCGACCTCCCGGAGGAGGGCGAGGCGGAGCTCCGCTACGGCGGGCAGTCGTTCGAGCTGACCGTGCCGCTGTCGGCTGATCTCGGGGAGGCATTCCATCGCGCCCATGCCGAGCGCTACGGCTACCGCGACGACGCGCGCGAGATCGAGCTCGTCGCCGTCCGCACCGCCGACGTCGTGCGCGGGCCCGAGATCGAGCTGTGCGGGACGGTGCGACGCGCGGTCGCGGGCCCGGAGGTGGTCGAGCTGCCGGGCGCGACGTGCTGGGTGCCGGAGGGCTGGAGCGGTGAGACGAACGACGACGGGACGCTGGTGCTGAGCAGGTGAACGTCGAGCTGCAGGTGATCGGGAGCGCCCTGCGCGCGATCGCGGAGGAGATGGGCGCGGTGCTCATCCGATCCGCCTTCTCGTCGAACATCAAGGAGCGGCGCGACTGCTCGACCGCGCTCTTCGACGACGCGGGTCGCATGGTCGTGCAGGCGGAGCACATCCCCGTCCATCTCGGCGCCATGCCGGACGCCGTCGCCGCCGTCATGCAGCTGCCGGGCGACTTCTGGATCCTCAACGATCCCTACACCGGCGGCACGCACCTGCCCGACGTCACGCTCGTCTCGCGCACCGAGCTCGGCTACGCCGTATCGCGTGCTCACCACGCCGACGTCGGCGGGATGGAGCCTGCGAGCCTGCCCGCGTTCTCGCGCGAGCTGTACCAGGAGGGCCTGATCATCCCGCCGACATCGCTGACCGACGAGGTGGTCGAGCTCTTCATCGCGAACGCGCGCAATCCGAGCGAGCGTCTCGGCGACCTCCGTGCGCAGATCGCCGCGCACAGGCTCGCCGCCGCGCGCATCGAGGAGCTGTGCGTGCGGCGCGGACGCGAGCGCGTCGCAGCGGCGATGGACGAGCTGTACGCGTACTCCGAGCAGATGGTGCGCGCGGCGATCACGCGCCTTCCCGACGGGACGCGCTCGGCGGAGGACGTCGTCGAGTCGGTCGACGGCGACATCGTCATCCGCGCGACCGTCGAGGTGGACGGCGACGAGATCCGCATCGATTTCGACGGGACCGGCGCGCAAGACGCGCACAACCTCAACTGCCCGCTCGCGGTGACGAAGTCGGCATGCTACTTCGTCGTCCGCTGCCTGACCGCGCCCGACCTCCCCGCATCCGGCGGCGCGTTCGCGCCCGTGTCGGTGACGGCGCCCGAGGGCTGCCTCGTCAACGCGCGCAGACCCGCCGCGGTCGTTGCGGGGAACACGGAGACGTCGTCGCGCATCGTCGACGTCGTCTTCGCCGCGCTCGGCGATCATGCGCAGGGCCAGGGGACGATGAACAACGTCGCGCTCGGCAACGAGCGCTTCACGTATTACGAGACGATCGGCGGCGGCCAGGGCGCGTGCTCGGATGCGGACGGGCCGAGCGCCGTGCACGTGGCGATGTCGAACGCCCTCATCACCCCGGTCGAGGCGCTCGAGCTGTCGTATCCGCTCCGCGTCGCGCGCTGGGGACTGCGCGAAGGATCGGGCGGCGCCGGTGCCCACCGCGGCGGCGACGGCGTCGTGCGCGAGCTGCTCGTGCTCGAGGACTGCCGGCTGTCGGTGCTCGCCGAGCGCCGCCGCCACGCGCCGAAGGGCGCCGACGGGGGCCGCGACGGCGCGCCCGGCCGCACGCTCGTCAACGGGGAGGACCAGCCGGCGAAGGTGACGCTGCCGTTGCGCGCGGGCGACCTGATCCGGATCGAGACACCGGGCGGCGGCGGCTTCGGCGAATAGGCTGTGCGCATGGATCGCCCCGTCACGGTCGCCTGCGCCCAGATCGAGCCGGTCATCCTCGACCGCGAGGGCACGATCGGCCGGCTCGAGGACGTCGCCGCCGAGGCGGCGCGGAACGGCGCCGAGCTCGTCGTCTTCCCGGAGACGTTCGTCCCGGTGTACCCGTCCTCACGGTGGGCGAAGGCATTCGCGGGCTGGCAGAACGAGGGCGTGAAAGAGACGTTCGCGCGCCTGGCGCAGAACTCGGTCGCCGTCGGCTCACCCGCCGAGCAGCGGCTCGCCGCGTGCGCGCGAGAGCTCGGCATCTGGCTCGTCACCGGCGTGAACGAGGTGGAGCCGGAGCGGCCGGGCACGATCTACAACGCGCTCCTCTACCACGCGCCCGACGGCTCGCTCGCGCTCCACCACCGCAAGCTCGTGCCCACGAACCACGAGCGGCTGATCTGGGGGCAGGGCGACGGCCGCGGGCTGAACGCGGTCGAGACCGGCTTCGGGCGCGTCGGCGGCCTCGTGTGCTGGGAGAACTACATGCCGCTCGCGCGCTTCGCGCTGTACGAGTCCGGCGTCGAGATCTACGTCGCCTCGACCGCCGACGACGGCGATGCGTGGCAGTCGACCCTCGTGCATATCGCACGCGAGAGCCGCGCGTACGTCGTATCGCCGAGCGCGTTCCAGCGGGCGTCCTCGTATCCCGACGACTTCCCGTTGAAGGCGGAGCTCGACGGCGCCGGTTTGCTCGGTCGCGGCGGCAGCGCCATTCTCGCGCCCGACGGCTCCTATCTCGCCGGCCCGTTGTACGACGAGGAAGGGATCCTGTACGCGGAGCTCGACCCGGCGCGGCTTCTCGCGGAGCGGCAGCGCTTCGACCCGGTCGGGCACTACCACCGGCCCGACGTGCTGCGGCTCGGCGTCAGCCCGGCAGCGCGCGCGGCCGATGCGACGCCGAGTACACGTCCTTCCGCCTGATCAGCCCGTCCTCGAGCGGGAAGACGTCGACACCGTCCCATTCAGCGCCGCGCGCGCTCGCCGTCCACTCGCACACGGCGAACTCGTCGCCGACGCGCAGGCTGCGCGTGGCGAAGCTGAGGTCGGGGTTGTTGCGGAAGATGGCGGCGACGTGCTCGCGCACCGCCTCGGCTCCGTCCGCGCGCTCGTCGGCGGTGTGGTTGTGGAACACGATGTCGGGATGGTGCATCGAGTGGATGGCGTCCACGTCGTGCGCGTTCCACGCGTCGTTGTAGCGCTCGATCAGCTCGCGGACGTTCATCGGCGTCGCAGGACTCTTGCATCTCCGACGCGCCGTGTCACGCCGTCGGCGTCGAAGCGCTCGAGGAGCATCTGCGCCGTCTTGCGACCGACGCCGAGAGCATCCCGGAACTGCGCGAGCGTGATCCCGTCGACGAGGACCGAGCGTGCGCGCTCGTACGCGTCCGGGGAGATCGCATACCCGTCGCCGACGCGGACGAGGCGGCCTTCGCCCTCGAGAAAACGGGCGAGCGCAGCATCCTCGACCTTCACCGGCTCGAGCCCGAGCTCGGCCTCGAGCGCGGCGGCCGCGTCCGCTCGTGCGCCGAGCTCGGCGGCGGCTCCGGGACGGTAGAGCTTGGCGCCGCGGCGTTCGAGGCCGAGCAGCGGGACGACCGCCTTCGCCCACTCCGCGGCGGGAACCGGGACTCCGGGGTCGAGTGGATCCGCGGCGTCGATCGCACGGTCAAGATCCGAACGAAGCTCGTCGAGCCATTGCTGCGACCAGACCCACCCGCCGTCCGAGCGCTCGGGCGCGTGCACGAGCGACTCGCCGCGCTCGACCGCCTCCATTCGCTCGAGGCTCGCGTGCCGGGGCGGGCCCGGGTCGAGGACGACGCCGCCGCCGACGGTCGTGCCCGCTCGCAGGACGACACGGTCCCCGCGCGCGGCCACGACCGGGTCGGCGAGCCGGAGCTGCGCGTAGCGGTCGCCGGCGAGCGCGACGCGCGCGGGCACGTCGGCGGTCCCGTGGTGCACGTGCACCCGGGCCGGCACGTCCGCAAGCTTCTCCAGCGCCACGTCGAGGCGGTAGCTCGGCCGGTAGGCGCCGGGAGCGACGAGCGCGTCTCCCCGGCGGACGTCGCCCCGCTCGACGCCGGGGAGCGCCACCGCGACTCGCTGCCCCGCCTCGGCGCGATCGACCGGGCGGTCGTGCACCTGCACGCTGCGGACGCGGACGGTCCGTCCGCGCGGCTCGACGCGCAGCTCGTCGCCTTCGCCGATCGACCCCGACCACAGCGTGCCCGTCACGACGGTGCCGATCCCGCGCAGCGTGAAGGAGCGGTCGACGTAGAGGCGCGTCGGAGCGTCCGTCCGTTCGCGCTCGGTGGCGATCTCCGCGAGTGCATCCCTCAGCGCGTCGAGGCCTTCTCCCGTCTTCGCGCTCACGGCGACGACGGCGGCGCCGGGGACGAGCTCCTCTGCCTCCGCGCGCGCGAGCTCGAGCGTCTCCGCGTCGGTGAGGTCGGCTTTCGTGAGTGCGACCACACCGCGCTCGACGCCGAGCAGCCGGAGCACGGCGAGATGCTCGAGCGTCTGCGGGCGCGCACCCTCGTTCGCGTCGATCACGAGGAGGAAGAGGTCGACGCCGGTCGCGCCGGCAACCATCGTGCGCACGAAGCGCTCGTGCCCGGGTACGTCGACGATCGAGAGCTGCGTCCCGTCCGCCAGCGCGAGCGGCGCATAGCCGAGGTCGATGGAGATGCCGCGCGCCTGCTCCTCCGGAAGCCGGTCGGTGTTCTTGCCCGTCAGCGCCTCGACGAGCGTCGTCTTGCCGTGGTCGATGTGACCGGCGGTCGCGACGGTCAGCGGCATGCGCGAACTGCGGCCGCGACCTCGTCGAGCTCGTCGTCGGCGAGCGTGCGGCAGTCGAGGAGGAGCTTCCCGTCGCGGACGATTCCGATCACCGGCGGCTCGCCCGCGCGCAACGGAGCCGCGAGCGACTGATCGAGCGCGCACGCGAAGCTCGGCAACTCGGACAGCGGGAGCGCGCCGCCGCCGACGCGCGCGACCGTCTCCTCGACTGTCCCACCGGTCAGCGCCGCCAGCCGCTCGGCGCGCGCGCGAACGGCGGGCGCGTCCTCGGCCAGCATGCGCAGGACGGGGATGCGCCCCGGTGCGTCGAGGTGGAGGAGCAGCGTGCCCTCCAGCGCGGCGAGGGTGAGCTTGTCGACGCGCAGCGCCCGCTGCAGCGGATGCCGGCGCAGGCGCTCGACGAGGTCGGCCCGACCGCCGACGATGCCCGCCTGCGGGCCGCCGAGCAGCTTGTCGCCGGAGAAGCAGACGAGGTCGGCGCCGGCGGCGAGCGACTCGCGTGCCGACGGCTCGCCGGGCAGGTCGCCGAGCGCGCCGGAGCCGAGGTCGTCGACGAGCGGGAGCTCGTGCGCGTGCGCCACCGCCGCGACCTGCTCGAGCCGCGGCAGCTCGGTGAAGCCGACGAGCCGGAAGTTCGACTGGTGCACGCGCAACACGAGCGCGGTGTCGGGACCGATCGCGCGCTCGTAGTCGGCGGCACGCGTGCGGTTCGTCGTCCCCACCTCGACGAGTCGCGCGCCTGAGCGCGCGAGCACGTCCGGGATGCGAAAGCCGTCGCCGATCTCGATGAGCTCGCCGCGCGAGACGATCACCTCGCGTCCCTCGGCGAGTGCGGCGAGGGCGAGGAGCACGGCGGCGGCGTTGTTGTTGACGACGAGTGACGCCTCGGCGCCGGTGAGCCGGCGCACGAGCGACGCGAGATGGTCCTGGCGCGAGCCGCGCGCGCCGTCCTCGAGATCGAGCTCGAGGTTGGAGTAGCCGCGCGCGACGTCGTGCACGCGTGCGATCGCCTCCTCGGCGAGCGGCGCGCGGCCGAGGTTCGTGTGGACGATGACGCCGGTCGCGTTCAGGACTCGGCGAAGGCTCGGACGGCGCGCGGCCTCGAGCTCCCGCGTCAGGCGGGCGGCGAGATCCCCCGGCTCCACGCCGGCTCGAATCTCTTGACGCGCGCGCGCGATGACCGACCGGGCGGCGTCGACCGCGAGCGGGTCGTCGACGCCGCGAACGAGCTCGTCCACCGACGGGAGGTCGCGCAGCTCCATGCGTCAATCATGCCTCGCGTAACACCGACGCGACCTCGGCGAGCCACCGGCGGGCGCGGTCGACGTTCGGGCCGGAAGGCGCGAGCGCCACAGTCTCGGCCTGCAACTCCGTCATGACGAGCATCGCGCGCCGCGGCTCGGTCTCCGTGAGCGCCTGCTCGATCCTCTCCGTCAGCCGCTCCGGCTTCACGGGGAGCGGCGCGGTTCGAGCGGC
>Ga0209807_1001585_pt1 | contig 10886 bp, 11 predicted proteins | sample GraSoiAngelo_154_FD_186168 | JGI IMG/M metagenome (GOLD analysis project Ga0209807, IMG submission 186168) | Grasslands soil microbial communities from the Angelo Coastal Reserve, California, USA - 14_1009_13_20cm (SPAdes) (version 2) | ecosystem: Environmental > Terrestrial > Soil > Grasslands ... | reverse complement strand
TGACCCGCGCGGTCGCCAAACAGCATCTGTGGCAGCCCGGCACCGATCTGCGGGCCTGGCTGTTCACGATCCTGCACAATCAGCATGTCAACGACGTCCGGCGCTCGGTGCGCGAGGGCATCAATGTCGCCGTCGAAGAAATGGCGCCGGTGCTGACCGTGCAATCCAATGCCGTCGCCGTGCTGCAATTGCGCGATCTGGAGGCCGCCATGGCGCGGCTGCCGCAGGAGCAGCGCCAAGTCATCCTGCTCGTCGGTCTCGAGGGCATGCGCTACGAGGAGGTGGCCGAAATCCTCGGCGTACCGGTCGGCACTGTCCGCTCGCGGCTGTCGCGCGGCCGAGACCAGCTGCGCCGCCTGATGGATATGGGCGAAGAGATGCCATCGACCGCGGAAGAGCATGACGACAAGCCCGCGGCTCAGCGCCGCCGCACGGCCGGACCACAGCGCCGCGCCGCCTAAATAACCGGACCAGCATTCAATCGCGGGGCCCCGTCCGTGACCAGCGGACGGGGCTTTCGCATTTTCAATCGCAGCGGTTCGCAAAACGGCCGTTCGGCGCGACAATGTCGCGGTGGAACGGGGCCGGCACATCGTCATCATCGGCGGCGGCGTTATCGGCAGCGCGATTGCCGCCTTTCTCGGCGAGCGCGGCGCCGCTGACGGTGTCACGATCATCGAGCGCGATCCGAGCTACCGCCGCGCATCCTCGGCCTTATCGACGAGCTCGATCCGCCAGCAATTCTCGACCGCCCTCAATATCGAACTGTCGCGGGCCGGCATCGCCTTTCTGCGCACCGTGCGCGATGAGGTCGGGCTCGTCGAGCCGGGCTATTTGTATCTGGCGAGCGAAGCCGGCCGCGATACCCTGGCGCGCCAGCATGCCGTGCAGCGCCGCTGCGGCGCGCCGGTTGCGCTGCTGTCGGCGAACGAGCTGCAGCGCCGTTTTCCCTGGCTCGATACGGCGGGGCTCGCGCTCGGGTCGCTCGGTCTGTCGGGCGAAGGATGGTTCGACGGCTACGGCTTGCTGCAATTGTTGCGGCGGCGCGCCATCGAGGCCGGCGCCCGCTATGTGATCGACGAAGCGGTCGGTTTCGAATCCGGCGGCTCCCGTATCGCGGCGGTGCGCCTCGCCGGCGGCGACAAGTTGCCCTGCGATATCGCTGTCAACGCGGCGGGGCCGTGGGCGGCGAGAGTAGCGGAATGGGCCGGCATCGATCTGCCGGTTCGGCCGCGCCGACGCTCGGTCTATGTCTTCGATTGCCGCGAGCGCCCCGCAGGCTTTCCACTGACGATCGACCCCTCGGGTCTGTGGTTTCGGCCGGAAGGCGCCTACACGATTTGCGGCATGCCCTCGCCCTCCGGCGCGGATCCCGACGAGCCGCCGCTCGAACTCGAACACGAGCGCTGGGAGCCGGAGCTATGGCCGGCGCTGGCGCGGCGCGTTCCTGCGTTCGCGGCGGTCAAGCTGATCGGCGGCTGGGCCGGCTATTACGACTATAACACCTTCGACCAGAACGCGGTCGTCGGGCCCACTCCCGGCATCGACAATCTAATCCTGGCCAACGGCTTCAGCGGCCACGGGCTGCAGCACGCGCCGGCGGTCGGGCGCGGTATTGCCGAATGGCTCACCGCCGGCCGCTATGTGAGCCTCGATCTTTCGCCGCTCGGTTACGAACGCATCGCAAAGGGCCAGCCCCTGCGCGAAGACAACATCATCTGAGCCGCATGCCGAACGATTTATCCATCGACCAGGCCCGCCGGCTGCTGTTTCAGGGCGGGGAGGCTTTCGACCCGCAGGCTCGCCGCTGGACCTCAGCGGCCAAGAGAATTGCCGGCGAGCCGATCGGGCTGCGCGACGCCGTACGATGGCTGCAGAGCGAGAGCGGCAGCCCCTGCCGCGTGCCCGTCGCGGTCATCGGGCCGCGCGATGCCAATGCGGCCCAGCGGGAGGCTGCCTTTGCGGTCGGCGCCGGGCTCGGCCGGTTCGGCCTTGTGCTGCTGTGCGGCGGCAAGGGAGGCGTTATGGAAGCGGCCTGCGAGGGCGCCGCATCGGCGGGCGGGATCTCGGTCGGATTGTTACCCGAGGGCGAATGGCAGGCCGCCAACCGGTTTGTCACGATCCCGATTGCGACCGGCATCGGCGAAGCGCGCAACGCCCTTATTGCACGCGCCGCATTGGCGCTCATCGCGATCGGCGCCAGCTACGGCACGCTGTCGGAGATCGCGCTCGGACTGCAGTTCGGCCGGCCGGTGCTGACCCTCCTCGATACGCCAACCCTCGACGGCGCGCGGCCGATGGGCTCGGCTGATGCCGCGCTCGATTCGGTTTGCCGCCTCGTTCTCGGCCTGGCAGCGTAGCGTTTCTGGCGCGACGCGAGACAAGCAAAGCGCTCGTTTCGGCTACTAAATATTCACCTAACCCAATATCTATAATCAAGCTTTGGTTAAACTGCATAATCTCGCCAAATTCTTTCCGAAAAGGCTGGCGCATCGCCTTTCGATTGATCACCTTGTCGGTAATTCTCCCCGAGAGCCGGCAACTGGCCGGAGATGATGCGATGTATCCGGTTGGGCAGAACGTTCTCATCGTCGACGACGATCTAGGCCGCGGCCAAGCGATCGAGCGTATCCTGCGCGAAGAAGGCTTCGCGGTCACGATCGCGACGGAAGGCTTCGCCGCGCTGCGGGCCGCCGGCAGCGAGCAATTCGCTCTCGTCATCGCCGCCGTCGAGCTTCCCGGCACGCTTGACGGGGTCACGACCGTGCGCCGGCTGCGGGCGCGCCAGCCTTGGCTCAAAGCGCTGTTCACCGGCGAATTCGCGCGCGGCCCGAGATGGGCGGGGCGGGATTGTGACGAATTCATCGCCGCACCGTTCCATCGCCGCGAATTACTGGGCTGCGTCTTCGAGTTGTTGCAGCGCGAGAGCCTGCCCGGCGCCGACCTCGTGCGGCGCAGCCGGCTCGAACTGGATTCCCCCGCCCCGAGACCAATCTAGCAAGCTAGCCGGCCGCATCATCCGTCCTGGTTGTCGGGCCTGCATTGTCGGGCGGGTCCCGATCGGCTAGAACCGCGGCGCCGCTGGCCCGGGGCGTGGCTCAGCCTGGTAGAGCGCCTGCTTTGGGAGCAGGATGTCGGAGGTTCGAATCCTCTCGCCCCGACCACGGCGGGCGCCGCTGTAAAGCGGCCCCAACCGCAGCATCGAGGAAGACCGGCTCAATGGCGCTTGCACGCATCTACCGCCCGTCCAAAACCGCGATGCAATCGGGACGGCGGCAGAGCAAGAAATGGCTTCTGGAATACGAGCCGGCGAGCCGGCGTGACCCGGACCCGTTGATGGGCTGGTCGAGCGCGGCGGACACATTAAACGAGGTGCAGTTGCGGTTCGAGACGATCGAGGAGGCGGTCGCCTTCGCCGACAAGCACAGAATGCAGTACACGATCATCGAGCCGCATCAGCGCACCCCGAAAGTGAAAAGCTACGCCGATAATTTCCGCTACGACCGCGTGCGCACCTGATGGCCACGCCGCAGGGCCGCCAAGCCGTCCGAAGCAATTGCCGCGGCGGCTCGCCGGTGCGATAAGGCGGCGCGGATGCCCGCGACCCGCGCAGCTCGCGACCCCGTAGCTCAGCTGGATAGAGCACTCGCCTTCTAAGCGAGATGTCGCCGGTTCAAGTCCGGCCGGGGTCGCCAGTCTTTTCAATAGGTTACGGGACAATGGCGGTCGGTTAATCAGCCGAAATTCGAGGCGGGCTAGCATCTGGGCTAGCACTAGAGCTAGCAAAAAAGCCTCGCCGTCGCCTGCGGAAAAGGAAAGAGCCTCGCCGTCGCCTTAGCGGAACGTGTCGGCGATAATGGCCGCGATCAGGCCAAGCAGTATCAACCAGCACAGAGTTGCAATCAGCCGGTCGGCCTTCGCTCATTTCTGCTTTGGTTCAGGATTGTGGGGGGAAATGGGGGGGTGCCAGCCGGATCGCTCCCCCTCCTCCGGCTGACACCCATGCGCGACCCGAGGGGAACTCCAGCCACGCGACCCGCGTAACGGTAGAATTTCAGGAAAGTTCCCCGGCACAAAAAGAAAGCCCCGCCGTCGCCAGCGGGGCTCATCAATGACGTTTCGAGATTAGTGCTTGCAATCCGGCAAGCCAGCGGCTTCCGGGGGCTTCGTTGCCGAGCTAGAGGTCGAGCCCGCCCCGGTTGAACTGGTGCTGCTGCCGCTCATGCTGCTGGTGCTGCTGCCCGAGCTCGTGCTGGGGGTCTCGTTGCGCACCTGCTTTGTCACGCTGTCCCAGCATTTCATGCTGCCGGGAGCAGCCGCACTCGGTGAAGTGGTTGTGGTAGATGTCTGCGCAGTGGCAATACCCATCGCCCCTGCCAGCATCGCGGCCGCAATCAATGCGGTTCCGGTCATACGCATGCGGCGTATCCTCTCCGAGTTGCAGATCAGTCTCAGCTTTTCCGCTTTGACGTAGGGCAACGAGAAGATGGCGCGACCGTTCCCCCTCTCTCGCGTGACAAAAGAAAAACCCCGCCGTCGCCAGCGGGGCCAAGTTGGGCAGATGTGAATAGCCGAAGGTAGTCAGCGCTGAGTCACCGGCCGGGATAGCAACCGCCGTTGTAATACATATATCCGCGAGCGCATGTCGGCGTCGACGTTGGCGGCGCCAGCATATTGGCGGTCCCGCTAACGGTGCCGGTTGCGGTGCCAATTGCACCGCCAACGATCGCGCCGACGGGACCCGCCGCCCTGTTGCCAGCCGCCGCACCAGCCGCCTCGCCGGATGCCGCGCCGGAGACGGGGTTCGAGTACGACCGGACGACAGGCTGACAGGCTCCACCAGAGTACGTGTATCCTGGCGGACAGACGTATTGGGCCATCGTCTCAGTGGAGATGCCCGCCGCCAGGGCCGCGAGCGCAAACATCGTGAGCCTGATCTTCATCATCGCCTCCTAAGAAATCTGCGAATGTGCGGTAGTCTGACGTCGAATCTTCACGGGCGAAAGAGGGACGCCGCGGGGCATGGAACGGCGTCCTTTCTCTTGCTCGGCCAGTGTGGACCGAACGGAACTCGACCAAAAAAGTCACAGCCCGGCAAATCAAGCAAAAGCTAGTTTGCGCGCGAGATCTCGTGCTCGGCTGGTGTGTCAAAGGAAGGCCTCGCGAGAAATCCGCCGGATGGGGATCCGGCGCGGAACGAGTTGGCAGGGGAGAGTTGGATGGCAGAGCGGCTTGAGAATGTTGGCACTCCGGTGAACCCGGTCCCCTTGCTGCCGCCGCGGCCGATGCCGCCGCGCCCGGCCGATCTCCTGCCGCCGCGCAATGGGGCGCCTGCCTCGCCGGGCACCGAGGAAGCGGCGGCCGGGACGGGACCGTTGCGTACCGAGCCGCGGCATCTGCTGGTCGGGCGCGGCGTGTCGCTGTCAGGCGAGATCACGACCTGCGAGCGGCTGACCGTCGAGGGCAATGTCGAAGCCAATCTGCATGAGTGCCGCGATATCGATATCGCCGAGAGCGGGCTCTTCAAGGGCAGTGCGACGATCGACAATGCCGAGATCCGCGGCCGCTTCGAGGGCGAGCTCACTGTCCGCAAGCGGCTGTTGATCCGCGCCAGCGGCCATGTCGCGGGCAAGATCGCCTATGCCGAGATCGAGATCGAGAATGGCGGCAATATCTCGGGCCAGATCGCGCTTTACACCGGCGAGGAGGCGATTGCCGAACAACGGCGAATCCGTCGCGCCGCGAGCGGCGACTAAACGGGAATTGCACCGCGCGGCATTCTGATCGGCACGCGGGCGCCGTTTGCCTGCGCAGGGCGCCGGTCGCACCCTTTTGCGGTGATGGGGCGGGCGTTGGCCCTCAGCCTCGTCCGTATTTGCCGTGGAAATGCGGTAAGACGCGCTCGCCCATTAGCTCGATGACGCGCCGGACCCGCGCCGCCTCCATGCCGGGCCAACCGAGCCGGAAAATCATGTAATTGGATTCGAGCCGGGTAATGCGCTCCTCGATCGCCTCGATAGCCTCCTCGGGCGTGCCGAGAACAAAGCGGTCGCGGGCCAATTCGTCGAAGGAAACGCGGAAGCTTTCCTCGCCCGGCAAGGCCTTGTCCTGCCCCCATTCGGCGTAGGCGTTGTACTTCTCCATCAGAAACGGGCGGGCCGTCTCGACCGCCTGCTCGCGGCTGTCGGCGATGTGGAGCTCGAGCGCGATCGGCCGCTGCGAGGGCATCGGCTGGTTGGCCTCGGCGAGCGTCTGCTTGTAACGCTGCCACTGCCGTTCGATTGTCGGCAGCGCGGCATGCGGATTGATAAACCAGGGCAGCCCCATCCGCGCCGTGCGCACAACCGCCTGGTCGGCATTGGCGGCAATCCAGATCGGCGGGAACGGCTTTTGCACCGGGCGGATCGTGCAGGTCGCGTCGTGCACGCGGAAGAAGCGGCCCTCATGGGTCACGGAATCTTCGGTCCATAACCGCTTGATCAGCTCGAGCGCTTCCAGCATGCGCGGCACCCGGTCCTGCCGCGTCATGCCGAACCCCTCGTACTCGACCTCTCGGTAGCCGATACCGATGCCGAAGACGACGCGGCCCTCGGACATGATGTCGAGGCTGGCGATGTCCTCGGCAACCTGCACCGGGTTGAGGAGCGCCAGCAGCAACACCGAGAGGCAAAGGTCCATCGAGCCCGTATCGGCGGCGAGTCGCGAGAGGAGCGGCACGCTCTGCAAGGACTGGTAGGGTGGCGACAGGTAATGATGCCCCGACGCGACGCAATCGAACCCGGCATCGCGCGCGGCCTGGGCCAGTTGGACCGTCTCGCGGAAACGGCGCACCGAATCGTCCGAGCGCGGGTGCTGCGGCATCAGGAACACGCCGAATTTCATCTTAGCTCCTCACGAGACTGGATCGACGGCGTTGCGTCCTTCGAGACGCGCCCTTCGGACGCTCCTCAGGATGAGGACGACCTTTGATGCCATCCAGAAATGACCCTCATCCTGAGCGCGAGTGAAGCGAGCAGTCGAAGGACGCACGACCGGAATGCAGCTGGGGCTTTACCGCTCAGCCCGGCAGCTTGTCGCCGTCGGGCGGCGCCGGCACTTCGAAGGCGTTCACCACCCCGGACAGCACCCCAAAATAGTGGGCGATGACAGTCAACTCGACGAGCCATTGCTCGCCATGCCGATTTTTGAGGGCATCGAACACCGGCTGGTCGACCCGGTTCGACCGCAGGAGCTGGCGCACATAGGTTACGATGTTGCGCTCGTCCTCCGGCAATCTCGCCGGGTCGCCCTTGGCGCGCAGGAGATCGATCGTCGCCTCGGGCACGCCGGCCCGCCGCGCCGCGCCGACCTGCGCGGCCCAGACATAGGCCGCGTCGCGCTCGCGCACCGACGAGAGGATGCCGACCGAGCGCAATTGCGGCTCGACGATGCTTTCATCGCGGTTGAACTTGACCAACCCCAGCATTTTCTCGGCCAGCTTCGGGCTGTGCAGCAGCATGCTGAACGGCCCGCGGATCTGGCCAAAGACGCCGACGACGTCGTCAACGACAGCATGATACTCGGCCGGGACGTCGGATTTGCCGGTGACCGGCGGAACGCGCGGCATGTCTGTCTCCCCTTGCTTGTTTCGCCTATAGGCCCCCATAGGGCTGGCCCCAGCGGTCGCTGTAGACGACGTCCTTCAACGGCCCGCGGCCCAGCTTCCCGAAATTGCCCATCGGCCATCCGATCGGCAGGATCGCGTAGGAATGGGCATCGGGCGGCAGGCCGAAAATCGCATCGACCTCCTTGCCGTATCCGGTATGCCGCGTCGTCAGGGTCGTGCCGAGCCCCAATGCCCGCGTCGCCAGGCACATGTTCTGCACCGCCCCATAGATCGACGAGCCGGCGGTGCGGCCCGGGTTCTCGCCGTCTTCGAGGCAGGCGACGATCCATACCGGCGCCTCGTGATAATGATCGGTCAAATATTCGACCGCGGCCTGCTGGCGCTTGTAGCGCGCGGGGTCGGAGCCCGGGGGCGGCGCGCTCGCGGCATAACGCGGTCCGACGGTCTCGTCGAACAGCCGCTTGTAATAGACCTGCACCTTTTTCTTGATCTCGGGATCCTTGACGACAAGAAACCGCCAGCGCTGCGTGTTGCCGCCCGATGGCGCCCATTGCCCGGCCTGCAGGATCTTGTTGATCAGCTCGTCCGGCACCGGATCGGGCTTCAGCCGGCGCATCGCCCGCATCGTGGACATGGCCTCGAAGATGTCGCTCGTTCCTCGCGTCTCGGGCATCGCCTGCTCCCTCGTCTCGCCGCTTCATGTCGCTGGGTGCGACTGTAGGGGTGGCCGCGGCGGGGTCACAAGGTTCTTCTGGATGCCGGGACCGCAGCCGCCGGCATCCGAAACGGCTGCGCCTGAAATTGCAGGGAATCTGCTCCAACCGAATTCGTTAACCAAAGTGAAAGAGTTAACGCGATACGCAACTCGGTAAACGTGTTGCAAGTTGATTAAACGCTAGTGTAAGTTGTACTCGCGAAGCGCGCCGCTAGGATCGCCCCTCGCCTCATGCCGCGAGTGTTGTGAAGATCCTGCGAGCAAAAAAAACACAAGTCATGCGAACTGGCCGGCTAGGGTCAGCGCGACCGGGAGAACAAGTGTGCCTGCGCAAATAAGAACAGTGGTCACCGTTCCTTACGCTTCTCTGCTGAACGCCAAGATCATCGAACAAACAAACGACGGGTCACTGCTGGTCGACAGGCACTTCCTGATTTTCTGCATGCAGCCGATACTCGCTAAAATTAAGGTAGACGAGGACTGGTACCTCAAACGGTACCCGGACGTGCAGCTTGCGATTGATAATAACGTCGTGCCGAGCGCCGCAGCCCACTATGCGCGCCACGGATACTTCGAAAACAGAATGCCTTACCGGATCGAGGTCGATGCGGCGTGGTATCTGCAGCAATACCCAGATGTAGGGCTGGCAATCGAGCGCGAAGAGTTCAGCTCGGCGCAAGAGCATTTCGAAATCGTCGGCTTTGCGGAGGGCCGGTTTCCGTATCCCCACTTCACCTTGGCAACAGAGCCGGAACCCGGCGATCCCAAGGTGAGAAACCCGGCCGAGCGCGCACGCGCCGTGGGTTAAGCATCTCATTCCGGCCAACTGGATCAAATCGATGAGCAAAGAAATCGCACCTGCAAGCGAGCCTTTGAAAGAGCGGCAAACGAGCCGAAAGCGCCTGCGACAGGCGGAACCCAAGCCGGACAGCGCCGCCGTACCCATCGAGTACGCCTTCGAGGACGAATTCGAGGACGAATTCGACGAGCAAGCGTATCTGCGCCAGCATCCCGAAGTGGCGGCGGCCATCTCCGAAGGGCATCTGCCGAATGCCCTGTTTCACTTCCGGGTATTCAGCACGAAGCCGCGGCCGGCCGCCGCGACGGCACAGCGAGCGATGTCGCCGCAGCAGAATGGCGCCGCAGCCGCACAGCCGGAAGCGGTTCGCCCGAAAGCGGCAAACCAACCGGTGGGGCAAGAGCCCACGCAACCGCGTGAGCCCGTCCGCCTGCCGTCAAAGAATTTCGGCCCTGGCAGCGTCGACGCCGTCGTGATTTCGCAGACCGGCGCGATGTTTGTCATCGGCTGGGCCGCCGACCGGGAAGCGCCGCTCCAGCGCATTTCGGTTCAAATCGAAGACGGCAGCCGGCGGGAATGGCCGGGGGCGCAACTCATTCGCTTCCGCCGCACCGATGCCGAGAAGGCGCTCGGGCTAGGTCCGACCCGCGGGCTCGGCTTCTGCGGATTGCTGTTCGGCGATGCCAAGGCGAATGGGGGCCGCGCGAAGTCATGCGCGGTCAAGCTGAGCGCAGGCGACGGATCGTCGGCCGAATTTCCGGTGATGCCGCGCCTGGTCAGCGATGTCGAGCTGCGCGAATTGATGCTCGGCTACCTGTCGGGCGTCGAGTTCATGGGCAACAACCAGGTCGAAGCGTTCTTCGGGCTCGACGGTTATCTCGGCGACGCGCTGATCCGCCATTCGCGGACGATCACGCGATCGATCGTCGGCGGCGCCAGCCTCGAGCGTTTCGAAACCGCGCCCGGTCACTTCAAAGGCTCGATCGTCGTGTGCCTTTACGGCAAGGCGGAATTTCAGTTCGTGCAGAACGCGCTTTTCGCGGCCGGCGCGGGAGCCCGCGATTACGAGTACATCTATGTCAGCAACAGCCCCGAGCTGATCGAGATGCTGTGCAAGACGGCGCAGATCTCGCAGCGGGCTTATGGGCTGAATGTCTCGGTTGTCATGCTGCCGGGTAACGCCGGGTTCGGGGCGGCCAACAACGTCGCCGCACAGCATGCACGCAGCCGCCGCCTGCTGATCGTCAACCCCGACGTGTTCCCGATGGACCGGAATTGGGCGGCGCAGCACAACGACGCGGTCGAGCAATTGCCGGCGGAACAGACCAAGCTGTTCGGGCCGCGGCTGTTCTACGCCGACGGCTCGCTGATGCATGCCGGCATGTATGTCGATGTCGATTGGGGTGTCTCGGCCGCGGATTTCGAGATCCGCCGCCGGCCGATGCTGCGCGTCGAGCATTACGGCAAGGGCGCGCCGAAAGATGCGGAGATGTTCCGGGGCTCGCGGCCGGTATCGGCAGTCAGCGGCGCCTTCATGTCGATGGACCGGGACTGGTTCGAGCGGATCGGCGGCTTCGCCGAGGATTACATCTTTGCCTATTACGAGGACGCCGATCTCTGCCTGCGCAGTTGGGATCGCGGCTCGCCCGCCTGGGTGCACGAGCTCGATTTCTGGCATCTCGAAGGCAAGGGCGCGTCGACGCCGCTGCCGCACCACAAGGGCGCCGCCACCGTGAACCGCTGGCAGTTCACCCGCGAATGGCACG
>Ga0209807_1001584_pt1 | contig 10886 bp, 10 predicted proteins | sample GraSoiAngelo_154_FD_186168 | JGI IMG/M metagenome (GOLD analysis project Ga0209807, IMG submission 186168) | Grasslands soil microbial communities from the Angelo Coastal Reserve, California, USA - 14_1009_13_20cm (SPAdes) (version 2) | ecosystem: Environmental > Terrestrial > Soil > Grasslands ... | reverse complement strand
GATCCGATTGAATTCCTGCACAGCCATAAGCGTGCGACTATCCATCAGCGGGAACTGCACAGCGACACGCCCAGCTTTGCCCTTGCCTTGCGCGCCGCGCTCCGCCAGGCGCCAAAGGTGATTTTTGTCGGTGAACTGCGCGACCGCGAGACGATGGAGATGGTTTTGGACGCCGCGGAAACCGGACACCTGATTCTTTCCAGCCTGAACTGCCTCGATGTTTCGAAGACCATTGACCGGATCGTGAGCGCATTCTCAATCGCTGAACAAAGCTCCATCCGCGGTCGGCTGGCCAAGACTTTGCGTTACGTTATCTCCCAGCAGCTTATTCCGCGACGCGATGGCGGGAGCGTTCCTGCCCTGGAGATCTTCAAGGCAAACGCGCGTACCGCGCAGTACATCGAGTGCGATGACCGCTCGGGTCAGTCGCTCCTTGAAGCCGTCAAAAACGGCGCGCTGGATGGCATGCAGCACTTCGACGGAGAAATCGAAAAGCTGGTTCGTGCGGGAACGGTAGATACTGAAACCGCGCTGGCGTACGCCAGGGATCCGCAAGCGCTACGCAAGACACTCCAAGCACAGAGCGATTCCAGTCTCTAATTGTCAATTTTGAGTCGGCAATTGACATTCGGGCGCCGAAATCCTGTCGTATCATCCTCTGCATGGCTGCTCAGCCGGAACCATCCCTCGTCCTTAGTTTTGAAGAAGCGCGCCATGTGGTCGAAGCGCATGCCGCCCGTCTTCGTCCGCGCGGCAAGGAGCTAGCCGACTTGCTTGATGCTGCCGGGCAGGTTCTGGCTGAGCCGGTCGCGGCTGACCGCAGTTTCCCGCCATTTCCACGCGCCACACGCGATGGCTACGCCCTGCGAGCCGCTGATCTGGCCAAGCTTCCGGCCACGCTCGAAGTCGTTGGAGAGATCAAAGCCGGAGCGGCACCGGAATCGCTAGTGAATCTGGAGCCTGGCCAAGCCGCCGCCATCATGACCGGTGCGCCCGCTCCCTCCGGCGCTGATGCCCTCGTCATGGTCGAGTACACATCGCGGCATGGCAGCCAGGTCGAGATCACGAAAGCAGTTTCCGCGGGCGACAACATCGTCCCCGCTGGCGCTGAAGCCAAACGCGGAGAGCGCCTGCTCTTCCCCGGCGCCCGTCTCGATCATGCGGCAATCGCGGTGGCGGCATCGGTCGGCAGATCTCATCTTCTTGTTTACAGCAAGCCGCAGGTCGCGGTGCTCTCCACCGGAGATGAAGTTGTCGACATCGACGTTCCACCTGGTCCGAACCAAATTCGCAACTCCAACAGCTACTCGCTCGCCGCGCAGATCAAAGCGGCAGGCGGAGACCCGGTGCTGCTGCCCGTCGCACCGGATGAACCTACCCGCCTGCGCGAGCTGATCGCCGACGGATTCGAATCCGACCTGCTTCTGCTAGCCGGTGGAGTCTCCATGGGCAAATACGATCTCGTCGAGCAGGTGCTCGCTGAGTTCCACGCCGAATTCTTTTTCACCGGCGCGCAAATCCAACCCGGCCGTCCCATCGTCTTCGGACGCATTTCGGTCTTGAAAGGGAGTGGCTTCAGCCATGCCGCCGCAGATTCCAAAAATTCTGGGGCCTTAACCCCCGAAAACTACAAGTATTTCTTCGGGCTTCCCGGCAATCCCGTTTCAACCATGGTGACCTTCGAACTATTCGTCCGCCCGCTACTGAACGCACTGAGCGGCCTGCCTCCACAGAAGCTGATTTTTCTCCACGCCAAATTAAAATCCGAAATCAAAACCAAAACCGGCCTTAAACGATTCTTGCCCGCAATTCTTACGGGGGAGTTCGAACATGCGCAGGTAGAACTGGCCCGCTGGCAAGGCTCCGGCGACATCGCCGCCACCGCCCGCGCCAATTGCTATGTGGTGATTCCGCCAGACCGCGAGAAAATCGCGGCAGGGGAGTGGATCCCCGTGCTCATGCGGTGATGACTTCAACCATCTGTTCGGAATCGCGGACTGGGACTCGAGCCACGACTTGTCATTTGTCCGGATATCGGATCATATCGACCGTTTTAGGGCGTCGTACAAGCTCAGATTGCGAATCAGGCGGTGCAGGTAACTTCGTTGTAGGCCGAGGTATTTCGCAGCTTGCGTGTAATTGCCTTGAGCATGCGCCACGGCAGCGCAGATGAGCTGTTTCTTTGTCTCTCTGACGGCCGCATGGAACTGGCTCGGTAGAGCGCCCGCCGAAGGCATAGCCTCGAGCACCGATTCAGGCAGATCCTCGGCCAACACCGTGTCGGTCGAGCCCAGCACAATAGCGTGCTCGATGGCGTTCTCGAGTTCCCGCACATTTCCGGGCCAGTCATAGTTCAGTAAGGCGGCCTCGGCCTGTCGCGAAATACCCAAAATACGCCTGCCGGCTTTCGCCGCATGTTTCCGGATGAAATGATTTGCCAATAGAGGAATGTCCTGCTGCCGCTCCCGCAGAGGAGGCATGGATTTGGAAACGACATTGAGCCGGTAGTATAGGTCCCGCCTGAAGACGCCTTGGCGCACAGCATCCTCCAGATTGCGATTGGTGGCGGCAATCAGACGAACATTGAGTTTGATGGAGCGGGTTCCGCCCACTCGCGTGAACTCATGCTCTTGCAGGACACGCAGCAACTTGGCCTGAAGCGGGGAAGCTAATTCCCCGATCTCGTCCAGAAACACGCTGCCCCCCTCCGCCACCTCCAGTTTGCCTCGAGTCTGTTGTGCGGCGCCGGTAAATGCGCCCTTCTCATAGCCGAAGAGTTCGCTCTCCAGCAGCGTTTCGGTGATGGCCGCGCAATTGATCGCTACGAAGGGCTGGCGATTGCGCGGGCCGCTCTGATGAATGGCGCGGGCGACCAGCTCTTTGCCAGTTCCACTCTCGCCCAGCAAGAGAATCGTGGAGTCACTGGGTGCAACTTTGCCAACAAATTGGTAGACCTCATGCATGCGCGGACTCTCACCTACCATCGCATGCTGCAAATTCACCTCTTCCCGCAGCCACTGGTTTTCCTTTTCAAGCCTCTGCAGGTGGCGCGCATTTTCCAGCACGGTTGCGGCGATCGCCGCTATGATCACCAGCATGTGCAGGTGGCCGGCGTCGAAGCGAATGTCTGACTTCGTTGTCTCCAGGTAGACAAACCCGAGTGTGCGGTCGAAGACGATCAAGGGGGCTGCCATTGCCGACCGTGGCGCGGTGTCATTCCGGCTCACAACCCCATTGCTGGAGAGTGCTAAACCCTCGTGCAGCACCCGATCAGTCATTTGCTGGCATATGCGAAGCGACGGTGATGCCTGCTCTTTGCTCCAGGTCAGTACCGGTGGCACCGAGCCGCCCGTGTCTTCGGTTAGTACTATCGCACCGCGTTCGGCGGGGATCACATCGAGAATCAGTTCGAACAGTGGGCGTTCCAGCCAAATCAGACCGCGGATCGCGTTGATGGCGCCAACCACTTTCAACAGCCCATGCACATCGCGCGCCATGCGCGCCGGCGATTCGAGCAGCGAAGCCAGTTTGTCCGGCCCTACGTCAAGCGCTTCCTCCCGGGTGAGCTGGACGACATTTCCTGGTGCCATCTCCGGATCGAACGTGATTCGATCGGAGATGGATATACCGGCGTTCAAGAAACCTCCAAGCCCGCTGAACTATCACTGGGAAATGACGGCAAGAAATTCGACGGTCAACCGCTATAAAAAAGACGCAGCGATGATCTTATTGATTTCGTGGAAAAATTCAAGAAGTACGCTCCTGTCAGCCGCAGTATCCGATCAGATACCGATCCCTCTTGCTGGTGACAGCAGGCAACTACTAACAAAATGCGGACGCAGCAATTCCTCCTTATTTGCAATGGATTACAGTTAATACTCGAGAAAAACCACGTTGGCCCGCAACGTGCTATAAGACCAAGCGCGAGGTTCGACTATGGCTTCCCCACGTTTAGCCCCACAGATCGACGGCTTCGAATGGCGCACTCTCCTCGGACCCACGCACCATTGGCCAACTCCAGCCACCAACTTCACGAGCGCAGATCAACAAATTGCAATCGAACGCTGCGAATTGTGTGGTGAGCCAGTTGGCGATGGCAGACCATTTATCACCGATTCTGCAGGCCAAACCCCAGTTCACATCGCGTGTTCAAATGGTAAAGATTCCTTCGCGCTAGAGCGTCAGCAAGCAGGGTTCTGGTGCCGTCTCCTGCTACGCTTCAGTCGTCACTAAATCAATTTCCTGTCCAGGGATCATCAGAAATGCCCATGAGCTTTTTCAAATCTGGGGAAATGCGCGCATGCGTGGCATTTTCCAAACATCACTTTTTCTAAAAACCCCCCGCCTTAGCGATGTATCTGAACAGATACCTTATATCTGATTTGATACGCTGCCGGAGACAGTCTCGTCCTTACGCAATCTGAGCGGGTCTTTCGACAAAAGTTCCTTGGGCAACGCTTTCTTGAGCTTACAATTCCATCCCTGGTTGTTTCGGAAGGTTTGAGTAACGGCATCGCGAGTGCTTCTGATCGGTACCATCTGCTCGCAGTCAAAAAGGGCATTCGTCGAGGTGAATCATGAAAACGCTTTGTGCGGTTGGACGAACCCCGATCAGCCGAAGTCTTTGGCTAGTGTTTGCATTCTTCACCGCATTGGTCATGATTGGCGCAGGTCAGGCGCAGGACTGCCCTCAATGCGCTGCGAGCGCCGCCCCTCCCGACCCTCCGTTGCCGACGGGTTTATGGTTGTTGACGACGCAGGTGAACGAAGTCAACCTGCTCTTCATCGCCGCGCACAAGGGCACGTCGATAAGCGACCTTTCGCGGGATGATATATCGGTTCTAGACGACAACAAGCCGCCTGCCGCCGTGTTGGGCTTTCGAACTGAGAATGAGCTGGCGCTGCGGGTCGGTGTGGCGATCGATACCAGCAGTTCCCTCACCTCGCGTTTCCGCTTTGAGCAGGCCGCGGCCAGCGCATTTTTTCACCAAGTTTTGAATCGTCCCGAGGACCTGGGCTTTGTAATGGGCTTCGAAAATTACGCCACCGTGACGCAAGATTTCGTCGCCGATCCGAATCTGTTGTCTCAGGGTGTACAGCGGTTGAAAGTGGGGGGAGGAACCGCGCTCTACGATGCCGTCCGCACCGCTTGCAAGAAGATGGTGCATCGAGAGGAACATGACACGGTGGCACGGGTACTGGTAGTTCTTTCTGACGGCCAAAACAATGCCGGTGAGGGCACTTTAGCGCGCGCCATCGATGCCGCTCAGGAAGCTGACGTCATCGTCTATACCATCAGCACGAACTACGCGAGACCGGGAGATCCGGATTGGGATTCGGCCCACGCGGGTAACTCCAATCTGCATAAGCTCGCAGAGGAATCTGGTGGCCGAATGCTTACGCCTAACAGTCCCAGCGACGTGGCCAAGGCCTTCGCCAAGATCGGCGAGGAATTGCGCAGCCGTTACTCAGTTTCCTACAAGCCTGCAGCCTTTACCCCTGACGGCCGCTATCGAAAAATCAAGATCGAAGCGCGCAAAATGGGGCAGAAGCTCGAAATTCGCGCGCGCAAAGGATATTACGCCCGGTCCGCATCCTCCCTCAGCGCCGACCCGTCGATAGCGGCAGACAGCGCAACTCTGGCCTCCAGATAGTTCAGGCCAGGTTTTGGGAAGCGCTTCATGCGGAGAAAAATTATGAGACGCAAACTATTCACCAGCTTGCTGTTCGCACCGGTTTTTCTGGCCCTAGCCTCAACCGCTGTGGCCAGCACGACATGGTACGTCAATGGGGTGAGCGGGGGTAACAGCAATAATTGCCTATCGCCAACGACCGCCTGCAAGACCATCAAGCATGCCATCTCGCTGGCTGCTTCGGCCGACACCATCATGGTTGCCGCCGCAATTTATCAGGAGAATCTCACCATCGGTAAAAGCTTGACCATTCTCGGTTCAGGTGCCCCTAGCACAATCATTGACGGCGGAGGGGTCGGCAGAGTGGTCACAATTTCCAATGGCCCCCATGTGACCCTTTCAAAGCTCACTATTCGCAATGGCAGAGCCAACCCCGGCGGAGGTATCAACAACTCTGGTACGCTGACGCTAACAGCACCGTCAGTGGGAATTGGGCACCTATCCCATGTATCCACTATTTTGTGTTCTGCGAAATTAGCGCCGGCGCGGCGTTAGGTGGGGGTATCTACAATTCTGGCGCGCTGACCATCAGCAACAGCATCATCAGCGGGAATCACGCGGGCTCATACTGCAACGCAAATCCCTGCTCGGCTTTTGGCGGCGGCATCTACAACCAAGGCACGCTGATGATGATTAAAAATAGTACTCTCACCGGCAACAGCGCCGGTACCGCGTGCAGCACCACCCTCTCCTGCCGGGTGGGTGTTGGCGGTGCGTTCTACACTTTCGGCCCCACAGTGACGCTGAACAACAGCACCGTCAGCGGTAGTACCGCTTACCGCTGTTCCGGAGTATGCGGCGGAACGGGTGGCGCCATCGTCAATGGTTCGGGGAGCTTGGCAATGAATAACAGCACCGTTAGCGGAAATTCTGCTGGCGGTATCTTTAAGAACGGCGGCACAGCGACGCTGCAGAACAGCATTCTCGCGAACAATTCTGGCAAAAATGTGGCGGTACCATCACCTCGCATGGCTATAACCTGAGCAGCGATGGCTCCTGCGCTTTCAGCAAGAGCGGCGATCGGGACAACACCAGCCCCGTGCTCGGCACGTTGGGGAACTACGGCGGGCCAACGCCAACTATTCCTCTGCTCACAGGTAGTCCGGCGATTGATGCCGGAAACCCGAGTGGCTGCACCGACGGTCTCGGTCATCTACTGAAGACCGACCAGCGCGGCATGCCGCGTCCAGACACGGAGGACACTGCCGGTTGCGATATGGGAGCGTATGAACGTCAGAGCGACTAGTCAAAAACTGTTTGGCTAGATTCCAGCTGACACTTGACGATCGGCGGGATCCATCGCTCTGACGGGTCGCTTCTTCTTGCGCATGAAGGATCGTCGTATCCGGCATGGCCACAGCGCTGTCCTCGGCCTTCAACAGCATGGGGACTCAGTACATCCCAACACGATTCCCTGCGACGCCCTCACGCACTAATTTAGAAATGATTTCGCGGCAACGCGCGCGTGTCGCCGCAGTGAGCCCCCACCTGCTAACATACTTTCCTCGAATCCGTGCCTCCCAAGCTCTCCCACTACGATCGGTCTGGACGCGCGCGGATGGTGGATGTTTCTGCCAAGAGTCCTACCAAACGCGAAGCGGAGGCTAGCGCTTTTGTGGCCCTGAAGCCGGCGGTGCTCAAGGCACTACCCAAGAACCCCAAGGGCGATCCGCTGGAAGTAGCGCGGCTGGCGGGCATTATGGCCGCCAAGCGGACTTCAGAGCTGATCCCGATGTGCCATCCCTTGCCGCTCGCGCACGTTGATGTGGCCTTGCGGCTGTGCGAGAATGGCGTCGCAATTACCTCAAAAGTTACGACCACGGCGGTGACTGGCGTGGAAATGGAGGCGCTGGTCGCAGCCAGCGTTGCCGCCCTGACCGTGTACGATATGTGTAAGGCGCTCGACAAAGGAATCGAAATTCGAGAGATCGCGCTGGAGCGCAAGTCAGGTGGCAAGAGCGCCGATTATCGTCGCGTCCGGAAAAAGATGTAGCCTCGCATGGCCAACACGAACGTCAAATTGCTTCTGGTAGATGACAATCCTATGGTCCTGGGAATGTTGCGGGGCGCCCTCACGCCGCTGGCCAACGTGACCACTTCGAACGATTCTGCCGACGCTCTGCTGAAGGCGGTCGACGATCCTCCTGATCTGCTGGTCAGCGATTACCGGATGCCCGGGATGGATGGGCATCAGTTGGTGGAGAAACTTAAGAGCCGTCCCAAGACCGCAGGAATCTCGGTTATTTTGCTGGCCAGCAAAGCGGACATCACCGAGAAGCTCTCTAATCATGACCCAGTGGACGATTTTGTCGAGAAACCATTTTTTCTGAAAGAAGCCACCCAGCGCATTAAGCGCGTGATTGACAAGATTGCCCTGGAGAAAATGGCCAAGACGGCGCCGTCGGATGGCGTGCTGCGCGGCAGTTTGTCGCAGATGAATGTCATCGATCTGGTGCAATCTCTGGAGATGGGCCGCAAGAGCTGCGCGCTCACGCTTACCAATCAAAGAGATAAATGTGAGATGTATTTCGTGGAAGGCCAGGTCACCCACGCCGCCTACGGCTCTCTTAGCGGGGACGCGGCAGTGTTCAAGGTTCTGAGTTGGACGACGGGAAATTTTCAAATCAATTTTGACGGCAAGACTTCGCAACAGACCACCACATTGAACACTCAGGGGCTGCTCATGGAGGGCCTGCGGCGGCTGGATGAATCCAAGCGTGACGAAGGCGGGAGCGAAGCGGAGGAGGAAGATGTCCTCCTCGACACCTGAGCACTTCACCGCGGCGGTTCTCACCGTCAGCGATTCCTGTGCCCGGGGCGAGCGTACTGACGTTTCCGGACCCGCCGTTGTCGAAGCCCTTAAAAAAAGAAAATTCTCCATAGTCGCGGCAGAAATCGTTGCCGACGATCAAGCCGCAATTCAGAAGTGCCTGCTGCGCCTGGCGACAGTTGCCCGCCTGGTTGTCACGACCGGCGGCACGGGCATTGCCGAGCGCGACGTAACCCCGGAGGCAACCAAGGCTGTCTGCGATCGCCTGCTCGAAGGCGTGTCCGAGCGCATGCGATCCGAAGGCGCGAAGAAAACGCCACTTGCCGCACTCAGCCGCGCCGTATGCGGCGTACACCGAAAATCGTTGATCCTCAATCTCCCCGGAAGCCCGCGCGGGGCTGTCGATTCGCTCGAGGCTGTCATCGATCTTCTCCCTCATGCTCTACAGTTGCTGAGCGGCAAGACTGACCACGCGTAGCCTCCTCTCCGTTGCTCATCGCCATGTCATCTTGCCAGGTAGGTTGGAAGATGCTTGCCGTTCCCCTCTAACTCCCCGCCCTCGCCAGCTCCCAAACATTCCACCCCGCATTAGCCACGAGGAGTCCCCACACGCACGCCGTCACCAGATTCTTGTGCCGGCTCTCGAGCAGGTCCGCCGCTACCCCGGAAACGAAGACAAACAGGAATGGCACCGCCACAAGCTGGAAGCCGAGTCCCGGATAATGCGGCGTGCCGACGGCGAGCAACAGGAGTAGAACGGCGACGAGCAGCGGGGTGGTATTCCCGAAATAGCGCACTCGGCGCCATAGCGCCCAGGTGATCAGTGCTACTGGCAACGCCAAGACGAGCGCGGGGCTGCTCTGTCCAATTTGAGCTGCAACGCTGCTGTAGGCATGTGGCATTACGAATGCGCGCCAGGAAATTTCAAAGAACGAGGCATGGCCCATCGCTTGCCAGAACGCACCTGCATGAAAAAAGTAGGACGCGAACAAGAGCAGCGTGCCAATGCAGACTGCCGCAGTCCAGATGACTGCTGCCGCGGACCTCCGTTCGGGCGCGACATAGAGCATAAACGCCAGTGCCAGGGGAAGAACCACGATGAGCGAAAACTGGGAGCCAACGGCCAGTGCCAGCGACACTCCCAGCAACAGGATTCGGCGCCAGTTCCACAGAACCACTTCGCGCGGCGCATATAACGTATGCGCGACGGCAATCGCGGTGAAGATCGCGCCGAACGCGCCCCAGGCTGCGCCAGTCTCCGGCTCGGCAAACCACACTGCGCTGCTGCGAATCATTCCTGGCGAAAAGCAATAAAGCATTAGTGCAATGTAGCCGCCGGCATTGCCGTAGAGCCGTCGCGCAACATACCAGAGAGAGGCGCCAAGCAAGACACCAAAAACAAGGTAAGGCGCATGGGCCAGCCAGCCCGCTGTGTAGGCGCTTGCTTTCCCCGGCCAAAGCAGCAACGGCGCGGAAGCGATCAGGTACCACAAAGCGGAGTGATGAGAATCGTACCGCTCATCATCCACCGATTGTCGCGCCCGAGCCGCCGAGGGGATACCTGCGATCCATTCTCCGCGCCACTGCCCCAGGCCTTCACGGATGCGAACAATGTCTTCGGCTCTGGGCACGCCGCGGTTCACCAGCCATGCGCATTGTGCGAGAAAAAGCAGCAGCAGCATTCCCGCCAGGACTTGCGGCTGTCCAAAGCGCTCGCGGGTAAAAAATCTACTCATAAACAGAGAGCGAGTGTTTTACCATGTCGGGCAATGCTTCCGGAAAAATCCTCGAATGGGTGAACCACTCCCAAGCCCGATTCCTCCGCAGGATGAACCTCAACAGGCGGCGTTGCACACTCCGATTTCTGAGCACCCGGTTCACAAAGTTTTTCTTGGGCCGAGTGGATTGCGCGCCGGCTGGCGGCTCCTTCTATACCTGGCGGTGGTAGCAACAATGTACTTGCTCGTCGGCGCCGTGGTCTATTACCTGCCAGAGTTGGGAATCCGCGGGGTGAGAATCGATCTGATTGTCGAAATCGGACGCCTTGTGTTTGTCGTCGGCATACCAACTCTGCTCATGGCGCGAATCGAAGGCAGGCCAATCGGCTGCTACGGTCTGCCCGGGCGCAGCGCGTTCGGAAAGCTCTTCTGGGCAGGTGCAGCCTGGGGACTTGCAGCGCTCACAGTTCTCATGCTCTGCATGCATTGGGCCGGAGTTTTTGATTTTGGCAGCGTCGTTTTGCATGGCGGCCGGCTAATAAAATTTGCTGCATTCTGGGCATTCTTATTCCTGCTGGTTGGGCTGCAAGAGGAACTGCTTGTTCGCGGATATCCGCAACATGTCCTGACCGAAGCTCTTGGCTTCTGGCCCGCTGCCGTCGTGGGATCGCTAGCATTCGGCGGAATTCATTTCTGGAATCCGGG
>Ga0209807_1001583_pt1 | contig 10889 bp, 8 predicted proteins | sample GraSoiAngelo_154_FD_186168 | JGI IMG/M metagenome (GOLD analysis project Ga0209807, IMG submission 186168) | Grasslands soil microbial communities from the Angelo Coastal Reserve, California, USA - 14_1009_13_20cm (SPAdes) (version 2) | ecosystem: Environmental > Terrestrial > Soil > Grasslands ... | reverse complement strand
CAGGCGGCCTCAACGCGGCCGGCTATAGTATGAATCCAATTGATCCCAATGCGGAGTGGCTGGAAGCGGACGGCCTCGGCGGCTTCGCAAGCGGAACGGTGTCGGGAATTCGCACTCGGCGGTATCACGCGTGGCTGTTGACCGCGACCAAACCGCCGGTGGGGCGAATGGTGCTGGTGAACGGGTTCGATGCGTGGGTGGAAACACCGCGAGGCACATTTGCAATCTCATCGCAGCGCTACGGCGCTGACGTAGTTCACCCGGATGGCGCCTCCCGCATCCAGTCTTTCGAATATGAGCCGTGGCCGCGCTGGCGTTATAGGATCGATAACAACCTGACTATTGAACAGGAGCTGTTCGTGCCGAAAGGCGAATCAGCGGTGTTTGTTTCTTGGCGCTTGCCCCCTTGTCATCCTGAGCGAAGCAAAGCGGAGTCGAAGGATCCCGCTGCGCTGCCTCAGAGTGATTCCGCGGGGTCCCTCGACTTCGCTCGGGATGACTGTGTGATTAAGCTTCGCGTCCGTGCGTTCCTCTCTGGCCGTGACTTCCATTCCACTCATCACGAAAACGGCTCGTTCAAATTCTCAGCTGACCAGAGCGGCGAGCGCGTCACGTTCCAATCTTATGACGGCATACCTGCGGTCATCGTGTATTCGAATGGTCACTACACGCACGAGCCGACTTGGTATCGCAATTTTCTATATGCCGAAGAACAAGCGCGTGGACTTGATGCCGCCGAAGATCTCGCGTCGCCGGGCGTGTTTGCATTTTCACTTTCCGAAAAACCGGCGGTGCTGATGCTCGCGGGTGAAGGACACGCGATCACGGACATCGAATCGATCAACGCGCGTCATGCCCGGGTTAGAACGATTGAGGAGGGCCGCAGGAATAATTTCTCAACGTCTCCCGAACGCAGCGCGGATGCGTACCTCGTCAAGCAGGGCCAAGGCAAAACCCTTATCGCTGGTTATCCGTGGTTTGGCGATTGGGGGCGCGACACGTCTATCGCGCTGCGTGGGCTTTGCATCGCGACCGGCTGTCGGAGAAGCGCGCGATATCTTGCTGCAGTGGGCTGGCGCTGTCTCGGAAGGCATGTTGCCTAATCGCTTCCCCGATCAAGGAGAACAGCCTGAGTTTAATTCTGTTGATGCGTCGCTTTGGTACATCATCGCCGTGAACGATTATCTTCTCGCCGCCACGAAGCAGCCGACGCTGACTGACGACTGTCATACCAAAAAGCTGAGCGCGGCGGTCGAAGCGATTGTCACTGGTTATAACGAGGGCACTCGTTTCGGCATCCGCGCCGATCGCGACGGATTGCTCTCTGCGGGCGAGCACGGCCAGCAACTTACGTGGATGGATGCCCGTGTCGATGGACGCGAGATTACGCCGCGTATCGGAAAGCCCGTGGAAATTCAGGCACTTTGGCTAAACGCACTCGCAATCGGTGCGAAATTTTCCGCACGTTGGGAAACAGTTTTTGAAAAAGGACGGGCAGCGTTCGAAAACAAATTCTGGAACGAACATGCGGGATATTTGGCTGACGTGATCGATTGCGATCATCAACCCGGTGTTGTCGATCTGACATTTCGCCCGAACCAAATTTTCGCTGTTGGTGGGCTACCACTCACGCTGTTATCAAAAGAGAAGGCGCGTCGAGTCGTAGATACTGTGGAGATGCTCTTGCTCACACCGCTCGGCTTGCGCTCACTCGCACCGGGCGAAGGCGGATACGCGCAGCACTACGAAGGCGACTCGCGGGCGAGAGATTCTGTTTATCACCAGGGGACAGTCTGGCCGTGGCTGATCGGGCCATTCGTTGAAGCGTGGGTGCGCGTGCACGGTGGAAACGCTGACGCACGAAAAAAGGCGCGTGCACGATTTCTTCCGTCGCTGCACGAGCACCTAAATCACGCCGGATTCGGTCACGTATCGGAAATTTGTGACGCTGAAGCGCCGCACACACCGCGTGGCTGTCCATTCCAGGCATGGTCGTTAGGCGAATTACTCCGGCTCGAGCGTAGCGTCTTAGGATAATGCCAGAAAAGGTTGTGGTGCAATCTCCCCACAGATCGCCAGACCATGTGGATAATCCACCAGCAAAACCAGGCGTTGAACAGGTGCACGGCAGGCCTTTAATAGACGCATGGTTATCGATTGCCACACGCACCTCGACGATGACGGCCGCGCGGAAAAATTGCTTCGGTCGATGGACGATGCGGAAATCGACGCATCCGTCGTAATCGCCGAGACGCTGCCCGGCGACATTTCCAATGCCGCCCAAGTGCTCGAAGCAGTCAGACAATCAGACAGGCTATGGGCGATCATAAACTGCGTTTTCTCAAAAACCGTCGAGCTAAAGTACGTCGAGGAGCTGACGCAACTTTTACATCAAGAGAGAATCGTAGGGTTGAAGTTTTATCTTGGTTACGAGGAATATTCGGCCGACGACGAGCGGCTGCATCAGTTGTACGAGTATTGTGAGAAGCATGAGGTGCCGATTATGTTTCATACGGGCGTTCTCGAAACCGGCAGCACGGGTCTGCTTGAATATTCGCACCCGTTACAAGTCGACCGCGTAGCGACTCGTTTTCCAAATCTCACCATTGTCATGGCGCATATGGGCAACCCGTGGCTGATCGACTGCGCAGCCGTCCTGGCGAAAAATCAAAATGTCTATGCCGACATGTCAGCATTCTTTGCTGAAAACAGGTCGATCACTGCTCATGACGTCGAGGTATTTAAACAACGCATGGAACAGGTTCGGGTTTTTTTATATTCCTACGAGAAGTTTTTGTTCGGCACGGATTATCCATTGTACTCGCAGAAGGAGTATCTGGGAGCGGTGGAGGCGCTTGAGATGGAACAAGCCGAACATGAAGCCGTCATGCATGGCAACGCCGCGAGGGTGTTCGGCATCACTACTTCTTAATGTCCGCGACCCTTACGTTGAAGGGCAGTTGATACAGCTTCTTCTCCAGCCCGTAATTAACGCGGTTCAATATCGATGTAGCATAATCGAGCGATAAAAAATCGGATTTCGGTCGGTAATAAGCCCCGGCAAAAGAGAAGCCGTCCACGCTTTTGTACATCGAATTGACTGCCTCATCGATTGAATCACCCGCCCCGGTCACGACTCCCAGGTTCCAGTCGTCGCCCACGGTAACGAGGCGATTATCTTCGCGGCGGACATCCCACAGCCAAAGATTTTTCTCGATCTGGGGTTTATAGTCGATGCGCGTACCCTCGGGTGTGCGGCCAGTCTCCTCGTCTGTCGCCGGATTCAAGAGTAAAACTGAAGTGGCCACTGTTCCCACTTTGAAGGGGTTCTGTTTTCGAACAACGGATGAAAAATAATGATGCACTGACGAACACTGCGCGAGCTCGGTTAACAGTGAGTTATAGCCGGGACGGTTTGAACAGAATTCGCCAAAGTAGATTTTGCCGGTCCGTTTGTCGATGAGAAGCGAAGCATCCCAGTAAAACAAACCTTTGTGCTGCTTTGCCATTGTGTCGACGACTGGGGGAAAAGCGATGGCGTTGATCTTGTCGCTCATTCCGATCGGGAAGAGTAGATTCTGAGAGCACCCGGTCTGAATGGAAATATTCCCGCTGCCGAACGGTTTGTTTTCAAATTCGACCACGACGGCCAGCGGCACGCCATCGTAATAGATTTTCTCCGGCGTTATCTCGATCGCGGGATTGATTAACTCTTCGAGGATAAATCCGGAACAGTCATACGCTGCCTTGTTTTCTTTCAAGGTCTCGATGATCTGTCTGGCAGCGAGTTTCGGATCGTCAACATCCGGAACGAATGTCTTGACGCTGTCATCCTGACCTTTGAGCACCCACAGTTGTTCCGTCGATTTGAGGAACTCAAGCGCCTCAAGCACATCGTTGAACGGCTTTACGTCGGGCACATGCAGCCGAGGATAATGCTCACGTACAAGTTGCTTTGCCTGATCGCGGTTCCGTTCGAGTAAGTAATCCGCTTCAGTCGGAAAATTGCCGTGGAACGGCATCTCAGCGATTTGATCGCTAAATTGAAACAAGTGATTTCGATCGAAAAATACAAAGTACTCTTCAGGGTGCTCATAGCCCCGCATTTCGTCGATCAGAAGATTAGCCGGGCGCTTTTCAACCAATCCGTCAAATAATGCCAATCGGCGCCGCTTCGCCTCGGCGTTTTCCGGTCGCAGCTCGCCCTCTTTCGCAGAATGGATCGCTGCTTTGTCGTGGACCATGCCGACGACCACTTCGCAGCCTTCCTGTTGGAGTTTATAAGCGATGGGTAATGCGTCTCCCGCGTAAGTAAATATTCGGTATTTCATTTTCCACGACTGAAGGGTTAGTGGTTGGTCATTGCACGTCTCGACGAAATGATTCGCTGTTGGGTTGTCCTGGGTTCATGATGAATTGTGAAACCGGCACAAATTCACTTACCTACGCGATCGTCGAAACGTTTAAGACAAACCCGATTGGGAGGATTCTTCCAATCGCTGTTCTGTTCGACTATCTGCTTGGACCGGTTCTTGAATAAACCTTTCAATGATGGTTAGCAGTTCTTGAATGGCGCGTACTTCTTCTTTGATACTGCGCTGGAGCATCCGAATAAGAGCAACACCTTGCGGCGAAAGCGATTCTTCGCGTAGCAGGAGCTGGAGCACTAACAACGTCGGACCGAGTGGCTCGTGCAGTCGGTGTCTGATAAGCTTAATCACCTCCGACCTCGCGGATCCGCTGTTTGATTCAGCGCACAACGGCGCAGAGTTCTTTTGACCAGAGCGAGCCATTGATTCTCTCCACACCTTTATTTCGCACCGGAGCCAGCATTGAGACGCTTCTTTGGATCGGAAAAAACCGGGCACCCATAGAAGTTTTTGTAGTTTTTGCCAAAAAAACCTCCAGCCGTTGCGGGTTGGACGGTCCACTTGCTGGTGACGCCCTGTTGCCGTTGCACAAATTTCCCAGCGTACTGTAAGCAATTTGCCGAATGCGCGACAAATGATTGTGGCGGACAAAACTCGTATCCTCATTCTCGGTGGCGGCTTTGGCGGGCTGTATGCAGCGTTGCAGTTCGAAAAGCTTCGAGACCCGCGGTTTGAGGTGACTGTCGTAAATCGCGAAAACTTTTTTCTCTTTACTCCCATGTTACACGAGATCGCGGCGAGCGATCTGGATTTGACGAATATCGTCAATCCCGTGCGAAAAATGATTCGCCGCGTGAATTTTTTCTGTGGCGACGTGGACAAGATCGACATCGACAGCAAGCAAGTGGTGGTCTCTCCACGGCTTCCATCGACACTCACATACGCTCGAATATGACCATCTCGTTCTCGCGCTCGGCTCTGTAACGAATTTCTTCAATCTTCCCGGTGTCGCCGGAACGCGCCCTGACGATGAAGTCGCTCGGCGATGCAATCCAATTGCGCAATCGCCTGATCGCCCATCTGGAAGAAGCTGACACCGAATGCGCGCGAGCGGAACGCCCACCGCTATTGACCTTCGTCGTTGCCGGCGGCGGCTTTGCCGGTGTCGAAACCGTCGCGAGCATGAACGATTTTCTGCGCGATGCCATTCCATTCTACCCCAACCTCAGAGAAGATATGCTACGGGGTTGTGTTAGTTCATCCTGGCGAATTCATTTTGCCGGAACTCGGGGGAAAGCTCGGTCGTTACGCCGACGAAAAGGTGCGCGCTCGTGGCGTGGAGATTCACGCCAAGTCGAAAGTTGCGACAGTGAGGCCGCGCCAAATCGAACTGACCAACGGAGAGAAGATCATCAGTTCCACATTGGTTTGGACGGCAGGTACCTCACCAAACCCAATCCTCGATCTTGTCGCGTGTGCCAAGGAACGCGGTCGGATCAAAGTAAATCCGCATCTCGAGGTCGAAGGCCAAAACGGCCTTTGGGCGCTGGGCGATTGCGCGCTGGTCCCAGATCCCGCCACTGGCGACTATTGTCCGCCGACTGCGCAGCACGCGTCACGCGAAGGTAAAGTTCTCGCGCATAACATCATCGCGAGTGTCAATGGCAAACCGAAGAAACCATTCAAATTCAAAACGCTTGGACAGCTCGCAGCGATCGGTCGCCGTACCGGTGTGGCGCGGATCCTGGGCGTGAATTTTTCCGGATTTATCGCATGGTTTCTCTGGCGCGGTATTTACTGGAGCAAACTGCCGCGCGCCGAAAAGAAAGTGCGTGTGGCGATCGATTGGCCGTTGGATGTCTTTTTCTCGAAAGATATCGTGCAGTATCTCGATCAACGCGCGCTGGCCACATCGCAAACCGAAACAGGCGCGGCGCCGTGGAATCGGGACCAACTTTCCGATCCCAGCAAAAGCAACAATCGCATCGCAGCATGAACACAACTACTGAGCCAACCACAATACGATCCTTTCTTGCTGTTCTTCTGGTCGGCATCGTCGCCGGCGTGCTCGCGGGCATAGCTATGCTCGTCACGATGGGCATTTTGCGTCTGGCGTTCGGTTGGCCGACACCTACCGAGCTAATTTTTGATCGGCTCTTTCCGTTCCTCACGGTCGAGTTCTTCATCAGCTCGCTGGTGAAAGCCGGTGGTTACACGCCACTGAAACTGCAAGGTGTTTATGGCGCGCTGGCCGGACAAGTGGCAGTCGCAGCCATCGGCGGAGTTATTTACTCATGGTACCTGAATCGACTCGAGCGGCGTCAGCATTGGGGCAACGCAAATCATGGAATTATCGAAACGCGCGGGTGGCGGTTGATCGTGCCGGGTGTTCTGGTGGCTACTGTGCTGCTCGTAATCCTACTCTGGCCGACGTTGATCACGAACTATCATGGCCTACCGCCAGCGCGAGCGCGAATCGTTGCTTCACTCGAAATGCTGATTTCGTTCAGTGTATGCGGATTCGGCATCATGCTTTTCCACGCGTTGCTCTCGGCGCGCCCCGCACAGAGCGGCACCGAACGCGGCGGTGTGCGCACCGGCCGGAGACGTTTCGTTGCGCTGGCGATCGGTGCCGCACTCGCCGTCGCACTGAATGGATTGCTGCGCCGGCTTTACCGGATCGGCACCTTCTCGTACGACGGCCGACAGTACGGCGGCCCGGGAGTACAGAAGATCACGCCGATTCGTCCGCGCGATGAATTTTACCAGGTCTCAAAAAATCTGATAGACCCAATGATCGTTCGCGATTCATGGCGGCTCGACATAGTCGGCCAGGTCGAAAATCCGCAAGTCTACAGCTTTGCCGATATCGTAGCGATGCCAGCCGTCGAACAGGAGACGACGCTTCTTTGCATTTCCTATGGAATTGGCAGCGGACTCTGCTCGAATGCGATCTGGAAAGGCGTGCCGTTGCCGAGGCTCCTCGCGCAGGTGACACCCAAACCAAATGTCACGACGGTGCTGTTCCGCGCTGCCGATGGCTATTACGAGACGTTCCGCTTTGAAAAGGCAATGGAACCCACCACGCTCGTTGCCTACGAAATGAACGGCGAACCGTTGCCGCAAGGTCACGGTTTTCCGCTGCGACTCATTGTTCCGGGATTATATGGCGAGAAAAACCCAAAGTGGCTGACTCGGATCGAACTGCTCGACGAAGCAGACGCGCGTCTCCATCGGCGGCATGGCTGTGGTTTTTACAAGCAACAAGGCTGGGGCCGTCTTGGAGATGCGATCCCCACACATTCTCGTTTCGATGCGCCGCAGGTCGCGGGCAATCACTTTGCGCAACCGTTTATTGTTGGCAAAACGGCCGAGCTACGCGGAATGGCCTTCGGCGGCAACCGCGGAATTTCAAAGGTGGAGATTAGTACGGACGACAGCAAGACGTGGGAGGAAGTGGAGATCTCGCAGCCAGGCATAAAGATTTCCTGGAGTCTCTGGCGATATGAGTGGACACCGAGAGAGGTAGGCGAATCGCAGCTCGTTGTTCGTGCCACAAATGGCGAAGGGAAATTGCAGATCAGCGAATATCGCGACCAAGTGCCCGACGGCGCGACGGGATTGCACCGGGTGCGCGCCAATGTTGTAGCATCATGACGCGCGAACGATTTGTCGCTTCAATCTGCATACTGCACACAGCAAAAGCAGATCAGCATCCGGCAACTTCGAATTCTGTGACCTCCCTCTTGCACCTTCACCACTCGGTCAACTCAATGCGGAGAGTTCCATGTGGTCTCAAAGCCTCTCACGGTTTCTCTGATCCTTTAGACGCTACGGCGTAAGGAATTTCACCACCATTCGACTAAGAGAGCATGGATCCGAAAAGCCTGCGTGGTGACACGGTGGAGGAAAAGCGTCTGGCCGAGGACGCCTCGCGCGAACGCAACTGGAAACGCTGGGGTCCGTACCTCTCTGAACGACAATGGGCGACGGTTCGCGAAGATTATTCGCCTTACGGAAATTGCTGGGACTATTTTCCGCACGATCACGCGCGAAGCCGCGCGTATCGCTGGGGCGAAGATGGCCTGCTTGGTATTTCGGATCGACAATGCCGGCTCGCTTCGCGCTCGCACTCTGGAACGGTAAAAATTCGATTTTGAAGGAGCGACTCTTCGGTTTGACCGGCTCGGAGGGCAATCACGGCGAGGACGTGAAGGAGCTCTATTACTACCTCGACTCGACGCCGACGCATTCGTACATGAAGGCGCTCTACAAATATCCGCAGGCCGAATATCCATACGCCCAGCTAATCGAGGAGAATCGCCGGCGCGGCTTGAGCGCGCCAGAGCTCGAACTGATCGATACCGGCGTTTTTAATGAGGATCGCTACTTCGATGTCTTCGCCGAATACGCGAAGTTTTCCGAGAACGACATTCTGATTCGCCTAACGATTGCAAATCGCGGACCGGAAAAAGCGATGTTGCATCTCCTGCCAACGCTTTGGTTTCGCAACACCTGGTCGTGGGGACCGATACCGGAAGAGTCGACGAACAAACCTTCAATCACTCTGGAGCGCGATAGGCTGGTGCGCGCGCAACACGACGTGCTTGGGAATTATCAGCTCGCCTTTGAGGGAAACGCAAAGCCGCTTTTTACTGACAACGAAACGAATTCTGCGCGCATTCACAATTATCCAAATGGTCAGCTGTTCGTGAAAGATGCGTTTGACGAATACGTCGTGCATGGGCGCGCCGATGCCGTGAACGCCCAAAACATCGGAACAAAGTTTGCTGCGCATTACGTGTTGGAGACTGAACCTGGAAAATCAGAGGTCGTTAGGTTGCGACTGTCTGAGACGGGCGAAGCCCCGCTCGATCCATTTGCTGGCTTCGATGAAGTTTTCGCGCAGAGCATGAAGGAGGCGGATGAATTTTATGACGCTGTCATTCCTTCAGAGATGGACAAGGAATCGAAGAAAGTCGCGCGCCAGGGTTATGCCGGGCTGCTTTGGAGCAAACAGTTCTACCAATACTGCATTCGCGAATGGCTCTCGGGTGATCCTGCGCAACCAGCGCCTCCGGCCGAACGACACTTCGGTCGAAATCGAGAATGGACTCACCTTTTCAACCGGGACGTTATTTCGATGCCGGATAAGTGGGAATACCCGTGGTTCGCGGCCTGGGACTTGGCCTTCCATATGATCCCATTTTCCAAAGTCGATCCGCATTTTGCGAAGAAACAACTGATTCTCTTTCTGCGTGAATGGTACATGCATCCAAACGGCCAGATTCCCGCATATGAGTTTGCGTTCGGCGATGTGAATCCCCCGGTGCACGCATGGGCGGCGTGGCGCGTGTACAAGATGACCGGGCCGCGCGGCCAGCGGGACACTGCATTTCTCGAAAGCGTATTCCAAAAACTGCTGCTCAACTTTACCTGGTGGGTGAATCGCAAGGACGCCGAAGGGAACAATCTTTTCTCCGGCGGCTTCCTCGGACTCGATAATATCGGCGTCTTCGACCGATCGAAGCCGCTGCCGACCGGAGGCTTTCTGCAACAAGCGGACGGCACAGCGTGGATGGGTTTCTACTGCCTTACGATGCTTTCCATGGCGCTAGAACTCGCACAGACCAATCCGGTTTACGAAGACATGGCGTCCAAATTCTTCGAGCATTTCATCGCCATCACTGATGCCATGAATTCGCTCGGCGGCACCGGTCTGTGGGACGAGGAAGACGGTTTCTACTACGACCAGCTCAAGGTTGATGGGCAAATGACTCCGCTGCGGACGCGGTCTTGCGTGGGGCTGCTGCCGCTTATCGCGGTCGAGAACCTTGAGACGGCAAAGATCAACAAGCTCCCGGGCTTCAAGAAGCGCATGGAATGGTTCCTCAATTACCGCAAGGACCTGGCGTCGCTAGTCACCTATTGCGAAGTTTGCCCCTTTACCGGAAACCGGATGCTGGCGATCCCAAGTCGGGATCGGCTGCGCCGCGCATTACGCTACATGTTGGACGAGAACGAATTTTTCTCGCCCCACGGACTTCGTTCTGTATCGCGCGTGCATCGCGAGAAGCCATACGTATTTCGCGCGGGCAACGAGGAGTTTCGAGTCGACTACGTTCCGGGCGAAGGGAACAGCTATCTGTTTGGAGGCAACTCGAACTGGCGCGGTCCAATTTGGTTCCCGACTAATTTCCTGATCGTCGAAGCGCTCGAACGTTACCATCTGTTTTATGGTGAATCGTTCAAAGTTGAGTGCCCCACCGGCTCGGGAAACATGATGACGCTCCAGCAAGTGGCGCGTGAGCTTGCGCGCCGACTGGGAAGCATCTTCCTGCCTAACGAGAACGGAACCCGCCCATGTCATGGTGATTCCGCGAAATACGCGAACGACCCACACTGGCACGATCTCGTACTGTTTTACGAATATTTCCACGGCGAAACCGGTCGCGGCTGCGGCGCAAGTCATCAAACCGGATGGACCGCGCTCGCCGTGAAGCTCCTGGAGAATACAAT
>Ga0209807_1001581_pt1 | contig 10896 bp, 9 predicted proteins | sample GraSoiAngelo_154_FD_186168 | JGI IMG/M metagenome (GOLD analysis project Ga0209807, IMG submission 186168) | Grasslands soil microbial communities from the Angelo Coastal Reserve, California, USA - 14_1009_13_20cm (SPAdes) (version 2) | ecosystem: Environmental > Terrestrial > Soil > Grasslands ... | reverse complement strand
GGGCGGCGTCGGCCGGCCCACACCGGCCGGCGTGGCGTACTTCGCGCTCGCCGGCCTCATCGGCACCGTCGGCGGCCGCCTGCTGCGCTTCATCAGCATCGAGACGGTGGGCGCGTCGATCAGCGCCGCGCTCATCAACCTGAGCCCCCTCGTCGCCTCAGCGCTGGCCATCGCGGTCCTCGGCGAGCACGTCACCGCGCCGGTCCTTGTCGGCACACTCGTCATCGTGGGCGGCACGACCCTGCTCTCGGCCGGCGGGCGCGGCACCGGCGTGCGCGCGGTGGCGCTTCTCCTGCCGCTGATGTCCGCCGTGTGCTTCGGCGTGGTCGCCGTGCTGCGGAAGATCGGGTTGAGCGGCATGGCGCCGATCCCCGGCTTCGCCGTGAACGTCACGGCCGCGCTCGTCGCGTACACCGCGTTCCTCGTCGCTTCGCGCCAGAGCACGTTGATGACGTGCCGCGGCCGCAGCCTCGCCTACTTCGTGCTGGCCGGCGTCGCGGAGAATCTGGGCGTCTTCCTCCTGCTGCTCGCACTCAGCCTCGGCACCGTCAGCGTGGTGGCGCCTCTGGCGAGCGTGTCGCCGATCTTCGTGCTCGTGCTGTCCTTCTTCTTCCTGCGCGGCATCGATATGCTGAACCGACGCATCGTGGTCGGCACGCTGCTGATCGTCGCGGGCGTCTACCTGATCATGGCGCTGCGCTGAGGGGCGGCGCGTCAGCCGGCGAGCGCCGCGCGGATCTGGGCGAGGTGCACGAGGTCGTGCTCCGCCCAGTGCTCGAGCATCTCCCGTACGCGGAGGCGGCCGTACTCGGGATGACGCCCGCCGGCGGCGCGCTGGGCGGGCGACAGCCGCCGCACCTGCTCGACGTTTGCCGCGCGCAGCGCCGCGTAGCCGGCGAACAGCGTCCGCGCGTCGCCCCGCTGGTGCCGGAGGCCGGCCGTCCACTTCTCCTGATCCCAGGCGACGATCGTCCCACCGGGCTCGGCGGCGAGCTTGCGGATGCGGAAGCCCAGCGTGACCTCGGCGTCGAGCAGGTGACCGAGCACCTCGGTGGCCGACCACTCACGGCGGGCGGGCCGGCGCGCGAGCCGGCGTCGCGAGGCGCGGGCGAGCGCGCGACGAAAGGCGCTCGGCGCCGCCGCCAGCGCGCTCATAGGATTGCGGCGACCGAGCCGGTGATGCGGCGTGCGGCACATCGGGCAGGCCATCGCGCGGACCCTCCTCCTCGTGCGGTTGTCGTCCTCGTGATGACATACAATAGCGCCCCGTGACCTACGACATCGCGATCATCGGCGGCGGCATCGTCGGGCTGGCGACGGCGCGCGCCATCCTCGACCGGGCGCCGCGCACGCGGCTCGTCCTGCTCGAAAAAGAGACCGACATCGCGCACCACCAGACCGGCCACAACAGCGGCGTCATCCACTCCGGCATCTACTACAAGCCCGGCTCCTACAAGGCGCGGCTCTGCGTCGAGGGCGCGCGCCTCATGAAGGCGTACTGCGAGAAGAACGGGATCGAGGTCGACACCTGCGGCAAGGTCATCGTGGCCACCTCACAGGAAGAGCTGCCGCGGCTCAAGACCCTGTACGAGCGCGGCGTCGCCAACGGCGTGCCCGGCGTGGCCATGATCGACGCGCGACGGCTCAAGGAGATCGAGCCGCACGCGAGTGCTCTCGCCGGAATCCACTCGCCGCAGACGGCCATCGTGGACTACCGCCGCGTCGCCGAGACGCTGGCCCGCGACCTGGTGGCCTCCGGCCTGACGCTCGAGCGCAGCTTCCGCGTCGGCGCCATCACGCGCGAGCGCGGCACGCTGCGCCTCGCCACCGCCGACGACCGCGTCGTCACCGCGACCCACCTCGTGAACTGCGCCGGCCTGCACTCCGACGTGATCGCGCGCCTGGCCGGGGCGCCCATCGACGTGCAGATCGTGCCGTTCCGCGGCGAGTACTACATGCTGCGCCCGGAGCGCCGGTCCCTCGTCAACGGCCTGATCTACCCGGTGCCCGATCCCGAGTTCCCGTTCCTGGGCGTGCACTTCACCCGGACCGTCCACGGCGACGTCGAGGCCGGTCCCAACGCCGTGCTGGCGTTCGCGCGCGAGGGCTACACGTGGAGCCGCGTACGGCCGGGCGAGCTCCTCGCCACACTCGGGTTCTCGGGCTTCCGCGCCATGGCGAAGAAGTACTGGAAGACCGGCGCCTACGAGATGTACCGCTCCCTCTCCAAGCGCGCCTTCGTGAAAGCGCTGCAGCGCCTCGTGCCCGCGCTTGCTGCCGAGGACATCCGGCCCGGCGGCGCGGGCGTTCGCGCGCAGGCGGTGACCGCGGAGGGCGCCCTCGTCGACGACTTCCGTATCGTGCAAACGGCCGACGCCGTCCACGTCCTCAACGCGCCGTCGCCGGCGGCCACCGCATCGCTCGCGATCGGTCGTCACATCGCGACGATCGCGGCCGAGACGTTCCAGATCGCGACGCGTACGTGAGTAAAGGTCCTTCCAAGGCGGAAAACGCCTCTATTGACAGGGGTTTGCCGATCAGGGTAGAGTGACGCGGCCATGATCACCGTCCCCGCGCGTCGCGTCAAGCAGTTCGGCGTCGAATTCTACCAGGCCGGGCTCTCTGCGAAGGACATCGATCGCCTCGTGAAGTTCGAAGTCCTCGGCTATTCCGGCGCCAACGGCAACGAAGACGCCAAGGCGAAAGCGCGCAAGAGTGCCGCGGCGCGCTCGCGCGTCAACTGGGACTCGCTCGAGAAGCGCATCAGCGAGAGCGAGAACGCCTACCAGCGTCCGATCATCCGCCGCAAGATCGACGAGCTGGCCGCGTACTACCGCGAGTGCAAGGACGCGGCGACGCTGCCGGCGATTCCGGGCGCCGTCATCATCACCTCGGAGAAGCGCTTCACCTTCACGCCGATCGCCGGGCACCACGACCTGGGTTTGCTGCAGATTCCCGAGGAGCACGGCGTGCTGCGCGTGCTCGACGGCCAGCACCGTCTCCTCGCGCTGCATTCGCTCAGCCAGACGGGCGACGCCATGGGCATCGAGGTGCCGGCGGTGCTCTTCGACTCCCTCGACGCGCGGCAAATCGTCGAGCTGTTCGTCACCATCAACGCCAAGCACACGCGGCTGAACCCGTCGCACATCATCAGCCTGGCCGGGCGCAAGCTCTATCCGGACCCGAACCAGGCGCTCGCGCACGACGTCATCCGCTCGCTCAACGAGGACGACACCTCGCCGCTGCACGGCGAGATCAAGATGCTCGGCACGGGCCGGGGCCGCGTGAGCCAGGCGCCGCTGGCCGAAGAGATCGTGGACCTTCTGGAGACGGTGGAGAAGATCGGCGGCGGCGCGCGCATCCAGGAGCTGCGCCAGCACGCCAAGCGCTTCTTTCTGAACTACATCAAGGCGCTCTCCACCACCTTCCCCGCCGCCTGGGCCGGCCGGAAGTACTCCATCAAGACGGGCGCCGCCCTCCGCGCGTTCATCCGCGCCGCGCCCGACGTGATGGCCCGCGCCAAGGAGCTCAAGCGCGAGCCCTTCGACCTCAATGGCATCCGCGAGGCCATCAAACCGTGGGGCGAGCGACTGCGCGACCGGCGCTTCGAGACCGAGGGCGAGTGGAAGCTGAAGCTCGCCGGCGGCACACGCGGGACGGTGGAAGTGCTCACGCGCGAGCTGCGCGACGCGCTGCGCTAGCCGCCGGGCGCCGCGCTAAGAGGCTGTCAGAATATCGAGGGGTTTAGAGGAGCGACCCGGCTGTGCCGGGGCGCTCCGAACGTTGGGGTTTGGGGCCATCTCGGGGCCCCCCATGTCGCCAGTCAGTCGCTCCAGGCGAAGTTCACCTCGAGGATGTCGAAGGTCTTCTTTCCGCCCGGCAGCTGCGCGGTGACGTGGTCGCCCACGCGCTTGCCGATCAGCGTGCGCGCGAGTGGCGAATGGATCGAGATGCGGCCGCGGGCGGGGTCGGCCTCGTCGGAGCCGACGATCCAGTAGCGGACCTCTTTACCGGCCTCGTCCTCGAGCCGCACGGTGGAGCCGAAGGTCACGCGGTCGCCGCCCTTCGGCGGTTCGATCACCTCGGCGCCGTTGACCTTGCCCTCCAGATCGTTGATGCGCCCCTCGATGAACGACTGCTTCTCGCGCGCCGCGTGATACTCGGCGTTCTCCGACAGATCGCCGTGCGCGCGCGCCTCGGCGATCGCCTTGATGATGGTGGGCCGCTCCACGCGCTTGAGGCGGTCGAGCTCGTCCCGCAGCCGCTCGAACCCCGTGCGCGTCATCGGCGTGCGCTGCATCGACATGGCTCACCTTAGCACGGCGTCAGGAGCGCTTCGGCGGCGCCAGGACCTCGACCTTCGCCGCCGCGCGCGCCCGGCTGACCCACGCCTCCCACGCCTGGCTCTGCTTCTGCGTGAGCACCTCGCGGGAGATTCGGTCGCGCTCGGGAGCGAGGTCCGCCATGTTCGGCGCCACGCGCTCGAGCACCTTCAGCACGTAGTAGCCCTGCGGCGACTTCACCGGCCCGGCGACGGCGCCCGCCGGCGACTGCAGCGCGGCGAGCTGCACGTCGCCGGGCAGGCGCTCGGCCGGTTTGCCGCGAGAGAAGCGCGCCGTCTCGCCGGTCTGCGCGCCCGCGCTCTTCGCCGCCGCCGTCAGATCGTTCGTGGCCGCCGCTGCCGCCAGCTTCTGCGCGCGCTCGAGGGCGACCGCCTCGGCCTTCTGTCGCTTCACGACGCCCATCACCTTGTCGCGGATCTCGGCCAGCGGCGGCACGCCGGCGGCGATCGCCTCGCTCGACTTCAGCACGACCCAGCCCGCCGGTGTCTTCACGGGCGAGGAGACGCCGCCCACGGCCAGCGCGAACGCCGCCTCTTCGAGCGGATCGCTGCCGCCGAGCATCGGAATGCGCTCCACCTTGGACATCGTCGTCTCGACCGGCGTCAGGCCGAGCCGCCGGGCCTCGGCCACGAAGTCCTTCGCGGCCTGCAGCGCCGGCTTCACCTCGTCGGCCTTCGCGCGCGCCGCCTTGTCCGCGGCCTCGGCCGCCAGCCGATCACGGATCTGGGGCGCCACGTCCTTGAGCGGCTTCTTTCCGCCCGGACGCACCTCGAGCACCTTGATCGCGTGAAAGCCGAACGGGGTGCGCACGGGCTCGGGCGTGAGCTCGCCGCGACCGAGCGTGAAGGCAACGGCCTCGAACGCCGGCACCATCTCGCCCTTCGAGATCCAGCCGAGGTCGCCGCCCTTGGGCTTGCTGCCCGGATCCTCGGAGAGCTCGGCGGCGAGCTTGCCGAAGTCCTCGCCGGCTTTGGCGCGACGGATGACATCGGCCACCTTCGCGCGCGCCTTGTCCTCGGCCTCGCTGCCGCCGGTCTGCGGCACCACCACCAGCACGTGGGCCGCGTGCACCTGCCGCGGCGTCTCGAAGTCCTTCGCGTGCTCGGTGTAGTACTTCTCGACCTCGGCCTCCGGAATCTGCGGCCGGAAGTCCTTGGGCGCCAGCGTCACGTATTGCACGCGCCGGCGCTCGGGCAGCTGGAACTCGGCCGGGTGCGCCTTGAGATAGGCGGCCACCTCCTCGTCGGAGGCGGCGGCGGAGGCGAGGAGCGGTGCCGTCTCCACGAGCGCCCACGCCGCGCGCACCTCCTCGCGGCGCAGCGCGAACGCGCGCTCCAGCTCCGGATCCGAGACCTTGATCCCAGCCTTGACGGTGGTCTCCACCTTCATGCGCGTCAGCTCCCGGCGCACGTCGTTCTCGAAGGCGGACGCGCTGACTCCGCGGCGCCGCAGGAAGTCCTGGTAGCGGGCCAGCGAGAAGCGGCCGTTCTCGGCGAAGGCCGGCACGGCCTGGATCTGCGCGTTCAGCTCCTCGTCGCCCACCTCGAGGCCCTCGGCGCGGGCGCGCTGCACGACCACCGCCTCCTGCACGAGGTCGTTCACGGCCTGCTGGGGCAGGCCGAGCTGCTCGGCCAGCGTCGGCGAGAACCGGTCGCGGTACACGCGCGAGTACGCGTCGAGATAGGCCTGGTAGCGGCGCTGGTAACGCTCGACGGGAATCGCCTCGCCATTGACGGTGGCCACGATATCGCCGCGGTTGCGGGACCCTCCGGACATCGAGCCGACGTAGACCGAGGTCAGCACGAAGGCGGCGATGACGACCAGCAGACCGATCTGGAGGATTCTGCGGTAGCGGCGCATGACGGTGATCATCGGAGCTCCTCGACGCTCGGCGGGCTACTCATCGCGGTCGGATGCGGTGAGGCGTGGCGCCGGAGCGCCCTCCTCGGGCACCACGCGGCGGGCCACCGTGATGAATCCCGTGTGGGCCACCATCCGGTGGAACGGCCGCACGGACGTGCCCTCGATGTTCCAGGGCCGATAGAGCGTCTCGAACGTCTCCACGAGCGCCCACTCGCGCTCGCGGTTGAGCGCCTCGGCGATCTGGTGCGACTGGATGATCGTCGGGACGTAGGAGAGAAAGATCCCGCCCGGACGCAGCACGTGCGCGACCGCCTGCGTGAGCCGCCACGGCTCGGGCAGGTCGAGCACCACGCGGTCGACCGGCTCCTCGTCGCCAACGCCTTCCTCGACGGGCCCCAGCCGCATGGTGAGGTTCGTCACCTCGCCGCAGCGCATGTGGATGTTGGCGAGCGCGCGACGCGCGAACTCGTCGCGCTGCTCGAAGGTGATGACGCGCCCCTCGGAGCCGACCGCGCGTAGCAGGGCCAGCGTGAGTGCACCCGAGCCCGTCCCGGCCTCCAGCACCCGACAGCCGGGGTACACGTCGGCCCAGAACAGGATCATCGCGAGGTCCTTGGGATAGATGACCTGCGCCCCGCGCGGCATGTCGAGGACGAACTCGGCCAGGGTCGGCCGCAGCGCGAGGTGGCGCAGCCCCATCGAGGAGCGCACCCACGAGCCCTCGGGTTGGCCGATGACCGCGTCGTGCGAGATCCAGCCGCGGTCGGAGTGAAACGTCTCCGACTTCCTGAGGAACAGGAGATGGCGCTTGCCGCGCTGGTCGATGAGCAGCACCTGCTCACCGTCCTGGAGCGGGAGCTCTTTCATCGATCCCTGGGCGCGGGCAGAAACCGCGCGGCCACGAAGCCGGCCAGCGGCGTCAGCGCGCTGATCGCCAGCGCCGCGGGCAGGCCATGGTGGTCGGCCACCCAGCCGAGAACGGCGACGCCGAGGCCGCCGGTGCCGATGGCGAAGCCGACGATGAGGCCGGAGGCCATGCCGGTGTTTCTCGGCATGTAGGCCTGGGCGAGGACGACCGACACCGAGAAGCTTGCGGTGAGCACGGCGCCGAACAACGCGAGCATCACGAACGCCAGCGGTCCGCGCGTCTGGAGGAACAGAAGCCCGAACGGCACGGCGGCGAGGAACACCCACTTCATGAACGGACGAGGCCCCCACCGGTCGGCGAGCGGGCCCGCCAGCACGGTGCCGAGCGCGCCGGCGCCGAGGAAGACGAACAGCAGCGGGCCGACGATGCGCGGATCGGCCTTGAGATAGTCGACGTAGTAGAAGGGCACGAAGGTCGTGAAGCCGAGCGTCGCCCACGCGCGGATCATGACCACGAGGACCAGCAGCGCCATCGCGCCGGGCATATTTTCGCCGCGGCCGGCCGCGTTTGCCGAGGGCGCCGCGGTGGCGGCGACGGCGAACGACGGCAGCGCGCCGAGCAGCACGCCGCCGACGAGCAGCGGCGGCAGGGCCAGCCCGAGCGTGCCCTGGATCGACCACGTCGTCACGAGCAACGTGATCAGCGGCGGACCAAGCGCGATGCCCACGTTGCCGCCGAGCGAGAAATAGGACAGCGCGGTCGCCTTGCGATCGCCGGCCACGCCGGTGGCGGTGCGATAGCCCTCCGGATGCCACGCGGCGACGCCGAGGCCCATCAGGACGACCAGCAGCAGAAGGCTCGTGTAGCCGTGGGCGACGCCGGTGAGGGCCATGCCGGCGCCCGCGACGAAGATCGACGTCGGCAGGATCCAGCGGCGCATCGTCTGGTCCGCCAGATATCCGAACAGCGGCTGGGCGATCGACGACGTGACGTTGGCCGCCAGCACGATGGTCGCCACCTGGGCGTAGGTGAGGCCGTGCGCGCTCTTGAGGAACGGGAGCACGCCGGGCAGCGCGCCCTGCGTGAGGTCCACCACGAAGTGTCCGAGGGCGAGGAGGCCGATGAGTCTGGCATGCGGCCGGACGCGCTCGACGGTCGTCGCGAACGGGGGCGCGGCCGCCGTCGCGAGGGCCGCGGGCTTCGAATCAGCCATGACCCAGCAATGGTACACTAACGCCGCGACTGAGACATCACGCCCGATGAAAATCCGCGCGCTCGGTCACGTCTCGCTCTTCGTCCGCGACCTCGAGGCGACGCGACGCTTCTATCGCGACCTGCTCGGCCTCGCGGAAACCGGTTCCGGCAAGGACGGTCGCATCGTCTTCTTCTCCGCCGGCGCGCGTCACCACGATCTGTCGTGCGAGCTCGCACGCGCGCCGGGTCCGGGGCCGCAGCCCAAGGGCGTGCCCGGGCTCTACCATGTCGCGTTCGAGGTCGGCGACACATCCGACGACCTCGCCGCCGCGCGGCGCGACGCGGTGGCCCACGGGCTCGAGCCGTTCGGGGAGTACGCGAACGGCTTCTGTGTTCGCGATCCCGACGGGCACGAGGTCGAGCTCTACGTGGAGCCCGCGCGCCAGCGCCCGAGCGCGGTCAGCGAGAGACGGTGAGGCCCTCGCCGCCGTAATGGTCGGCGTCGGTCCACGGCCCGCCCTCGACGAAGCGCGAGGCGCGGAACGGATGGAGGTCGGCCGTCCTCGGTGCGCCGGCGGTGATCCACTCGGCGAGGCAGCGGCCGATCGCGGGCGCGGTCTTGAACGACGTGCCGGAGTCGCCGAGCATGGCCCAGAGCCCCTCGGCGGCGGGCAGGCGATCGATGATCGGCCGGCCGTCAGGGCTCATCATGATCATGCCCGCCCAGCCACCGCGCATCGGCGCGTCGGCGAATTGCGGCAGGCGCGCGGTGAGCGCCTCGCGGCATCTCGCGACATACGCCGCGTCGACGCCCTCGTCGTACTTCTCGGGATCCGCGTGTGCGCCCAGCTCGACGCCGATGAGGGTGGCGGCGGCGCCCTCGGGACGGAGCCACGACATGCGCGTGGCGTCGATGACGGCGGGATGGCGCTGCGCGAAGCCCGCGGGCCAGCGGAAGACCGCGACCTGGATGCGGAACGGCGAGAGCCCGTAGTCGAGAGCGAGTGGCGCCAGCAGCGGCTGCGCCCACGCGCCGGCAGCGATCACGACCGCGCGCGTGGCGACGCGGCCCGCCGTGGTCTCGACGCCCGCCACGCGGCCGGCCTCGACGATCACGCGCACGGCCTCGCAGTGGGTCTGGATCGTCGCGCCGCCGCGCCGCGCGGCCGCCGCGAACGCGTAGGCGGTCGCGTTGGGATCGGCGAAGCCGGAGCCCGGCTCGTACGCGGCAGCCCCGACGCCGGCGAGATCGACGCCGGGCAGCACGCGGCCCACGTCGTCCAGTGACATCTCGCGCGTGTCGATACCGAGCGCCTGCTGGCGCGCCACGTTGCGCCGGAGCGCGTCGCGGTACTCGGGGGCCACGAGCTGCACGAAGCCGACGGGCTCGAAGCCGCACGCCCCGCCCACGACCGCGTCGAACTCGCGGAAGATCTTCAGGCTCTCCAGCGCGAGGCGCGATTCCGCGTCGTTCGTGTAGTGCATGCGCACGAGCGCGCCCGACTTGCCGGTGGCACCGGCGCCGAGGTGGCGGCGCTCGACGAGCAGGACGTCGCGCACGCCGAGCGCCGTCAGGTGGAACGCGGTGCTGGCGCCGTTCACGCCCCCGCCGATGACGACGACGTCGGCCCCGCGCATGATGCCGCGAAGTGTAGCACCCCGCCGCGCGCCCTTGACAGCCGGACCCGAGTGCCCGCAAATAGCAGCACTCTTCCGGGAGGTGCCTCTATGAGCGGTCTCACCCGTCGCGAGCTGTTGAAGGCGGCCGGCGTCGCCGGCGCCGCCGCTGCCCTGCCGTCGGCCCTGGCCGGACCGGCCGGCGCCCAGACGACCCAAAAGCGTGAGCTGATCGTCGCCCAGGGGGGCGACATCTCGAAGTTCGATCCCCACTTCAGCACGTCCGCCAACGACATCCGGATCTCGTTCAACCTGTTCGACAACCTGATCGTGCGCCATCCGGACGGCAAGCTCCACCCCTCGCTGGCCACGGACTGGAAGCTCACCAGTCCCACCACGTGGACGTTCAAGCTGCGGCAGGGTGTGAAGTGGCACAACGGCGATCCGTTCTCGTCGGCCGACGTCAAGTACAGCTTCGAGCGCACATGGGACCCGAAGCAAAACACCCGCGTGAGCACGGTGTTCACCACCGTCGAGAGGGTGGAGGCGCCCGACGCCAATACCGTCGTGTTCACCACCAAGAAGCCCGACCCGCTGCTCGACGCGCGCGTGGCGTTCTACGGCGGGCAGATCGTGCCCAAGAAATATCTCGAGGCCGTCGGCAACGACGCCTTCAACGCCAAACCGGTCGGCACCGGGCCCGTGCGATTCGTGTCGTGGACGAAGGACGACCGGATCGTGCTCGAGGCCAACCCTGACTACTTCGGCGGCAAGCCGGATTTCGACCGCTTCGTCATGCGTGCCGTTCCGGAGATGGCGCCGCGGGTCGCCGGCTTGCTCAAGGGTGAGGTGGACATCATCACGCAGCTGCCGCCCGATCAGGGCGAGCGGGTGAGCACCAACCCGTCCACACGTGTCGCCGGGGCGCTCTACGCCGGCCTGTACGTCCTGGCCGTCAACAGCAAGGTGCCGCCGCTCGACAACCCCCTCGTCAAGCAGGCGCTCTCGCTG
>Ga0209807_1001579_pt1 | contig 10909 bp, 9 predicted proteins | sample GraSoiAngelo_154_FD_186168 | JGI IMG/M metagenome (GOLD analysis project Ga0209807, IMG submission 186168) | Grasslands soil microbial communities from the Angelo Coastal Reserve, California, USA - 14_1009_13_20cm (SPAdes) (version 2) | ecosystem: Environmental > Terrestrial > Soil > Grasslands ... | reverse complement strand
GTGCACGGTGCTGTGCGTGACACTCGCGAAGCGCGCGACGAGCGCAAGCGCCCGCTGGGAGGTCTCCCGGCCGTCGTACGCGATCGCGCAGGCGTTCATCGGCGAGGGCTTGCTGCCGCACACGATCACCGATCGCTCGGCCATGCGAATGAGCGACGTGACCGTCTTCCCCAACACATCCGCAGGCGACGACCGTCCGCGCCGGCCCACGAGCACCGTGTCGGCGTCGCGTGCCAGGGTCGCCAGTTCGACGTCGGGATCACCGTGTTTGAGGATCGTCTGCGCCGTGAGACCGGCGTCGGTGACGCGCTCCTGGGCCCGCTGCAGCAGCACGCCCGAGTCGGAGGAGCGCTTCCCCAGGACGTGTGTCTCCCGGATATGGGCAACCACAATTTTGGCCTTGAAGCGCAGGCCGAGGTGGACGGCCTGCTCCAACGCTTCATCGGCATTGGGACTGCCATCGAGACCCACCAGCAGGCGCGTGAACACGTGATTACGGCAGGACCGCGAAGCTCTCCAGATCGCGCAGGCGGAACGAGAGCAGCTCGCCCGTCATCGGGAGCCGTCCCGCCAGCACGTCGCCCGGTCCGCTCGTCTCGAGGCGCTCGGCCACCACGACATATTCGGTGCCGCGACGCCGCAGCGCTACCCGCAAACGCTCGCGGACCGCGCGTTCCAAGGCATCCAGCGCCTCGGGTGTGAGGGACCGGTACTCGGGGGGCGGGATCGCGCGCGAGGGCACGTGCACCTCACCGCACCGCGATCGTGCCGGCCACGCCGCGCGACAGGCGACCAATCCGTCCGGCTGTGGGCGTCCCCTCGGCCTGCAGGGCGGCGATCAGCGTATTGGCGCGCTCGGGGTCCACGGCGATCAACAGGCCGCCTGATGTCTGCGCATCGAACAGGAGAACGCGCAGCGGTTCCGGGACCTTCGAGTCGAACTGGACGTGCGGGGCCAGGGCTTCGCGGTTCCGTTTGGTGCCACTCGGAATTGCCCCCCGTTCGGCAAGCTCCAGCGCCTTGGGCAACAGGGGGACAGCAGCCGCATCGACTTCGGCCGACACTCCGCTGGCCGCCAGCATGTTGTGCAAATGCCCCAGCAACCCGAACCCCGTGACATCGGTGGCGGCATGGACGCCGCCGCCCGTCGCCCGCATCGCGCGCGCCGCGCCTGCATTGAGCGTCGTCATCGCCGCCACCGCGGGGGCGATTTCAGCTGCCGTCGCCAGGTCGCGCTTCAAGGCGGTCGTGAGCACGCCGGTCCCGATCGGTTTCGTCAGCACGAGCGCATCGCCCGGACGCGCGCGCGCCAGCGTCACGATCCGATTGGGATGCACCTCGCCGATCGCGACCATGCCGTACTTGGGCTCCGGATCGTCGACCGAATGGCCGCCGAGCACGAACGCGCCCGCTGCCTTGGCGACGTCCGCGCCGCCGCGCAGCACCTCGCCGAGCAGCTCGTAGGGCAGCGTGTCGCGCGGCCAGCCGACGAGGTTGAGCGCCAGCAACGGCGTCGCGCCCATCGCGTAGACGTCGGAGAAAGCGTTCGCGGCGGCGATGCGGCCGAAGTCGTAGGCGTCGTCCACCACCGGCGTGAAAAAGTCTACCGTCGCCACGATGGCGCGGTCCGGCGTCAATTGATAGACGGCGGCGTCGTCCCGCGTCGAAGCATCGACCAGGATGCGTGGATCGGAGATCGTCGGCACGTGGCGCAAGACCTGCGCCAACTCGGCGGGGCCGAGCTTGCAGGCTCAGCCGGCGCCGTGCGAAAGCGCAGTCAGTCGAACAGTGGTCATTGGTCTTGCGAAGATAGCTACGAAAGACGCCAGGCGAGCAGGGCTCCAGCGATGACATACCGCGCAAGATCGAAGACTATGTCGGTCAGACCCGGCCGGGCTGCCAACCACTTCGGCGATGTAACGAGTGCGCCGATCAAGAGAAACAGCAGCCACCAGCTACCACTGCCGAGCGAATCGAACCACAAGGAAGCAATCAGCGTCAGCAACAGGGCTTCCACGAGTGGCCGCGTCAGCAGGCGCGTCGGGATGCCGGTGTAGACGCTCGCGGCGGGAGGAATCGCGAGCCGGTTCACAACATAGGTCGTCACAAACGTCGCGATCTCGAACCACGCGGCTACGGCAATCCACGCAACAAGGAGCCGTTCGAGCGTCACCTACCGCGACCCGCGGTATCCGGGACCTCTGAGTCCCCGGCCCGGACGCGCGCTCGTGATCTGGCCCTGCTTCAACACCATTTGCCCGTTCACGAACACGTACTCGATGCCGACCGACGTTTGATGCGGCAGCTCGAACGTCGCGCGATCGATCACGGTCGCCGGATTGAAGACGGTGATGTCGGCGTAGAATCCCGGTTTCACGAGGCCGCGATCGGCCAGACCGACTCGCTGCGTCGCGAGCGACGTCATTTTGCGTACCGCGAACTCGAGCGGCATCAGCTTTTGATCGCGCACATAGCGGCCCAGGATGCGCGTGAACGAGCCGTAGGCGCGGGGGTGCGTTCCGTCCTTGCCGAACGGACCGTCGGGGGCGACGCCGCTCGCATCAGTGTTCACCGCCACCCACCAATGCTGCATCGCGGCCCGGACGTCGGCCTCGTTCATCAGGAAGTAGATGGCTCCACTGCGCGCGTGATCGGCGATGATCAGGTCGAACATCGTCTCGATGGGATCCCGGTGCCGCTGCGCCGCTATCTCGGACAGGCGCTTTCCCTGGAGATAATGCAGCGAGTCTTCGAACGGGAACACGATGACGCCCTGCGGCCCTTCGGTGGCCCGATAGAAACGGTCCGTGATCTGGGGCGGCGCAAGCAGCTCGGCGCGGAGGCGGGCCCGGATGATCGGATTCCGCAGGCGCGCGAGCAGCGAATCATTCCCCCCCGAGTGCGCCCACCCCGGGACTGATGCGTCCAGCGAGGTGGCGCCGGCGAGATAGGGATACTGGTCGGCTGTGACGTCGAGTCCGGCCGCGCGCGCCGAGTCGATGCGCGCCAGCACATGCGGCATGCGGCCCCAGTTGCGCCGTCCCGACACCTTGAGGTGCCAGATCTCGGCCGGGATGCCGGCCTCGCGCGCGATGCGGAACGTCTCGTCGAGCGCCTGGTCGATCTGACCGCCCTCGTTGCGCATGTGGGTCGCATAGACGCCGCCGTGGCGCCGGGCCGCCTTCGCGAGCGCGATGACCTCTTCGGTGGGTGCGTAGATCGCGGGGGCGTACTCGAGCGCCGTGGAGACGCCCACCGCACCCTGCTGCATGGCGGTATCCACGAGCGCAACCATGCGGGCCAACTCCTCCGCTGTCGCAGGGCGATCCTGCTTGCCCACGACGGCGAGGCGGACCTGCGTGGCACCGACGAACGTGGCGATGTTGACCGTGCTGCCGGTGCGCGCGAGGTGCGCGAAGTAGCCATTCAGATCGCGCCAGTCTTCCTGCACGCTGTACTTCTTCATCCAAACGGAGTCGTCGGCGACGAGGAGGTCCGTGAGTGGCGCGACCGACCCGCCCTCACCTGTGACCTCGGTCGTAACGCCCTGGCTGATCTTGCTGAGCACGCGGTTGTCGACCAGGACATTCCCCTCCGACTGGCCGAGCATGTCGATGAATCCGGGAGCAACCACCAAGCCGGTCACATCGATCGTGTCGCGCGCCTGCGCACCGCCGAGGTACCCGACCGCAGCGATCCGGTCGCCGCTGACAGCCACATCACCGGCGTATCGGGGATTCCCGCTCCCGTCGACGATCCAGCCGCCCTTGAGGATCACATCGTAGGGTCCATTGGTTCTGGCGGGCGTGCCGATGCCGCACGCGGTGACAACCAGAAGGAAGAGCAGGCGGAGGTTCCGTGTCATTTCCATGTGGTCCTCAGGGAATCCGGCCGGATCATCCGGCCGCGGATCATGACCATCGCGATGTTGCGTGTGGTGAGGATGTTGCCGGCGGCATTGCCGGTGATCACGACCAGGTCTGCGACCTTGCCAGGCGCCAGCATGCCAAGCGAGTCCGCGTGCAACAGCTGCGCGCCGCATCGCGTGGCGGCAGTGATGGCCTCGAGCGGCGTCAGACCGGCGGCGACGAGCAAGGCCATTTCTTCATGTAGAGAGTATCCGGGAATCAGCAGTTGGTTCGCGGCGTCCGAGCCTGCGGCAATCGCGCCACCGGCGCGCTTGTACTCGCGCACGAACTGGTCTTGGCGGCGGCGGGAGCGCCGGAACGCGTCAAAATCGCCCGCACGCCAACCGGTGCGGCGCAGCAGGCTGGGCACGCTCCGCACACTCTGCGCGCTTTCCGGCACGTCTTCCATCCCCGGACGAGTCAACAGGATAGGGTTGTCGAGGCGTGCGAGCATGTCGTGCACCACGAGCGTCGGGACGATCGTCACTTTGGTCTGCGCCAAGGCTCGGGCGGTGCGGGCGACGGCGCTCGAGTCGAGCCCGGCCCACCCTTTCTCTTCCGCCGTCCAACCCGCCAGGAAGTTGTCGTGTGCGGTGACGTACCTCGGATCGCCGGTCGCGGCCTGCACGACACCCGACATATGCTCGATCGACACGACGCCGGCGCGCGCCGCCGTCAACGCGTCGGTCTTGCCGAGATGCGCCGCGACCGGGAGGCGCAGCTTGTCGGCTTCGTCCAGCAAGGGGCGCAGCAGACCCGGCGTGACTTTCGTGTAGATCTTGAGATAGTCCACACCGGCCACGGCATGCTGATCGACCGCGCGGCGCGCCTGGTCGGCGCTGGCGATGCCCGTCGCGTTGGGATACGTCGGCGGCACGCCGTCGATCATCGCGCCGGCGCTGAACATCCGTGGGCCGACGATCGACCCCAGGTTCATGTCGTTTCTGAGCGCCAGCACCGTGTCCGTGCCGCCGTGCAGATCCCGCACCGTGGTCACGCCCCAGGCGATGTACCGGACCGCGGCCCAACGTTCGACGTGCGCGTGCGAGTCGATCAGACCCGGGATGATGGTCTTGCCGGCCAGATTGATGCGCTCGGCGCTCCTGGGCACGGGGATTTCATTGACGCGGGCAATCGTTTCGATATGCCCGTTGCGGATGATGATCAGCGCGTCCGGCTTCGGCGTGCCGCCAGCGCCGTCGATCAGCGTCGCGCCCTCGAGCGCAATGACACGATCCTCGGCGACGCCCAGCCTGTCGCGGATCTTGCTGCAGCCCGCGAGCGTGAAAAGCGCGACGGTCACCGTGCCGACGTGCCAACGTGCCGACGTGAACGTCACTTCGGATCCGCTGACGTATGGTCATGCAGGATCCTCCAGCGATCTCCTTGTCGTTGCAGAACAAGCGTGAACGGCCCGCTCGCAACGACCGAATCACGGCGCGCCAGCTTGAACCGCGCCGTCGCGTACGCCAAATCGGGTGTAAGGACCCGCACGCGCAGCTCGTCAAACGAGAGCGAGTCGCGCGACTTCCCGGGCGCGAAGTAGTTCTTCTGATACCGATCGAACAGTGCCTGCCAGCCGTACTGCACGTGCCCACCCGCCATGTAGCTCGTCAGCGAATCCTGTGCGTAATCGCTCATGAATCCCGCGAGGTCACCGCGATTCCAATCGGAGGCGGAGCGCTGCAACATCGCCGCGATTTCCTGTTGCGGGTTGCCGAGAGGAATCTTCGGCGCCGAGCACGCGATCGCGATGAAAATGAGAACGACGCACGACGTACGACGCACGGTTTTGTTCTCCTAACGTGGCCGCGGGAGCGTCTCGTCGAGACGCTCCCGCGGATGTCGAAGCCAGTGGTGTTAGCGGCGGCGTTTCTTTTTGCTGGCCTTTTTCTTCTTCGCGGCCTTCTTCTTCGCTTTAGGCCGCGCCTTCTTTTTGGCGGCTTTCTTTTTCTTCTTCGCCTTCTTCTTTGCCTTCGGCTTGGAAGACGGGCGCGACGACTCTTCCATCGGCATCGACGGCGTCGGTGCGGGCGTGGGCGCCGACGGGAACATCGGTTCCATGAACCCCGGTCCAGGCCAACTGCTCTCCGTTACGTCCGTCTGCTCAAGCATCGGATCTTCTCCTATGCTGATAGGTGCAGGGGCGTCGTGGGTGGCCTATAGCTTACCGCCGGATTCAGACCTCGCAAGTGACAGGGACTTCCGCCCCTCCGGTCTCACAAACCGCGGTCCTTCGTGACAAGTTGGCTTGACAGGGCCACTTAGCCGGACACACATTCGCGAGCCATGATTAAGCGCGGATTCATCGCGGCGCTCGCGTTCTGCATTCCCGGGTCAGCGGCGGCGCAAAATGTCGCCGAAGTCCAAGTGGCCCCGCCTTCGGTGACCATTCGCGTCGGCGAGCGCAGCGGCCTGCTCGCCACCGCGTTCGATCGCATCGGAAATGTGATCCCCACCGTCCGCATCATCTGGTCGTCCAACAACATCAATGTCGCGAAGGTGGACAACAGCGGCACCGTCACGGGTGTGGGGAACGGTGTGGCCATCATCGAAGCGCGAGTCGGCGCGCGGCGGGGACAGGCTGCGGTCCAAGTTACCGGCGGTCCGGGGGGCCCAGCGCCACCCCCAGCCCCCCCACCGGGTCCGCCGCCGCCGCCGGGGCCTGACCCCTTCGGCGGCCAGCCCCCCGGCAGCGGGCCGGCTGCGGCTCTGCGCCTCGAGCCGGGCGTCGTTTACCTGCTGCCGTCCGAGAACTGGCGCGTTTCGCCTCGCGCACTGCGCGAGGACGGATCCCCCGCCGCACCCGTGACCGTGGCCTGGACGTCATTGCGGCCGGACGTGGCGAGCGTCGACCAGAGCGGCAACGTCGTCGCTCTCTCGCCAGGGCAAGGCACGATCCAGGCGACTGCGGCGGGCGGGGGTGGCCTCACCGCCACCGCCCCGGTGGTTGTGCAGCAGGCGGAGTTCACCGTGCGGGAAGGATCGCCCTTGATGCTTTCCCCCGGCGAGCTCGATACTCTGCACGTCATCGTCGCCACGCAGAACAACCGCACCGTCAATCCCCTGGTCTTGCAGTGGGCGTCGAGTGATCAGAGCGTCGCGCGCGTGAGCCTGGCGGGCGTGGTGACGGCCGCTGGACCGGGCAAGGCGATTCTGACGGTCTCAGGACTGCTGCAGAGCAAGAGTATTGAGGTCTCCGTGCACCAGGTCGTTACCAAGCTTTCGGTACGGCCAAAGCTCTCGGAAGAGGTCCAAGTGCCACTGACGGGCACGGCGAAGTTCGAGGCGCAGGCCCTGACGCCAGAGAACGCACCGGTTCCAGAGGCTCCCCTGCGTTGGACGGTGACCGATCCGGGCATCGCCACCTTCGACCCGCAAACGAGTACGCTTACGGGCCGCGCGGTCGGGAAGACGCAGTTGACGGTTCGGGGCCCCGGCGCCGGTCTCGCCGTCGCCTGGAACATCAGCGTGATCGCCGGCTTCCCGCGGTTCGCGCAGCCGCGTGTCGGCATCGGCATCAATCAGCGTCGTACGCTGCGCGCAAATTACGCCGACGAACAGGGGAACGTGCTTGGCCCCGCGACGAACCTGACCTGGAGCAGTGATAATCCGCAGATCGCCAGCGTGGGCGAGGACGGGACCGTGGCTGGAGCCGGGTACGGTCACGCCAAAATCACGGCTACCGCGCCCGGCGGGAAAACCACTACCGCCGACGTGTACGTCGTCGGGGAAATCGTGGTTGCCAGCTCGCGCGCCGGAACGAACAAGTTCCAGCTGTACGCCGTCGAGCGGTCTAACCTCGCGCTGCTCACGAAGTTGACGCCTGCCGCCGACACCGCTTCGGCCAGCGATCCGGCGTTTTCCCCGGATGGCTCGCGCATCGCGTTCGTCTCGCAGCGCGACGGCAATGCCGAGATCTACGTGATGAACGCGGACGGCACGGGGACGACGCGCATCACGAACGATCCGCAGCCCGACGGGCGGCCGTGCTTCATGCCCGACGGTCAATCGGTTGTGTTCCACTCCTCCCGCACTGCGGGCAAGCAGCAGATCTGGGCCGTCAACGTGGACGGCACCGGCCTCACGCAGCTCACGCGTGACTCGGTCAACTCCTCGCCGGCCGTTTCGCCCGATGGCCAGACGATCGCGTACGTCTCCACGCGGAACAAAGACGGCGACATCTGGCTGATGAACCGCGACGGCACCGGCTCGCATTCGCTTTCCGACAAGCTCGACCGCGACATCCAGAGCCCGCAATGGGCCGCTGACAATAGCGGCGTGTATTTCCAGTATGCCGATCAAGGCGACACGAAGATTGGCTTTTGCTCTACCGACGGGAACTGCAAGAAAATCACAGACCACGTTGCTTCGACGACGAGCGCTTATGGCGGCGGCTCGTTCTCCATCTCCCGCACCGGCATTATCGCCATGACCTACGGCCGCACGGATGATCCCGGCAACATCGCTATCGTCAACAACGGCGCCCTGAAAGTCCTCACTTCACTGAATGCGGAGTTGCTGGCGCAGAAGAAGCCCGGCCACGTGGAGGAATTCTGGTATGAGTCCTCGAAGGACAAGCGCAAGATTCAGGGCTGGATCGTGCATCCGCCGGACTTCGACGCTTCGAAGAAATATCCGCTGATTCTGGAGATTCACGGCGGGCCCTTCGCGGATTACGGGGACCGCTTCGATTTCGAGAAACAGGTCTGGGCGTCCATGGGCTACGTCGTGCTATACACCAATCCGCGCGGCAGCACCGGCTACGGGGAAGAATTCGCCAACTTGATTCACCACGCCTATCCCGGCGACGATTTCGATGACTTGAACAGCGGCGTGGATGCCGTTGAGGCGAAAGGCTACATTGACACGAACAATCTTTTCGTTACCGGCGGCAGCGGCGGCGGCGTGCTCACCTGCTGGACCATCGAGCACACCGATCGTTTTCGCGCCGCGGCTTCGCTCTATCCGGTCATCAACTGGTACAGCTTCGTGCTGACGTCGGACATTCCGTTTGTCACGCAATATTGGTTCCCCGGCAATCCCTGGGACAACATCGAGCAGTACATGCAGCGCTCGCTGACGAATCTGGTGACGAAGGTCAAGACGCCGACGCTGGTCATGACCGGCGAAGCCGACTATCGCACGCCGATTTCGGAAGCGGAGCAGTTCTATGAAGCCCTGAAGCTGCTGAATGTCGATACGGTGCTCGTGCGCGTTCCGGAAGAGCCGCACGGCATTGGCCGGCGGCCAAGCCATCACATCGCCAAGATGCTGTATGTCGCCGGCTGGTTCGACCAGCACAAAGCGAAGTAGTCGGGTTTTGCAGAAACACTCCTAGCCGCTAAAGGCTGTTGAAAAACCCCGAGTTTGGATTTGCTCTCTGGAGACCCGGAATTTCGTCAGAGATTTGCTCTGCTCGTTCTCTACGCTGCCCGCCTGCCCAGCAGCCTTACAACCCGTAACCAAAAGGTGACGAAACCCAGGAGGACGCGGTGATCCCCGATGGTCCAGCCAGAGTGGACCCACATCGTGGGTAGTCAAGAATTCCGAGTGAAGCGCAAAAGATTTCCGTGGGCCCGCACGACTCCAAGCGGGTGGCGTGCTTGCCGCCGGTGCAGCGGTGCGCCAGGGGAAAACGAATTCGCTCGGGCCGAGAACCGCTCGATCCTCAGCGACCGGTCGGTGGGGATACAGACACACGAAGGGAGGGAACATCCACAGCAGGAACAGAACTCCCGCCCACACCCAGAGCCACTTTCGCTTCATTGCCCGCGCGCCTCGCGCGCACGCTGCAAGTTGCGTTCCTTATTCATCTCCACCAGCTCCCGCAAACACTCCTGCAGCTCTTGCCAGGCAGCTACTCCTCCCCGCGTCGCTTCCTCCGCCCCTTTCGGCACGTAGTAGCCCGTGGTCTTCCCCTTCTCTCCGCGATAGCTGATATAGAGGTGCGGACCATGCTTGGGTCCGCCCTTGTGGCAATGGCAGCCCGGCTGTCCACACGTGCGGTAGGTTTCCGACAAGGCTCCGAAAACCGCCACCCGGGCCAGACGCGCGATCTCGCTCAGCAGCTTCCGCCGTCGGGCGGAAGTAGTCGCTTGCAGCATGCTCGCTCCTCCTGTGCTCTTTTCTTGCGCTCCTGCCAACGGGCCAGCGAAAACAGATTTTTAGTGATCACCGACCAGCCCACATAGCGCTGGAATCCGCGATCTCCTTTGTAGAAGGCGCGCCACATCGAAAACGGATTCTTCAAGTGACTGATGGTGGCTTCTTCCCCCGCCCGCCAGTGCAGCGCCCGCTTGAACCAACGTTCCTTCTGGTGTTGGGCACGTGTCTCCGACAAGCGCCCACGCGCCGGCAGGGCTACCTTCTCCACTCCCAGATCCTCGGCCTTGCGCTCGTTCTCCGCCGAGAAAAATCCGCGGTCCGCCGTGGCCAGGGTGGGAGCCTGCCCGAACATATCCTTATGTTGTTCCAGGGCGGGCAAGAACGAATCCGTGTCCGCCGTATTCCCCTCCAGAACTTCGTAACCGCTCACGATCCCGTTCTCCACTTCGTCGAGGCGCACCAGCCGGCCAAACTCGTTCGGCTTATGCGCCTTCCCCTTGCGGATCACTTGCGTATGCGGCTCAAACAGGCTCAGCACTTTCCCCGCGACGTGATTGTTCCCTCCCCATACGCGCTCTTCCGTTTGCGCGATCACTTTCTGCACCAAAGGCAGAAAGTGGCGCAACTGGCTGGCCTGTGCTTCCATCCCTACCAAATTGCGCACCACTTCGAGTCCTCCCGATTCCCATCGCCGCAACGCCTGCCCCGCCTCCCGCACCACGCCTCGAGTCAGGCCCAGCAGCTTGCGATAGCTCTCCTGCATGCGCTCTCGACTCCTCTGCGTCAGGGACTTCGCCGCGCGGCTGATCTCCAGCAAGCGATGCTTCACCGCGCGTCCGTGATTCACCACCTCCAGGGCACCCGCCTGGCATTTGGCCGCCATGCGTTTCAGC
>Ga0209807_1001578_pt1 | contig 10910 bp, 7 predicted proteins | sample GraSoiAngelo_154_FD_186168 | JGI IMG/M metagenome (GOLD analysis project Ga0209807, IMG submission 186168) | Grasslands soil microbial communities from the Angelo Coastal Reserve, California, USA - 14_1009_13_20cm (SPAdes) (version 2) | ecosystem: Environmental > Terrestrial > Soil > Grasslands ... | reverse complement strand
TTGCCGGTTTTTTTTTGTACAGCCGGCGCTGAGACGTTGTAAACCGGAATGCCTGTCGCAGTCGCTCCGTCGAGAATGCCGTTGTGGGCATGACCGTGAAAAACAGCACTCACGCGAAACCGATTGAGTGGCTCCTCCAGACGGCTGGAACCGAGGAAGGCAAAAATCTCCGGATCTTCCCCCTCCAGCGTAGCGCGGATGGGGGAGTAATGCAGGACGGCGATTTTGCAGTCTGTTTGCAATTTTGCGAGTGCCTGTTCGAGCCGAACAGCGTGATCGATCGATTCTTGCACGAATTGTTTGATCAGCGGCTCGCCCCAGGCGTTTAGCATTCGGCGCCCAAAACCGCCACCGAACCCCGGGACGCCAGCAAAACCAATTCCTTCAATTTCGATAGCTTCGCCGTCGAGCACACTAACGCCTGCGCCATCCAAAATTTTACAAACAAGGTCCGACTGTCCTGATTCGAAATCATGGTTGCCGAGCACCGCGAGCATTGGAATTTTTACGGCGGCGCGAATATCGGCGACCAGTTCTTCGGCTTCATCGGGAAGTCCGTAATCCGTAAGATCGCCGCAAAACAAGAGCAAATCTGCACTGCGCGAGACCTCGACAAATGCGTCATGCAACGCTCCACGCGAGTGTTTGCCGTAATGAATGTCAGCAGTTGCGGCGATACGATGCGTGCGCTCAGCCATCGTCTTTAAGAAACGAAATCACGAGGCGTGATGGACGCTTGCTGGAGAACCGCGAAGAGGAGAAGCCAGGTGCCGCATGCACGCAATGCGGGCATCGCTTTCGTTATGATGGTGATGACCGTTTCAACGGCACGGATCAAAACGAAAAGCAAACGCGCTGAATTTTATCGTCGGTCGATGCAGGTGCTCCAGAATGCGAACATTCCATTTTTAATCGCCGGAGCGGGCGCGGTCCGATTTTACACCGGCGTGTCGCGTCAGACGAAAGATTTCGACCTGCATCTTCGGCCGCACCACGTCGATGCGGCTCTCGATGCGTTCGCTCGTGCCGGCTACAAGACGGCCAAAATATTTCCGCACTGGCTGGCCAAAGCCAAATGTGGCCGCGATTGCGTTGATCTGATTTTTCGGGCTGGGAATGGACTTTGTGAAGTCGATGATTCCTGGTTCGACCGAGCGCATGATCAAACCTTTCTCGGTTTGACTGTGAAGTTTAGTGCGCCGGAAGAGATTTTATGGATGAAGGCGTACATCATGGAACGCGAACGGTTCGATGGCGCCGACGTCGTGCATATTCTTGAGAGTTGCGCCGAGAAGCTCGATTGGTCGCATCTCCTCGGCCGCTTCGGCCCTGATTGGCGTGTGCTGCTGAGCCATTTGGTGCTGTTCGGTTACATTTATCCGAGCGAGCGCCGACGCATTCCCGCGGCTGTCATGAACGATCTGATTAAGCGCCTCCGAGACGAAGCGCCTGCTCTTGCCGCGGATCGCGTCTGTCGAGGCACGCTGCTTTCACGCGCACAATATTTGGAGGATGTACAGAAACGCGGATTTCGCGACGCGCGGCTAGGGCAACGTGCACATATGGATGCGGGCGATATTGCCCATTGGACAAGCGCGATCGCAGATGAGAACAAGGCGGAGAAAACCCGGTCCTTAAAATAGCGATGCCAAAAAAGAGTTCAGCATCCCGCCGAAAACGATTATGGAGGCGGTGTCAATGTTGGCGTTGGACTCGGTCCGGCGGGGACCGGTGAAGCCGAAGGCGACGGACTTGATGAAGCCATTGCGAGTTTGGCTCTGGCTTCATCGAGCAATTTTTTTTCCTCAGAGTAAATCTTCTCATCGTCAGTTGCGTCGATGTATTCCTTCGCAGCGTCGAGCTGATTTGCATCAACCAGTAACAACGCAACGTAAACGGCCGCATGCGGATCATGTAATTGGCTCGGTGGCAGCTTTTTTATGATCTCAAGCCCTTCCGCGTTACGACCAAGCCGATCGAGTGAAAACGCGTAGGTCACGGCGCAATTGATTTCGTTTGGTGCCCGATCATATGCCTCTTTGGCGAGATCCTGCGATTGTTGCATATTTCGGTCGATATTGAGCCCGAGTCGCGCGAGGTCTGCTGTGATTGGTGGCTCGTTAGGAGAGCTTTCGTGCAGGCGCTGTAGAATTTGGTAGAGGTTTCCGACTTCGTTTTTTGCGCGATAAAGTTGCCGAAGCGCGTTAAGCGCCTCTCGGCGCACAGGCGGGTTTTTCGCAAGGCGCAGCCAAAGCTCTTCAGATTCGGACGGCAAATTCCATTTCGAAGCGAGATGCGCGAGGCCAAGCTCACGTTCCGGTAGTGCTTTTGTCGCCTGCTCGGCGGCACGCCAAAAAGCTTCGAATTCAGCATCCTCAGCCGCCGCGCGCCGTAATTGCTGGGCCGCAATTGCCTGATAACCGAGACGGAGGTAATCAGAATCACCCCACGATCCGCTGCGCGTCCAGCGTTTGAGACGCGCCCAGTTTTTTACATCCGCATATGCGTCTGCAACTGCGATGGAAACCGGAGGAAAAGGAAGTGTGTCTGCCGGTAACTTATCAATCCACTTAACAACATCGCCGGCGAGTCCGTTTTGGTTCATCCAATTCATGAGCGATGCAAGGTCGGATGGATTGCGCACAGCAAACGGTTTCACTCTTTCCAATAACAGACGGAACTTCTTTTCATCGAGCTTTCGATAAAAGTTCAGGCAGAGGAGGTAATCGCCGAATGTGACCTGCTGCGACAATTGGAGTTGCTGGGCGAAGTTATCGGCCCTGGCGAGTTCATTGTGTGCTACCGCGTCATTTAGCAACGCCCGCAACGCACCGGTTCGGAATGGAGTGAGTTTGCTGAGTCGGTCGAGGGCGTCGCGCGCTTTTAAGCGCTTTATCGCATCAGCGGATTGGATTTGCAGCACAGCGAGATTAAATTCGTACAGGTCGTTGCCCGGCTCCTTTTTTACAGCGGCGGCGAATTGCTCCTCTTGGTCGGCGAAATTTCCCTCCGCCCGGGCCAGCCAACCCGCAACCACATGGAACGCGGCTCTGTTGCGATCATTTGGAGAGACACGATCCAGCGCTTTTCGCGCGAAATCGAGCCGCCCGAAGCGCAATGCCGCTGAGGCGAGATTCAGCTGGCTATCCATGTCGCTTGGAAGCAATCGGGCGATTTGTGCGCGCCACAAAACGGTTTCCTCAAGGTTTTGTTTTTCCGTTGCTTCCGCTAAAATTTGAAGGGCTAGCAGAGAGTCCGGATCCAGTTTCACGACCTCTCGCGCCCTCTGTGTCGCCCGACTGAATTTTTCCTCCTGCAGCATCGAAGCCGCCTCATGCAGCAAACGGTTTTGGTGCCAGTCCCCGTAGAGTTTCGAGCCGTAATGTAAGAAAAGCACGTCGAGGACCACAACCAGCGCAGCTGCTGAAACTAAAAGACCGAGACGAGCAGGCCACGCCTGTCGTTTGAAGAAAGACTCAGGGCCTGGAAATAATTGGCGAGTTCTTCTGTGTTCGACGCCTTTGATATTTTCGGCCATTCTCGTGTCCTATCCCGCCGCTCGGTAAAATCTAGCGCCGCCTGCGTCCATCCGCCCAAGCACAGACTTTTAAGATCGTGTCGCTGCCTCGGACTCTTCAACCACAGGAACTTCTTCGATCGATTCCGTGACTCGCTTCCTCAAACGGGGGCCCCAAACATAGCGCGCGAGCAATACTTTGATCGTCGCAGTTAGCGGCACGGCTAGGAGTGGACCGAGCACTCCGCCAATGATCAAACCCCAGACAAAGATCGACACGATCACCGTCATTGGATGCAAGCCGACAGAATTTCCCACAATACGTGGAGCGTAGAATATGCCTTCAAGATTTTGAACCACGATGAAAATGACTGTGACCCCAATGGGATGCCACCAATCGCCCCACTGAAAAGCAGCGATGAGAACAGCTGGCACCCAGCAAATGATTATCCCGATGTACGGAACCATCGTAAGGATAACAACAATTACACCAATCAGGGGAGCAAAATTGAGCCCGAAAAGCGTTAATGCAGTACCGATGAGTATGCCGTCCACCAGACATACAAGTAGCTGTCCCCGAAAATAAGCGGTGACGTATTTGTTTATCTCCGACAATACTTCCGCGACTTCATCTTTTAGCGGCGACGCACGCAGCGGCAGGTAATCTTTCCATCTCTTTTCGATGCGGGGTTTCTCATTCAAAAGGAAGAATAAATAGATCGGCACCAGGATGAGACTGAGCAAAAAGCCTGTGACGCCAAGAAATCCGCCAATGCTTTTCTTCAAGATCCCCCATAATTTTTCCATCAGTGTTGGAAGTGCCCACTGAAGATTGGGAATTTGTTTTTCTACGTAAGCTTGAATGCGCTGGCGTTCGGCGGTGGTAAGCTTTGGCGGGCTCGGCGCGATTGCTTCGATCGGGTTCGCGCTCGCTTCTGCCGACGAGGACCTGTCTGGCGAAACAGTCGCACTCGCTGCTGGTTGTCCATGAGGAGTGGGAGAGGCATAACCGATGAGCCAGTTTGTGAGACTGGTCGATGCAGACTTTCCGTGTGCTCCGCCAAACAACCCGAATGTTTGGTCGAATCGATAGATAAGATCGACAATGCGATCGCGCGCTCGTTCTGTGTAGGCTGGGACTTGCTTGGCGAAATTCCCGCTTTGGATTGAAATGGTGGGGACAAGCCAGGCGGCCAATCCGCCCAGTGCAAAAAAGGCGATGGCGAAAAGAAGAGCCACCGCTTTGGTGCGACTGCGAGCGCCTCGCGACATTTTCGTCACGAGCGGGTCGAGCAGATAAGTGAGAATCATTGCTATGGCAACGGGTATCAAGATTGGCTGAAGGAAACTGACGATATTGGCGCCCGTCCAGATCGCCCCGCCAACGATCACGATGAGAAAAACAACAAAGAAGGCGGTGAGAGCTGCCCACATCGTTTTGCGCTGCCAAGCTGTTGGGTATTCCTTCATGTGCGCATCATGCCCCTCTCTGGTTTGTAGAAAACCTGCGCTCGATCGACATCTTAATCACTGAGTTGGGTTCGTCTTGGTTGGCGAGCCCTTGCTGATTGTCGTCTTGGTGCTCTCAATTTTCTCTGTGAGCTTTTTGTTTTTCGGATCGAGCATCAACGCTTTTTGCCATGCTTCCAACGCCTGTGGGACACGGTTTAATTTCAAATAAACATCGCCGATGTGTTCGAATACGATCGCGTCCTCATGCTCCATGTTCTTTGCGGCTCGCAGTAAGTCGGCCAGGGCTTCATCAAATCTGCCTTTGCGAAACTCGACCCAACCGAGGCTGTCGAGATACGAACCGTTGTCGGGCTCAATTTGCAGCGCGTGTTTGATCATATCCTCGGCTTCATCGAGGTACATGTTGTGATCTGCCCACATATAGCCAAGGTAGTTGTAGGCTTCCGCCGCGTTAGCCGGATCGAGAGCGATTGATTTACGAAGCAAGTCCGCGGCTTTTTCAAACAAACCCGCCTGCTCAGCCGTCGCGCCGTAGTTGAAATAAAATTTCGCGTTTACGATTTCAGTATCCTGATCGAGTTCCGCTTCGTGTAACGCTTCCTCAAAAGTTGCCACTGCTTGCTGAATCTGCTTAGCTTCCCGCTGCGCTAGGGCGAGATAGTAAACAATCTCCGGCGCACCGGGGAACCGGCGGCGAGCTTCGATCAGAATCTTCACCGCCCGGTCTGCATCTTTGATAGGCCCCAGAAGTAACTCCGCCAGCCGTAAATATGTGCCCGCATGATTCGGATTAATCAGCAGGCTTTGTTCGTAGTTTGCGGCGACTTTGGCAAACTTAGCTTTAGCTTCATCAACCCGTTTTGCGCGTTGCAGCGATCGTGCTTCATCGTCCAGAATCTGCGCAAGCAGATCGTACGGCTGATATTTTTCCGGATGTTGTTTGATGAGCTGCTCGAGCATCTCAACTGCTTTGGGGCGCTGGTTTGTCAAAATGAAACTGCTCGCCAGTTTTTCTCGCGCGTTGGCATCGTCCGGTTGCAGTTCGAGCGCGCGAAGATAAAGCGGAATCGCCTCCTTTAATTGCTGGGAGGCGGCATAGTAATCTGCGACGTCTTTGAGAACAGATGGATCGTCATCGGCGTGTTCTGCTGCTTTTTTGAAAACTTCGTTGACGCGTCGCAATTCATCGGGTTTCGGCTGCGAGTCAGATTTAAAAAGAATCGCCACGTAAAGTTTCCCCAGCCTCGTCCAGAAGGCCGCATCATCGCTATGAACTTTTGTCGCTCGATCCAGGGCGCCGAGGGCTTTGTTTTCTTCTCCAGCCGCTAATTCGATTTCACAAAGACGCTGATACGCCTCGATGTCGCGCGGATTCAGAGCGATCGCCTGATTAGCGTAATCGAGGGCTTCGTCCGTTTTCTTGAGATATTTCGCGTAAATAACAGCGAGCTGGCTGTAGGGTTCAGCATCATTTGGGTTCGCTTTGATTGCGTCTTTTAGAATGTCGATCGCCTGCGGAAAATCATCCTGTCGGATCAGCAAAGCGGCTACGCGCGATGCGAGTTTTGAATGGCCAGGATCGACATTGAGCACTTTGCGATACGCCTCCAGCGCTTTGTCGATCTCGCCGTTTTCCTCAAAGGATCCGCCTTCGACAAAGGAAGCGAGTGCCCCAGCTTTGCGCTCGCCCTCGGGGCGAAGAAGCAGATCCGCAGCCGGCTTCACGTTGAACGAATCGTGCTGCTGATTACTTTTTTTTACGATGGCGGTCGACGAACCGACCTGGGGCAGCGATGCACTGGGGGTTCGCGCGACTCCGGTGTTGCTGAAACTCAAGAAAACGAATAGAAAAAGAACAGACCAAAGCGCGAGGACGCCCCATTTCATTCGCTCGCTCATTTCTTCGAATTTAGGCTTTCGGCAGCGCGTTCGCAAACCGACTGGCCCTTAACAAATATTTAATGACGCAACCGCCAGTTACGCCTTGTAGCGAAGACGCTTCTTATGGCGATTTTGCTTCATGCGCTTGCGGCGCTTGTGCTTGGAAATTTTCGCCTTGCGTCTTTTCTTAAGAGAACCCATTCAGATTTTTAGATTGCGAGTCGGGATTCAACCATCTAATCCGTAGCGATGCAACTCAGTTCTTTATTGCGTCATCCAATATTCCCGTAAGGACGCCATTGAACGCGTGACGCAGTGGAGGCGGCCTGCTCGCGAATGCTTTCGGAGTTAACTGCAAGGGCTGCTGGGTCCGTCCAGTGATCGCCATAAATAGCTGCTGATTCGCAGAGCGAACCGCAGCACCTAGCAGGCCAATCCCAGCAGCTAAATAGTAGACACCCAGGAAAAGAAAGCCAGGAACACCTGCGTTCACCTTGCCACAAAGGCGTGGATGCGAGACAAACCAGCGAGAACCGTGATACTTCGGATACATTTTTTGTGGCAACCGCTTGCTGTGCTTAATAAAGAACGAGGCGGAATAATTGAATCTGCGTCCATTATTTTTTCATCATCTCGTCTCGCTTCGCCTTGAATTCGGTGCCGGGTTTCCATTCGGGAAACTTGTCGCCGTTGGCGACTTGGTAGCCGACTTCGAATAAAAGATCGACATCTTGGACCGCGCCGGAAAGATCCCAGTTCGGATCAACTTCGTCCGAGACTTGATGGTAATGATGCGCGGTGTAGTCGTCTTTCTTTTGCTGGCCGAACTCCGCCGGCTTGCCGATAAAATCCTTGCCGCCGCCGGTGTAAAGCGAAGGCACCCCGAGCTTCGAAAATTCAAAATGATCGGCGCGATAAAAGCTACCTTTCTCCGGCTGGCTGTTCGAGGTCATCACCCGTCCGTTTCGCGTGGCGGCGGCCGCCAACAAGGCATCCAGCGTGGAATTGTTATCGCTAAGGTCCTCGATATCGCGGGTTTTCCCCCAAGCATTTACGGTGTCGATATTGATATCCGCGAGCGTTTTCTCGAGCGGATAGAGGGGATGTTCCGCGTAAAATTTCGCGCCGAGTAATCCCGCTTCCTCAGCGGTTGTGGTCATAAACAACACGGAGCGTTTCGGCGGGGGGTTTAATTTCGTGAACGCGGCTCCGAGCTGGATGACAGAAGCAACACCGGACGCATTGTCAATTGCACCGTTAAAAATCTGATCGCCCTGCAATCCGGGATGACGCCCGAGATGGTCCCAATGCGCAGTATAAATCACGTATTCGTCGCTGAATTTCGGATCGCCGCCTTCGAGCTTGCCGATCACATTGCGCGACTTGAATGAACGCAACGTTTGTTTGATCTCGATGTTGGCTTTCGCATTCAACGCCACCGGCCGGAACTCTTTGGTTATGGCGCTTTTCTTCAAAGCATCGAAATCCTGACCGGTATCCGTAAGCAATCGTTTTGCGACATCGAGCGTGATCCAGGAGCGCACGGGCACTGCCTCCATGTTCTTGTTCGGATTATCGATCTCGTAATTTTCCTTCGCCCAACTCGTTTTCACGACCGAATACGGATATGCGGCCGGCTCGGTTTCATGGATGATCACGGCTGCCGCGGCGCCTTTTTGCGCGGCGATTTCGTATTTGTAAGTCCACCGCCCGTAATAGGTCATCGCTTTTCCTTTAAACATTTTGTCATCCAGCTTCGACGCATCTTTCGGATCTGGAACTGGCGGATCGCCGATCAACATCAGGATCGTCTTGCCGCTCACATCGGCATCTTTATAGTCGTCCCACCCGTACTCCGGCGCGACGATGCCGTAGCCAACGAAGACCATGTTCGAATTTTCGACCTTGATCTCGGATTGAAGACGCGCCGACGAGGCGACGAAATCATCGGGATATTTCAGCTCGGTCGTTTTGTCTCCAATCGCGAATGATATTCTTGGCTCGCTCTTAATTCCCGCCAGCGGAACTTCCTGGACGTAACTGCCGTTCGGATTTCCCGGCTTTAGGCCGATCTGCTTAATCTGGTCCGTGATGTATTTGACCGACAGCTCCTCGCCTTCCGTTCCCGGTGCGCGACCTTCGAATTGATCTGAGGCGAGAATCTTGATGTGCGCGAGCAACCCGTCCGGCGTGATCGCCTCCAGCGCTGGCTGCAATCGCAATGCCAATTGATCGATTGCCAGGGCCGAGATCGCATTAGCGAGGAGAATCGCGAGAAACCATCGTATTGTTCGCATTGGTATTCTGTAGCGGCGCTCTGCGAGCGTCGCAAATCTCGGCGGTCAGAGGCCGCCGGCAGAGTTCATTCTAGGTGTCTACAAGGAACGAGCTTCCGAAAAACCGGTGCGCTGGCGCTCCGAAAAGTTCGCGAAGACGGGCCAGCTTCGCCAGCACGCCAGGGCGTGCGTTCCCCGAACCAAAACGATCGAGCACGAATTCAAGCGGATGTGAGCAGCTTCTCATGAATCCGGCGGGGATATGAGGTCCCTCAGTTCATTCGGGATGACAGCGCGCAGTTAGCGCGCTTCCCCAGACGGTCCGGCGGGCGCTTTTTTCTTTTCTCGCGAACCGATGCCAATTTTCTTTAAGAATGGCTGGATCGATTGTTTGCGGCCAATGAACTTTTCGATGGAGACGGTTACGTCGCGCGAATCGCCCGGTTCGTAAATTTCGTGCCGTAATCGCGATCCTGCTTGTTTGTCGAGATAACCGTCCCTGGCTTTTTCGAATACAGTCGCCATATCGGCCGCGATCGCGTCCGCCCACGCGTATCCATAGTAACCCGCATCGTAGCCGTTCAAATGGCCAAAGTACGATACGAATGTTGTGCTGGGATCGATCGGCAGAAAAACTTTTTCCAGAATCGGATTCGAGATCGCTACGCAGTCATATGAATCCTCTTCCGGGTGCTGGTCGTGCAGCGCGAGATCAAGCGATGCAAATGCAAACTGGCGTCGATAGAAAACGCCAGCGGTGGCCAGTTTCGCGTCGTTCATTTTTTTGATGAGTTCCGCCGGAATTTTCTTCGAGGGATCGCGGTAATCGGCTGCAAACATGTCGAGCACCTTCTTGTCCCAAACCCAGTTTTGCAGCATTTGGGACGGCGCCTCGATGAAATCACCGGGGACATGTGTTCCGGCGAACCGTCCATACTTGGCGCGCGTGGTGATAGAATGTAATGCGTGGCCGAACTCGTGAAAAAGTGTTTCAACGTCGCTGTGCGTCATCAACGAGGGCTTGTCCGCGCTCGCCGGTGGGAAATTGCAGAGCAGGGCGACGGTTGGTCGCTGATATTTTCCGTCAGGCAACAGTTTGCCGCCCAGAATCTCGAACTCTGCGAAGTGGTTGAATTTTCCTTCGCGAGGAAACATATCGAGATAAAACATTCCGAGGGGCTCACCGGTGGCGGAATCGGTCACCAGATAAAGCTGGAGGTCGTCGATCCATTTGTAAGGCGCGGCGATCTGTTCAAATTTCAGACCAAAAATGCTCTGGTAGATGTTGAACATGCCGTCGAGCACCTTTTGGAACGGGAAATAAGCGCGCAGCGCTTCCGTATCGACGGCGTATTTTTGTTTTTTCAACTGGTTGCCATAGTAGCGCCAGTCCCAGATGTCGATCTTTGCAGCCGGATCATGCGTGTCTGCTGCTTTCATTTTTTGCAATTCCGCTAGCTCACTCGCGAACTTGGGGTCAATTCCGGCAATCAGGTCGTTGATATATTTTGCTGCATTCGTGCCGGTCTTCGCCATTTTGATTTCGGTTTGGAAATCGTCCCATGATTTGTAACCGAGCCGCAGCGCGATCCTGTTGCGTAAAGCGAGCATTTGGTTGAGAACCGGAACGTTCTTGTCTTTCGCGAGCGTTTCACGAACGAGATAAAGCTGTTTGCGGGTGGCCTCGCTTTTGGCATTTTCCTCCACGGTGTTGTATTGCCAGGTTACATTCGCCATCACGGTGTAAGCGTCGTCTCCAGTTT
>Ga0209807_1001573_pt1 | contig 10924 bp, 10 predicted proteins | sample GraSoiAngelo_154_FD_186168 | JGI IMG/M metagenome (GOLD analysis project Ga0209807, IMG submission 186168) | Grasslands soil microbial communities from the Angelo Coastal Reserve, California, USA - 14_1009_13_20cm (SPAdes) (version 2) | ecosystem: Environmental > Terrestrial > Soil > Grasslands ... | reverse complement strand
TCGCCGGAGCAGCCTCCCACGAAGGCGAGTCGGTCGTCGGTCCAGGTTGCGATGATCAATTCGAGTTCGAGTTCGCCCTGGATCTACTCTTGGACGGCTTCGAACGACTCAGACACGCGGAATCATCAGAGACGACGAAAATCGCTAAAAGTACCGGTTGAAGGGACACCATAACGGCGGCGGTTTCGCTTGGCAACACGATGAACCGTGCCCCCGGTTTAGCCATGTAATTGGCGGCGTCTTTCCCTCTCAACGTCGCCATAAAGCCACGAATTCGATCTCGAAAGTACCAGACCAGGCTCGGCTCGTTATAATCGATGGCGCCGAATTCCATTTCGGGTTTGAGATCGCCGCGGCTTTCGCGCGCAAGAATGTAACTCGGAAAAAACCGCCGCAGAGACGGGGTGACAAACAGCGCCACCCCCACATAGACAATTGCTGTTGAAATCACGAGCCTGCGAGACAGCCGCAATGAATCGAAGCGGCGGGCGACCAGGAGCGCGAGGAGTGGAAACGCCGGCAAGGTATAATGCGGCAGCTTGGTTTTCACGAGAGTGAAAATGCCAAAAACGATGAGGGTCCCAGTTATCAAGAACGTGTCGCTAGCATCGCGGTTTGAGCGCAACTCAGTCCACAGAGCAGGCAGCTTGATTGACCAGGGAAAAAAACTGACGAATACCGCTGCGAAATAAAATGGGAGCAACACGAGGTACATTAATGGCGAGGATGCCCCATGCCCTTCCATGACGGAGAAAGAGCGGCCGACCACGTGATGCAGGATGCCTATGCGGAAGAAATCTCCGTGTGTGCGCGCCAGGGCCGGCACGGCCCAAACGCACACGATCACCAACATCAGAGCGAGTCCCGGCGCAAAGCGGAACCGCGCGCTCAACCTTTTTTCGGGATAAAAAGGTTTTACTACCGCCACCGTTAGTAGAGACGTCCAAGCAACCGGCCCTTTCGCCAGGAACCCAAACGCAAGCGAAACGTAGAATATCCACCAAAAGATTCGACGTTTGGGATGTTGGAAAAGCAATTCCCAACCGGAACGATGCGCAAGCGTGAAAAACAGGACCAGCCACATGTCCGCGACCGCGGCCTTGCCGTGGACAAATGTTTGTAGCGCGAGCGTAAAGACAATCGCAGCCCACCAGCCCGCGCGCTCGTTCCGAATGCGTGTTCCCCATTCGAGGAGCAAAACAGCAACGAGGGCAGCAGCAATCGCCGTTGGCAATCGTGCAGCGAAATCATCCTCGCCAAGAACCCGAAAACTAGCGGCCTGGCACCAGTAAGTAAGAGGCGGTTTATCGAACCGGAACTGATTATTGAAATAAGGAACGATATAATCACCACGCTCGAGCATTTCGCGGGACGCTTCGGCAAAGCGCGGCTCATCCCGGTCCATCAGGGGTAAGCTCCATGTGCCGGCGACATGAAAAGCGAGGCAGCCGAAAAAGAGCAGCATGTATTTGCGCATTGCCGGTTGCACAATTGAACCGGAAGCTAGCAGCCGTTCGTGTGAAAACGGAAACGGAAAACGCTCACCGCGGCCGCCTTTGGTTTTTAGTGATTACCCTGTCCGTAGCCGCGATCGGCCTCGCGCTTTTCGCTGATGCGAGCGTCGCTTCTTGGATCAACGCAAACACCTCGGACGGTTTGCGACGATTCATGCGTCTGGTAAGCAGAATGGGTGATTGGGAGGGACATTTCGCCGCAGGATTAATTCTGGTCGCGATCGCATGGCTACGAAGGAGTAAACGCTGGCTGCGTGTTTTTCTCGCGATGCTGATCGCGTGCGCTCTTGCCGGGATCGTGGCGCGAGTCGGAAAAATTGCGATTGGCCGGCCACGCCCCTCGACCACGAGCGAGCAAACGTGGAGCGGACCGAGTCTGCACTCGAAATTCAACGCCTTCCCCTCGGGTCACACCGCGCTATCTTCGGCGTTCTTTGTCACTTTGCTAATCGCTGCGGGATGGCGAGTCGGAACACCTTTTCTGTTTATTCCGCTCTTAATCGCGTCATCCCGCATGATAGTTGCGGCTCATTATCTTTCGGACGTGATCGGCGGCTTCGCCGTCGGGATAATTGCTGCCTTGTTTGTTGCTGAACGGATGCAAATTCGGACTTCACACTCCGCATTTGATTCCGCGAAAGCGTAGACTGAATGAATCAGGAACGCAGGAAATCTGTACTTGGTGGAGGGGCGCGCTCCGTCGCGTCCAAATGATTTCCGCGGAGGGGGTGGGATTCGAACCCACGAGAGCTTGCGCTCTGCCGGTTTTCAAGACCGGAGCCATCAACCACTCGACCACCCCTCCAACGGCGGCAGCAATATTCTCCTGTTTAATCGGAGGCAGCAACCAACTGCCACGGCAAAAACGGCGCTGGACTTTGGAGATGTTCAGATGAACATATCGAATGAAACAGCGACCGGATCTGCGGCAACTTTGGGAACAGGTGCGAGAGTTTCCCGACGCGGCGCGTATCATTCACCCGCGCGCCTACCACGCTCGCGGTGCCTCGATCAATCCAGCCAATCGTTTCGAGACCCTTCACATCGAAGAAGAACCGGCGGACCAGATCGATGAGGATTCGCGGCCGATTAAAACTCTTTTCTTCCGGGATTCATCGCGATCGATCATTGCGCGCAACAACAGTCCCGATGTTGGATTTGAGACAAGCGTCAATCCTTACCGCGGCTGCGAGCACGGTTGCATTTATTGTTATGCGCGTCCGACGCACGAGTACCTCGGGTTTTCTGCCGGCACCGATTTTGAATCACGAATCATGGTAAAAATCGACGCGCCGTCGCTGCTGGAGCACGAGCTCTCCTCGCGAAAATGGTATCCGCAGGTGATCGCCATCAGCGGCGTGACCGATCCCTACCAACCGGTTGAGCGGCGGCTGAGGATTACGCGTGGGTGCCTGGAAGTGCTCGCGCGGTTCCGGAATCCGGTCGGAATCATCACCAAGAATCGCCTGGTTACGCGCGATATCGATCTGCTCGGCGAACTCGCGCAGTTTTCCGCCGCGGCCGTGAATATCTCAGTGACTTCGCTCGATGAGAGTTTACAACGCGTGCTCGAACCGCGCACTTCACCCCCGACCGCGCGACTTGAAGCGATTGCGATGTTGCGCAAAGCCGGAGTCCCAGTCGGAGTGATGGTGGCGCCGATTATTCCCGGATTAACCGACCACGAAATGCCGATGATTCTCCAAGCGTGCGCCAAAGCCGGTGCTCAGTTTGCGGGCTACACCATTGTGAGATTGCCCTTCGCCGTTGCTCCCCTTTTTGAGCGCTGGCTGGATGAGCATTTTCCGGAAAAGAAAGACAAGGTGCTGTCGCGCATCCGAACCATTCGCGGCGGAACAAGATTAAACGATCCGCGCTGGGCGACACGAATTAAGGGCGAGGGCATCTTTGCGGAGCAGACCGGCTCGTTGTTTCAGATGAGTTGCCGCAAGTACGGGATCGGGCCACGGCCGGAACTTTCGGCCGAACACTTTCGCGCACCACGGCGACAATTGACGTTGTTTGATTAACGATTCGCGCCTGCGCCGACTGTAATTGCGCCCGAATGTTGGACGGGCTGGAAATCAGGCGCCGACGTAAACGGTTTTGATGTTGGTGAATTCGCGAATTCCTTCGGCACCAAGTTCACGTCCGAAGCCGGATCGCTTGACTCCACCGAATGGTAACCGCGGATCGGATGCGACCATGGTGTTCACGAAAACCATGCCCGATTCGAGTTCGCGCTCGAAGAATTCCTGCTCGGCCGGGTTGTTCGTCCATACGCTGGAGCCGAGCCCGAAGACTGAGTCGTTGGCCAGCGCTACTGCTTCGGCGGAATCTCGGACGCGAAACATCAAAGCAACCGGACCGAAGACTTCCTCGCGGTAGGCCGGTGCATTTTGCGGGATATCGGTGAGGACGGTTGGCTCGTAGAAATAGCCGATCCGATCTGCGCGTTTTCCACCGGTCAAAACCTTGGCACCGGCGGCGACCGACTGCTGCACCTGCGCGTCCACCCCACGCAAGATGTTTTCCGCTGCGAGTGGTCCGACCTCGGTTGCTGGATCGAATGGATCACCCATTTTTAAATTTTTCATGCCGTCAACGAATCGACTGATGAATTCAGAATAAATCGCGTCGGCAATGAGGAAGCGTTTCGCGGCAATACACGATTGGCCGGTGTTCACGGTACGCGCTTTAATTCCGATCGACACGGCCTGACCGAGATTAGCACTCGGCATAACGATGAAAGGATCGCTGCCGCCGAGCTCCAGAACGCATTTCTTTAGTTCTCGTCCCGCACTATTCGCGACTGCGCTGCCAGCGCGATCGCTGCCAGTTAGTGTGACCGCTTTGATTCGAGAATCGTTTATTAGATTTTCCACCCGCTCATTTTCGATCAGCAGCGTCTGAAAAACTCCGCGTTCAAATCCTGCTTCTCGGAAGATCTGCTCGATGGCGAGAGCGCACTGGGGAACGTTCGAGGCGTGTTTTAACAGCGCCACATTGCCGGCCATAATCGCCGGCGCGGCAAATCGAAATACCTGCCAGAACGGAAAATTCCACGGCATAATGGCCAGGACGATTCCGAGCGGCTGGTAGCGAATAGAACTGTGTCGCGCATCCGTGGTCACGACTTGTTCCCGGAGAAATTCTTCCGCATGTTCAGCGTAGAAGCGACAGCCGCGCGCACACTTTTCAATCTCCTCAACCGAGGCGCGAAAAATTTTGCCCATCTCTGTTGAAATGATTCGGGCAAATCGTTCGCGATCGGCTTCGAGAAGATCGGCAGCGCGGCGCATTTTCGCCGAACGGTCGGCAAATGAGCTCCGCCGATGCTCCTCGAATGCTCGAGCGCCGTATTCGAGCGCCTGTTCGATGTCGGTACCGGAGTGGGGCCGAAACCGCTGGATTGTTTTGCCAGTCGCCGGACTAATCGACGCGATTGCCATCTAAGATTTTATACGCAGACCGCGCGGGATGAAAATGCGATCGAGAAAGTCAAACGCGAGCTGTACCAGTAATGCCAACAACGCTGCCGGGACGGCACCCTGAAGAATCGTCACATGATCATTGAGATTAAGGCCGCTGATGATCGGTTCTCCCAAACCACCAGCACCGATCAGCGCGGCCAGCGTCGCAGTTCCGATGTTGATCACGGCGCTTGTTTTAATGCCGGCGAGAATCGAACGGGATGCCAGCGGCAGATAAATTCTTCGTAACCGCTGTCCGGCGGTGAGACCGAGCACAACCGCCGATTCACGCAACGGCCGGGAAATATCCTGCAATCCGCTGGCGGTATTTCGCACGATCGGAAGCAAGCTGTAAAGAAATAAGGCGACGATCGCTGTCCGCACACTGATTCCAAAAAAGGGGACGGGCACGAGCAGGGCCAGTAAAGCGAGTGACGGGATGGTTTGGATAATTCCGGTCACGGCCAGAATGGTTTGACCGGTTGCGCCGCCGCGACTGGCGATTACCCCGAGCGGCAAGCCAACGACGACGGCGAGTGCAAGGGATGCTCCGGCGAGCTCGAGGTGGCGAGAAATCCAGCGCCAAAGCTTATGGGAGAGTGATTCCGCACCCGATTCGGACGACTCGCCGCTATACAGCTGGGCAGCTGCAATGTAACTCTTTGTTCGTTCGGCTTCAGCATTGAGCCGCATCATGCGCGTTTCATCGATCGTGCCGGTCAGCTTGTTCAGGGCAGCAATTGCCGCCGCCGATGTGTTCTTACGGAACAAAAAAACGGCTTTGTATTGCGGAAAAAATTGCCAGTCATCGGCAAGGACGACGAGGTCGTAGTCGGCAATCTTTGCGTCAGTGGAATATGCATCCTTTACGTCGATCTCACCGCTGACCAAGCCGGCATACCCGAGGGCGTGCTCGAGGCCGACGACATTCGTCCGCGCGAGTCCGTAGCGCGCACTCAACGGTCGCCATCCATCGCGTCGGTCAAGAAATTCGTGAGTCAGGCCGAATTTTAGTTCCGGATGCCCGCGCAAATCGCTAATACTTTTGATCCCCAGTCGCGCCGCCTTCTCGCGTCGCATCACCAGCGCATACGTATTATTGAATCCGAGATCTTTCGTCATTCCGATGCCTTGCTGCTCGAGCGCGGTTTGAATGTCGGTTTCGGTCGCGCCCCGCTGTTTCAAAATTTCCTCCGCAATGGTCCCGGTGTATTCAGGATAGATATCAATGCCGCCGCCGCGTAAGGCTTCCCACAAAATGATCGTTCCGCCCATTCCCTGCCGATGCTCGGCGCGAACACCGGCACTCTGACACGCTTGCCTTGCGATCTCCGCCAGCACGTATGATTCGGTGAATTTCTTCGATCCAATCACAACCGAATCGCTTTGCGCGGTTGCGACCGACGCGATCAGGAGCAGTGCGCTAAGTTTCACGATTGTAGGCCGCCGAGCTGTGCGTTAAAGAATTCCGCGACAAAGGGCGTCGCCGGGTGATCGCGCAATTCATCGAATGTGCCTGATTGAATAATGCGGCCCGATTGCATCAAAACGATGAGCGAGCCAAGCTTTGCCGCTTCGGCGAGGTCGTGGGTCACGAGCAAAACGGTTTGGCGGAGTCGAGCGCAAATTTCTTTGAGGTCACGATGCAAATTTGCGCGCACCAGCGGATCGAGCGCGGCAAACGGTTCATCCAGTAACAGCAACTCGGGTGAGAGCATGAGCGCTCGCATCAGACTGACGCGCTGGCGTTGTCCGCCCGAAAGCTCGACGGGATAACGATCAAGCAGGTTCTCCGGAAATCGGGTAAGCGCGCAAAGCTCCGCGATACGCGCTTTGACCTCTTTTCCCGATCTGTCGAGTAAACGCGCCTGTAGAGCGACGTTTCCATTAGCGGTGAGGTGCGGAAAGAGTCCGCCATCCTGGATCACGTAACCGACACGGCGGCGAATGCTGGTGATCGTATCCGAGGAGATCGGTGCGCTATCGAAATACATATTTCCTTCGTCCGCCGCGATCAGCCCGACGATCAAGCGTAAAATCGTCGATTTGCCGCAACCGCTCGGCCCGATCAGAACCGTGATTTGAGCGCGCTCCAGCTCCAAATCGATATTCGAAACCGCCACCTCTTTTTCGAAGTGTTTGCTGATGCCGCGGAGCTGCACGAGCGGGTTCACGCCCGCTACTTTAAGCTGAATAGAAAAACACCGAAAAGCCGGTGCCGGTCAGTCCACACTTTTTCGAATCGCATCCCGGCGCGATCGGCCAGTGCGATCATGTCTTCCGGCGAATACTTATAGGAGAACTCGGAAATGATGTGCTCACCTCGGGCGAAGGTGAAGGTGTGATCCCCAACGCCTACGCTTTGATTAATTCGACTGATGAGATGCATTTCAATCCGGCCGGCCTTCTCGTTGTAAATCGCGCGGTGACGCCATTGTTCAAGATCGAAAGTCGCGTCCAATTCGCGGTTAGCGCGTGCGAGCAAATTCAGATTAAACTCAGCCGTCACACCGGAGGAATCGTTATAGGCACGCTCTAGAACGGCCTTCGATTTTTTCAGATCCACCCCGATGAGCAGCCCTCCGCCGGGCCGAGCCATCGCCTTAATCTTTTTGAGGAACATCAGCGCTGCAGCCGGTTCCAGATTGCCGATGGTCGAGCCTGGGAAATAAACGATTTTCCGAGATGGCACCCGAATTGGAGTCGGTAGTTCGAATGGCTGCAAGTAATCGGTGCAGACAGGCAGAATTTCGAGAGTGGGAAAAGTCTGGCTGAACGCGGCAGTGGATTGCGTTAGCTGTTCCTTCGAAATATCGACCGGGATATAGGCGATCGGCGAATCGAGATTCTCAAGTAGAATGCGCGTCTTTGTTCCTGCCCCGGTCCCAAGGCCAATCAATTCAATCTGGCGGCCAAGAGCGTCGGCTATTTTCGGTCCGGAATCGCGCAGAATCTGCATCTCCGTGCGTGTGATATAATATTCCGGCAACTCACAAATCTTTAAAAATAAGCCGGCGCCCTGTTCATCGTAGAAAAATTTGGACGGCAATGTGCGCGGCATTTGCGCAAGACCGGCAATGAATTGTTCGCGAAATTCTTCGCTGGCGGGCGCGAGATCGAGCACCGCAATTTTTCGACCACTCATGCCGCGTCGCGCGCGAGTCGGATTCCGTTGAACTGCCAGCGTTTTTCCGGTTGGAAGAAATTCCGATAGGTCGCGCGGATGTGCGATTTTGAAGTCGCACATGAACCGCCGCGCAGCACGTACTGATTGCACATGAACTTGCCGTTGTATTCGCCGAGAGCACCAGGAGCGGCGCGATAGCCGGGATAAGGGGAATACGAACTGCGCGTCCATTCCCAGACGTCGCCGAATAATTGCGACAAACCAGCTGCTTTGGTTGGTGCGGGATGGAAACGCTCTGACTCGACAAAATTCCCTTCAATCATTTCCCGCTGGGCAACAGATTCCCACTCAAACTCAGTCGGCAAACGCGCGCCCGACCAGTTGGCAAAGGCGTCCGCTTCGAAATAGCTGACGTGCGTGACGGGCTCATTTTCATCGACCGGACGAAAACCTGAAAGAGTGAAGTGCCACCATTCGCCGTCCCTTTTTTCCCAGTAGAGTGGCGCTTCCCAGCGTTGCTCATTCACGGTCATCCACCCGAGGGATAACCAGAATTCCGGCCGGCGATATCCATCGTTTTCAATGAAACGCAAATACTCGCCGCAAGTGACCGGTCTCGATGCGAGCGAGAATGGCTGAACCAACGCGCGATGCCGCGGGCCTTCGTTATCGTAGGAGAAGCCGGGGCCGGTGTGCCCGATGGTTGCGATCGTCTCTGCAAAATCGATAAAATGCGTTGGCGGTGGCGGTGCCGTTTTCTCCGGTGGGCGTTTGCGAAAAATAGGATGCAGCGGGTTTTGGGCGAGAACGTGCTTGATATCGGTGACGAGCAATTCCTGATGTTGCTGCTCGTGATGAATTCCGAGCACCATGACCGATTCGATTTCGTCCAGCAATTCTTCCGAGGCCGAACTGATGAGATCGTCAATATGAAGATCGATATTTTCACGGTAACGGAACGATTCCGCGACGGTCGGGCGCGAGATCAAGCCGCGCAGATCGCGCCGGTGCATGCTGCCGGCAGCGTTATAATAGGAGTTGAAGAGGAATGCGTACTCGGGAATCGCTGGCCGGTAATTCTTTTGCCAAGTTTTGAGCACGAATGTTTCGAAAAACCAGGTCGTGTGGGCAAGGTGCCATTTCGTCGGGCTGACATCCGGCATTGATTGGACGACGCAATCTTCCGGCTCGAGATCACGCGCGAGCAATCTGGAAAAATCACGCACATCATGAAAACGGACGAGGAGTGCTTCTGGACGCGCCTGCACCAGAGGCTGCATGGATTTAGCCGCCGTCGCTTGCGACACGTTAAGTTTCTTCCGATTCCCGTTCTTCGCGACGCGCCTCGAGCATTTGATCGTGAGCCGCTTCCTCGAGACCTCCGCTGACGAGCGTCTCTCCAAGAGACTCGTCATCGTCAAATCCGGCGCGCGGTGCCCGGTGGGCAGGCGATTCCGGAACGATTTCACGCTCCTCCTCAGGAACATCCACACCATGGCCCGGTTCTTCCGGTGCGTCGGTCGCGGGTATCCCAAGTAATTCTCGCCGTGCTTGTTCCCAATCTGCGTCGGTAAACTCATCCGGGTCTCGTTCGTCAATCATGGCAATCTCGCGGGCGCGTTTCTCCACCATGTCCGGCGATGGGGCGCCGAGTCCGTCTCCATGAACAGATATTTTTCCGTAAGCTGGGCGCCGATCTTCAGTCATCATATTGAATACGAAACGAGGATGCAGATTGTGCGCATGAGCAAGGGCAAAATCTCCAGCCGGGAACTGAGCGGATACGACCGTTTTATCCAGTAACAAACCACAACCCAGTGATTTCCGCACGAAATAATGTTTTGATTCGGAGCAACGGGGAGCGAGTCGCTTTTAGTGAATATGGCGATCTGGAGGGGGAGCCGGTAATTTTTTGTCATGGCTGGCCGAGTTCGCGCACGATGGCAGAGCTGACCGACGACGCTGCTCGGGAATTGCATGTACGCATCATCTCGCCAGACCGTCCCGGAATTGCCGATTCGACGCTGGCCCCTGGGCGGAAGCTGCTGGATTGGCCTCCCTTAGTTCGCGAGCTAACGAATTTTCTGGGCGTGGACAAGTTTCGGCTCCTCGCCATTTCGGGCGGCGCTCCCTATGCCTATGCCACGGCATGGGCTATGCCGGAGCGCGTAGCCGCGGTTGCGGTGGTAAGCGGCGTGCCGAATATCACAGAGTTGAATGATCACCGTGGATTGCTTGGTCTCTACCGATTGATGCTTTCCGCTTACGGAAAATTTCCAGAGCTGTCGCGATGGTCGTTCCGGTTTGCCCGGCCTCTGCTCTCTCTCCGACCGCCGCGTCGCAGCCGAGCGATTCTGCTAAAGTTACTCCAGCCGTGCGATGCCATCGCCTTACGCGATGAACGCGCGTTTGAAGCGTGCTTTGAAAGTCAGCGGCGGGCCTGGCAAACCTCCGCCAGCGGAGTGTTGGCAGACGCGGAAATTTATGCGCAGCCGTGGGGCTTTTCGCTTAGCGAACTTCAGGTACCGGTTCGTTTGTGGCATGGAAATTCGGACCGAAGTTTTTCTGCCGCCATCGCCCGCGAGATGGCGGCGTTTCTGTGGGCCATCGCCCGCCATGTCGCGCCCGCGGCCTGATCGCGAGAACGGCAATGGCCAGGACAGACCGCAAGCGGCCCTCATCCGATTATCGAGTGTGTTCGAGAGCGCCACCCCGGTAAAGGCCGGCCCTGCGGGCCGCCGCTGACGCGACTAAAGGCCTTGACCGGGGCGGCGCTCTCGAAAAATGGCATCCATCGGATGAAAGCACAC
>Ga0209807_1001567_pt1 | contig 10931 bp, 6 predicted proteins | sample GraSoiAngelo_154_FD_186168 | JGI IMG/M metagenome (GOLD analysis project Ga0209807, IMG submission 186168) | Grasslands soil microbial communities from the Angelo Coastal Reserve, California, USA - 14_1009_13_20cm (SPAdes) (version 2) | ecosystem: Environmental > Terrestrial > Soil > Grasslands ... | reverse complement strand
ATCGCGAAGCTGCCGATCGATCCCGAGATCGCGAGGCTCGCGGACGCGGGGCTCATCGAGTCCTACGAGTCGCCTGAGTCGGAGGAGCTCATCGTGAACTTCCTCGAGCGCGCGCCGGAGAAGCATCCGCAGGTCCCTGTCGCATAGGCACTGACAGCATCACGCTCGCTGAGGCGCGCCGCCTCGCGGTCCACGCGCAGCTCCTCGACCGGACGCCGCGTCCCAGCGCCCGCTCGATCCTGCAGACGGTCGAACACCTCGGGTACCTGCAGCTCGATCCGACGAACGTCGTCGCTCGCAACCATCTCCTGATCCTGTGGTCACGCCTGGGCAAATACGACCGAGCGGACCTCGATCGGCTGCTGTGGACGGACAAGGCGCTCTACGAAACGATCTCGTTCATCCTGCCGTCCTCGGATCGGCCCCTCCACGAGGTTCGGACGCGGAAGATCCGGCGTGGCTTCGACCCGGCGTCGCGAACGGGCCGGATGCACACTTGGATCAAGAAGAACGATCTTCTCCGGCGCGACGTCATCGCGCGGCTTCGGAAGCACGGATCGCTGCCCCTTACCGCCTTCGAGGACCGCGCGACCGACTCGTGGACGAGCTCCGGGTGGACCTCCGACCGCAACGTGTCTCAGATGCTGATGTTCCTCCTGCGGCTCGGCGAGGTCTCCGTCGGCGGGCGCGCGGGCGGGAAGAAGATGTGGACGCTCGCGAAGGGGTGGCTCCCGAGCGTCAGGCCGATGACGTCGAAGGCGGCCGCGCGCGAAGCCACCCAGCGCGCGCTCGGCGCGCTCGGCATCGCGACGCTCAGAGAGCTTCAGCTCGCCTATGCACTCGGCTACTACGTGACGGCAGACGCCCTCGCCTCGCTGGAGCACGATGGCATCGCGCGGCGTGTCGCGATCGAGGGCCTACGCGGACCCCATTTCGCGTACGCCCCGCTCCTGCGCCGGAAGGCGGCAGAGTGCGAACGGACGACGCTCCTCTCTCCGTTCGACAGCCTGATCATCAACCGCCCGCGCACCGAGCTCCTGTTCGGGATGCGCTACCGGATGGAGATCTACGTTCCCAAGCATCTACGCGTTCGCGGCTTCTGGGCCATGCCCATCCTGCACGGGGAGCAGCTCATCGGCACCGTCGACCCGAAGGTCGACCGCGAGCGTGGCCGACTCGACGTGATCACGTTCCGGCTCGAACGAGACGCGCCTCGCGACCGCTCGACGCGACGCGCGATCGAGGATGCCGTCGAGGATCTCGCCACGTTCGCGGGTGCGACCGAGGTGACCTGGCCAAAGGAGATCGCTTCGTCATACTCGCGGCGGTGATCGCCCGAGCCCGCGCGAATGCCGGCGCGCTGTGGCTCCTCGCAGCGACGACCGTCGCGAACGTGCTCGGATTCGGCTACCAGCTGGTGATGGCACGGCTGCTCACCGCCGAGCAGTACGCGATCCTCATCGCGCTCTTCGGTGTGCTGATCCTCGAGGCCATCTCGAGCCAGGTGATCCAGTCGGCGACCGCGAAGCTCACCGCGCAGTACCGCGCGCGCGGCGACGAGGCCGCGTTGCATCAGTTCGTGCGACGCTGGTCGCTCCGCGTCGCCATCGCGATGGCGGCCCTCGCGCTTGCGATCGTGGCGCTCTCCGGGCCGATCTCGGGAGCCCTCGTGCTCCCTGGTCTCGCGGTCATCTTCCTCGGCGTCGGCCTCTTCTTCGCCGGCATGATGACCTTCGCCCTCGGTCTGCTCCAGGGCCTGGCTCGCTTCGGCTGGATGGGGAGCGTGCTCATCGTGCAGGCCGGCGCGCGTCTCGTGATCGGCGTCGCGCTCGTCCTGCTCGGTCTCGGCGTGAACGGAGCATTTGCCGGCGCAACGGCGGCCATCGCCGTGACCGTGCTCGTCGCCTCGGTCCCACTGGCCCCGCTCCTCCGCGCGGCACGCCGATCGACGACGGTCGTCGAGCTCGCCGCATCGGAGACCAGGTTCTTCGCCCTCGCCGCGGTGGTGCTGCTCGCATACGCGGCGCTGACCAACATCGATGCGGTCCTGGCGCCCGCCGTTCTGAGCCCGGCTGACGCCGGCACGTACGCGGGTGCAGTGACCCTCGGCAAGATCGTGCTCTTCGCACCGATCGCCGTCGGATTCCTGCTTCTCGAGCGGACGGCTCGCGCGCACGCGCGCGGCGAGCCAACGGAGCGCGCTCTCTTCCTGTCGCTCGGCCTCGTTCTCGCCACGAGCGGTGTCGCAGCGCTCGCGTACATCGTCGCGCCGGGCTTCTTCGTCGGGCTCATCGTCGGGAGCCAGTACCCGCTTACGGTCTCGGTCGCTCCCATCTACGGCATCGCCGCGCTATCGAACGCGCTCCTGAACCTCTGGATCAGCTACTTCGTCGGTCGCGGCGAGATGCGCGTCGGTCTGGTCCTCGCGCTCGCGGTGGTGGTCGAGGTGATCCTTCTTGTGACCGCGGCGACCGATGCGCTGTCTGTCGCGCGCATCGTCCTCATGGTCGCGCTCGCCACGCAGGCGGTCGCGATCGTCACTTTCCTTATCGAACGGAGCGGCCAGGCCAAGGTGGCGCTGACGCCTCGCTGACACGTCGCGCCGCTACCCTCCGTGGTCGCATGCCGCCTTCCAGCACGCTTCTCCGTGCCGCGCTCGCGCTGACGGCGACGGGGATCGTTTCGGCCGCCAGCATCCGGCACGTGCAGGAGGAAAGCGGCACCGATGTCATGTTCGCCGTGGCGTACGCGTTCTATCTGTCGCTGATCCTGATCGCGACCCCACGGCACCCACCGCGATGGGCGCCCGTCCTCGGCTTCGCGTTCGCGGCGATCACGTATGCCGTCGCGATCATGACCCTCAACGGGAACGTGTTTGCCGTCGGCCTCTACCTGCTCGTCACCGTTCTCGGTTACATCGCCACGCCGACGACGTTTCGACCGTTGACCGTCGCTGCGTTTGCGCTCTGGACGCCGGCCATCCGGTTCTTCGGCCCCGATCCCCTCGCCGGACAATTCCCGCCGCTTCTGGCTTTCGCGTCCGTCCTCTCGCTCATCAACCTCGTCGCCGCGCTCCTCGATCGGACCGCCCGCGATCCCGACGAGCGGCTTCGCCGCATCGGTCTTGGGCTGCTCGCGGTCGCGACCGTAGCGACGGTCGTCGAGCGGCATCTCGCCGTCGAGTCGCTCGTCATCGCACCGGACGACGTGATGGCGCTGGTCGTCGTCGGCGTGCTCCCGCTCCTCGCGGTCGTTCGGCTACGGCCGTCGACGCGCGATGCAATCGCGACCGGGCTCGCGCTCGCCACCTTCGTGCTCGCGGCGATGGCGCTCATCCTGGGTAAGGGCTACCACGTGGACGCTGTCACGGTGCCGCACGTCGCGGCCCAAGAGCTTCTTGCCGGCCACGACCCCTACTCGACCTTCGATCTTCCGGCAGCGCTCGCCCAGTTCGGGATCAACCCCGACCTTGTCACGCACTACGAGGACGGAACCGTCGTGCGATCGCTCAACTATCCCGCGCTGAACTTTCTCCTGGTCACGCCGTTCATCGCCCTAGGAGCGACCGACATCCGCTGGATCTACCTCGTCGAGATCATTGCGCTCGTCCTGATCCTGCTCCGGAAGGTGCACATCCCGTGGCGTCCCCTCGTGTCGGCAGGCGTCGTCGGCAACACCGTCATCGTGCGCCAGAACATCCTCGCGGGGGTGGACCCCACCTGGTGGGCGCTCCTGACGCTCGCCTGGATCTTCGTCGAGTCGCGCTGGCTTTCGCCGATCGCAGTCGGGCTCGCGATGGCGTCGCGTCAGCCAGCCTGGTTTGCCGCTCCTTTCTATGTGGTCGCCATCTGGAAACGGAGCGGCCGCGCCGAAGCGCTCCGTCGCACGGCCATCGTCATCGTCGCCGCGCTGGCCCCAAACCTTCCGTTCATCGTCGCCAACGCGGATGCATTCTTTGACGGCATCGCTCAACCGATGCTCGGCGCGTTCGCTCCGTACGGTGTCGGGTTCGTACGGCTCGGACTCGACGGTCCGTTCCCGCTTCTGCCCCGCGCCGCATACGGACTGCTCTCGGCGGTTTCATTCCTCGGGCTCCTCGCGATCCTCTGGCGGTTCTGGCGCCGCGTTCCGATCGGCGCGGTCATCTTCCCGTTCATTCCGCTCTATCTCGCGTGGCGCTCTCTGCAGAATTATTTCGGATCGATCCCGCTGCTCGCGATGGCCGGCGACGACGAGCTCATCGTCGGCACGGCCGCCGAGCGCCCCGTGCCGAGCGCCCTGAGCGCCTTCGCCGCGTCCACGACGCCTCCGCCAGCCACATCGGGGGCCAGCCCGAGGTCGTCCGCGCTCTGAATCAACGCGCGCCGCACGACGCGTGCGCGCGCGATGTGAGATTCGGACCGGCTCATCGTTCGAGACGCCTCGAGCAGCAGCGCGCATACCCCCGTCACATGCGGCGTGGCCATCGAGGTTCCGCTCATCCGAACGTAACGGGGCGCGACAGTGCAGCGATCGCCGTCGAGCGCCTGCGCACGCGCGCTCGCGACGCCGGATCCGTAGTGACACGCGGCAGTGGGAGTCGTGCCGCCGCCGACCGCGACAATGTCGGGCTTGTGCGCGTGTATGCCGGCGACCGGGCCGCGCGAGCTGTAGTCCGCGATCCGGCCATGCTTGTCTATCGCGCCGACCGTGATCGCACCCGCGGCGCAGCCCGGCGACCCAATCGTGCCCGGGGCCGGGCCGGAGTTGCCGGCCGCGACGCACACCAGGATGCCCTCGGCGGAGAGCGCGTCGACCTCTCGCGAAAGAGGATCGTGTGGATCGCCGGGGCCGCCGAGCGAGAGGTTCACCACGTCGACCTTCTGCCGGCTGAGCCACGAGAGCGCGGCCAGGACGGTGTCCTCGGTCCCGCCGCGAAGCGACAGGGCCTTCGCGATGACAATGGATGCCCTCGGCGCCACGCCGCGATAGATGGCGCCCGCGCCGGCGACGATCCCCGCGACGTGCGTCCCGTGACCGACCTCGTCAGCGGGCCCGCTGTCGGTGAAGTCGCGGTACCCCACGATGCGATCCCCAAAATCGGGATGCCGATCCGTGCCGGTGTCGACGATCCCGACACGGACGCCGTCACCCTCAAATCCACTTCTCCACACAGGCTGCACGTGAAGTAGAGGAATGCTCTCGTTCAAAAGCGCGTAGACCGGTTTCGGCGGCCGCGCGACGAAGCCCGTCGCCTCGAGCTCGCGCCGCAGCACGGCTTGTCGGTCCTCGGGTACGTCCAGCACGACGATCCCGGCGCGACGGTGTGTCTGCCGGACGACCGCGCGGTTTCTTCGCAGGACCGCCTCCGGTATCCCCGACGCGAGCGACACCTCCCGAGCGCGAGCCGGATCCTCAAGGGGCAATATCGACAAGCTGACCGGCCGGTCAGGTTCGACGATGAGGCGTGTTCGGGTCGCGGCAGGAATCCCTGGATCAGTTGCTGCCAGCATGTCAACCGAATATTGACACGCCTGTCAAGACCGACAATGCGGAAATGCCAGTCGATCGCCAGCTGCTCGAGCTTCTGGCCTGCCCCGACGAACATCACGCTCCTCTTAGGGAGGACGGGGACTATCTCGTCTGCACGGAATGCCGTAAGCGCTTTCCAGTCAGGGATGGAATCCCAGTGATGATCCTGGAGGAGGCATTGCCTCCGACGGACTAGGTCTGCTCAGGCGAGGCGCAGCGGGTCCTGTCCCGGGGTCGGGGTCGCGCTCTCGCCTACCGGTCCGCTTCCCACCACTTGCGACCGCTCGCAGCGACGCGGCCGGTCAACGGCTCGCGCGCAACCCGCTCCCCCGTGCCACCCGCTGCGCCGCCGGAAATCGAGTTAACGCAGGCGCTCGCGCGGAACGACGATCCGCACCGTCGTTCCCTCCCCGGGTTTGCTTTGTACCTTGCACAGTCCCCCCAGGAAAGCGACGCGCTCGCGCATTCCGAGCAAGCCGAAGTGCCCTGGCCGCACGCCGGCCTCTCCCCATTGTTCTGTTTCGAAGCCGTGCCCATCATCCCCGACGTCTATCTCGAGAGTCTCTTCATTTTTCAGAAGGGCGAGCCGCACTTCGTGTGCGGCGGCGTGCTTCTTCACGTTGTTCAGGGCTTCGACGGCCACGCGGTAGAGCGTCGACTCCGCCTCCCGCGAGAGGGGACCGGGATCGTCGAGCGCTTCCTCGAGAGTCCAGCCGGCCTCGTCGGCCATCTCGCGCGCCGCAGCCGATATGGCGGCCACCAGACCAAGATCGTCGAGCGTAGCCGGGCGAACGGTTCCGAGGATCTCGCGGGTCTCGCGGATCGCGCGGCGGAGCAGCTCGGTCGCCTTCCCGACCTGGACGTTCTCCACTCCGGCGCTCTGGAGCTGCGCGTGGGCGGACACGAGGATCGGGGCGAGCCCGTCGTGGAGATCCCGCGCAAGGCGGCGCCGATTTTCCTCCTCTTGTGAGAGAAGCTGTCCCGTGAAGTGCTGAAGGTCTCCGTACAGCTCCATACGTTCGATGGCGAACGCCGCCTGGTCGCCGAGGATGCGGAGAAACGCGATCGCATCGTTGCCGGGGTGGCTCTGGCGATTGACATTGAGGACACCCTGCGTCTTTGCGGCGACGAGCAGCGGTATGCAGATCGCAAAGGGAACATCCTTTGTGTAGGGCGTCCCAAGCTCCTTCGACGCCGCACCTTCGATGATCAACGGCTCGCGGCGTTCGAGCGCTTGCCACGAGATGGACGGCCCGACCGCGACGCGCGTTCCCACGAGACGGCCGGGACGCGACGCGCGCACGATGAGCGCGTCGCCAGCGGCGTCGACGGTCATGAGAGACGCCGACTCGTAGGTGACCGCCTCGTGAGCAGCCTCGAGTACGAGGTCGAACAACTCGTCGGGACTCGTGGCGTTCCCGATGCGCACTGTCGCGCGCTCGAGGGAGCGGAGCAGTGTGGAGGGGGTCAGGTCGCTGTCGACGACTCGACGAGGCCGTTGCGCACCGCGTAGATCGCCGCCTGGGTGCGATCCGAAACGTTTAGCTTTTCGAGGATCGCCGCGACGTGACTTTTCACGGTCTCCGGCGACAGCACGAGCTTGTCGGCGATCTCGCGGTTGCTCAGGCCTTCGGCCACGAGTGCGAGGATCTCGCGTTCGCGCTTCGTGAGGCTGCGCGCGGCAGGCGACGTCGTCGACCCGGGCTTCATCTCGGAGAGCATCCCCTTGAGCATCTGCGATTCGATGAAGGCGCCGCCCGTCGCCACCTGGCGGATCGCGTCGACGAGGTCGTCCTTCGACACGTCTTTCAAGAGGTATCCCGCAGCGCCGGCACGGACGGCCTCGCGCAGGTACGCCGGGTTGTCATGCATCGTCACCATGATGACCGCGGTCCGCGAGCGCTCTTCCTTGATGCGCCGCGTCGCCTCGAGTCCATCCATGTCGGGCATGCGCACGTCCATGAGCACGACATCGGGGAGCTCCTTGCGAGCGGTCTCGATGGCCTCGCGCCCGGTCTTGGCCTCGCCCACGACGGTGAGGTCCTCCGCCTTGGCGAGCATGGACGCGACACCCTGCCGCACGAGCTCGTGGTCGTCGACGAGAAGCACACGGATCGTCATGGTCGTGATTCTAGGGGTCGATCAGACGATGGCGGTCCAGATGAGATAGAGAAGCAGGCCCGCGAGCACGAGCAGGAGGACGCCGATCCCCCACAGAGCCAACGCGCCGGCCTCGGTTTGTACCCGTCCTGTCAACAAGCGTTCTACAGCACTCACCAGGTCGTCAGACGGCGCGTCCTTTGCGACCCATCCCTGCGGCTTGTCGACGGATCGCTCCGCCGCGGCCGCCTCGGCCGCTCCGCCAGCGAGTATCAAGGAGGACACGCCAAGCTCGGCACGCCCATCCCGGCGAAGGACCAGAGCGTCGACCAGAGCGAGATCTGCCGGCCAGCTACGGGCCAAGCTGACCGCCTCGGCGAGCTTCGCGGCGCGGCGAACCTCGTAGCGCCGTTCGAGCCGCAGGATCGTCTCGATCCCCGCTCCGACGCTCGGATGTGAGACGACCAGGAGGACCCTCGGTCGGTTGATGGCCGGACGATACACCGTTGTCCGGTTCCGCTACATCGGGCATACGCCGTTCCTCCCCCTCACGTCTGATGCCTTGTAACGGCCAAAAACCGACTCTTTCCCTCGTGCCAAAGCGAATCCTCATCGCGGACGACCATCTCGCGGTACGCGAGGGCCTCCGCTCGCTCATCGATCCCGACCCTGACTTCAAAGTCGTGGGCGAGGCGGCAGACGGAAACGAGGCCGCCCGCAAGGCGCTTGAGCTCCGTCCCGACCTGATCGTCCTCGACAACTCGATGCCCGGCATGACCGGTCTCGAGGTCGCGCGGATGCTCCGGGACAACCTCCCTCAGACAAAGATCGTGTTCCTCACCCTCGACCCCGGCATCCGCGATCTCGCCTTGGCGACAGGCGCGGCTGCGCACGTCTCGAAGGACCAGCCCCCGCAGGAGATCATGCGGGTGGTCCGCGCCGCCGTCGGCATCACCACGCCAAAGGTCGAAGCCACCCTGCCACCGACGGCGCAGGCCAAGCTCGCGGAGCTCCTCATTGCGGAGAAGCTCCTCACCTCCCGGCAGGTCCAGGACCTCGACCGCATGCGCACCGGGCGGCAAACCCTTTCGAACGCGATCCTGCGCTCGGGCCTCGTCAACGAGGAGTCGTTCGCGAACGCGGTCGCTCGTGTGAGCGGCCACCCGCTCACCTCGCTTCGCGTCGCGCCCGAGGCAGCGGTCATCCGTCAGCTGCCGCGTCGCTTCTGCGAACTCCGCGCTGTTGCGCTCATCGAGTTCGGACGGACGAGCGCGACCCTCGCCATGGCCGACCCGCTCGATGAAGCGGCCGAGCGCGAAGCCAAGGACATGCTCGGCGATATTGGCCTCACGGTCGTCACAGCGACACTCACCGAAGTTCGTGATGCGATCCAGCACGCGCATGCGCCCGCTCTCGCGCCGCTGGTCGCGGTACCGCCGCTTCCGCAGAGGCGGACACAACGTCGGCTCGCTCTCGTCGCCGCGCTCGCGGCGGCTCTCCTTCTGATCGCGACAGGCACCGGAGTTCTGCTGAACCAGACCACCGTGGTAGCAGCACGTGCGAATCTCACGATCTTCCAGGGCACGGTCGAAGTCCGACACGGGTCCGCCAGTTTTGTCGCGGCCTCGACGAGCGACCTCGTCGAGCAGGGCGACACGATCCGCACGGCCTCGGGCGGACACGCGGCGCTGACTTTCTTCGACCGCTCGCTCGTCGTTCTCGAGCCCGACACGCAGGTTGTTCTCGAAACGCTCCGCACGGTCGCGGGCGGGCGCGACATCGACCTCGTCCTCCGTCAGGTGACCGGCAAGACGTGGCACGTCGTCGCGCACAGCATCGGCGACGGCGGGCGCTACGAGGTGATCACCCCGACCTCGACGAATACCGTCCAGGGCACCGCCTTCCAGGTGCGCGTCGATGCGGTCGGTCGGACCGTCGTCAGCACCACCGACGGCACGGTGCGTACGTTCGGCACCGACACCGCGGTACCGCCGGTCCTGGTCGCCGCAGGGATGCAGAGCACGGTCACGCAGACCGGGCCGTCGGCCGCCTCGCCGATCACCGACCCGACGCTGACCTTCACGTTCGAAGACGCGACTCAAGCTTTCGTCGTCAACGCTGCCGGACAGGCTGCGGGAACGAAGGAAGGTGCGACCCTTCGCTACATCCCCGGGTCGGAGATCGCACAGGACAACGGCCGCGTGGTCGTGACGATCCCGGGGTCGGACGCTGGACGATTCAGCTCCATCGTCGCACCGAAGGGCGACGTTGCGCAGGTGCGCATCGCAACGGTGCTGAGTCAGAGTGGAAACGCAACCACCGTTAACGAGACGAGGCCAGTCGAAAACGGCGCCGCTAAGGGCGGCGTCACGGTGACCGGTACAACGATCGTCGTGCTGAGCGACTCGGCCGCCAAGACCGCGCCGGCGCCGGTCTTTGCGAGCACGCCCCCGTCTCCGACCCCCTTCAACCCGCTCACCCTTTTCTCGCGCGGTCCCCAGGGTGATCTCGGACCGGCTGGTCCGGTTGGCCTGAACGGCGAGCAGGGCGCGCAGGGTCCTCCGGGCCCGGCGGGCCCGACAGGTGCACCTGGCGCATCCGGCGCTCCCGGCGCGTCGGGCGTCGTCGGCGCTGCCGGATCTCCGGGCGCGACCGGAGCTGCGGGCGCTGATGGTGTTGCCGGAGCTCCCGGGGCTCAGGGTCCGGCAGGCGTTGCCGGTGCCGCAGGCCCCGCCGGGGCGGCTGGTCCTGCGGGCGCGGCTGGTCCTACGGGCGCGACCGGTCCTAGCGGTGTTGGTCCGACCGGGCCGACCGGCGCGACCGGTGCAAATGGTGTTGACGGCGCGACTGGCGCGACCGGCGCAAACGGGGCGGTTGGCCCAACCGGCGCCGCCGGTGCGAATGGGACGAATGGCGTCGACGGCGCGACGGGTGCTACGGGAGCGAACGGAGTCGATGGCGCGACCGGTGCGACGGGCGCGAACGGAACTGTTGGAGCAACCGGCCCGCAGGGCGCGACAGGAGTCATCGGGGCGACCGGTGCAACCGGTAACAATGGTGTTGACGGCGCGACTGGGGCCACCGGGGCGACCGGCACCAACGGCGTTGACGGGGCGACCGGTGCCAATGGTCCCACGGGAGCGACCGGTAACAATGGTGTTGACGGCGCGACTGGTGCCACCGGTGCAACCGGCAACAACGGAGTCGATGGTGCGACTGGTGCTACCGGGCCCGTCGGCGCCACCGGTGCGAACGGAGCGATAGGTCCGACAGGTCCTCAAGGTTCAATCGGCGCAACGGGCGCCACCGGAGCGACCGGT